>Ga0181518_10000383_pt1 | contig 49197 bp, 41 predicted proteins | sample PEATcosm2014_Bin_28_FD_119751 | JGI IMG/M metagenome (GOLD analysis project Ga0181518, IMG submission 119751) | Peatland microbial communities from MTU Mesocosm Facility, Houghton, MI, USA - PEATcosm2014_Bin01_60_metaG | ecosystem: Environmental > Terrestrial > Soil > Wetlands > Peat | place...
CGCGCCGCGGCGATCTCGGTGGCCATGTCCGCGAGCTTGGCCTGGATCGCCTGGAACTTGGAGATCGGCTTGCCGAACGCCCTGCGCTCCTTGGCGTATTTGAGCGCTTCGTCGAGCGCACCCTGGGCGAGTCCCACGCCCATCGCCGCCACGCCGATGCGCCCGATGTCGAGGATGTGCAGGAACTGCTTGAACCCGGCGCCGCGCGGTCCCAGCAGGTTCGCCTCGGGCACGTGGCAGTCGCTGAAGCTCAGCGGGCGCGTGTCCGACGCGTTCCAGCCCATCTTGCGGTACGGCTCGCCCGGCTGGTAGCCGGCGGCGCCGTTGGGGACGATGATGTTGGAGATCTCCTTGCCGGCGCCGTCGCCGGCGGTTTCACCGGTGACGGCCGTGATGCACACCATCCCCGAGATGTCGGTGCCGGCGTTCGTGATGAACTGCTTGGCGCCGTCGATCACCCATTCGCCATCCTGCAGGCGCGCGCGCGTGCGCGTGTTGCCGGCATCGGAGCCCGCCTCCGGCTCGGTCAGCCCGAACGCGCCCAGCCGTTCGCCGGAGCACAGCCGCGGCATCCACTCGTGCTTCTGCTCCTCTGAGCCGAACACGTAGATCGGCTGCGTGCCCAGCGAGGTGTGCGCGCACAGCGTGATCGCCACCGAGGAGTCAACGCGCGTGAGCTCCTCGACCGCCAGCGCGTACGCCAGCGTGTCGCCGCCGCCGCCGCCGTACTCCTCCGGGAACGGGATCCCCATCAGGTTCAGCGCGCCCAGCTTGGCCACGATCTCGTACGGGAACGACTTCGTGCGGTCGAGCTCCTCGGCGACCGGAGCGACCTCACCCTCGGCGAATTCCCTGACCGTGCGCCTGATCAGCTCATGGTCGGGCGACAGGTCGAAGTCCACGGCGGGCATTCTCCCAGCTCTGTCACGATTGCGCCCAGGTGCCTGCGCCGCGGCTCATCCTCGACTTCCTCAAACGCGGGCGCACGGTCAGCTACGGCTCCGATCGCTCGCAGCGCGCCGACCTGCACGTGCCCACCGGACCGGGACCCCATCCGGTGATGGTCCTGATCCACGGCGGCTCGTGGACGGCCCGCTACGGCCGCGTCGTCATGCGCGGCCTGGCCGGCGACCTGCTGAGGCGCGGCTGGGCGGTGTGGAACATCGAGTACAGGCGCGTCGGCAACGGCGGCGGCTGGCCGGCGACGTTCGCGGACGTCGCCGCGGCGATCGACGTGCTACCCGAGCTGAACGCCCCGCTGGACCTCGAGCGGGTGAGCGTGCTCGGACACTCCGCCGGCGGGCACCTGGCGCTGTGGGCGGCCGGCCGCGAGCGGCTGCCGGCGGGCGCGCCCGGCTCCCTGAACGGCGAGCCGCGGGTGCAACTGGCGCGTGTGATCGCGCAGGCGGGCGTGTGCGACCTCGCCGGCGCGTACAGGCGCTGGCGCGGAGGCGCCGTGCGCGCGCTGATGGGCGGCTCGCCGGAGGAGCTGCCCGAGCGCTACGCCGCGGGCGACCCGATGGACGCGACCCCGCTGAGCAGCCCCGTGCTGCTGGTTCACGGCACGCTCGACGAGACCGTCTCTGTGGAGCTCAGCCGCAACTACGAGCGCGCCGCGCGCGCCGCCGGCGGCGAGGTCGAGCTCGTCGAGATCCCCGGTGAGGCGGGTCGTCACCGCGCGCACATCGACCCACGCGGCGAGGCGTGGGCGGCGGTCGCCGCGCGACTGCATCCTCCGCGGCCCCGATAGGCGTGGGCGGCGGTCACAGCCCGAGTTTGTGAACGCCGTCCTCGTCGAAGCCGAGATGGTGGCCGACCTCGTGACGCACCGTTTTGACGACGTGTGCCCGCAGGCGCCTGGGGTCGTCCCCGAAGTCGCGCACGAGCGTGTCGCGGAAGATCAGGATCTCATCCGGCAGGCCTCCGCCCCCGAAGTAGGGGTTGCCACCCAGCCTGGAGCCGACGTACATGCCGTATGCGTGGTTCTCGGCGCCGCGATCGGAGACGACGACCGCGACGTGCTCCAGCGCCTTTTGGAACTCGGCCGGGAGTTCGTCGAGCGCCGAGCTCACGAGCGCCTCGAACTCCTTCTCGCTGTAGTGCCGGGGCTTGCCCATCGCGCCGAGAGTAGCTCACGACCTCCGGGCGGATGCCGGTCGCTATGCGGCGTAGGACCTGGCCAGCTCGACGAGTAGGCGCACGCCGTAGCCGGACGCGCCCTTGCCGACGTACGCGCGGTCGAGCTCCCACGCCGAGCCGGCGATGTCGAGATGCGCCCATGGTGTGTCGCCGACGAAGTTCGACAGGAACGCGCCGCCGACGATCGTGCCCGCTTTGCGTCCTTCGGGCGCGTTGTCGAGGTCGCCGTAGGTGCCCTTGATCAGCTCGTCGTACTCCTCGTGCAGCGGCAGGCGCCACGCGATCTCGCCGGAGCGCTCGCCGGCGGCCGTGATCCGCCCGGCCCACTCGTCGTCGTTGCTCATCAGCCCGGCGTAGGTCGAGCCGAGCGCGATGATCACCGCGCCCGTCAGCGTCGCGAGGTCGACGATTCGCTCGGCGCCCTCGCCGACGGCGTGCCACAGGCAGTCGGCCAGCACCAGCCGGCCCTCCGCGTCGGTGTTGTTGACCTCGATCGTCTTGCCGTTGGCGGCCGTGACGATGTCGCCCGGCTTGATCGCACGTCCGCTCGGCAGGTTCTCGGTCGCGCCGACGACCGCCACGAGCCTGATCGGCAGCCGCAGGCGCGCGATCGCGGAGACCGCCTCGATGACGGCGGCGCCGCCGGACATGTCGAACTTCATCTCGGCCATCTTCGCGCCCGGCTTCAGCGAGATGCCGCCGCTGTCGAACGTCACCGCCTTGCCGACGAAGCCCAGCACCGGGCCGGACGGGGTGGGTGGGGCCTGATTTCCTTCGTATGTGATCGTGATCAGCGCCGGCTCCTCCTCGGAGCCCTGCGCGACGGCCGCGAAGGCGCCCATGCCGCGCGCGACGAGCCCGTCGCGTCCCTCCACCTGCACGGAGACCCCGTCGAGGTCGCGCTCGAGGGCCTTGGCGTACTCGCCGAGCGCCGTCGGCGTGAGGTCGTTGCCGGGCCGGTTCTGCAGGTCGCGCGCGCGGTTGACCGCGTCGGCGACCACCGCCGCCTGCGTGACCGCCGCCTCGATCCCGTCCGGGCCGCTGACGATCAGGCGCTTGAGGTGCTTGGGCGGTCCGTCCGCGCCGTCGTCCTCGCCGGCGGGCGCTGACTTGTGCGTGTCGAAGCTGTAGTCGCTGAGGATCGTGCCCTCGACGAGCGCCGCGGCGATCTCATGCGGCCCGGAGGGCATCGCCGCGCCGGTCGGGAGCACCCAGCAGAGCGTGCGCGTCGAGATCTCGCGGGCGCGCGCGCCGGCGACGGACGCCAGCACGCGGGCGCGCTCGGCGCTGAGCTCGTCCTGCGCGCCCAGTCCCACGAGCAGCCAGCGCCTGCCGTCGGCGTGCGTCAGCGCGAGCGACTTGAACGAGCTGCGGGCCTCGCCCGAGGCGAGCAGCTCGGAGACCTGCGCCGGAGAGTCAGGCGGGGCGCCCTCGCCGTCGAATATGCCGATCGCGATCGTGTCGGCGTCGCTTGTACTGCCTGATTGGGCGATTGCGGTTATCTGCATGCGCCGGCACGATATCCAGCTCGGCAGCGGCTCGTCGGTACCATTCTCGCTCTCTCATCCGTTCCCACCCGACCCCTAGGAGTAGAGCCACCTCCATGTCCAAGACCGTGATCCTCGCCACCGCGCGAACCCCCGTCGGCAAGATGGGCGGCGGCCTGTCCTCGCTGGACGCCACCGAGCTCGGCGGGCTGGCCATCGGCGCGGCGCTCGAGCGCGCCGGGGTCGAGCCCGAGCAGGTCGAGCACGTCGTCATGGGCCAGGTGCTGCAGGCCGGTCAGGGGCAGATCCCCTCGCGCCAGGCGCAGATCAAGGCGGGCATTCCCAAGGAGGTCTCCTCGGAGACGATCAACAAGGTGTGCGCGTCGGGCCTGCGCGCGTCGGTGATCATCGACCAGGCGATCCGCGCGGGCGACATGAGCGTCGGCGTCGGCGGCGGCATGGAGTCGATGTCGAAGGCCCCGTACCTGCTGCCGCAGGCGCGCTTCGGCTACCGCATGGGCGACGCGAAGATGCTCGACGCGATGGTCCACGACGGGCTCACCAACCCGTTCTCGGGCAAGCAGATGTTCGTCGAGGCCACAGAGGTCGGGGACGAGCTTGAGATCACGCGCGCGGACATGGATCGCTGGGCGCTGCGCTCGCACGAGCTGGCGCTGAAGGCGATCGACGAGGGCCGCCTGTCCGAGGAGATCGTGCCGGTGACCGTCAACGGGCGCAAGGAGAGCACGGTCGTGGAGATCGACGAGGGCCCGCGCAGGGACACCTCGCTCGAGCGCCTCGCGGCGCTGCCCGGGCTCGTTGGCAAGGAGGGCTCGCACACGGCCGGCAACTCGCCGGGCGTCAACGACGGCGGCGGCGCGCTGGTGCTGGCCTCCGAGGAGTGGGCGCAGGCCAACGGCAAGGAGGCGCTCGCGGAGATCGTCGCGCACGCGCAGAGCGCGAACGACTTCGCGTACCTCGCGACCACGCCGGCGACCGCCGCCAAGAAGGCGCTGGAGAAGGCGGGGCTGCAGCCGGGCGACATCGACCTGTGGGAGATCAACGAGGCGTTCGCTTCGGTGACGCTCAACTCGATCCGCATGCTCGGCATCGACGAGGACAGGGTCAACGTCAACGGCGGCGCCGTCGCCCTCGGCCACCCGATCGGCGCCTCCGGCGCGCGCATCCTCGGGGCCCTCGTGCACGAGTTGCGCAGGCGCGGCGGCGGGCTCGGCCTTGCAGCGATCTGCTCGGGCGGGGGACAGGGCGACGCACTCATCCTGAAGGTGTGACACCGCCGTGAGCGCTTCGCCAAACGGCGGATCGCCGCGCGGCGCCGCGTTCTTCGATCTCGACAAGACGCTGATGGCGGGCTCTTCCGGCCTGTTCTTCGCGCGGGCGGCGTATGAGACGGGGATGATCTCGCGCGGGCGGATGGTGCGCGACGTGTATGAAAACCTGCGCTTCCGCCTGCGCGGATCGACGGACGACCGCGCCGACGACGTGCGCAGGCGGGTGGGGGAGATGATCGCGGGCGTGCGCGTGCGCGATCTCGAGCGCCTGACCCCGCGCGTGCTCTCGGGCGTGCTCCCGCGCCTGTACCCGCAGATGCTCGAGCGCGCGTACGCCCACCAGGACGCGGGCCTGCCCGTGTACATTCTGACCGCCGCCTCGCAGGAGATGGCCGACCTGCTGGCGCGCGTGCTCGCGTTCGACGGCGGCCTCGGCTCGCGCTCGGAGGTCGTTGACGGCCGTTATACGGGGAGGCCCGCGGGTCCGTTCAACTACCGCGAGGGAAAGGTGCTTTCCATGCGCGAGGTGGCCGAGCGCGACGCGATCGACCTGGCCGCCTCCTACGCGTACTCGGACTCGGAGTCCGACCTGCCGATGCTGCGCGCCGTGCGCCATGCGGTCGTCGTCAACCCCGACGCGGTGCTCAGGCGGATCGCGCTGGAGGAGGGCTGGGAGGTGATCGAGCTGGATCGGCTCGGCAGGCGCCTGAAGGTGCTCGCGGCGCTCGGCACGGCGGCCGCGATCGGCGGCCTCGGCAACGCCGCGTGGTCGCGGGTGGGAGCGCGGATCGGCTCGCGGGCATAATCTCCGCTGCGCATGTCCTCGCCCCAACTGCAGAGCAAGATCCGCGTGGTCGTCGCCAAGCCCGGCCTGGACGGCCACGACCGCGGCGCGAAGATCATCGCGCGGGCGCTGCGCGACGCCGGCATGGAGGTGATCTACACGGGACTGCACCAGACGCCCGAGCAGATCGTCGAGACGGTCATCCAGGAGGACGCCGACGCGGTCGGCCTGTCGATCCTGTCGGGCGCGCACATGACGCTCGTGCCGCGCGTCGTCGAGTTGCTGCGCGAGCAGGGCGTCGATGACGTCGTGATCACCGTCGGCGGCACGATCCCGGCCGAAGACATACCCGAGCTGAAGAGCCTGGGCGTTGCCGAGGTGTTCACACCCGGCGCCCCGACACAGGCGATCGTGGATTTCATCCGCGGCGCGGTCGTAGCTCGCTGAACAAAACCGATTGACTCGTCAGTCAACCGCGCGAACAGGTACGATTCAGTCACTTAGACCCAAGGAGAAGCCGACCAAATGAAGATATGCGTCCTGGTGAAGGAGGTTCCGGACGCCGCCGTCGAGAAGAGGATCGACCCCTCGACGGGGCGCATGGACCGCAGCGGCGAGAAGAACCTGAACCCGTATGACACGCACGCCATCGAGGCGGCGATGCAGATCAAGGAGGGCGGCGCGGTTCCCGTCGAGGAGGTCGTGGCCGTGACCATGGGCCCGGACAGCGCGGTGCGCGCGCTGCACAAGGCGGTCTCGCTCGGCGCCGACCGCTCGGTGCATCTGAGCGACCCGGTGGTGGCCGGCTCCGACGTGGCCGCGACCGGCTACGCGCTCGCCAAGACGCTGCAGCGCGAGAGCCCCGACCTGGTGCTGCTCGGCCAGCAGTCCGACGACGGCGAGTGCTACACGATCGGCGCGGTCGTGGCCGAGCATCTCGGCATGCCATCGCTGACGCAGGTGATCAAGATGGATGTCGATTCGGAGAGCCTGCGCTGCGAGCGCCAGGCCGAGTACGGCTACGACACGGTGCAGATCAAGCTGCCCGCGGTGATCTCCGTCGGCGACGCGATCAACGAGCCGCGCTACCCGTCGCTGAAGGCGATCATGGGCGCGAAGAAGAAGCCGCTGGACACCGTCACCGCCGGCGACGTCGACATCGACGCGTCGAAAGTCGGGGGCGATAACTCCGCCGCCCAGTGGGTGGCCGCAAAGGCTCCGCCGGCGAAGGCCGCGGGCGAGATCATCGAGGACGAGGACACCGGCGAAACCGTCGAGAAAATCGTCGCCTGGCTCGACGAGAGGAAGCTGATCTAGATGGCGAATATTTTGGTCTACGCGCTGCACTACGACGGCGCGATCAACAAGAACTCGCTTGGCGCGGTCTCCGAGGGCGCCAAGCTCGCCGCGGAGCTCGGCGGCGAGGCGCACGCGATCCTGCTCGGCGAGAACGTCCCGCAGGACCTCGCCGCCTCGCTCGGCAAATACGGCGCCAAGAAGGCGCTCGTGGCCGAGGGGCCCGAGGGGCTGGCGCAGCCGCTGGTCGACGCGATGGCCAAGGCGATCGCCGACGGCGGCTACAAGTACGCGCTGTTCGGCGGCGGCCTGCTGGGCTTTGAGATCGGCGCCGGCCTGGCGGCGCGGCTCGGCGCCGGCGTGGTCATGGAGGTCACCGCCGTGCGCGCCGAGAACGGCGAGCTGATCGCCGAGCGCCCGATCCTCGGCGACTCCTCGATCTCCGAGGTCAAATACCGTTCCGAGGTCGGCATCGTCATCGGCCGCCTGAACGCGTTCGAGATCAAAGACGTGGGCGGCGCCGACGCACCCGTGGAGGCGCTGAGCTTCGAGCTGAGCGCGCAGGCGCAGCAGGCGACGATGATCACCCGCGGCGAACAGCGCGGCGCGGACGTCGACATCGAGGGCGCCGACATCCTCGTCGCCGGCGGCCGCGGCCTGGGCAAGGCCGAGGGCTTCCAGCTGGCCGAGGATCTCGCGGCGGCGTTCGGCGGCAATGCCGCGGTGGCCGCCACGCGCGCGGTCGTCGACGCCGGCTGGTACCCGTACGCGGCGCAGATCGGCCAGACGGGCAAGACCGTCGCGCCGAAGCTGTACCTCGCCGCGGGCATCTCCGGCGCGATCCAGCACAAGGTCGGGATGCAGGGCTCGGAGAACATCGTCGCGATCAACAAGGACTCGAACGCGCCGATCTTCGAATTCTCGGACCTCGGCATCGTCGGCGACCTCAACAAGATCCTGCCCAAGCTGACAGAGGCTGTGAAGGCCAAGAAGGGCAGCTGACATGAGCCACGGGACCTCCAACGGGAAGGTCGTACCGGCGGCCTTCCCGCCGCCGGTCGACTCGCGCAAGGAGTTCGTCAAGCGCGGCCTCGATCCCGAGGACGAGCTGATCGAGGTCGGCGTGGTGATCGTCGGCGGCGGCACCGCGGGCCTGGCGTGCGCCAACCGCCTGCTGCAGCTGCTCGCCGACGACCCGGAGACGATGGAGCGCCTCGGCGAAGTGCCGGTGGCGGTCGTCGAGAAGGCCAAGACGTGCGGCGGGCAGAACCTCTCCGGCGCGGTCATGCGCCCGAGCCCGCTCGAAGAGCTGTTCCCGGAGATGAGCCGCGAGGACTGGCGCAAGGAGGGCTTCGCGTTCGGCGAGGTGACGAAGGAGTCGGTGTACATGCTCACCGGCCCCAAGACCAAGCTCCCGGTGCCGATTCCGGCGGTGCCCAACTTCAAGAACCACGGCAACGAGGTCGTCTCCGTCTCCGCGATGGCTCGCTTCCAGCAGCGCCAGGCCGAGGACGCCGGCGCGTACATCCTCACCGAGACCGCAGCCACGCAGCTGGTCGTCGAGGACGGCCGCGTCGTCGGCGTGCGCTCCGGCGACAAGGGCCGCGGCAAGGACGGCGAGCCGCTCGGCAACTTCGAGCCCGGGACGGACATCAAGGCGCACGCCACCGTGCTCGCCGAGGGCTGCTGGGGGCACCTGACGGGCGCCGCGATCCAGGAGTTCGACCTCGCCAAGGGGCGCCAGCCGCAGGTGTGGGAGCTGGGCGTCAAGGAGGTGTGGAAGGTCCCCAAGCCGCTCGACCGCGTGATCCACACGTTCGTGCAGCCGTGGCCGCTGAAGGTCGCGACCAAGTACGGACAGCTCGGCGGCACGTGGCTGTATCCGATGAAGGACGAGAAGACGGGCGAGGATCTCGTGTCGATCGGGTTCGTCGTCGACCTCAACTACCGCGACGCGACGACGTCCGCCCACGACCTGCTGCAGACGTTCAAGACGCATCCGCTCGTCAAGGGCATCCTCGAGGGCGGCGAGCGCGTCGCGTGGGGCGCCAAGGCGCTTCCGGGCGGCGGGTACTGGTCGATGCCGAAGCTGTCGATGCCGGGCGCGGTGCTGGTCGGCGACTCCGGCGGGATGGTCGACACGGCGGCGCTGAAGGGCGTGCACCACTGCATCAGGTCGGGCATGCTGGCGGCCGAGTCGATCTACGCGGCGCTCAAGCGCGGCGGCAGCGACCTGTCCGACTACGAGGACATGGTCGAGAAATCCGCGATCGGAACCGAGCTCTACCAGGTGCGCAACACGCGACAGGCATTCCAGAAAGGCTTCCTCGTCGGCAGCCTGCTCGCGGGTCCGTCGATCATGTCGAAGGGAAAGGTCCCCCCGGGTCAGCAGGCGTGGCACCGCGATGACGCCGAGCCGATGTTCATCGGCAACACCAAGGACCGCTACCCCAAGCCCGACGGCAAATACACCTTCGACAAGCTCTCCTCGGTGTTCATCACCGGCAACGCCACCCGTGACGACGCCCCCAACCACATCCGCGTGCGCAAACACGTGCCGCGGGAGATCGCCGAGACCTGGCGCTGGATGTGTCCCGCCGGGGTGTACGAGATCCCCGAGGACGCGCCGGAGCACGGCGACGTGGACGTGATCGTCAACTACACCAACTGCGTGCAGTGCGGAGCGATCACCGCCAAGGGCGGTCGCCTGACGGTCCCCGAGGGGGGCGACGGGCCGCTCTACCAGATCACCTGAGGCTCGCCGCCGGGGAGTCGGAAACGCTCGGCGCCGGCGGCTGGGCGAAACCTGCGAGCGTTTCAGGTGTTACGAGGATGTAATGGACACCTTGTTCTCAAGCGCGCGCGCCGCGCGCGTCGCGTACCGCCGTCCGATCGCGGCGCTCGCGTGTGCCGTCGCCGTGCCGTGGCTGGCGCTCGCGCCCGCCGCGATGGGAGGCACGGCGACGGTGCCCGCCACTGCGACGGCGCCGTCGACGGCGCCTGCCTCCGCGACGCCGATCGCCTCTGCGACGCTCGAGCAGTGCGCCACCGCGACGATCCCCCAGACCGAACGCTCGGCCACGTTCGCCGGCGAAATGACCGCCGTTGCAGGCACTGTGCGCATGCAGATACGCATCGACCTGCAGGAGCGCGCCCTCGGCGAACTCGGCTACCGCACCGTCAGCGCCCCCGGCCTGGGCGTGTGGCACAGCTCCACCGCCGGCGTGAAGGTGTTCGCGCACATCCAGCAGGTCACCAACCTGTCGGCGCCCGCGTTCTACCGCGCGGCCGTGCGCTTCCGCTGGCTGAACGCCAGGGGCCACCTGCTCAAGGCAGAGGAACTGCGGACCGCTCGCTGCGAACAGCCCGCCACGCCCGCTCCGAGCACCGGCAGCACTCCCACGAGCACCACGCCCGCGAGCGCCACAACGGGCACCGGTACGGACTGAGCGCGGCGCGCGAGCGCCGGCCCGCTAGAATCGAGCGACGATGAAGACGGCGATCCACCCCAACTACGTCCAGGCGCACGTACGCTGCACCTGCGGCAACGAGTTCATCACGCGCGCCACCAAGGAGGAGCTGCATGTCGAGGTGTGCTCCAACTGCCATCCGTTCTACACGGGCAGGCAGAAGCTGATGGACACCGGTGGGCGCGTCGAGCGCTTCCAGCGCAGGGTCGCCAAGGGCCGACTGCACTCGGCGCAAACTCGGTCCGCCCAGTAATCCGATGGCGAGCGCCGTGGCTGACCGCACGGCGCCCTCGACGCTGGTCGAGGCCGACGGCGAGCTGAGCGCCCAGCGCGACGCCCCGGTGGGCGGTCAGGCGGTACTCGAGGGCGTGATGATGCGCGGCGTCTCCAACTGGGCTGTCGCGGTGCGCAAGCCGACCGCCGAGCAGCTGCAGGAGGAGGACCGCGGGGTGGGCGGGGAATCAATTCCTGCCGCGCTCGGCGAGATCGAGGTGACGACGCTGCCGCTGGACTCGGCGATGAGGCGCCACCGCATCCTGCGGCTGCCGATCGTGCGCGGGATCGTCGCGCTCGGCGGGTCGCTGGCGATCGGCTTCCGCGCGCTCGAGGTCTCAGCCAACGCGCAGCTGCCGCCGGAAGAGAACGCAAAGGACTCCGATGACGAGAACGGGGAGGCGTCCGGGGAGAGCCAGGAGATCCCGAAGGCGGTGTGGGCGGGCACGGTCGTGGTCGCCGTCGTGCTGGCGATCGTGCTGTTCTTCCTGATCCCCGTCGGCCTGACGAGCCTGATCAAGCACCAGCTCGGCTCCTCGGTGCTGTTCTGGATCGTCGAGGGCACGATCCGCACGACGCTGTTCCTCGGCTACATGCTGCTGCTCTCGCGCGTGCGCGACCTGCGCCGCGTGTTCGAGTACCACGGCGCCGAGCACAAGACGATCTCCTGCTTCGAGGCCGGGCTGCCGCTCACGCCCGCCAACGCGCAGCGCTTCTCGCGGCTGCACCCGCGCTGCGGGACGAGCTTCCTGCTGGTGGTGATGATCGTCGCGATCTTCGTGTTCGCGCCGATCGGGCTGCCCGCGTGGTACTGGCTGGTGGCCACGCGCATCCTCGGCGTGCCCGTGATCGCCGGCATCTCCTTCGAGCTGATCAAGTTCGCCGGGCGCAACCGCAGCCGCGGCTGGGTGCGCGCGATCATGTGGCCCGGGCTCAAGCTGCAGCTGCTGACCACGCGCGAGCCCGACCTCGATCAGCTGGCCGTCGCGATCGCCGCGCTGAACGCGGTGCTCGAGCTCGAGACGCCTGGCCAGCTCTCCGCCGCCGATCTGGTCGGCGTCGAGGTCGTGGCGTAGCCAGACGACCGGGAGCGCTGCGCTGGGCGGCGTCGGCGCCCAGCATGCGTGGTATCGCGCGCGGACTGCTTCTGTCAAACGACCTGTTGTGTGGCTACCTGGCGTGGGTGGCTGGCTCGCCCTCCTCCGCGGCGATGGCGGAGAGCGCGTCGCGCAGGGCGGCCCGAGAGGTGATGCCGAGCTTCGGGAAGACGCGGTGGAGGTGAAAGCCGACGGTTCGCGGGGAGAGGTAGAGCTTCTGGCCTATCTGCTTGTTCGTCAGGCCTGACGCGGCCAGCGACGCGATGTTGGTCTCCTGCGGCGTGAGTGTGTCCCTGTCGTGTTCGCGCTGGCGGGACTCGCCCGTCGCGCGAAGCTCGCCGGCCGCCCTGTGCGTCCACGGCTCTGCCCCCAGGCCTTCGAATGTCTCCAGCGCAGCGCGAAGCGGAGTGCGCGCCTCTGCCGCACGTCTGGTGCGGCGCAGGCGCTCGCCGTAAAGGAGCTGGGTTCGCGCGAAGTCAAACCGCCAAGCCGAGGCTCCCGGCAATGCGAGCGCCTGCTCGAATCGATCGTCGGCCTCGTCGTCCGCTGCCAGCAGTGCCGACGATGCTGAAGCCAGCAGCGCCAAGCGTGAGGACAAGAGTGCGATGCGCGCCTGCCGGATCGCGTCGAGGTGTGCCTTCGCCTCCTCGCGGCGCCCCGTATGCGCTGCCGCCTCGATCAGGTCGAAAGGAACGAGCAGCGCGTACGGTCTGTACGCGGCGAGCTCGCCTGCGGGGCTGATCGTGCTGGCGGTCTCGTAGGCGTACTCGAAGTCACCGCGCCCCAGCGCGGCGAGCGTCCGCGCCTGGGCTGCGTAGCACTCGATCAGCTCGGCCCTTCGCGGAGCCGCCCACTGGACCATCGTCTCAGCCTCCGCGTCCGCTTGCGCGTAGTCACCGCACGCGGCCGCGATCAGAGCCTTCAGGTGGTGGCCCGGCCAGGCCATCATCACGTACCCGTGGGTCTCGCAGCGACGGACTGCATCCTCGGCGAGGTTCCGCGCTGCGTCCCAGTCGCCGGTCCAGAAGAGGTCGCGCCCCAACAGCATCTGAGCCATGAGGCTGGATGCAATGGCGCCGCCCGCGCGCCCGTCGCGTTCGACCCGCCGCAGAGCAGCACGGCAGCCCGGTAGGCGGTCGACGAACGCGGCCGCCAGGGCGGTCCGGACGATCCTGGTTGGATCGGGCTCCTCGGCCAGCCGCGCTACTGCGGCGTCGAGGTCGGGGAGCGATCCAAGCGCGGTGCGCGCGGGGTCCGCCAGCATCGCCGCGCTCAGCTGCAGGAGATCCGGCACGTCGGGCTCGCAACGCTCGACGGCCGAATGGAACTGCCTCCACGGCAGCGCGCGACCGCCGAAGAAGCACATGAGCATCAGCGTGTAGAGCGCCTCGGCGACGATGCCCGACTGCACATCCTCGGGCCCCGTCCGGTGCTCGAGCGCGCTGGCGAGGAGCCGGTGGCCCGTGTCGACGTCGCCGTCGGTGTTCAGCAGCAGATGCGCCGCGGTGACCGCCGCCTGGAGCGAGCCGCCCAGCTCGCCGTGCGAGTCGTCCAGCACCTGCTTGGCCCTTCGCAGTTCGCCGGCGACGTCGGCGCCGATGTAGGCCGCCGCAGCGAGCCGGCGGTCTCTCTCCCCGGCGCTCGGGCTGAGCTCGGCAGCGCGCATCAACGCAGCCACCGCGCCCGCCGCGTCACCGCGGTGAAGGATCCGACGGGCAGCCTCTTCGAGCAGGCGCGCGACATGCTCATCGGGCTGTCTCGTGGCGGCCCCCAGATGCCACGCCCGGCGATCCGGTTGCTCGGCGAAGACCTCCGCGAGGCTCATGTGCGCGTGGTTGCGCTCCTCGGCGGTCGACAGTGCAACGATCGCGGAGCGGATCAACGGGTGGCGGAACACGAGGCGATAGGTCCCGGGGTCGACTCGCACGATGCCTGCCCGCTCAGCCTCGGCAAGCTCCTGCAGCCCGTCCGAGTCCGGCCCGAACGTGTCGAGGACTCGCGGGTCGCCGGTGCCGTCCAGAGCCGACAGCAGGACCAGCCACCGGCTGGAAGGCGCCAGCTGCTCGATGCGCGATGCGAACAGTCCTTGCAGGCGGCGGGTCATCGGTACGACCGCCGACATGCTTGGTGTCGTGAGCGTGCCGACGCTGAGCGTCCTCGGCAGCTCGAGCAGCGCGAGCGGGTTGCCGCATGCCTCTTCCAGCACGCGCGTACGCACCTCAGCCTCCAGGCCGGGAAAGCGCGCGCTCAGGAGTCGCATGGCAGCGTCATCATCAAGCGACTCCAATTCGAGCTCGGGAAGCCCGACGCTCTCGAAAAACCCCTGCTCCCCCGTCCGGGATGTCGCCAGGAACGCCACGCGGCTGCCGGCGAGACGACGTGCCACGAACCCAAGCACCGCCGCGCTCGCCCGATCCAGCCAGGGCAGATCGTCCACGATCACCATCAGCGGTCGCGACACCGCCGCCCGGCGAAGGACGGTCAACGCCGCGCTAGAGACGGCCATCCGGTCGGCCACCCCACCCTCGGCGAACCCGAGGGCCGTATCCAGAGCGGCCCGATGCGCAACGTCAAGGTCGGCGATCTCCTCGTGCAGCGGCAGCAGCAGCTGGTGGAGGGTCGAGAACGGCATGTCCGCCTCAAACTGGACTCCGGCCGCACGCACCACCCGGGTGCCAGCGGAATCCGCGCTCTCGGCGACGGCATCGACCAGCGCCGTCTTCCCGACTCCGGGCTCGCCGAACACCACGAGCGCTCCCCCGGTCTCGGCAGATCGCCGGAGGAACTCCCCAAGGACCTCCAACTCTCCACCACGGCCGAGCAGGTCGTCACTCGCATGGCCCTCCTCGACCCCGACCACCTCATCGCGCTCACTGGCTCCCAGCGCGGGGAGGTTGCTCAGCGGACCTTGCTCGACGGATCGGTCATGGTGCAGTGTGCTCATCGGGTCTCTTTGCCGGCTGCAGGCGCAGGACGGCGTGCGGTGATTTGCTATGGCGCTTTTAGCGCCGCTCGCCGCCGGGCGCTAGCGTGTCATCACTGTGTTGTCCCGGACGTCGGCATCGGGTCCTCAGTGCTGTCACTGAGAGCCGTCTGGAGGAACGGGGACCGTGTGCTGATGAGGACACCGGTGAGCTGGGCGCGGGAGGTGATGCCGAGCTTCGGAAAGACGCGGTACAGGTGCGACTCGACCGTGCGATGCGACAGGAACAGGCGCTCGCCGATCTCCCGGTTTGAGAGCCCCTCTGCAGCCATCTGCGCGATCTGCAGCTCCTGCGCGGTGAGCTCCTCGAGCGTTGCCGGCATGTGCTGACTGCTCTCGCCCGACGCGCGCAGCTCCTGCCGGGCGCGTTCGCCCCAGACACGGACCCCCAGGGCGTCGAAGGCGTCGCGCGCCTGGCGCAGCTGTGGCCGTGCCGCGGCGACTTGGCGGTGGCGCCGCAGCCATTCCCCGAACGAGAGTTGCAGCCGGGCGCGCATGAACGGCCAGGCGTGCGGCTCCTCGGACAGGGCCTCACGGTAGACATCCTCGGCGTCGTCGTCGGCTGCGAGCTGAGCCTGGGCGTAGGTGAGCGCGATGCGAAACCACGGCGAGGCGGACGGGCCGGCCAAAGGCTCGAGACGCCGGACTTCCTCGCGCGCCGGCTCACTGCGGCCGATCCGCGTCGCGGCTTCGGCGAGGTCTCCGATCGCGTAGGAGAACACGAGCGTGTGGCGGGAGGGATCACCGGGCTCAGTCAGGCGATGGAGGTGCTCATAGGCCTCCTCAGGCTGCCCCAGTCCGAGCGCCGAGAGGCCGCGGGCGTACTGGACGAGCGCGAGCAGGCCGGCCACCTGGGATGGGAGCGCCACACGTTCGGCGCCTGCCGTGAGCTTCGCGACGACGTCGGCTTCACCGCGTAGTCCGGCGAGCATCGCCTTGGCGATCCGGGCGCCCGTCTGCCACAGCGGCTGGTCCGTCTCGCTCGCCAGCCGGTCGGCCTCCTCGGCCGCAGACATGGCGACGGCGTAGTTCGAGGTGAAGATCGCCGACCACGCCTGGGTCTGCAGCACCTGCGCGAGACGTCCGAGGCGCCCGGTCACTCGCAGCCGCGTGGCCGCCTGGCCCAGGAGTGCCTCCGCCTCGTCGAACCAGCCCGCGTGCGAGGCCGCGGTCCCGAGCAGGTAAAGGTCCTCGCCGCTGCGCGGCAGGATCATCTCGCGCAGCCGGGCGCTGACGTCGGCGCCGCGCTCGAGCGGCGCCGCATATGCCTCGATCTGAAGTAGCCGCGGATCGTTGCGATCCAGACCAAGGCCCTCGGTCTCGTGCAGGACATCGAAGGCCTCGCGCTCGCCGAGGTCACCCCAGTAACAGTGGAAGGCCGCAGCCGCCAGCAGCTGCAGCGCGAGGTCGACCTCTCCGGCGTCAGCTGCCAGCCCCGCGGTCGTGACGAGCCTTTCAACCCGGGCCGGGTCGCCAGCCGGACCCGTGTCGAGGAGCTCCTTGATCCAAATGGCTCGCGCCTTCTCACGCTCCCCGAGCGGCAGCGATTCAGCCTCCACCACGAGGCGCCGCATGGTCGCTATCCGGCCCAGCTCGGCGGCCTTCGTGGCAGCAGCGAGCAGCAGGCTGGCCTGCCGTTCGCGGTCTCCGGCGACCGCTGCTGCCCGCTCGAACGCGATCGCCGCGGTCTCGACGGCGCCCCGCATGTCGGCTCGCCGCCCTGCCTCCTCGAGTCCGGCGGCAACCTCCGGATCGACGCCGATCACGGCTGCGGCGCGGTGCCAGATGCTGCGGTCCGGCTCGCTGGCCAGGACGTCGGCAAGCGCAGCATGAGCGGTGTGCAACTCCGTGACGTGGGCGGCGTGATGTAGCGCGGAGCGCACAAGCGGGTGGCGGAAGCGCAGCATCTGCCCGTCGAGGCGTACGAGGCCCGCAGAGACGGCGGGCTCCAGATCGAGGACGGTCACCGGTGCGCCCGCGACAATCTCGGCCGCCCGCAGAATCTCGGCGAGCTGCCCCTGGTCCTCGAGCGCCGCGACGAGCAGCAGGGTGCGAGTGTGGCCGGGTAGGCCCTCGGCCTTCGATGCGAAGGCGCTCTCGAGCCGTGCCGTGAGGGGTAGGTGGTCCGGCAGCGGCACGCTGCCTCGACGTGCTCCCGACTCCAGGGCGCTCGGAAGCTCGAGGATCGCCAGTGGATTGCCCTGCGCCTCGTCAAGCAGTCTGGAGACGACGCTCGGGACCAGGTCTGGATGGTGTATCCGGATGAGGTTTCGCGCCTCCGGCTCCGGCAGCGGGTGCAGCACCATCTCTGTCAGATGCGCGTTGAGGAGAGGGCTGTCGTAGCCGTCCCGGATCGCGACGAACATCACGATCGGGTCGGACGCGAGCCGCCGCGCAACAAACGCGAGCGCGTCCGCACTCGGTCTGTCCAGCCAGTGGGCGTCCTCGACAATCAGCGCAAGCGGCTGCCGGGCGGCCGCGTTGGACAGCAGTTGCAGCGTGGCCAACGCGACGAGAAACAGTTCAGGCGTAGGGCCCTCGGCAGCGCCGAACGCGGTCGCGATCGCCGCACGCTGCGTCTGCGGCAGATCATCGACGTGACCGAGCACCGGTCGCAGGAGCTGATGCAGGCAGGCAAACGGAAGGTCGCCCTCTGCCTGCACCCCGGTCGTGCCCATGACGACCATGCCATGCTGCACGGCCTCCATGCTCGCGACCTCCAGCAACGCCGACTTGCCGATTCCAGCCTCGCCGCGCAGCAGCAGCGCCTGCCCGCCAGCATGACCCCCCTGCAGCGCGGACCTCAGCGCATCGAGCTCAGCATTGCGACCGAGCAGCACCTCCCCCATAGCCGCAGACTACCGGCATGGCCCGGGCCGGGCCTCGGGCTCGCCGAGCCGATCGCCGCAGCCGCCTGAGCCCGAGGGCTCGGCGCCGTCTATTCGGCCGGCGCCGGTTCCCCGGAGCCGCTCGGAGCTTCCGGCGCGTAGTGGTTGGGGGCGTTGAACTGGATCGCGCAGCTCGCGCTCAGGACCTTCTTGCGCTTGACCTTGTGCCCGTGGATCTTGTGCGCCTTCGTGTACGCGTAGACCTTCAGCGACAGCGTGCCCGACGCCGCCGCGTCGTTGGCGGTGCCGCTCAGCGTCATCGAAGTCGGCCCGGCGCTTTTGAAGTCGAAGAAGTCGATTTCGGCGTTCCGGTAGGTCGAGCCCTTGCCGACCGAGTTCGTTGGGAATTCACCGGTACCGGAGAGCGCGCCGCCCGAGCTCAGCGTCCACGGGTCGTGTTCGCCGCCGCCGAAGCTCGAGTAGTACCAGTCCTTGCCGCACTGCACGCCGAATTTGCCCGTCAGGTCGGTCTTCTCCTGCAGGATCAGCTGCGGTCCGCTTTCCTCGCCGTTGGGCATCCATTCGTAGAGCAGGTGCACCGGCCCGCCGCCCGCCTGCGCGGACGCGGGCCCGCCCAGCAGCGCGAACGCGAGCAGTGCCAGCGCCCCCCGGCGAATCGATGCAGCCCCCCGGCGATCCATGCGCGCATTGTACGCTCGGGCGGTGATAGAAGATCTCGTCAAGCAGATCGAGACGCGCTTCGCGGAGCTCGGCGCGCAGCTGACCGACCCCGAGGTCATCTCCGACCGCGAGCGCTACGCCGAGGTCGGCCGCGCCTACAGCCAGCTCGAGCCCGCCGCCAAGCTCGCCGCGCAGTGGCGCCTGGCCCACGACGACGCCGCCGGCGCCGAGGAGCTGCTGGCCGAGATGGGCGAGGACGCAGACATGCGCGAGGAGCTCGGCGAGGCGCGCCGGCGCATCGAGGAGATCGAGGAGCAGATCCGCCTGGCGATGGTCGAGCGCGACCCCAACGACGACAAGAGCGTGATCGTCGAAATCCAGGGCGGCGCCGGCGGCGACGAGGCCAGCCTGTGGGCGGGAGACCTCTACCGGATGCTCACGCGCTACGCCGAGCGGCGCGGCTTTCAGACGGAGCCGCTCGACGCCGGCGACGGCAAGTACACGTTCGCCATCAAGTCCCCACCCACCACCCCCGACCGACCGGATGGCGCGTACTCGGTGTTCAAGTACGAGGGCGGCACCCACCGCGTCCAGCGCGTCCCGCAGACCGAGTCCCAGGGGCGGATCCACACCTCGACGGCGACCGTCGCGGTGCTTCCTGAGGCCGAGGACGTCGACGTGCACATCGACCCGAACGACCTGCAGATCGACGTCTACCGCTCCTCCGGGCCCGGCGGGCAGTCGGTCAACACGACCGACTCGGCGGTGCGGGTCACCCACAGGCCATCCGGCATCGTCGTCTCCATGCAGGACGAGAAGTCCCAGCTGCAGAACCGCGAGAAGGCGCTGCGCGTGCTGCGCGCACGGCTGTACGAGCGCGCTCTCGCCGAGCAGCAGGCCGAGCTCGCCGCCGACCGCCGCTCGCAGGTCGGCACCGGCGACCGCGCCGAGAAGATCCGCACGTACAACTACGGCGAGCGGCGCGTCACAGACCATCGCATCAAGCTCACCGTGCACAACCTCGACCAGGTCCTCGAAGGCGAGCTCGACGAGCTGACCGACGCGCTCCAGTCGGATGAGAAGCGCCGGCGCCTGGAGGCGCAGGCGCTCGAATGAGCCGTTGAGACGCCCGACGCTCCTGGCATTCTCCTGACCCGCCGATGCACGCGCCTACGAACACCGGCACGCCCGCGCGCGACGCGCTCGACGGCGCGATCACCGCGATCGCCGCCGCCGGCTGCGAAACCCCCCGCCTGGACGCCGAAGTGCTGCTCGCGGACGTGCTCGGCGTCGGGCGCGAGCGGCTGCTCAGCGATCGCGACCTGCTCGTCGCCGGGCCCGCCGTGCGCGCCTTCCAGGACGCCGTGCGCCGGCGGTCGGTCGAGCGCGAGCCGGTTGCGTACATCACCGGCCGGCGCGGCTTTCGCCGGCTGGAGCTGTCCGTCGACCCGCGCGCGCTGATCCCGCGCCCGGAGAGCGAGCTGCTGGTCGAGGTCGCGCTCGGTCTCGGCGCCGGCGCGCGCGTGCTCGACCTCGGCACCGGCAGCGGCGCCGTCGCGCTCGCGCTCAAGCACGAGCGCCCCGATCTGCAGGTCAGCGCCAGCGACTCCAGCGTTGCGGCGCTCGAGCTCGCGCGCGCCAACGCGGAGCGCCTGCAGCTCGACGTGCGCTTGCTGCACGCCGACCTGCTCACCGACGCCGGCGAGCTCGACGCGGTCCTCTCCAACCCGCCGTACGTGGCCGAGTCCGAGCGCGCCTCGCTCGCCCCGGAGATCGTTCGCCACGAGCCGCCCGACGCGCTGTTCGCCGGGCCCGACGGGCTCGACACGATCCGCGCGCTGTTCGCGCAGCTCGCCGAGCGCCCGGACGTGCGCTTCCTCGCCCTGGAGATCGGCGCCGGCCAGGCTCCAACGGTCGCCGAGCTGGCTCGCGCGGCCGGCTTCGACGCGATACGGTTCGAGCGCGACCTTGCACGGATTCAGAGGGTCGTGGTCGCGGAACGGAGCACGTGATGACTGCGAAGATCGGCGAGCAGCGGATGATCAGTCAGCAGGACGCCAGAGCCCTGGAGGAGTGCATCGCGGGCGGCGGCGTCGCGGTGTTCCCCACCGACACCGTCTACGGCGTCTGCTGCGACCCCGACAGCGAGCAGGCGGCACGACGCCTGTACGCGCTCAAGGGCCGCCCCGCGGCGCGCCCCGCCGCGGTCATGTTCTTCGCGGTCGAGCCGGCGCTCGAGGCGCTGCCGGAGCTGGAGCTCGACGAGCGCGCCGCCCTGTCGGCGCTGCTGCCCGGTCCGGTGACGCTGCTGCTGTCCAACCCGTCGCTGCGCTTCGCGCCCGCCTGCAGGACCGATCCCGTCACCCTCGGGCTGCGCGTGCCGCGACTGCCCGAGGCGATGCAGGCGCTCGGCTCGCTGACGCGGCCGGTCATGCAGTCCAGCGCCAACCTCTCCGGCGAGCCCGACGCGCGCACGCTCGCGCAGGTGCCCGAGAGCATGCGCGCAGGGGCCGACCTGGTCCTCGACGGAGGCGAGCTGCCGGGCAAGCCCTCGACCGTGATCGACCTGCGCGACTACGCCGAGCACCGGCGCTGGCACGTGCTGCGCGAGGGCGCGCTCGCGCGCAGCGCCGTACGCGAGACGCTCACCTCGATAGCCTGACGGGAGAGCGCCGTGTCCGAGCTGAGCCCCGACTACTTCAACCGCCCCCTCGCCGAGGTCGACCCCGAGATCGCCGAGGTCCTGCGCGGCGAGCTCGAGCGCGAGCAGGGCACGCTCGAGATGATCGCCTCGGAGAACTTCGTCCCGCGCGCCGTGCTCGAGTGCCAGGGCTCGGTGCTGACCAACAAGTACGCCGAGGGCTACCCCGGCCGGCGCTACTACGGCGGCTGCGAGTGGGTCGACGTCTCCGAGCAGCTCGCGATCGACCGCGCCAAGGCGCTGTTCGGGGCCGAGCACGCCAACGTCCAGCCGCACTCGGGCTCACAGGCCAACGCCGCCGCCTATCACGCCCTGCTGCAGCCCGGCGACACGATCATGGGCCTGTCGCTCGCGCACGGCGGCCACCTGACGCACGGCATGAAGATCAACGTGTCCGGGCGTCTATACGACATCGCCCCGTATGAGGTCGATCGCCAGAGCAGCCTGATCGACATGGATGAGGTCGCGCGCATCGCGCGCGAGCGCCGCCCGCGGATGCTGCTCGCCGGCTGGTCGGCGTATCCGCGCCAGCTCGACTTCGCGCGCTTTCGCGAGATCGCCGACGAGGTCGGCGCGCTGCTGATGGTCGACATGGCGCACTTCGCCGGTCTCGTCGCCGCCGGCCTGCACCCCAACCCGCTCGACTACGGCGCCGACGTCGTCACCACGACCACGCACAAGACGCTCGGCGGGCCCCGCGCGGGGGTGATCCTGTGCAAGGAGGAGTACGCCAAGAAGATCGACTCGGCCGTCTTCCCCGGCCAGCAGGGCGGGCCGCTCGAGCACGTCATCGCCGCCAAGGCCGTCGCGCTGAAGATCGCCGCCAGCGAGCTGTTCGCCGAGCGCCAGCGGCGCACCGTCGACGGCGCCCGCGCGCTCGCCAGGGAGCTGCTGCAGGCCGGCCACGGCGTCAACGTGCTCACCGGCGGCACCGACGTGCACCTGATCCTCGTCGACCTGCGCGCGACCGAGCCGGCGCTCACCGGCAGGCAGGGCGAGGACCGCCTGCACGAGATCCAGATCACCGTCAACCGCAACGCGATCCCGTTCGACCCGCTGCCGCCGATCGAAGCCTCCGGCCTGCGCATCGGCACGCCCGCGCTGGCCACGCGCGGCCTGCAGGAGGAGGACTTCGAGGAGATCGGGCGCATCCTCGCGGTCGCGCTCACCCCCGAATACGAGTCGCGCGCGGGCGAGCTGGCCGAGCGCGTCGGCGCGATCGTCGAGCGCTACCCGCTTTACGAGGGGCTGCCCGCGACCGCCCAGGTCTGACCGCCGCACCCGCCGACCTCTCGGCCTGCGATGCTTTACACGAGCCGATGGCGCATCCAACCGAGCTCGACGCGCTTTACGCCTTCCTGGCCGCCGCGGTCCTGACCGCGCTGCTGACGCCGCTCACGATGCGCTTCGCGCGGGCCATCGGCGCGATCGACGAGCCGCGCGAGCGCGGCCTGTCCGCGCGGCCCACGCCACTGCTCGGCGGGCTTGCGATCTTCGCCGGCGCGCTCGTCGCCGGCCTGATCTGGCTGCCCGCCGGCTACGCCCGCGAAAGCCAGCCGCAGCTGTGGCACGGCGTGCTGCTCGCCGCCGCGGTGATCACGCTCGTGGGCGCGCTCGACGACCGCTTCGACCTGCATCCCGCGCTGAAGCTCCTCGGCCAGGTGCTCGCGGCGGTGATCGTCGTGCACTACGGCGTCGCCGTGAAGGAGATCACGCTGCCGTTCGTCGGCCACCTCTCGTTCCCCAACACCGGGCCCGCCGACGCCGGCCCGGTGCTGACGGTGATCGGCCTCGTGCTGCTGATGAACGTCGTCAACTTCTCCGACGGCGTCGACGGCCTCGCCGCGGGCGTGTGCGCGATCATCGCCGCCGCGATGGCCGTGCTCGCCTTCGACCTGGGCCGCCAGGAACCGGGGGTGCTCGCCGCGCTGACCGCCGGCGCCGCGCTCGGCTTCCTGGTCTACAACTTCCCGCCCGCCAAGAGCTTCATGGGCGACTGCGGAGCGCAGCTGCTCGGCCTGCTGATGGGGGTCATCGCCGTCGAGGCGGCCGTCAAGACCGAGACGGTCGTGTCGTTCGTGCTGCCGCTGATCCTGCTGGCCGTGCCGTTCCTGGACACGACCTTCGTCGTGCTCAAGCGCCTGAAGTACCGCCAGCCGATCTACCGTCCCGACAGCGAGCACTTCCACCACCGCATGGCGCGCATCGGCTTCTCCGGCCGCCGCACGATCGCCTACCTGTACGCGTGGACACTGCTGCTCGCCGGCATGGCGCTGGCGCTGCGCTTCGTCCCCTACAGCGACCACAAAGGCCACTACAACACCGGCTGGACGCTCGTGATGCTCGCCATCGGGCTGCTCGTGATCGCCGCCAGCGTGTACCTCGTGTACGTCCTGGAGATCCTCAAGTTCCGCCGGCTGGACGCGATCCGCCTGCGGCGGCTGCGCCCGGAGGCCTCACCAGCGGAGATCGAGCTGGATGTCGCGAAGCACCTGGAAACCGGTGAGTTCGAGGCGGTGTCGCAGGTGGGGGATCGCGACGTGCACGTGCTGGACGACGCGGTGGCCGGCGGGGTCGAGCAGCGGGTTGGCAAGCGACAGGTGGATCAGGACCGCATAGGCACAAACCAGGAGCGTGCCGGCACACAGGCGCCGATTGCCGCTGACGGCCGCTAGCGGCAGCACCCAGATCGCATACCACGGCAGCAGCCACGCGGTCGAGATCAGCAGCGCGATCGTGCTCCAGCCGGCGGCCACGCGCCAGTCGGCGCCGCGCGCCGTGCGCCACAGCGCGTACGCCAGCACCGCCAGGAAGCCGACCACGTACAGGTTGCGCCACCACCTCGGCGTCCCGCTCAAGCCCACCAGTCGCGCCGTCTCCGCGGGCACGCTGTGCGTCGCCACCAGCTGCTGCTGCTCGCCGACCGCGTTGAGGAAGCCGAACGCGTGCACGCCGAAGCCGAGCAGGGCCACCAGCGCCACGGCCAGCAACGCCGCGCCGGCGCCCAGCGCCACGCGCACGCGCTCGCGACTGCTCGTCGAGGAGAGCACCAGGAACGGCAGCACCAGGCCTGCCGTGAGCTTCAGGCCGACGCCCGCCGCCAGCGCCGCGGCGGCGGTGCGGGGATGCGAGGTCATTCCGCCGGCGGCGGCCTCGGTGTCGGCGTCCTGCGCGGCTGCGCCGCCGGGATCGCGGGCTGCAGGCTGGTGGGCTCCGGCTCCCGCGGTCAGCGCGAGCGCCGCCGCCAGCGCCAGCAGCAGCAGCGCGTCGTTGTGCGCTCCGCCCTCGGCCAGCACCAGCATCACCGGGTTCAGGCCGACGAACGCCGCCGCCCAGGTCGGGGAGTGCCCGAGACGGCCGGCCGCGCGCGCGATGAGCGCGACCGCGCCGAGGCTTGCGAGCAGCGCGATCGCCTTGAACGCCCACAGCCCTCCCGCCAGCCCCAGCGGCACGAGCGCATAGCTCAGCAGCGTGAACAGCGGACCGTACGGGGAGTTCTGGAAGGGCCAGCCGACGAACTGGTAGACCGGGTCGGTGGGCGCTTCGGCGGCGAAGTGCGTGTACGGGTCAAGGCCATGCAGGGCCCCCATACGCGCGAACGCCAGGTAGCCGAACACGTCCTGGGAGATCAGCGGCGGCCCGAGCAGCAGGATCACGTTCGCCACCACGATCGCCACCGCGATCGTCGTCAGTGCCAGCCTGCGCGCCGCGGCCAGCACCAGCAGGTAGCCCGCGCACATGATCAGCATCAGCGCCTCGAAGCCCGCGTTCGACAGGCCGATGCCCAGGCCCCGCAGCGGACCGGCCATCCACGCCGGCCAGCCGCCCGAGCGGGCTGGAACGAACTCGGACGGCGCCGACGCGGCGCCCGCGCACAGCAGCGCCACGCACACGACGATGCTCACCAGCCCCAGCAGGCCAAGCGCGCGCACGACGCCCGCCGGCCAGCGCGCGGCCGGCGTGCCGTCAGCGCCCGCAGGCGTCGTCGCGGCGATCGGAGCGGGCGATAGGGGGGTCGTCGCAGCCTCTATGGCGCCATTGTCCCGCTCGCCGGCCCGCGAGCGTCCCCTCGGGGCGGTAACCTGCAACGTAGGCCATGGCACTCGGGGGGCCCCGCGTGCGCACGCCTGCCCTGAATCGCCCGACCCGCGGGCGCTTCCGGGCCAAGAACCTCTATGCGACGCCGCAACCGCACACGCAACGGGAGCCGGGTTTCCGACCCCGACCGCCCATATCGCGTCCTGATCCTCTCCGCCGACGTCGGCGAGGGTCACGCCGCGGCCGCACGCGCCCTGGCCGAGCAGATCAAAGCGTCCAAGCAGCACGCCGAGGTCACCGTGATCGACGGGCTCGCCGCCATGGGTCCGCTGGTACGCCCGGTCGTCGAGGATGGCTATCGCGTGCAGCTGCGCTTCTTCCCGTGGACGTACACGCTCGTCTACTGGCTGCTCGAGCGGGTCACGCCGGTCCGCGCGATCGCACGCCGGCTGCTGTGCCTGGTCGGCTCGCGTCCGCTGGCCCGCGCGATAGCCGCGCACGAACCCGACGTCGTCGTCTCCACCTACCCCGCGGTCACGGTGGTGCTCGCGCGGCTGCGGCGCGTCGGCGAGGTGCAGTGCTCGACGGTCGCCACGATCACCGACCTGACCGGGCTGTTCTTCTGGGCGCAGCCGGGCATCGACATGCACCTGGTGATGTACGGCGAGTCGATGTCCTCGGTCGAGCGCATCGCCGGACGCGGCAGCGTGCAGCTCGTGCGCCCGCTCATCTCCGCCGAGTTCCTGCAGCCGCGCTGCCCGGTCGAGGCGCGCCGCACGCTCGGGCTCTCCGAGGAGGGCCGCACGGTCGTCGTCTCCGGCGGCGGCTGGGGCGTCGGCGACATCGCCGGCGCCGTGCGCGAGTTCACCAAGGTGCCGGAGGTCAGCAGCATCGTCTGCCTGGCCGGCCGCAACGAGCAGCTGGCCGCGAAGCTGCGCGGCGCCTTCGCGCAGGAACCGCGGGTGCGCGTGTACGGGTTCACCGACAAGATGCCCGAGATCCTGGCCGCCGCCGACGTGCTCGTGCACTCGACCGGCGGCGTCACCTGCCTGGAGGCGCGCGCTGCCGGCACGCCGGTCGTCTCCTACGGCCTGCCGGTCGGTCACGCGCGGCTGAACACGCGGGCGATGGCCGCGCTAGACCTGCTGCGCCTGGCCAACGACACCGACGAGCTGCGCACGCATGTCGAGGCGAGCTTCGCCGACGTGCGCTCCGATGCGGGCGGAGGATCGCCGGCGGCGGAGTCCGCCCAGATCATCAGCCAGCCGTCGGCCGTGGACGTGGTGCTGCAGGCGCCGCGGCGGGTGCGGCCGATCCCGCGCTGGCGGCTGCGCCTGGTCGCGTTCGCGACTCAGCTGACGCTGCTGGCGCTCGTGGGGTCGTGGATGTTGTCGACCGACGAGGTGACGGCGGTGGCGGACAAGCTGCTGCACGTGCACGAACTCGTCCACGTCGCGACCACGCAGCCGGACGTCGGCGTGATCGTGCATGCGCCGGCCGGCGACATCTCCGCGGTGGCGTCCGCTCTGGCGGCGAGGGGGATCCACGTGTCCTTCGCGGACGACTCCGGCGTTCCCTCCCGCGAACGCATCGTCAGGTTGGGCGCGCTCGGCGACCAGCTGCTCCCGGAAGTCTCCAGCGGCGCGCTGTTCCACTGGGTGCGCACGCGCGGCGTGCTGCGCTCGCAGGCGCGCGCGCTGGGCCTGCGCCATGGCTTCTACTTCCTGCGGCCCCCCGGCGGGCTGTCCGTTGGCCAGCTGGTGCTCGCCCGCACCGACGGGGCGATACCGGTCAAGGGCAAGCTGTGCCTGAACGCAACCAGCCCGCTGCCTCAGCGGCCGATGCGCGCAGGGGACGTGCTCGTGGTCGAGCTCGACGGGTCCTCCGCGTCGGTGCGCGGGCTCGAGCGCATCGTCGCCTGGCTGGGATCCTCGCGATTGGGCGCCGAGCCGCTGTCGTGGCTCACGCGCTCGCCTTCCATCAGCGCGAGCAACAGCGGCGAGCGCGCGAGCATCCCCGCGCCTGCGATCAGCACCAGCAGTGACACGCCCAGCGGCACGCCGCCGAGCGGCGTCGAGCCGAAGCGCTCGCCGAACAGCACCGGTGCGAGCGCCACCGGCACGATCGTCTGAGTCACGAACACCACCGGCGCCACCTGGATCGCCGGTCGCGACTGCAGCGCGCTCATCTCGCTGAGCACGCCCACCGCCGACGCCGCCGCCGTCGACAGGCCCCAAAGCGCGGCGACGATCAGATGGTGCTTGGAGAGATCGTCGGAGGCGAGCTTCGTGGCGACGCCGCTCCAGCCGCCCGCCAGGCCCGCGCAGACCATCGTCACCTCCGCCAGCGAATGCCCGAACGCTCGCAGCAGATACGGCAGGAGGCTCGCGAGCGCCAGCGCGAGCAGCACCAGCGTGATCGTCAGGTGCCCGCCGGTTTCGCTGGTGCTGCGCGACGGCGCGCACACGCCCGCGCCGACGACGCCGATCACGATCGCCAGCGTCGCCAGATGCTCGCTGCGCCCCGCGTGCTCGCCGAGGATCCGCCGGCCGAAGTACAGCAGCACCAGCAGACCGGCGGCGAGCGCCGGCTGGACGACCACCAGCGGCGCCAGCAGCAGCGCCACGACCTGCAGCGGCCAGCCGAGGATCGACAGGCCCGTGCCCATCAGCCAGCGGGCGCGTTTGAGCAGGCCCCGAACCAGCGCCAGGCGCAGGTGCTCCTCGTGGGGCGCCTCCTTGGCGTCGATCGCCTGCAGGGCGATCCCTAGGCTGTAGAAGGCCGACGCCCCCACCGCCGCCCCGATTCCCAGCACCAGATCGACCATGTCTGCCCACGATCATCGCACTCACGGGACTCGCATCGCGGGTGCGCTCGGCGCCGCCGCGATGGCCGGCTACGCGCTGCCCGCCCTCGCCGGCGCATGGCCGGCGCTGCGCGCGCCGCTCGGAATCGAGGACCGCACCGCGAGCGGTCGCGGCTACGCGCTGACGTTCGACGACGGGCCGCACGCGCAGGGCACGCCCGCGGTGCTCGCGATCCTCGAGCGCGAGCGCGTGCACGCGACGTTCTTCCTGGTGGGCGAGCAGGTGCTGCGCAACCCGGGCATCGCTCGCGAGATCGCCGACGCCGGGCATGACATCGCGCTGCACTGCCACCGCCATCGCAACCTGTTGCGCCTGGCCCCATGGCAGGTGCGCGAGGACATCGCGCGGGCGCACGAGGCGATCGTCGCCCACACCGGCCGCGCGCCCGAGCTCTACCGCCCGCCGTACGGCGTGCTCAACGCCTCCGCGCTGCGCCTCGCGCGAGCACGCGGCTGGCGCACGCTGCTGTGGAGCCACTGGGGCCGCGACTGGGAGGCGCGCGCGACGCCCGCCTCGATCGCCGCGCGCGTGACCGACGGAGCGGATGCGGGCGCGGTGCTGCTGCTGCACGACGCCGACGACTACTCCGCGCCCGACTCCTGGCGGCGCACCGCAGCCGCCCTGCCGCGCGTGCTCGAGACGCTCGCCGAGCGGGGGCTGCAGCCGGTCGCCCCCTGACGCGCTGAGCCGGCGGATAACATCGACTGCTTGTCGACCGCAGTGCAAATCGACCCGCGCGCGTCCGCCGCGACGGTGCCCTCAGCCGGTGCGTTGCCGCAGGCGCGCAGCCGCATGCGCAAGCGCTGGTGGGTCGAGGCGCTGACGATCGCGTGGCTGTGCTGGGTGTACGACGCGATCACCAACCTCGCGCCGCTGCGACTGCACGCGGCGCTCGCGCACGGCAGCGACATCCTCAGCCTGGAGCGCTCGCTGCACATCGATCCCGAGCACGCGCTCGACCGCTGGCTCGCCGGACACCACACGCTCGGCGTGCTGCTCTCCTACTACTACGACAACGCCCACTTCATCGTCACGCTCGGGCTGCTCGGCTTCCTGTGGTGGCGGCGCGCCGACCTCTACGCGCCTCTGCGCAACGCGCTCGTGCTCGCGAACGTGCTCGCCTTCGCCGTCTTCTGGCTGTTCCCGGTCGCCCCGCCGCGCATGCTCCCCGGCTTCGTCGACGTCGTCGCCGCGAGTCACACCGTCGGCTCGTGGCACACGGGCTCGCTGGCCGCCGCCGCCAACCAGTTCGCCGCGATGCCCTCCCTGCACATCGCCTGGGCCGTGTGGTGCACGCTCGTGCTGTGGCAGATCTCCGCGCGCCGGTGGGTGCGGGCGCTCGCCGTCATCTACCCATGCGTGACAGGGTTCGCGGTGCTCGCCACCGGCAACCACTACGTGCTCGACATCGTCGGCGGGCTCGTGGCGATTGCCGTCGCCACGCTGATCGTGCGCGTGCCGGGGGCCCGGATCGCGCGTGCCGCATGTCACAAAGTTGTTACGAAGTCTTAAACCAGGTAGACTGGCGCCGCCGTCGCAGACCGTTGAGGGACGCTACGACGGCTTCGCCTCCTCAGAGCGCGAGGATTATCTCGTCTGTAGGGTGGCCCCCAACACATGCCAGATTTCGACGCCAACGCGGATCTCACGCGCCTGCCCGCCACCATGGTCGGGAGACCCAGCCAACCCCGTAAGCCCACTGGGGTTGGCTTTCAGAAACGCGCTCTGACGGTCGCGCGCCACCTCGACGTGGTGCTCGTCGTGCTCGCGCTGCCCGCGGTGCTCGCGCTGAACGTGCCCGTGCTCGGCTACGCGGTCGGAGCGGGGGCGTGGATCGTGCAGAGCATCCTCGCCGAGGTCGACAAACGCTGGGTGCGCAAAGCCGCCGAGCCTCGCAAGCAGCTCGGCCTCAACCTGTTCGAGGCGTTCGGGCGCATCTGGCTGCTCGCGGGCGCGATCGTCGCCGCGGGCGTGATCGGCGGGCGCGCCGACGGGCTCACCGCCGCCGTCAGCATCTTCGCCGCGTACACGGTCGCCTTCGCCATCCGGGTCCTGTCAGGCCCGCCCGCCTCGCCGCGCCCGCGGCGGGAGGTGACCCGCTGATGCGCATCAGCACCTGGAGCAAGAAAAAGAAGATCGGCTACGCGATCCTGCTCGTGTACGTGCTCGGCATCATCGGCTTCGCCGTCGGCTTCGGCATCAAGGGCCACAAAAACGAAAGCTTCAAGGTGATCGACGCCTTTCACCTCGAAACGTGGTTCCACATCGCCGGCCCGCTCAACTTCGACAAGGGCGTCCTGTACCTGCTGATCGCGACCATCCTGACGATCGGCATCATGCTGTACGTCGCCCGGCACATGCAGAGGCGCCCCGGCCGGCTGCAGGTCGCCGTCGAGATGGGTTACAACCTGATGCAGCAGGTCACGCGCGAGAACATGGACGACAAGCTGACCAGGCGCTGGTTCCCGCTGGTCTTCACGCTGTTCGTCTTCATCCTCGTGTCCAACCTGATCGGCTACATCCCGCTGCCGGTCGACTCGCAGAACGAGTTCAAACTGTTCGGCGCGCACATCCCGTCGTTCCAGATCTACGCCGCCGTGACGAACGTCGCGGTGCCGCTCGTGCTGACCCTCTGCGTGTTCGTCGCCTACAACACCGAAGGCGTCCGCGCCCACGGGCCGATCGGGTACGTGAAAAGCCTGATCCCGCGAGGCGTCGGCGGGCCGATGCTGATCCTGATCTTCCCGCTGGAGCTGCTCTCGAACTTCGTCCTGCGCCCGCTCTCGCTGACCATTCGTCTCTGGGCCAACCTGCTCGCCGGGCACCTGCTGATCGACTTCATGGCCGGCAACCTCGCCGTGCTGCTCGGCCTGCAGCTGCTCGGCTGGTTCACGCTGCCGCTCGGCGTGATCATCTACCTGTTCGAGGCGGTCCTGATCGCCGGCCTGCAGGCCTTCATCTTCGCCATCTTGACCGCCATCTACCTCGGCGGCGCGACCGCCGCAAGCCACTAAGCACTCGACAAGGAGAACGATGCTTCACCTCTTGCCTTTCATGTCAATCCACCTCGGCGCCCCGTTGCTTGCGGCCGCGGAAGCCTCCAAGGAAGTCGGCGCGAACGCCGGTAAAGCGATCGCGCTCGGCGTTGGCGCCGGCGGCGGCGCCGCGGGCGCCGGTGCGGGCATCGGGATGCTGTTCGGCAAGGTGATCGAGTCGGTCACCCGCCAGCCCGAGATGCGCGACGAGATCACCTCGATCCAGTGGCTGGGCTTCGCCCTCACCGAGGCCACGTTCTTCTACGGCCTGGTGGGCGGGTTCATCGCCTTCTTCCTATAGGTCGATGGGACCCCTCGCCACAATCCCGAGCCTGCCGGTCGCCGAAAGCTCCTCGTCGTGGCTGATCACGCCCAACGTCGGGCTGATGGTCTGGACGCTCGTCGTCTTCGCGATCTCGCTCTACATCCTCGTCAAGGCCGTGTTCCCGCGTATCCGCCAGGCGCTCGACCAGCGCGCCGCGAGCATCGACGAGTCGATCGACGCCGCCGAGCGCACCCGCGAGGAGGCGGACAAGATCCTCGCCGAATACCGCGAGCGCCTGAAGGAGGCCAGGACCCAGGCCGAGGGCATCGAACAGCGCGCCGAGCAGACGGCCAAATCGCACGAGCACGAGGCGCGCGAGGAAGCCAAAGAGATCCTCGCCGAGGCCGCCAGGAAGGCCGAGCGCGACATCGAGGCCGCCACCAAGCGCGCGCTCGACGACATCCGCCGCGAGGTCGCCGACCTCACGATCATGGCCACCGAGAAGGTCACGCGCAAGACGCTCGACGACGCCGACCAGCGGCGCCTGGTCGAGGAGGCGCTGAGCGAGCTCGACTTCTCCAGCCTTTCCTCCGAGGCGCACAGCAACTGATGGAGGAGCTCGCCCAGGTATACGCCCGCTCGCTGTTCCAGGCGGCGCTCGAGAACGGCAAGCTGGACGAGCTGCGCGAGCAGCTCGGCCAGTTCGCGGACGCCCTGGAGCAGAATCGCGAGCTCGCCGTGTTCTTCTTCTCGCCGTACTTCTCCACCACCGAGAAGCGCCAGGCGCTGGACACGCTGCTCGACGGCGCCGACGAGCTGTTCGTCAACTTCCTCTCGCTGCTCATCGAAAACCACCGCATGCCCGTGATCTACCGCATCCGCCAGGAGTACGAGCGGCTGTGGGAGGAGGAGAACAAGACGCTGCCGGTGGAGATCACCAGCGCGATCGCGCTCGACGCCGCCACCACCGAGAGCCTCGGCAGGACGATCGGCGAGCGCGCCGGACGCAAGGTCACGCTCGCCGCGCGCGTGGACCCGGACATCCTCGGCGGCATCATCATCAGGGTCGGCAACTCGATCCTCGACGCCTCTATTCGCAACCGACTGGAGCAGCTGCGCAGGCACGTTGCCCAAGGAGCCTCATAGAGGGTGGCGCAGGTGGCTGAAAGCCGGCAAGCCGGGCCCCTCTTCAACTAGGAGACAACAATGCAAATTAACCCCGACGAGATCACCAGCATCCTCAAGAGCCGCATCGAGGGACTCGACAGCGGCACCGCCGAGCTGACCGAGGTCGGCACCGTGCTGTCGGTCGCCGACGGCATCGCGCGCCTGCACGGCCTGGAGAACTGCATGTCCTTCGAGATGCTCGAGCTGCCCCACGGCGTCACCGGCCTGGCGCTGAACCTCGAGTCCGACAACGTCGGCGCGGTGCTGTTCGGCGAGTGGGAGCACATCTCCGAGGGCGACACCGTCAAGCGCACCGGCAAACTGCTGGAGATCCCCGTCGGCGAGCAGATGCTCGGACGCATCGTCGACCCGCTCGGGCGTCCGCTCGACGGCAAAGGCCCGATCACGATCGATCAGACCCGCCCGGCCGAGTTCAAGGCGCCCGGCGTCGTCCAGCGCCAGCCGGTCAAGCAGCCGATGCAGACCGGCCTGAAGGCGATCGACGCGATGATCCCGATCGGCCGCGGCCAGCGCGAGCTGATCATCGGCGACCGCCAGACCGGCAAGACGGCGATCGCGATCGACACGATCATCAACAACAAGGACACCGGCGTCGTGTCGGTGTACGTGGCGATCGGCCAGCGCATGTCGACGGTCGTCGCGCTCGCGCAGACGCTCGAGGAATACGGCGCGTTGGAGAACACGATCATCGTGGCGGCGCCCGCCGACGAGGCGGCGCCGATCAAGTTCATGGCCCCCTACGCCGGCTGCGCGATGGCCGAGCACTTCCTCTACGAAGGCAAGCACGCGCTGTGCGTGTACGACGACCTGACCAAGCACGCGTACGCCTACCGCCAGATGTCGCTGCTGCTACGCCGCCCGCCTGGGCGCGAGGCGTACCCTGGCGACGTCTTCTACCTGCACTCGCGGCTGCTCGAGCGCGCGGTCAAGCTCAACGACGATCTCGGCGGCGGCTCGCTGACGGCGCTGCCGATCATCGAGACGCAGGCCGGCGACGTCTCCGCGTACATCCCCACGAACGTGATCTCGATCACCGACGGGCAGATCTTCCTCGAGTCCAAGCTGTTCAACTCGGGCGTGCGCCCGGCGATCAACGTCGGCATCTCGGTCTCGCGCGTCGGCGGCAACGCCCAGATCGGCCCGATGAAGAAGGTCGCCGGGAGGATCAAGCTCGAGCTCTCCCAGTACCGCGACCTCGAGGCGTTCGCGCAGTTCGGCTCGGACCTCGACGCCGACACGCAGGCCACGCTCGCGCGCGGCGAACGCCTGGTGGCGACGCTCAACCAGCACGAGCGCGAGCCGCTGCCGGTGGAGGATCAGGTGGTGCAGATCTTCGCCGCCACCAACGGCTTCCTCGACCGCCTGCACGTGGAGCGCGTCCAGGAGTTCCTGCTCGGCCTCACTCAGCGCCTGCACTCCCAGCACCCGGAGCTGCGCGCGAAGATCAACGGCGGCGACTGGTCGGATGAGACCCAGCGGGAGGTGCGCGAGACGGTCGCCGCCTTCGCGCAGGACTTCGGCTTCGACCTCGACGAGGAGGGCCAGCCGATGGACGACGAGGAGCCCCGCGCGCAGAGCGCCGCGGTCGAGGACAAGGAGCCGCAGGCGGCCTAGCGCCGCCGGCAAGGCACAGCCATGGCTTCTCAGCGCGACGTCAAGAACAAGATCGCCTCGGTCAAGAACATCCAGAAGATCACGCGGGCGATGGAGGCGGTGGCCGCGGCGCGGCTGCGACGCGCCGAGCACCGGATCGCAGTGCTGCGTCCGTACGCGGACGCGATCGGGCGCATGACCCGCCAGGCGGCCCAGGCGGCCGGCGCGGAGGCAGAGCGCCTGCCGCTGCTGCGCGAGCACGAGTCCGAGACGCACGTCGGGCTGCTGCTGGTGACCGGCGACCGCGGCCTCGCGGGCGGCTTCAACTCGCAGATCGTCCGCGCCGGCGCGCGCACGGCCAGCGAGCTGTCCGACCGTGGGCTGCGCACCAACTGGTACGCGACCGGGCGGCGCGGCGTCTCCTCGGTGAGCTTCCGCGGCAACGAGCTGCAGGGCGCATACACGGGCTTCTCCGACCGGCCCGCCTACGCGGACGCGCGCACGATCGCCGACGACCTGATCCAGGCCTACGTCGACGGCAAGGTCGACCGCGTGGAGATGATCTACAACTCCTACGTCTCGCCGCTGACGCAGAACGTCACCTACCAGACGCTGCTGCCGCTCACCGGCGAGGCCATCGGCGGCGAGCAGGATGGCGCCGAGGCCGGCGCGCCGGTCACGCGCTCGCGCGGCTCGGTCGAGTACGAGCCCGACCCCGAGAAGATCCTCAGGCGCCTGGTGCCCGACTACATCGAGATCTCGATCTACCGGGCGCTCGTGGAGTCCGCCGCGGGCTTCTTCGGCGCCCAGATGACGGCGATGCGCAGCGCGTCTGACAACGCCGGCGAAATCATCACCGAATACACGCTGCAGATGAACCGGGCGCGCCAGGCGGAGATCACGCAGGAGATTATGGAGGTAGTGGCCGGGGCGGAGGGTTTGGCATGACGCTGGGCGGCGCCATACTGCGTCCTTACCCCGTTCGGGGCACTTCGCAGTCGCTCGCGTGCGAAGCACGCCACGCTCCTTGCGTCCTTGTCTGGCTTGCCCATCGCCACGCCAAACTGGCGGTCACGTCCACACGAATTTTGAATAGTAGATAGGAGACTTAGAGAACAATGGAGGCCAGCATCGCCACAGAGGCAACACCCACAGGCACAGGCGCCGCCAACGGCGACTCGGCCAAGCGCAACGTCGGGCGCATCGAGGAGATCCAGGGCGTCGTGATCGAGGCCGTGTTCCCGGACAGGCTGCCGGAGATCAACCACGCGATTACGATCGTGCGCCCGGCGGCGAACACCGAGGAGGAGGCGCCGGGAATCAGCGCCGGCGCCGAGGAGACGCTGCTCGTGTGCGAGGTCCAGCAGCACCTGGGCGACGACCGCGTGCGCGCGGTCGCGATGGACACGACCGACGGTCTCGCGCGCGGCCTGGAGGTGCTCGACACAGGCGCGCCGATCACGGTCCCCGTGGGCGAGGCGACGCTGGGTCGCATCTTCAACCTGCTCGGCCAGCCGATCGACCTCGGCGCCCCGCTGCCGAAGGACGTCGAGCGCCGCGGCATCCACCAGGACGCCCCGCGCGCCGAGGACCTGACGCCGACGACGGAGATGTTCGAGACGGGCATCAAGGTCATCGACCTGCTCGCTCCGTACGCCAAAGGCGGCAAGGTCGGGCTGTTCGGCGGCGCCGGCGTCGGCAAGACGGTGCTGATCCAGGAGCTCATCCACAACCTCGCCAAGGAGCACGGCGGGCTGTCGGCGTTCTGCGGCGTGGGCGAGCGCTCGCGCGAGGGCAACGACCTGTGGCTGGAGATGAAGGAGTCGGGCGTGCTCGACAAGACGATGCTCGTGTTCGGGCAGATGAACGAGCCGCCCGGAGCGCGTATGCGCGTGGCGCTGTCCGGTCTGACGATGGCCGAATACTTCCGCGACCAGGGCCAGGACGTGCTGCTGTTCATCGACAACATCTTCCGCTTCGTGCAGGCGGGCTCCGAGGTCTCGGCGCTGCTCGGGCGCATGCCCTCGCAGGTCGGCTACCAGCCGACGCTGGAGACCGAGATGGGCCAGCTGCAGGAGCGCATCACCTCCACGCGCGAGGGCTCGGTGACCTCGGTGCAGGCGATCTACGTCCCCGCGGACGACCTCACCGACCCGGCGCCGGCGTCGGTGTTCGCGCACCTGAACGCCACCACCGTGCTCTCCAGGGCGATCTCCGAGAAAGGCATCTACCCGGCGGTCGACCCGCTGGACTCGACCTCGACGATCCTCAAGGCGGAGGTGCTCGGCGACGACCACTTCCGCGTCGCCAACAACGTCAAGGAGATCCTGCAGCGCTACAAGGAGCTCCAGGACATCATCGCGATCCTCGGTATCGACGAGCTCTCCGACGAGGACAAGCTGACGGTCTCGCGCGCGCGCCGGATCGAGCGCTTCCTCTCGCAGCCGTTCTTCGTCGCCGAAGAGTTCACCGGTACGCCGGGCGCGTATGTGCCGATCGCCGAGACCGTCCGCGGCTTCCAGGAGATCATCGACGGCAAGCACGACGAGGTGCCCGAGAGCGCGTTCTTCCTGAAGGGCACGATCGACGAGGTCGTCGAGGCCGCGAAGAAATAATGGCCCACAGCAAGTTCCCAGTGGAAGTGCTGACGCCGGAGGGGGAGGTCTTCTCCGACGAGGTCGAAATGCTCTCGACGGTCACGACCGTCGGCTCGATCGGGATTCTCGCCAACCACGAGCCGGTGCTCGCGCGGCTCGAGCCGACCGAGCTGCGGCTGTATCGCTCGGAGAACGAGATCGTGCGCTTCGCGCAGGCGGAGGGCTACATGCAGTTCGCCGAGAACCGCGCGCTGGTGCTCGTCGAGGAGGCGATCGCCCCCGAGCAGATCGACCGTCCGACGTTCGAGACCAAGCTCTCCGAAGCGCGCGCGAGCGCCGAGCGCGCCGCGGACGGCAGCGAGGAGCAGGCCCGCTCGTTGCGCGACGTCAAGCGCTACGAGGCGTTCCTGACCGTGAAGCAGTAGCCCGCCGCTCGGCGGTGTGCCCCGGCGACGACGCTCCTACCCGGCGTGACGAAGCCGCTCGAGGCCGTCGAGGATGAGATCGAGGCCCCATGCGAACTCGGCGGCGTTGTCGTATCCGGACTCGGGGAGCTTCGTGGCGATCTCGGCGAGGTGGGGGTACTCGTCAAGCGCGCCGATCGTCTGCGCCCTGCGCTGCGCGGCTTCTCCGGCGCTGTCGGGCGTCTCGAATCCTGTGTCCACTTCCTGCAAGGCGAACCCGTAGATGTAGGCGTCCTGGAGCGAGTAGGCGTGGATCGCCATCTCGAACGGGAAGCCCGCGTCGCGCAGGCACCCCATCACCGCGTTGTGGTTGCGCAGGTTCGCCGGCCCCGGGTGCCGGGACTCCATCATCCCTATCGCCCAGCTGTGTCGCTTGAGGGCCTCGCGCGTGGAGATCGCCCGGCGCCGCATGGCGGACCTCCAGTCGAGGTCCTCGGAGGGGAGCTCGATCTCGCCGAAGACGATGTCGACCATGCCGTCGAGGAGCTCGTCCTTGTTGGCGACGTGCTTGTAGAGAGCCATTGGCACGACGCCGAGCTCCTGTGCGAGCGCGCGCATGCTGAACGCCTCGAGCCCGGCCTCGTCGGCGAGGGCGACGGCGGCCTGCACCAGACGAGTAGTGCTGAGCGGTTCCCGGGTGGCGATCTTCTGGTCTGTCATCGGCCTTGACAAGTGTACACCGTACACCTATAGTCCCAAGGACGAGTGTACGCCGTACACCTCACAGAAAGGGCATCAGATGAACCCCGACGCGCCGTATCCCGTCCAGTACTCGGTCGACTATCCCGACCGGCCGCTCAACCGCCTGACCACCTTCTTCCGCCTGTTCATGGTCATCCCGATCGCAATCGTGCTCGCCCTCATAGAGGGCGGCGGCTACGCCTACGGCGGCGGCGCTGCCGGCCTGGTCGTGCTGCCCACGCTGCTGTTGATCCTGTTCCGGCAGAAGTACCCGCGCTGGTGGTTTGACTGGAACCTCGAGCTGATGCGGTTCTCCGCCCGGGTCGGCGTCTATCTGACACTGATGGAGGATCGCTATCCCTCCACGGACGAGCATCAGGCGGTGCATCTCGAGTTTCCCTACCCGGATTCGCGCAACGACCTCAACCGCTGGCTGCCGCTGGTCAAGTGGTTGCTGGTCATCCCGCACTACGTGGCGCTGTTCTTCCTCTACATCCTCGCGTTCTTCGTCGTGATCGTCGCCTGGTTCGCGATCCTGTTCACCGGTCGCTTCCCGCGCGGGATGTTCGACTTCCTCGTGGGCGTTGGCCGCTGGACCAGCCGTGTGGTCGCCTACGCTCACGTGCTCGTCACCGATCGCTACCCGCCGTTCCGCCTCGCCCCATAGCCTCGCCCCATAGGTTCCGCACGCGGGTACGGGACGCGACGGCCGTGATCAGGCCCAATGGGGTCTGATCACGCTGCTCGCGACGCTCCGAGTCGCAGGCACGCCGCCGATGCCCCGCAGCAGCTAGCCTTCCCCGCTTCATGAGCGCAACACGCGAGCCAATCGGAGTGATCGGCACCGGCTACGTCGGGCTGGTGACCGCCGCCGGCTTCGCCGAGCTGGGCAGCGACGTCTGGTGCGTGGACATCGACGCCGCCAAGATCGAGCGCCTGCAGCGAGGCGAGGTGCCGATCTACGAGCCCGGCCTGGAGCAGCTGCTGGCGCGCAACGCCGCGCGGCTGCACTTCTCGACCGACCTCGCCGGCGCGCTCGAGCACGCGCGGCTGCTGTTCGTCGCCGTCGGAACGCCGCCGACGTACTCCGGCGACGCCGACCTGTCGGCCGTGCACGCCGTCGTCAACGCGATCCCCGCCTCCAAGGACCACGCGCTGGTGATGAAGTCGACCGTCCCGTGTGGCACCGGCGCGTCCCTGCAACGCGTGTTCGGCGAGCAGGGCAAGGACGCGCTCGGCTACGTCTCCTGCCCCGAGTTCCTCAAGGAGGGCTCCGCCGTCGCGGACTTCCTGCACCCCGATCGCGTGGTCGTCGGCGACGACGGCGGCTGGGCCGGCGACGCCGTGGTCGCGCTGTACGCGCCGCTGGACGCGCCGCTCGTGCGCACCGATATCGCCAGCGCCGAGATGGTCAAGCTCGCCTCCAACGCCTTCCTCGCGACCAAGATCTCGTTCATCAACGAGATCGCCAACGTGTGCGAGGAGACCGGCGCCGACGTCGTCGAGGTCGCCCGCGGGATGGGCCTGGACGATCGCATCGGGGCGAAGTTCCTGCAGGCGGGGATTGGCTTCGGGGGTTCGTGCTTCGCGCCCCGAGAGACGACCTTGGCTCGCATTCACGGACGCACGACGCTCGTCAGCTTCGAGCAGCTGTGGGAGCGGATCTCCACCGAGAGCGCGCGGCTCGAAACGGCGGAGGCGCTGCGGGCCTTCGGGGCGGGCTCTGACACGGAGGTCCTGGAGCCGGACGGGTTGGAAGTTCTCTCCTGGGTTCGCGATGAGTCCGAGCCGCGCTTCCTGCCGGCGATGGCCCTCACGAGACGGCCGTTCGAGGGCGAGCTGATCGAGGTGCGCACGAAGATGGGGCGACGCGTTCGCACCACTCCCGATCATCCCTGGCTGGTCGGCGACGGTGATAGCGGTGGGTCCGAGGTCAAGCTCGCGTTCGAGCTGACGACGGAGGACTGGGTGCCGCTGGCAAGTGCACGCCAGCAGCCCTCGCCGGGCGAGTTCGACTACCCGCTTGACAGCGCGATCGAGGCCGCCGGCTTGACCAGCCGCGATGTGATCGCGCGGCCGCCGTCGACGTCGGTCGCCGAGCTCGTCGCGCGCCCGGTCGCAGAGCGCCGCGCCGTCTTCTCCAACCGGCGCGGCGCGGCTGCCCGGACCGGAGACGTCAAGCGCAGTGGCGCGCTTCGCCTCGACGAGGCGCAGCGCGCCGATCTGCCGTGGCGCGAGGGCACACTTGCGACGGCTAGCAATGGCGCACATGTCCCGGCCGCGTTGCCCATCGACAATGCGTTCTGGCGCGTCGTGGGCCTCTACCTCGCCGAGGGTCACACCACTTTCGAACAGAACGGCACCGCGCGGATCTGCTGGTCGTTCCACCACACGGCCGAGCAGCACCTGGTCGACGAGGTGCTTGCGTTCTGGGCCAGGCACGGCGTCCGCGCTAGGGCGCGGAAATCGGCGACCGCGCACCAGGTGACAGTTCAGTCCCGCCTCCTCGGAGGCTTCTGGCGGGGGGTGCTCGGTCTCGCTCGCAACAGCTACGAGCAGCGCCTTCCGGACCTCATCTGGGACGCCGCGCCCGAAGATCAGTGGGCGCTTCTATCCGGTCTGTGGGAGGGAGACGGCTCCTGGTCCCTGGTCAACGGCGGCCCGAGCGTGGTGCTGGAGCTGGGCACGATCTCAGACGAGCTGGCGGACGGCGTGCTGCGCCTGCTTGGGGACCTCGGCATCGTGGCCTCGCGCCGCATCGGCCGCACTGCACGTTCGACTAAGGACACCCACTGGATCAGGGTCAGCGGCGCGGAGCAGGTCGAACGCGCGATCGTGCTGGTCCCGGAGCGCGATCGGCCGGGCGTGTTCACGGCGATCGACAGCCAGCGCAAGCGCATCGCGCCGACGGGCTACCGCCGCTTCGGCGAGGGCCCGGCGTGGGCGCGGATCTCGGAGCTGCGAAGCGAACACCACGATGGCTACGTGTACTCGCTGGAGGTCCCGCTGTCGCACACGGTCGTGACGAGCGGCGGCGTGACCACCTCGAACTGCTTCCCCAAGGACGTGGACGCGCTGAAGCAGCTGGCGGGCAACTCCGGCTACCACTTCCAGCTGCTGACGGCGGTGATCGAGGTCAACGAGCTGCAGAAGCGCCGCGTGATCGGCAAGCTGCACAAGCACCTGGGCGGGCTGGCGGGCAAGCGCGTGGCGCTGCTGGGGCTGGCGTTCAAGCCGAACACGGACGACATGCGCGAGGCGTCGTCGCTGGTGCTGTCGGCGCGGCTGCACGCGGACGGGGCGAGCGTGGTGGCGTATGACCCGGTGGCGGAGGAGCAGGCGCGGCTGCTGGTGTCGGGGATCGAGTTCGCGGACTCGCCGCTGGCGGCGGTCGCGCGGGCGGACGCGGTGGTGCTGGTGACGGAGTGGCCGGAGTTCGTGGAGCTCGACTGGAGCGAGGTTGCGGCGGGGATGAGGGGCAACGTGATCGTGGACGGTCGCAACGCGCTGGACCCCGAGGCGATCCGCGCGGCGGGCCTGATCTACGAGGGCATCGGCAGGCGATGACGGCGGCGGGGCCGCGACGTCGCGCAATGGAGGTGGGACGCCGATGCAGGCGGTGATCCTGGTGGGGGGGCAGGGCACGCGCCTGCGCCCGCTGACGTCGACGGTGCCGAAGCCGGTGGTGCGGCTGGTGGACCGGCCGTTCATCGCGTTCATGCTGGAGTGGCTGCGCGGGCACGGCGTGGACGACGTGATCATGTCGTGCGGCTTTCTGGCGGACGGCGTGCGCGACGTGCTGGGCGACGGCTCGCAGCTGGGCATCCGCCTGCGCTTCGTGGAGGAGCCGGACCCGCGCGGCACGGCGGGGGCGCTGAAGCTGGCGGAGCCGATGCTGGACGAGCGCTTCCTGATGCTGAACGGCGACGTGCTGACGGACATCGACCTGACGGCGCAGATCGCGCAGCACGAGGCGAGCGGCGCGCGGGCGACGCTGGCGCTGGTGGGAGTGGCGGACCCGACGGCGTATGGCCTGGTGATCCTGCGCGAGGACCGCTCGGTGCGGGACTTCGTGGAGAAGCCGAGCTCGGACAGCGTGGAGAGCAACCTGATCAGCGCGGGCGCGTACGTGCTGGAGCGCGAGATCCTGGAGCTGGTGGCGCCGGATCGCAACGTGTCGATCGAGCGCGAGGTGTGGCCGGCGCTGATCGACAACGGCCTGTACGGGTTTCCGTCGGAGAGCTACTGGCTGGACATCGGCACGCCGGCGCGCTACCTGCAGGGGACGTTTGACATCCTGGCTGGCAACGTGGAGACGGCGGTGCGCGAGCGCCTGGGCGAGGACTGGCTGGCGGTCGAGGAGGGCGCGGGGGTGCACGGCAGGGTGATCCCGCCGGCGGTGCTGGAGCGGGGCGTGGAGATCGCGCACGGCGCGCACGTGGGCAGCCTGGTGGTGCTGGCGCAGGACGTGTCGGTGGGCGCGGGCTCGACGGTGGAGCGCGCGGTGGTGCTGGAGGGCACGCGGATCGGCGAGGGCTGCGAGCTGCGCGACTGCATCGTGGCGGCGGGCTGCAGCGTTGGCGCGGGCACGAGCATCACCGGCGGAGCGGTGCTCGGCGAGGGCGTGAGCGTGGGGGCGCACAACGTGATCACGCGCGGGGCGCGTATCTTCCCTGGTGTGCAGTTGCCGGACGGCGCGATCGAGTTCTAGGGTCGCGTCCGATCGGTGTGCGGGAATAGCGAAAGCTCTCACATGTCCAAGGCCACAGATTCCACAGCACTACAGGAGGCGAGCAGCAGATGAGCGACGGCGGCGCGACCGCGACACCGACCGCGGGGGAGCTCTCGCCGGAGCAGCTGTCTCGCGAGAGCATCGCCCGGGTCGACCCCTCCGACCAGCTGGGCGACGTGCTGGCGCTGCCGGAGCACTTGCGCGACGCGCTGTGGCGGGTGGAGTCGGCGATCATGCAGGACTGGGACACACCGGCGGGCCTGGTGGTGGCGGGCATGGGCGGCTCGGCGATCGGCGGCGCGCTGGCGCGCGCGGCGATGGGCGATCACGCGTCGCGCCCGATCTTCGTGACGCGCGCGTACGGGCTGCCGCCGTGGACGACGCCGGACACGATGGTGCTGTGCGCGAGCTACTCGGGAGAGACGGAGGAGACGCTCGCGTGCTACGAGTCGGCGGGCGCGCTGGGCGCGAAGCGCACGGTGGTGACGACGGGCGGGCGCCTGGCGGAGATGGCGCGCGCGGACGGCGTGCCGGTGATCCCGCTGCCCGCCGGCTTCCAGCCGCGCGCGGCGGTGGCGTACATGATCGTGGCGGCGCTGGAGGTGGCGGCGCTGTGCGGCGCGGGCCCGCGGTTGACGCCGGAGATCGACGTGGCGGCGTCGCACATCGAGCAGCTGGTGACGGAGTGGGGCCCGGACGCGGCGGAGGACTCGCTGGCGAAGGAGATCGCGCGCGGGCTGCACGGCACGACGCCGGTGATCGCGGGCGCGGGCCTGACGTCCCCGATCGCGTACCGCTGGAAGACACAGATCAACGAGAACGCGAAGCAGCCGTGTTTCTGGAACGAACTGCCGGAGCTCGACCACAACGAGATCTCGGGGTGGGAGGGCGCCAGCGACGTCGGTCGCTTCGCGGCGGTGTTCCTGGACGACTCGGATGCGCACCCGCGCGTGAAGGAGCGGATGGACCTGACGGAGCGCCTGATCGCGGACAACGCGGCGGCGAGCTACCGTCTGGAGACACGCGGGCAGACGGCGATCGAGCGAGTGATCTCGCTGGTGCTGCTGGGCGACCTCGTGTCGATCTACCTGGCGGCTCTGCGCGGCGTCGACCCGGGGCCGGTGCGGCTGATCGACGAGCTGAAGGCGGCCCTGGCCTCGCGCTGAGACGCCGCGGAGTGTGTGATAGCTTCAAGAAGTGGCCGAGGAGCGCTGCGACGGACCCAGGGTCCGCCACGCTCGGCCTTTCCTCCCTGTAGCAAGGGCGCTCATCTGACCGGACAGGAGGCTTCGTCATGTCAGCAATGACTCCCACCGCCACACGCACGAACGACTTCAAGGTCGCCGACCTCTCGCTGGCCGAGTTCGGCCGCAAGGAGATCACGCTGGCCGAGCACGAGATGCCCGGCCTGATGTCGATCCGCCGCGAGTACGCCGACGCGCAGCCGCTGAGGGGCGCGCGCATCACGGGCTCGCTGCACATGACGATCCAGACGGCGGTGCTGATCGAGACGCTGACGGCGCTCGGCGCGGAGGTCCGCTGGTGCAGCTGCAACATCTTCTCCACGCAGGACCACGCGGCGGCGGCGGTGGCGGTCGGCCCTGACGGCACGCCGGAGGACCCCCGCGGGGTGCCGGTGTACGCGTGGAAGGGCGAGACGCTGGAGGAGTACTGGTGGTGCACCGAGCAGGTGCTGCTGTGGCCGCAGGACGGCGAGGACGGTTCGGTCGGCCCGAACATGATCCTGGACGACGGCGGCGACGCGACCCTGCTGGTGCACAAGGGGACCGAATACGAGGCCGCGGGCGCAGTTCCAGACCCGGCTGGCGCCGAGTCTGAGGAGCTGGCGGTGATCCTTGGCGTGCTGACGCGCTCGCTGGCGGAGGACCCGCAGCGCTGGACGCGCGTGGGCGAGGGCATCAAAGGCGTGACGGAGGAGACGACGACGGGCGTGCACCGGCTGTATGAGATGGTCGAGCGCGGCGAGCTGCTGTTCCCGGCGATCAACGTGAACGACTCGGTGACGAAGTCGAAGTTCGACAACCTTTACGGCTGCCGGCACTCGCTGATCGACGGCATCAACCGCGCGACGGACGTGATGATCGGCGGCAAGGTGGCGGTGGTATGCGGCTTCGGCGACGTCGGCAAGGGCTGCGCGGAATCGCTGCGCGGCCAGGGCGCGCGCGTGATCGTCACGGAGATCGACCCGATCTGCGCGCTGCAGGCGGCGATGCAGGGCTACGAGGTCAAGACGCTCGAGGACGTGATCGACAGCGCGGACATCTTCATCACGACGACGGGCAACAAGGACATCATCAAGGCGCAGGACATGGCGCGCATGAAGCACCAGGCGGTGGTGGGCAACATCGGCCACTTCGACAACGAGATCGACATCGCGGGGCTGACGAAGGTCCCGGGCATCGAGCGCGTGAACATCAAGCCGCAGGTGGACAAGTGGGTGTTCGGAGACGGCCACGCGATCATCATGCTGTCGGAGGGCCGCCTGCTGAACCTGGGCAACGCGACGGGCCACCCGAGCTTCGTGATGAGCAACTCGTTCTCGAACCAGACGATCGCGCAGATCGAGCTGTTCACGAAGAACGACGAGTACGAGAAGCGCGTGTACGTGCTGCCGAAGCACCTGGACGAGAAGGTCGCGCGCCTGCACCTGGACGCGCTGGGCGTGAAGCTGACGCGGCTGACCGACGAGCAGGCGGCGTACATCGGCGTGCCCGTCGACGGCCCCTACAAGCCGGATCACTACAGGTACTAGCCAGATGGCCGCTAGCCGGCGCCATGCTGCGTCCTCGGTCGCTCGCGTGCGTGAAGCACGCCACGCTCCCTGCGTCCTTGCCTGGCTTGGCTAGCGGCCCTCTGGCGGCTTTGTCCATCTACATGGGAAGGCGTCGTACATGAGAGCGATGGTCCTGGCGGCGGGGCTTGGCACGCGCCTGCGCCCGCTGACGTACGAGATCACGAAGCCGATGGTGCCGGTGCTCGACCGGCCGGTGATGGAGCACATCGTCGAGCTGCTGGCCAGGCACGGCATCGACGAGGTGATCGCGAACCTGCACTACTTCCCGGACACGATCAAGGAGTACTTCGGCGAGCGCCTGTCGTACAGCCTCGAGGAGGAACTGCTGGGCACGGCGGGCGGCGTGCGCGCGTGCTCGGAGTTCTTCGGCGAGGAGTCGTTCCTGGTGATCTCGGGCGACGCGCTGACGGACATCGACCTGGGCGCGTTCGCGGCCAGGCACGAGCAGGCGGGCGGGGTGGCGACGCTGGCGGTCAAGCAGGTGGCGGACACGCGCGAGTACGGCGTGGTGCTGCACGACCGCGAGGGCAGGATCACGGGCTTCCAGGAGAAGCCGGCGCCGGATGAGGCGCTGTCGAACCTGGGCAACTGCGGGATCTACGCGTTCAGCCCGCGGATCTTCGACTACTTCCCGGCGCAGCCGTTCGTGGACTGGGCGCAGGACGTGTTCCCGGTGCTGCTGGAGAACGACGTGCCGTTCTACATCCACGAGATCCGCGAATACTGGAACGACGTGGGCTCGCTGGCGGAGCTGCGCCAGGGCACGTTCGACGCGCTGTGCGGCGAGCTGCACCTGCAGATCGACGGCGAGGAGGTCAGCCCGGGGGTGGTCGTGGCGGGGGGAGCGGCCGGGTCGCCCTTGAAAGCGGACACGGAGGTGGAAGGGCCGGCGTGGATCGGGCGCGACGTGCGCATCGGCGAGGGCGTGCGCCTTATGGGGCCGATCGTGCTGGGCGACGGCGCGAGCGTGGGCGCGGGCGCGCAGCTGCGCGAGAGCATCGTGTTCCCGGGCACGGACATCGCGGCCGACTCGATCCTGATCGGCGCGATAGCCGGTCACGGCGGTATCGTGCAGAGCCTGCAGCCACGCGGCTGAGCGCCCACGCCCCGGCATCCGCGGTCGACGCCGGGTCCCGGCCGCTTAACGAGAAGAGGCCCGCCGAAGCGAGCCCCTTCCCGGAAAGTGAGACTATGACAAGAGTCATCGTAGCACGTTCCGATGACGTATTGGCTGTCGGTCATCGCAATTTGCGATCGTCGACATTGTGTCGACGACCCATTTACATCCGCCGCCCTCGGGCGTAGCATCGGAGGCAAGACAGACACGACCGAAGGAGCCAGTGATGCAGATCCAGATCAAGGGTCGCAACGTTCCGGTCACCGACGAGATCCGCATGCACGCGGAGCGCCGTCTGACGAAGGTCTCGCGCCAGGTCTCGGACCTGGCCCGCCTGGAGATCGAGCTCTTCAAGGAGCCGAACCCGCGCGTCGCGGACAGCCAGGTGGCGGAGTGCACGCTGTATCTGAAGGGCGTGACGCTGCGCGCGCACGACGCCTCGCCGGAGATGCTGCACTCGCTGAACCTGGTCGTCGACGAGCTCGCGCGCCAGGTCAAGCGCCACCGCGACAAACTGCGCCACCGGCGCGACCGGCCGGCGAAGCTCGTCCAGCCGGCGGTCGTCGCGCAGATGGCGCCGAGCGGCCTGTCGGTGCCGTCGCTGTAGGGGTCGCCGAAAACGGTCTCGCAACCTGGGCTTTAGCGCCGGGGGCTATCCTTGGCGCATGCCATCACTGCTGGATCGCGCGCTGAACGTCGGCGAGGCGAAGAAGCGCAAGGAATACGAGAAACGGGTCGCGCTGATCGGGGCGTTCGAGGCGGAGCTCGAACACGACAGCGACGCGGAGCTGCGCGAGCGGATGGACGCGCTGCGCGAGCGCGCGAGCGAGGACGAGCCGCTGGATGACCTGTTGCCGGAGTGCTTCGCGATCGTGCGCGAGACGGGCAAGCGCAGGATGGGCATGCGCCACTTCGACGTGCAGCTGATCGGCGGGATGGCGCTGCACGAGGGCCAGATCGCGGAGATGAAGACGGGCGAGGGCAAGACGCTGACGGCGACGCTGGCGGTGGTGCTGAACTCGCTGGCGGTCAGAGACGCCGACCCGGACGCGCCGGAGGGCACGCCGCGCGAGCGCAGGGGCGTGCACGTGGTGACGGTCAACGACTACCTGGCGCGCCGCGACGCGGAATGGATGAGCCCGATCTACGACGCGCTGGGGGTGTCGGTGGGGGTGCTGCAGAACATGCAGGCCTACGACGAGAAGCAGCGCGCGTACGCGTGCGACGTCGTGTACGGCACCAACTCGGAGTTCGGCTTCGACTACCTGCGCGACAACATGGCGAAGGACCTCGCGGAAAAGGTCCAGCGCGGGCACTACTTCTCGATCGTGGACGAGGTCGACAACATCCTGATCGACGAGGCGCGCACGCCGCTGATCATCTCGGGAGCCCCCGAACAGGCGGCCGACCTGTACGTGAAGTTCGCGCGCCTGGCGCCGAAAATGGTGCTGGGCAAGACGCCGGAAGGCATGGATCCGCGCATGAAGAAGCAGTTCGTGGCGGACTTCGACTACGAGATCGACGAGAAGCAGAAGACGGTGGCGGTCACCGAGCAGGGCGTCGCGAAGGCCGAGCGCTTCCTCGGCATCGACCACCTGTATCGCGCGGAGAACGGCCACCTGGTCAACCACCTGCAGCAGGCGCTGCGCGCGGAGTCGCTGTACAAGCTGAACGTCGACTACGCGGTGATCGACGGCGAGGTCAAGATCATCGACGAGTTCACCGGGCGCATCCTCGACGGCAGGCGCTGGTCGGAGGGCCTGCACCAGGCGGTCGAGGCGAAGGAGGGGGTGTCGGTCCAGGAGGAGAACCAGACGCTGGCGACGATCACCTACCAGAACTACTTCCGCCTGTACGACAAGCTCGCGGGCATGACCGGCACGGCGCTGACGGAGGCGACGGAGTTCATGAAGATCTACGAGCTGCCGGTCGTGCAGATCCCGACGAACAAGGAGATGGTCCGCGACGACCGCAACGATCAGGTCTACAAGACCAAGGAGGGCAAGTGGAGCGCGGTCGTGAGGGAGATCGCGGCGCGCCACGAGGTCGGCCAGCCGGTGCTCGTGGGGACGATCTCGGTGGAGGTCTCCGAGCTGCTGGGCGACCGGCTGACGAAACTCGGGATCAAGCACACGGTGCTGAACGCGAAACCGGAGCATGCGGCGCGCGAGGCGGACATCGTCGCCGAGGCGGGCCAGCCGGGCGCAGTGACGATCGCGACGAACATGGCGGGCCGCGGCGTGGACATCAAGCTGGGCGGCAACCCCGAGCACCTGGCCGGCCAGCAGCTGGCCAGGGAAGGCGTCGATCCGGCCGACACGGAGACGTATGAGCGGCGCATGAAGGAGATCCTGCCGGAGGTGGAGCGCAAGCTGGCGGAGAGCCGCGAGCTGGTGATGGCGGCGGGCGGCCTGTTCATCTGCGGCACCGAGCGCCACGAGTCCAGGCGCATCGACAACCAGCTGCGCGGGCGCGCGGGGCGCCAGGGCGACCCGGGCGAGTCGCGCTTCTTCCTGTCCGCGGAGGACGACCTCGTGCGGCTGTTCGCGGGCGACCGCATCTACCGCATCCTCGACAAACTCGGCGGCGTCGACGACGACGGCAACGAGGAACCGATCGAGGCGGGCATGCTCTCGAAACAGATCGAGAAAGCCCAGAAGAAGGTCGAGGAGCAGAACTTCCTGATCCGCAAACGCGTGCTCGAGTACGACGACGTGATGAACGAGCAGCGGCGCGTGATCTACAAGTACCGCGACGAGGTCCTCGAAGGCAAG
>Ga0181518_10000385_pt1 | contig 49146 bp, 51 predicted proteins | sample PEATcosm2014_Bin_28_FD_119751 | JGI IMG/M metagenome (GOLD analysis project Ga0181518, IMG submission 119751) | Peatland microbial communities from MTU Mesocosm Facility, Houghton, MI, USA - PEATcosm2014_Bin01_60_metaG | ecosystem: Environmental > Terrestrial > Soil > Wetlands > Peat | place...
CGTAGTTTTGTCGAATGCGTGGAGGTGACGCCGGACGGGAAGCGGGCAATATTTCCGGGTTTTGGGACAAGGGGTACGCCCGGGCGGATTCGAACCGCCGACCTTTTGCTCCGGAGGCAAAAGCTCTAGCCCGCCTTCAGTTTTGCAACCCGCTATGCGGGCCCGGCGCATTCTTCGGTAGCCAGTTTCCGCGGCTTTGGGTTCGTGTCCGAATGCCACTTGGTGATCCGTGTTTTGGAGGATCCAATCATCGAGTTCATGAATTGAGAGCCCGCGTGCTCGAGCCCTCAGGAAGCGGTACACCTCCAGTTTTGGCCAACTGGCCCACTCACTCATGTTGCGAAACGGCTCCCCTCGGGTTTCTCGTCTGACTTGTTCCTGCGCTCGCTGTCTATCAGCCCTCCAACGAGGACGCAATTCACATGCGACATCAACGTCGCTCGGACGGTCGACACCGCGAACGTAGCTGCCAAATACCACGACCGTTCCGACCCGATACGCCCAGTCATCGTCGGCGTTTAGGGCATGTGCGCGCCCAACGAGATCGGCAACTAGGCGGGATGCCGTTGCGCGCCGCAGAGGCGGTGCCGCCGTTGCCATCGCGAGTGCCCTTCCGCTCGTAGATGGCTCCAAACGACCCCCTACGGACTCGATAAAGCCATCGTTCTGCAGGCGATTCAGTACCCAATCGGCCTCAGAATCAGAACATCGCAGGACCAAGCGGACGGTTCGGAGCGTTATTGAACGACCGACGATCTTCCGCATCAATTGGCGGATTTGTAAGGCCGGGTAGCCGGCAATTTTTTGATCTGCTGTAATGTGCATCCAGTTTCCTTTTATGCGTTTCACGTTGACGTCCGGCCGCTCTTTCTCCATGATCGACCCGAAATGCAGGGCGAGCCATTGTGTGCCCCTGTGACTCCGCCTGTCCCCAAAGGACAAGCCATGACGAAAGATCTCATCGAGGAGCACCTCCGCGTCGACCGCTGTCTCGATGCGGCAGCTTGACCGGCCTCTGATATCGTTTTAGCCCGGAACCTGTGGCAGGCCAAAAAGCGCATCAACCTGGACGTCCTCGTCGTTAGACGAGACGCCGAGAAGCATTGGTTTGGCTGGAGAACTCGTTGGGATCAGTGAAGCTTCGATGCCGCTGTAGACGGCCGCAGATCACCATTCGCTCGTCGTTTGTCTTTCTCTGAACAGCATCGCCACGTCGATAGAGAAGACGTTTGCCCTGGATGAGTAGCGAGGGCCACCGGTTCAGTAGATTTGTCAACTCGAAAGTGTCTTCTAGCGACTGGGCAGTTCAGCTAGAGTGCTGACGTTTGGCTGTCTGCTGTTCCGCAACCTTTTGGCGGAAACGCAGAGATGTCTTACAAATAGGCATGAGTCCAAAGCACCTCCCCGAAAACCATTCCACCGGCGGAAGCGCCGCAGGGTTGGCGCTCTTCCCCCAGGAACTTCCGCTCACGGTTCGCGAAGCCGCTGTGTACTTGGGCGTCAGTATCCAAACGGTGTATCTTTGGGTAGAGCGAAAGCAGATTCCCCATCTCCGCGTGATGGGCCGCAACATCCGATTCTTGAAGTCGGATTTGGAGCCCTTCCGCGCGCAGTTCAAACAGGAGGTGGGGAATTGGCAAGACCAGTAAAGCATGATGGGGGCTTGTACAAACGCGAAGGATCGAAGATCTGGTGGATGCGGTACCGCGACAAGGACGGCGTTCGCCGTAGGGAATCGACCCTTACTGAGGACTGGACGGAAGCGCAGAAATGCCTCAGAGAACGTCTGCAAGCCCGAGACAACAACACGCTGCCTGCGCTGCGCCGCGGTCAGGATCTCAACTTCGGGGAGTGGTCGGATTTTTATTTGGAGAACTTCTCCAAGCCCCCATTCCGCGCGCCGAAAACCCACGAGGTCAATCAGCGCGCGCTGAAGCACCTGAGAAAGATGTTCGAAAATATCAAGCTCGCTGAATTGACCGCTGACGATATCGAGAACTTCCTCCGGCGGCGGCTCAAAGACCGGGTGCAAGTGAAAGCAAAGAATGGATTCGTGGAGAAGGGCCTGCTGAAGGCAACGACGGTCCATCAGGACTTGCGAGTGTTGCGCCGCATGTTGAATGTGGCGGTGCGCAAGAAGTTCCTGTTTGCAAATCCATGTTCAGGCGTCGAGTTTCCAGCCAGGGTGGAGGGGCTGTTTCGGCCGCACTATGTTACGTGGTCAGAGCAGCAAAAGATCGAGGCTGCCGCGCCTGAATACTTGCGCGACGTTGTCCGGATCGTTACCGAAACCGGGCTTCGGATCTACAAGGAGCTGACACCCATGAAAAAGGAGCACCTCGATCTGGAGAACCGGACGGTGTGGATTCCGGACTCCAAGACGCCGAACGGCATTGCGGAGGTCCCTCTAACGGAGATCGCCGTCGACGCATTTCGGCAGCAATTGGCTCTCTCAGGACCCAGCCCTTTCCTCTTCCCGAGCGAAGAAAACCCAGACGGCTATCAGAAGACGTTCAAGACCGTTTGGCATGCGACGCTTCGCCGGGCGAAGGTTCGATATTTTCGTATCTACGATCTCCGATCGACATACGCCACCCGGCTCAGCGCCGGAGGGGTCGCCGACGAGTGGGTCACGCAGTTGCTTCGGCAGGGCGATGCGAAAGTTTTCAAGAAATACTCGCAAATGAAGCTGCAGATGAAGCGAGAGGCGCTGGCGAAACTCAACCGCCATGCGAACGAAAGCGGACCGAGTTTTGGCACAGCACGGGGCCAATCTGGACCGGGTTTTGGCACAGTTTTGGCACAGTAGGGGCAAAGGAATAGCGAAAACGATGGAACGCCGATCGAACAACTCTTTTGGAATCAGCAGGAGGAATGGTCGGGGCGGGGCGATTTGAACGCCCGACCCCCTGCGCCCAAGGCAGGTGCGCTACCAGGCTGCGCTACGCCCCGACATTTGCCGCTCTCTTGATTCTAGACCACCGGGCGGTGCCGGGCCACTCGGACTCGGTGTGGGTCTAAACTCGGCAGGGGCTTTCAGCCGGCCGTCAGTCGGCGGCGATGCGAAGATGGCCAGCGGATTCAGCCGGCCTGGCGACCTCAATGCCCGCCATCTTTTCAATCGCGGTGACGATGCCGGAGTGGTCGTAGTCGCCTTTGCCCTCGTTCATCAGAGACATGATCAGCCCCTGAACGATGCTGGTCAAGGGCAGCGGCACCTTGAATTCTTCGGCGGCCAGCAAGGCATTGCGCAAGTCTTTTTGGTGGAGGCGAATCCGGAAGCCCGGCTTGAAATTGCGCGCGATCACCATGGGCGCTTTGGCGTTCAGGACCGCGCTGCCGGCCAGGCCGCCTTTGATGGCGTTGAAAACCACTTCCGGGTCGAGGCCGGCCCGGGTGGCCAGCACCAGGGCTTCGCCCATCGCGGCAATGTTGCAAGCCACGATAATCTGGTTGGCGAGCTTGGTCATGTTGCCGGCGCCCACCGGACCGGTATGGGTCACCGAAGAACCCATCAGGTGAAGGATGGGCGACAGCCTGTCGAATACCGCTCGGTCCCCGCCGACCATGATCGCCAGGGTGCCGTCAATGGCTTTGGGCTCGCCGCCGCTCACGGGCGCATCCAGGAATTCCACGCCCTTATCCGCGCACGCCTGGCCGACCTTCTGCGCCACGATGGGATTGATGGAGCTCATGTCCACCAGGGTGGAACCGGGCCGTGCGCCTTCGAGCACGCCGTTTGGGCCAAGGACGGCCTTCTCCACGTCCGGCCCGTCGGGCAGCATGGTGATGACGATATCGGAGTGTTGCGCGACGCCTTTGGCGGAAGCGCACGACGTGGCGCCGGCGGCAGCCAACTCCTTGACGCCGGCGGGGGAAATATCGTAAACCGCCAGACCGTGACCCGCCTTCAAGAGGTTCCGCGCCATGGGCCTGCCCATTACGCCGAGACCGATAAACCCTATTCTGCTGGACATCGTGGTTTTTCCTCCTTTAGTCCTCGTTTGTTTGGATGAATCAACCGATACCCGAGATTCACGCATGCTAAAATAGCGCCATGAAGATCCAAACGTGGGACGATATTGCCGAAGAGCAGTTGAATCCACTGGCCGGGCGCAAAGCCCTTCACGGCACAGCCATTACGGTGGCGCATTTCCGTTTTGACAAGGGCAACAAGGTGGCGTCGCACCACCATGGCAACGATCAGATCACCATGGTCGAAAAAGGCGCGGTGCGCATGGTCTGTGGCGACGAAGAATTTGTGCTCAAGGCGGGCCAGATGGTCCACGTGCCGCCGGATGTCCCGCACGGCAACGAAGCTCTGGAAGACACCGTCATCATCGAGCTTTTCTCGCCCATCCGGGAGGACTGGATTAAAGGCGACGATTCGTACCTGCGCCAGAAGTAACTATTTCGAACCGTCGAGGATCTTCTTGCGAAGCCCCGCGCAGTCGAAGCCTGCATGGCGGTAGATTTCGTCCGGCTTTCCAGACCTGGAGAAATGGTCCATACCGAAGAGGCGGCTCTGATAATCCCCGGGTACAATGAAGGGGTACAGGAATCCCGGCCATCCGTTGTGCAAGGCAACCACATACTGCCGTTCTTCGTCGGATAGAATCGCAGCGGCCTTGGCCGGGTCGGTTCGTCTCAATTCCTCGTAAAGCTGCGGCGACGTTACGGCCACGATCTTGACGTCGAATTGCTCCTCAATCTCCGGCAGGATCTCCAGCGCGTTGTGCATCACCTGCCCGCCGCAGATGGCCAGCACCCTCTTGGGCTTTCCGTTTTCGCGGAACGGCTTGAAAACGTAAGCGCCGTTGATGGCCTCTCGCGCCGCGGGCACGCCATCGCCCCGCTTCAGGACCGGGGTGCCTGGCCGTGTGCACGAGAACGCTACGGGTTCGCCGCGCTGCGCCGCCAGAAACAGCATTTCCACCGCCTCGTTGGCGTCCAGCGGCTTATAGACCTTGATCCCCGGATACGCCGTGTACAGCGACATCCAGAACAGGCCGTGGTGCGTAGGCCCATCCTCACCGGTTTCCAGTCCGTCGTGCGCCGCCAGCATAATGAAGAATGCCGAAGCGCTGGGATTGACTTCGTTGTTGATGAGGGTCATGCGCACCGGATTGGCCATCATGCAGGTGAATACGCCGTAGGTGGCGAAGGCCGTCATGGGCCGGAACCCTCCCGGCAGCGTATCCTGCGACATGGCGCAGGACATCATCGCCATGTTCTGTTCCGCGATTCCGAAACGCAGGCCGCGCCCCAGCACGTTGTCCGGCTTGATCACTCCGTAGACGTTCTCCGCCTTGCCGGTGAGGACGGACTTCATCAGGTCGCCGGCGCCGATATAAAAGAACGCCGTCTGTTTCATGGCCCAGCCAAACCAGGCTTCAGTAGCCTTGCGAATGGCCACCGAGTCGCCGCCCTTGAACACCAACTCCGGCGGCAGCTCAGCCGGGCGCTCGATCTTCCGGTAATCCGCGAACGGACGGCCCGCCAGCGCCGTCTTCATGCGCTCCACCAGATCCTCCTCCGGCGGGATCAGCCGCGCGTCCGCCTCGAGGCGCTCCAGCAGGTAGGCGCTTTCGGCTTCGCCCAAGGCGTCCACCACCACTTGGATATCGGCCGCCACGTCGCCCTTGACGCCCGGGATGGGGAAGCCGAGCTTGTGCATCGCCACTACGTATTCCGGGTGCGGGAGTATCGCGCCATGGGAGTCGGCTGTGTTCTCGAACTTGCCGTACCCCAGGCCCTTGATCGTATGACAGATCACCACCGTCGGTTTCTCGTCGCCGAAGCCACCGGCCGCCAGGCGATAAGCGTAGGCCAGCTCGCGGACGTTTTGGCCATCCGCCTCGATAATGTTCCAGCCCTGCGAGAACCAGTGGTTCAGGTATGCGGACGGCAGCACCTCGGTGATCGGTCCGTCGATGCCGAAGTTGTTGTAGTCCAGGGTGACAATCAGGTTCCGCACCCCCAGAGTGGAGGCCACGTTGCGAAACTCATAGCTCATCCCTTCTTCGCTCTCGGCATCCCCGGCGATGACGAACGCCTTGGTGGCCAGACCGCAGGAGCGGTGCAGGACGGCGAACCCCAGCCCCGCCGAAAAGCCGTGACCGGACGAACCGGTGGAGGTGTCGGCCAGGGCATACTCCGACTCGACGTGACCGCTCGGCCCTCCCCAACGCCGAAAACGGGCCAGTTGCTCGGGATAAACCGTGTAGCTTTGTGCCGCGGGCGAGAGCGCCACGCCCTTTCTGCGCAGGCATTCATAGATGAGCGACACGACGCCGTGAAACAAGGGCGTAGTGTGGCCCGCCGACCAGGCCAGCCGGTCTCTGCCCGGGTGCTTCGGATTGAGTGGGTCGAACCCCAAAACGCCGCTCGTCAGCAGTGCAAAAATCTGCTCGGTCTTGGAGGTCGAGCCGCCCACATGGCCGGAGTCGGCCCCGTCGGCCATCGCAAACTGAAGCCCGCGCACGATGCGGCATAGTTTGGCGATCAAGTCCTCATCGATTTCCCGCAAGGCTTCCAGCGGCAGGCCCCTGAGGTTGAGGTAGGCTCCCCCCTCGGCCCGGTATTGAAAGCGTTCAGGTTCGTCCGACCTGAGCGCCTCCAGTCCGTTGTTCATCAAAACATTGTATTTAGCGGCGGTCACAGCAGGCATGTATTCATTATAGGTGAAAATGGTCTTGAAAGCCGAATACCTTAAATGAGGCGGCGCGCGGCGATCACGCGGGGGATGCCGGCCAGGTCGGGCTCGATGCGCACGTCCCGCCATGTGCTGAGAAGGTTGGCGACGTAATCGTGGCTGCCGAAGCCCAGCTCCATGACGATCCAACCGCCGGGGCCGAGGACCCGGGGGGCATCGGCTGCGATGCGGTCGTAGATTTCGAAGCCGGTCTCGCCGGCGAAGAGCGCTACGCGGGGTTCCCAGTCGCGGACCTCCCGCTGCAAGCCCTGCCACTGGGCGAGTGGCACGTAGGGCGGGTTAGAGACGATCAAATCCATGGAGCCGGCGGCGCTGGCTTCCATCAGATCGCAGATCGTTACGTTTACCCGTGCACCGAGGCGGCGGGCATTCCCGGTGGCAACGGTGGCGGCCGCTGGCGAGATGTCCGTGGCCCATGCCTCGGCGCCGGTCTCGAGTTGCAGCGTCACCGCCAGCGCGCCCGAGCCGGTGCCGACATCGAGCAGGCGTCTGGCGGCCGGCGCGATTTGAAGTGCGACTTCCACCACGTGCTCTGTCTCGGGGCGCGGAATCAGGACGTCCGGCGTCACCCGAAACTCGCGCCCGTAGAACTCCTGCCGCCCGGTGATGTATTGCGTGGGTTTACCTTTGAGACGCTCGTGCAGGTAGCGGCCATAGTGCAGCCACTCCACCTCTTGCAGCTCCCGCTCGGGGTGGGCGTAGACGTAGACCCGCTCCTGGCGAATGGCGTGCGCCAGCAACACCTCCGCAGTGAGCCGGGACGCCGCGATGCCGGCATCCTCCAACAGGCGGGCGCCCTGAAGCAATGCCGTGTGCACCGTCATGGGGGCTTCAGACCACCACGCCCTGCTCGGTCTGCTGCTTCAGTTTTTCGGCCTGGTAGTAGGTGGTGAGGGCGTCGACGATGGCGTCCAGCTTCCCGTCCATCACGACATCCAGTTGATGCAGCGTCAAGCCGATGCGGTGATCCGTCACGCGGTTCTGCGGGAAGTTGTAGGTGCGGATCTTTTCGCTGCGATCGCCGGTGCCCACCATGCTGCGCCGCTCCGCGCCCAGCGCCGCCTGCTGTTTCTCGAGTTCCAACTCGTAAAGCCGTGAGCGCAGCACGCGCTCGGCCTTGGCGCGGTTCTTGATCTGCGATTTTTCGTCCTGGCAGGAGACCACCAGGCCGGTCGGCAAGTGGGTGAGACGCACGGCCGAGTAGGTGGTGTTGACCGACTGGCCGCCGGGGCCCGAGGAACAGAAGGTATCGATACGAATGTCCTTGGGGTCGATCTTGACCTCGACTTCGTCCGCCTCCGGCAGCACGGCGACGGTGATGGCGGAAGTGTGCACGCGCCCCTGCTGCTCGGTGACGGGCACGCGCTGCACGCGGTGCACGCCGCTTTCGTACTTGAGCTTGCTGTAGACGTTGTCGCCGCTCACCAGGGCGATGACTTCCTTCAACCCGCCCACGGAAGACTCGCTGGCGGAGGTCACCTCGATCTTCCAGCCCTGCGTTTCCCCATAGCGCGAATACATGCGGAAGATCTCGGCCGCAAACAGCGTGGCTTCATCGCCGCCCGTGCCGGCGCGGATTTCGAGCACCACGTTGCGGTCGTCATTGGGGTCCTTGGGCAGCAGGAGCACCTTGAGATGCTCTTCGAGGCGGGCCAGTTCGGGCTCGAGGCTGGTGATTTCTTCCTGCGCCATGGCGCGCAAATCGGGGTCGCCGTCCTGGAGCATGGGGTGCGCCTGCGAAAGCGCATCCTCGATCTTTTTCCACTCCCGGTATGCGGAGACCACCTCCGACAGTTCGCTGTGCGCCTTGGTCACTTTGCGGTACTGATCGGCGTCGCCAATCACCGCGGGATCGGCCATCTGCCGCGTGAGAGCTTCAAAGCGCTCTTCGAGCTGATCGAGCTTGGGAACGAATTGCATGGATGGTCAGGCGATGACCAGTTGTCCGCCTTGCGCCTTTTCGAGGGCCATAGCGCCTTCGAGCGCGCGGATGGCCACCGCCGTCTGGTCGTCGGCCGGCGGTTTAGTGGTGATGCGCTGGAGCCAGAGGCCCGGCGCCGCGAGCGTGGCCAGCAGCGAGCCGCGCCGCTTGGCCGCGAAGCGGATCACCTCGTAGCTCAGGCCGGCGATGAGCGGCAGCAGCGCGATGCGCGAGAGCAATCGCGCCAGGAACCCATCGAAGGGGATGAGCGTGTAGATAGGGATTGCCAGGATCAGCACGACGAACAGGAAACTGGTGCCGCAACGGGGGTGGTAAGTGGTAAACCGCTGCGCGTTGGGCACCGTCACCGGCTGGCCCGATTCAAAGTTGAAAACCACCTTGTGCTCCGCACCGTGATACTCAAACACGCGCCGGATGTCCTTCCAGAGAGAGATGGCGTACAGGAACCCTAGAAAGATGGCCATGCGGATCAAGCCATCGGCCACGTTGAACGGCACGCGGCCCGCCAGCGGCGGATACAACTTCTGCAGTTTGGTCACCAGAAGCAGCGGCACGAACTTGTACATGAAAATGAACATGCCCAGGGTGAAAACCAGGTTGGCGGCCATGGCCCAGGCGGGGATTTCCTTTGGCGGCTCTTTGGCCGCGGCCTGGTCGGGGTCCTGGAGCAATACGTTGGTGGAGAATCGCAGGGCCCGGAGCCCCAGGGTCATGGCCTGCCACAGGGTCCCCACGCCGCGAATGACCGGGTACTTGAAGATCTTGTGCTTTTCGGACATGCGGGCGAGCGGCGCCTCTTCAGTGACGATTTCGCCATCCGGTTTGCGGACCGCCACGCAGTAGCTATGGGGGGCGCGCATCATGACGCCTTCCATCACGGCCTGCCCGCCGACGAGGATCTCCTCGCCGTTTTCCATGGCGGGCATCAACTGAATCTGGGTGAAAAGACGAAAATACGCGCGCAACGACACAAATCCTCTCCGTTACTTATCTATTATACGCGATTGGCGGAGGCGGCCGCGTCAGCGGCGCAGCAGACGGGTGCGCGACACAGATGGAACGGCAGGGCCAGTTTCTTTTTTTGTGGCTGCATAAGACCGGCACGATCGATCTGGAGGCCGTCGAGATGCTGGTCCGACTGTCCGGCAAATTCGAGGACTACTGGGCCTCTCGCTCGGCGGCGGCCTAAATCATCGCAATTATGTCGCGACCCCCCTGCTTCACGGGTCAGTGAGCGTTCGGGAGAGTGCCCGCCGCAAATGCCGGGGACCACTCCCCGTTGGGACCACGCGCCTTCCGCAGCACCCGGAATGTGACCGGATCGCCGGGCTTCAGCGTGTTGCGGACGCGCGTCACATCGTCCACGGAGTTGATGGCCTGATGGTTGATGGAAGTCAGCACATCGCCCGCCAACAGCCCGATTTCGTCGGCGAAGGAGTCGGGTTCCACCGAATAGACCCGCACCCCGCTTTTTTCCTTGAGGCCCAGGCTCTCGCGCCGCTGGTCGGTGAGGTTCTCCAGCCGCATGCCCAGGCTCACCGCGGAGCTTTCGGCCTTGTTCGATTCCTGCTCGTTCCCCGAGCCGAACCTCTCCGGGAAGAGCTGGGCCAGATCGCCGACCACCACGCGAAAGTCTTGGCGCTTATGGTCGCGCAACACCGCTATGTCCAGCGAGGTGCCCACCGGCGTCGCGGTCACCGTGTCGATCAGATCGTTGCCGGTGCGAACCGGCTTGCCGTTGACCGCCACGATGATGTCTCCGTCCTTGATCCCGGCCTTGTCCGCGCCGCCGCCCGATGTCACCGCTTCGACGAACGCGCCTTCGTTGACGCCCGCCTCTTTCAGCAGGGCGCGGGCCTTGTCGCTGTCCGAAATCACGATCGAAACGCCGATCCCGCCGCGCGTCACCTTGCCGCTCTTGATGATCTGGTTATAGACCTGCGCCGCCATGTTCATGGGCATGGCGAAGCCGACGCCCTGGTAGCCGCGCGACAGGGAATTGGTGGCGATGGCCGTGTTGATGCCAATCACTTCGCCGCGGATGTTGAGCAGCGGTCCGCCGCTGTTGCCCGGATTAATGGCCGCGTCGGTCTGCAGGAAGTGCTGGTACTGCGATTCCGGATCTACATCGCGCTCCTTGGCGCTGATGATGCCCGCGGTCACCGTGGCCTGGAGACCGAATGGCGAGCCGATGGCGATGGCCCAGTCGCCCACCTGCACGGCGTCGGAATTGCCGATCTTGGCGGCCACCAGGTTCTTCTTGCCCTCGACGCGAATCACGGCGAGGTCGGTGGGCGCATCCACACCCACCACCTTGGCGTCATACTTGGTGGGATCGCCGTTGAACTGCACCTGGATGCGGTCGGCCTTGTCGACCACGTGATTGTTGGTCAGGATGTAACCGGCTTGGTCCACTACCACGCCGGAGCCCAGCGCGTAGCCCCTCCGCTGGGGCATCTCGGGGGCCTCGTTACCGAACGGACCACCGAAGAAACGGTAGAAAAACTCGTCCATCCCGCCGTTGTCGCCCTGGTCCTGGTCGTCCGGGGGCGTCAACTGGCGCTTGCCGCTGCGGGGCGCCGGCCGAGCGGGAGCCTTCGGTTCATAGGTGGTGGAGATGTTGACCACGGAAGGCTCGACCTGCTTGGCGATCTGGGTGAACGCGTTGGACAGTTCAACGGGGTTGGGGATGACCAGCGGAGTCGCTCCCGGCGCGGCCTGGTTATCCTTGGCTGCCTTCACCCCCGAGTTAATCAGGGTGCCGATCACGATACCGATCGACAGCGTGAACAGCACCAGCGTGAACGAAAGAAATTTCTGCGTGCGCAATTTGTCAAAGATACTCATAGACCTTCTTTTCTCCTGCGTGTACTCGTTAGCTTGATGGATGCAGCCACGGATTCAAGGGTTTCAACTCCACCAGCACAACCCCACCCAAGATGAGAGCCGCGCCCGCGGCGGCGCGCCCCGATAGGCCCTCACCCATAATGCCGTACGACGTTATCCAGGCGAACACCGGCTCCAGCATGTAGATAAGCCCAGTCCGTGTCGAGGTGGTGTACTGCTGGGCCCACGCCTGAATTGTAAAAGCCAGAGCAGTAGCTAACAGTCCTGTCACTAGTATCGCGCAGATCACCGCCGGCCGCCACCGCACGTAGGGCGTCTCCGCCCACCAGAACAACGACAGCGCCAGCACCGCGGCGGCGCCCACTTGCGCGACGGACAACAGTTGAAAGCGCATGTACTCTGAGAAGTGGCCCAGCGTCACGATGTGCGCGGCAAACCCAATGGCGCAGAAAAACGTCAGCAGGTCGCCCCGGCCAATCCAACCGCCAGCGCGGTCTAGCGTCATCAGGCCCAGCCCGGCCGTAGCCACCAGCACCCCAGCCACCTCGGAAACCTGGGGCCTGCTCCTATAGACGAGCGCTGCGAGCAAAGGTACCATCACCGACGTCAAGCCCGTGATAAAGGCCGATTTGGGCGCCGTCGTGAGCCGTAACCCCAGTGTTTGGAACAGATAACCGGAAAAGAGAAAGACGCCGGCAAGCGCCCCCGCAGCCGCTTCCTTCCCTCTGAAGGGCGCCCTTCGGGACTTGCGAAACAAAGCCAAAAGTGCCCCGGTGGCCAGGGAGAACCGCAGCGCCAGGAACAGGAGGGGCGAAATGTCGAGCAGCGCCGCTTTCACCAGGACAAAGGTGGCTCCCCAGACCACGGTGTTGAGGACCAGAGCCGCTTCCGCCTTGCGGCGGTTCACTTCTCGCTCCCACCGGGCCCGGAATCGCGCATCAGCAGGAGCAGGGTCAGAAAGATGCGCTTGAGGCCCAGGTCGCGCCCTTCCGGCCGGAACCACTCCTGGGTGGTGTGAACGCTTCCGCCCACTCCCCCTCCGCCGATGGCGATGGCCGGGATTCCCAGCGACATGGGAATGTTCGCATCCGTGGACGAGCAATCCAGATGGGAGCGGATGCCCAGGTGTGCGTCCACGGCCCGTACGTACTGGAGAATCGGGGCGTCTTCGGCGAGGGCCGCCGCCGGCCGCGACCCGATCTCCTTCAGCTTGGCCGCCACCTTGCCGCCGGTGGCGCGCTGGTTCTCAAGCTCGCGAGCGCGGTCCACGGCGCCGCCCAGGAAATCCACGAGTTCGTCCATTTTCTCGTTGGTTTCGGAGCGTATGTCCACTTTCGCGCGCGCCATTTGGGGGATGGCGTTCACGCCCGAGCCGCCTTCGATCAGACCCACATTCACAGCCGACTTGGGAGCGCCGTCGAGCCGCGCTTCGGCGAAAAGCGTCACCGCGCGGCACAACGCGTGCAGGGGATTGCCCACGCCGTAATCGCTCCAGCTATGGCCGCCCGGACCGGTGAACGCGATCTCGAAGCGACGGCTCCCCAGCGCGCGGCTGGTGATGTAATCGGTGTTGGCGCCATCGATCACCAGGAAGGCCTGGATCTTGCGGGCCAGCGGTTGTTTCGAGAGGTGCCGCATCCCCAGCAGATTGCCCTCGCCTTCCTCGCCGACGTTGGCCACCAGCAGCAGGTTGGCCGAAAGATCCGCGGGCCGGGGACAATTCTTCCAGGCGCGCGCCATCGCCAGCAGGGCCGCCAGGCCGGCGCCATTATCGGAGACGCCCGGGCCGAGAAAACGGCCATCCGCTTCCACCGTCACATCGTCTTTGCTGCGCGGGGCGATGACCGTGTCCAGATGCGCGGTCAGAGCGACATAAGGGCCGTTTCCCTGGGAGGCGATCACGTTCCCGGCGCGATCGATGGAGGCATCCCATCCCAGGGCGCGGAAGCGTTCCAGGAACCAGGCGGCGCGCTCCTGTTCGAGGAACGTGGGCGCCGGCACGCGGCAAATCTGCAAGTGCGTCTCATTGATCCACTGCTTCTCGCGCGTGAACCATTGCAGGCACTCGCGCACCTCGCGCTCGCCGGCCAGCCCTCCGATGTCGATGCCCGTTGCCCCGTTGCCAGCCATGCTGATGACAGTGTAGCAGTGTACGGCCGCTACTCCACGCGCAAATGGCTACGTTTTTCTCCAAAGCCGTCGATCCCATCTTACTGGCATGGGCTGGCTGGCACTGATGCGGTGGAAGTCGGGATGCTCCTGGTTGATCAGAACATTCCGCTCCACATGTGTTACTACGGAAGGCACCATGAGCACCGGGGTGCGGCGCTCGTCATACCACCGGTCGCCGAATGATCGAGCTGCTTCAAACGAGGGCGAATTCCACCGCGGCAGATCGTCTGGCGTGATTTCCTCGATGGACAAGCCGGCCGGAATCTCGATCTCGACATAACCCTGGCTTCGCGGGACGCTGCCGGAGGCGTGGACCAGGATCTCCAATAACGCACCCGCATAGGTTTCGGCGGCGTAGATGACGCGCCGGCCGGGAGAATTCCACCGGGCGCCGTGGAGCATTGCGCCACTCCCGTCGAAGATGGTATGCCGCATATCGGCGATACGGAACGCCCGCAGCGGGCCGCTACGCCGGAAGGCCATAGACAATGCGGGCCATGACCTCCTCCGCCTGCCGCGCACCCAATTCCGTCAGCGCGGCATCGAGGGGCGTCTTGCCCCCAATCTCCGGATGAGGGGTCGTCAGAAAGCGCCGGGCTAGCTCGCGATCCTGCCAGACGTCTTCGGCCGTGGCAACCACCCGCGCCAGGCGCTCGGTCCGTTCGCTTTCCGTGGGACTCAGACGTTCCCGCCGCCGTTTATACGTCGCCTCCGGGACGATCCGATGCATCATGGCGCGCTGGTCGGCAGCGTCCGAAAAGACGCGCCGCGCCACGTTGCGAAGGGTTGCCTTGGGCAGGCCGCGCACGACGGCGTCGTTCAACTCCAGGACGGACCTCACGGGTTTGCCCAAAACGCGGCGACCCCCGAGGACTTCTCCAATGTGACGTGGTTCCATTCAGTATCATTATACCCTATAATGCGGATCAGATGATACCGGTGTCTGCCCCGGCACAGATGGCTCCTCCATCCTCTCGGGGGTTTGAAACCCATACATGATACGCTTCCATTCGACTTTGGGCTTCTGAAAATTGATCAGAAGACACAGGCGGAAGCCGGAGGCTCGCAAGTAGTTGAGGCATTGCGCGGTGTGGTCCTTGGCGAGACGCTCCACGCATTTCAATTCAATCACCAGTAAATCCTCGACCAGGATGTCCGCAAAGTACTCGCCGACATGGTGGCCCTTGTAGGTGACCGCCAAGGAAGCTTGGGCAGTAGCCCGGATGCCGCGAAGGGCGAGCTCTCTCAGCAGGGCACGCTCGTAGACTTTCTCGAGGAATCCGGCGCCAAGCGTATTGGCAACCTCAAAGACCGCGCCGAGCACGCGCTCAGTCAGCGAATCGCAGTATCCGTGTTCATCGGTGTTCATCGGTGGCCAATCTGGGTGTGCCGCCTTACTACAGTCTTTCTCAGATTAATTATGGGCCACCGATGAACACCGATGAACACGGATCAGAACATTAGAATTGACGGGATCGCCCTCTTTGGCTCCTTACTCCGGCAACGGCTGGCCCTTGGTCTCCGGAGCGAACGGCAAGGCCGCCAGGCCGACCAGGAATACCAGGCACATGGTGACGCCCGCGTAACGCATGGGTTCGGCGTACCCGGCGAAGACGCGGCTGGTCAGCAGGCCGAGCGTGAGCGGTCCAGCGGCCGCGGCGAAGCGCCCGACGTTGTAGCAGAAGCTCGTGCCGGTACTGCGCAGCCGCGTGGGGAAAAGCTCGGGCAGGTAAATGGCATAGCCGCCGAATAGCGCCATCTGCGCGAAGCCCATCAGCGGGATCATCCAGAATATGTCGCTGATGTTCTTCAGGTTCCAGAAGGTGTAAGCGGTCATCCCCATGGCGGCCAGAAAGCTGACCGCGAACGCCGGCTTGCGGCCGGTGCGCTGCGTCAGGCGGGTATAAGCGTACACACCGAAGAAGCCGCCCAGGTTCTGGACGAGCGAGGTGACGCCGATCCAGGTGGTGGTTTTGCCGGCCAGCTCGGCGCCGGTGATCCCTCGCGCGCGAAACGTCTGCTCGAGCACCGGGCGCAGCAGATCGTAGCTGAAGAAGGCGATGCCCCACAGCCCCACCACGCCGGCGAAGGCCAGCAGGAAGCCGACAATCGCATTGCGGCGCCAGCGCGGCGTCGAGAAAAGCTCGCCCACCGACCCCATGCGTTTCTTTTCGGCGCGGGCCTTGAGCCATTGTTCGGGTTCTTTCAACTTCTTGAAGACCAACAGCGCCAGCGGCGCCGGCAGCGCGCCGGCCAGAAATTCCCAGCGCCAAGCTCCCACGATGGCGCCGGACATCTCCAGTTGCCCGAGCAGGATACCCACCAGCGCGGCCAGCATGTTGCCCACCGCCGAGAACGCCTGCACCATCCCCAGGGCGCTCGGGCGCGCCCGTTCGGGGACTACCTCGGCCACCAGCGCCACGCCCACGGCGAACTGCCCGCCGACGCCCAGCCCGCACAGGAAGCGGTAAAGGTTGAAGTCCCAGACGCCAGTGGAGAGCACGCTCAGACCCGTGAAGACCGAGTAGCAGAGAATGGTCATGATCATGGTCTTGGCGCGCCCGAGGCGGTCGCCCAGGATGCCGAAGAGGACCCCGCCCAAGGCCCAGCCGATCATGAAAACCATGGTGGCGTAACCGGCCTGCTCGGAGACCGTGGCATCGCTGGATCTGCCGCCGAGCAGTTCTTGGATGGCCGGCTTGCGGGCGAGGTTGAACAGTTGCTGGGCCATGGTGTCGAACATCCAACCCATGATGGCGACCGTCAACACGAACCAGTGATAGCGGGTGAGGTCCTTGTACCAGACGTACCTGGACATGAAGCTGCTATTCTACATCGCCGCCACGCGGTCGCCGGGCTTCAGCGGAACGTCGGAGGGCAGCGCCACGGCATCGCCTTCCGCCAGCCCCTCGACCACCTGGATCTCGGTGACGCTCGAGGCCCCCTTTTTCACGGGGCGGCGGACGACGGTATCGCCGTTCAGCGCGAATACGTAGTCGCCCTGCGCATCGTGGCGCAAGGTTTCCTTGGGGACCACCAGCGCGCCCTCGACCACCGCCGTGCGGATCTCCGCGTTCACGTTGGCGCCCGGAATCAATTCGCGGCCCGGATTCTCGATGGAACAAATGACTTCGCCGACCTGCCGCGAGCCCAGCGCCTGAATCGAAGCCGGCTTCCGCTCCACCGTTCCGTGCCATTGCTTGCCCGGCAGAGCGTCCCAGGTAATGGTCACCGGTTGGCCCTCCGCCACCCGCCCGAGCTCCGGCTCATCCACGTACACGCGCACGCGCAGCCGGTCGAGCCGCCCGACGTTGGCCGCCGTGTCTCCCACGTTCAGATATGCGCCGGGGCGCACCGCGAGGCCGTAAATCTCACCGGCGATGGGCGCCTGGAGGGTACTCTGGGCGACGCGCTGCCGCGCCAGGTTCAAGGCCACTTCGACGTCCTGCAAGCGCGCGCGGGCGGCTGTCACCTCGGTCCGGTCCACCAGCGACTTGCGCCGGTTTTCGAGGCCCTCGATCTCAATCTCGGATTGCCGCACCTTATCTTGCGCGGCCTCCACGTCCATGGGAGCGGCGGCCTGTTTTTCCGCCAGCCGCTGCAGCGCGTCGTACTCCTTCCGGTGCTGCTGGAGGTCGAAACGTGCGCGCGCCAGGTTGTTTTCGATGCCGGCCAGCTCCGATGGCTTGCCGCCCGCTTCCAGCGCCGCCAGGTTGGCGCGCGCCTCCGCCGCCTTGGCCTCGCCGGCGGCCACATCGGCCTCGAGCGAGGGATCGACAATCACGGCCAGCAACGCGCCCTTGGCCACGCGCTGGCCTTCCCGCACCGCGACCTGGCTCACCAGGCCGGCGGTTTCCGCGTGCACCGCCTGCCATTCGAACGGCTCGGCCTTGCCGTTGGTGGGGAGCGTGCTCACCAGCGTTGAGCGCTTTACCCGCGCGAAATTCACCCGGGGCGGAGCAGTTTTTCGAAAGACGCCCCAGCCGATCACCGCCGCGACCACCAGCAGCAGCAAGAGCAGCAGCTTTTTCAACGTTGATCTCCATCACTATCTTAACCGCGCACCGGCGCCGCCCAAAGTGATATTGTAGTGGCCACGGGCGCACCGCCCATGCGGCGCGTGTGCAGGAGGGTTTGCATGAAATCGACGATAGTGTTTTCGATGGTAGTCTTCGCTTCAATAGCGGCTGCGGCCGACGTTCCGCCCGCGCAGGTCCAGATTGCGGGCGCGGTTCTGGCGGCGCCGGTCGAATTGCGCGAAGGCGCGGCTGTGCTTGGGTACGACGCGCAGGGCGGGCGGGCGTGGATTCGGGAGGGTAAGAACGAACTGATCTGTCTCGCCACGGACCCCACGAAGACTGCCTTCAATGTTGCCTGCTACCACAAGGATCTGGAGCCATTCATGGCGCGGGGCCGGGAACTGCTGGCGCAGAACGTGACTGGGGCCAAGCGCAATGAGATCCGCTTCAAGGAAATTGAGGACGGGAAACTCCCCGTGCCGAAGGAGCCGCGGACGCTTTATGTGTTGACCGGCACAAGTTTCGACGGCGCCAGCGGGAAGGTCGAGGACCCGTACCTGCGCTGGGTGATTTATGTGCCTTTCGCTACGCCCCAATCCACCGGCCTATCGACCAAACCGAGCGAGGGCGCGCCGTGGCTGATGTCCGCTGGGACCGCGGGTGCGCACATCATGATCAACCCACCGAAGAAGTAGAGCGCCGGTTGGGCTTATGTGCATGGGTGGCGCTACGATTTCGATTACACGGATCGGAGATGTAACGCGATTTGCCGAAGGAGGAAGTGACGGCCTCTCAGCCAAAGGAAATTGCCGCGGGCGTGTACTGGCTTCAGACCTCCTGGGCCAATGTCTACCTCGTGCGATCCGGAGCGTCGTGGGCCTTGATCGATACCGGAATGCCCAAATGCGGCCGGTTGATCCAGGACACCGCGGTATCGTTGTTCGGAGCCGTCCGCCCCGCTTCGATCTTGCTGACCCATTTTCACGAAGATCACGCCGGCTCGGCCCTGGTGCTGTCGCGAAAGTGGAGCGTTCCAATCTACGTGCATCGTGACGAGCTGCCCTTCGTCACCGGAACGCCACCTCTGCTGTTTGAACCGCCGAAAAAGCCGGACCCGCCGGCCGGCGGGTTCATGTTCCCTCTCGGGGTTCTGATCGCGCTTTCGCAGGATCCGCGGCTGGTACGCTTCTTTTCGCGAGTGACCGAGCGGTTCGCCTCAAAGTTCAATCTGGGCGACGCCGCGCGTGGGTATGTCCCGGGCGATGGCGTTCCCGGCCTCCCCGACTGGGAGTGCATTCCCACGCCGGGCCATACACCGGGCCACGTCGCGTTCTTCCGCAAGAGCGACCGTGTGTTGATCGCGGGCGACGCCTGCTTGACAGTGGACATCGATTCTTTTTGGGATCTGCTGAGGAACAAGCAGAGCATCGCTCGACCGCCGTCCGTGGCCACGTGGAACTGGCAGGCAGCGAAGGCGTCCGTTGCCGCACTCGCGAGGGTCGAGCCTCGAGTGCTCGCAAGCGGCCATGGGATCCCCATGACCGGCGCCGGAACCGCCCGGGATCTGCACGCCTTTGCCGATCGCTTCTCCGGTGGCGGCACGACAGGGGAAGGAAGATCTTAGAGCGCGCCAATACGGTATCAATCGAGAAGACGCCCATCGCCATTGCGAGAAACCTAGTCGAGAAACTTCTTCCGTATTACAATGTAGAGCTATGCCGCTCTATCGGATCTACCGCATGAAGGATTCGCCACGGCAGCAGTTCCGCTGGGCGCCGCACGTCGCCGGTTGCGCCTCGGTCAAACCCAGGGATTACGAACAGCGCGGCCAGGTGGAGGCGCTCAACGAGTACGACGCGTGGCGGGGCCTGCGCGAATCCGGAGACCCGCTGGCGGTTGGCGATCTGGTGGAGACCGAGGCCGGCCAGTTGCGCATCTGCAAGTACGTGGGTTTCGAGCCGGCCCAGTGGGCGCTTCCCGAGCCCAAGCAGCCGGAACCGGAACCCGCCGGCCAGTCCACGGCCAGTTAGGAGGCCCGCATGTCCGAGTACCGCCTGGGCGACATCATCGACGATTATTGCGTGCGCTGCAAGCGCATCATGAACCACGCGGTGGTTTCCGTGTTGAATCGCGAACCGGCCAAAGTGCGCTGCCGGACTTGCCACAGCGACCACGACTACCGTCGCGAGCAGGTGCCGCCGTCCAAAGGGGATCTCCGCAAAGCTGCGTTGTTTCAAGAGGTCCTCAAAACGGTCAGCCCCGACGAAGCCATGGCCGAAGCCGCCGTGCTGGCCGACCCCGTCGTGGAAGAAGCGCCAAAGGCCAAGGCAAAGCCCAAGGCAAAGGGTAAGGGCCGGAAGTAGACGGCGCGGAACCTCGAAGCGGCCGTGCGCGCCGCCCGAATATGAGGCATGGTCCCGGGGGCGCTACAGAGTATAATCTCAACATAAGGGAGGATTCCTGTGGCAAAGGATAAAAGTCCCAAGAAGGAAGCAAAAAAGCCTAAGAAGAAGCAGTGCTAGAAGGGGCCGGGCACGACCCGGCCCATACACCCGGTGCGGGCGGGTTCCGTTATGGAAGCCCGCCCGCAGCCACCAGGAGCCATTATGCGCACAGAGTGGGTTGCCAAACGTAAGAACGACAAGATTCGCACACAGATGTACTACGCCCGCCAGGGCATGATCACGGAAGAGATGTACCACATCGCGCGGCGGGAAAATCTCTCTCCCGAGCTGGTTCGCTCCGAAGTCGCCCGCGGCCGGATGATCGTTCCGGCCAACGTGAACCACGCGAATCTGGAGCCGATGTGCATCGGTGTCGCTTCCAATTGCAAGATCAACTCCAATATCGGGAATTCCGCCGTTTTGTCCAACGTCGAAGAGGAGCTGGAGAAGCTGCGCTACTCGGTGAAGTACGGCGCCGATACGGTGATGGACCTCTCCACCGGCGGCGACATTCCGGCCATCCGCAAGGCCATCCTCGAGGCTTCGCCCGTGCCCATCGGCACGGTGCCCATTTACGAAGCGCTCTCGCGCGTGCGGCGCGTGGAGGACTTGAGCGCGCGGGTGATGCTGGACGTCATCGAAGAGCAGGCCGAGCAGGGCGTGGACTACATGACCATCCACGCCGGCGTGCTGGTGCAGTACATTCCGCTCACCACCAGGCGCATCACCGGCATCGTCAGCCGCGGCGGCTCCATCCTGGCCGAGTGGATGGTGAAGAACCACCGGCAGAACATGCTCTACGAGTGCTTCGAAGACATCTGCAGGATCTTCCAGAAGTACGACGTGAGCTTCTCGCTGGGGGACGGGTTGCGTCCCGGCAGCGTAGCGGATGCGAGCGACGAGGCCCAGTTCGCCGAGCTGAAAACCCTGGGCGAGCTCACCAAAAAGGCCTGGGAATACGATGTGCAGGTGATGATCGAAGGGCCGGGCCACATTCCCATGGACCAGATCGAGATGCAGGTCCGCAAGGAAGAGGAGATGTGCTACGAGGCCCCGTTCTACACGCTGGGGCCGCTGGTCACCGACATCGCGCCGGGTTACGACCACATCACTTCGGCGATCGGAGCGGCCATGATCGGCTGGTACGGCGCGTCCATGCTGTGCTACGTGACGCCCAAGGAGCACCTGGGCCTGCCCAACCGCGACGACGTGAAGGCGGGGATCATCGCGTACAAGATTGCGGCCCACGCCGCCGACATCGCGCGGCATCGCCCCGGGGCGCGCAACCGCGACGACGAGCTTTCCCGCGCGCGCTACCGCTTCGACTGGAACCGCCAGTTCGATCTCTCGCTCGACCCCGAGACCGCGCGCGCCATGCACGACGAAACGCTGCCCGACGACGGCTTCAAGGACGCGCACTTCTGCTCCATGTGCGGTCCCAAGTTCTGCTCGATGAATATCTCCGCCAAGGTGGAGAGCTTCACCGCGGAAGAGGCCGCGGAGGTGGCCAACGGCGCGTCGGCGGAGAGCCTGGTGCGGATTTCAGGGGACGACTGAGCAACTGAGGTGATGGGAGCCGATGCCCAGTGGACTCGGTGGCTTACCCAATCAATTCGAGCAACCCGTCTATCAACTGCTCGAGCGCATCGGCGTCGAGGGCCGCGATCCTCTTGCCAAGACGATCGACGGAAATCGTCCGAATCTGAGAGATCTTGACCCAGGAGGGTTTGGGCAGCACCTCCGCGGGAAGCTCCAGGGTCAACGGGAACCCGGCTTTCTGCGGCTGGCTCGTGATCGCCATCGCAATCACCGTTTCAGACTTCCTGTTGAACAGGTCTTGGCTGAGGATCAGAACCGGCCGCAATCCGGCCTGTTCGCGGCCTCTGACCGGGTTCAGGTCCGCCCAGTAAATCTCGCCTCTCAGTATTCGGACCAAGCGCGGTCACCCAAACCCTGTTCGGCCAACTGCTTTTCTTCTTTCGGGTCGATCTTTGCCAACTCGCGCACGAGCCGGGTCCGCTTCTCGCGCTCACTCAGTATATTCACGGCCGATTGCAGCGCCCGGCTTCGGTTCGGGTACTTGCCCTCTTTGACCCACCGGTCGAGATCCGCGACGGCCCTTCGATCCAACGTGACAGCGATTTTCTGAACCACCTCTCCAGTATGACAAAACATCCTACTCCCATTCAACCGCCTTCCTCTTGGCGGTATCGATGGGCCTGACGTTCGTCCGCCCCCTACTTCGGCGCCAGCCAGTATCCCGGCCGCACCTGCACCCTCTTCACTTCCGGATGCCCGCCGACTTGCACAATGATCTGGTGCCAGCCGCCTTCATCCTTGTTATTGGGGTTGTAGCTGACGGTGTACTGGCTGTGCAACTCTTCGCCGGCCTTCTCGATGGCGTCTTCCAGGCTGTGCAGGCCGTGAAAGCCGAATTCGCTGCCGCCGGTTCCCCTGGTGAAGACTTCGACCGGGTTCTGTACGAAGATCGCTTTGGCGTCCTTGAATATTTCCACCATCAAGGGGATGAACTCGGCAGTGCCGCCGTTCGTGCCGTAAGCCTGCGCCACCGTGGTGGGAGTGGACGGTACGCCGCCGGGCAGTGGATTCATGGCCGGCGGGTTGTTGTCCGGGCGCGGCACCGGGGCCGGGGCCGTCAGGACGTTCATGATTCGCGACATGTCCACGCCGTAAAACAATATGTTGGCAAACTGCAATCCCATCAGGGCTTCGCGCGAGCGGCTCTCGCTGCCCAGATCGCGCGTCTCGCCGATCGCCATCAGGATGCGCCGGCGGTTCTTGGGGCGCGTGCTCAACATGCGCGTGCCCTCCACCACCGCGTCCACCAACCGGTTGGAAGTGCTGCCAGGGTAGATCTTCTTGATTTGCGCCGTGATCTTGTCGGCGTCGGAGGTGAAGTCCTGCAAAACGCGGATGCGCGAATCGTAGGCGATCACGGCCGCCTCGCCCTGATCGCCGATCAACAACGGTTTGATCAGGTTGCCGATCTTCTGGACGTGCGGCAGCAGTTGTTCCACGTGGGAATTCGCCTGAATGGCGATGACCATCGAAATGGGCTGATAAATAACATCCACGGAGATGTTCTGCTCTTTTTGGTTGTCGAACAGGTGAAACTGGTCGGGCCGGATGTCATTGACATACGACCCGCGCTGATCGAAGACCAGGACGGGGGCCACTACGTTTTCGACGGTGACGCCGATCGTGACGGTCGGCTGCTGGTCCGGTGGCTGCGGTTGCTGCGCGCGGTTGGGCGGCGCGGCCAGCCATCCACAAAAAAGCATCCACAAGAAAACTCGGCGCATACTAATCCTGCCTCGCGGGTGTGTGCTCGGTTCGCCCTCTGAGCAGCTCGAGCACATGGGGCACCAATTCCACAATAGCATCCAGAGACTCGACCGCGCCTTTGGGCGATCCGGGCAGGTTGACAATCAGGACCCGCCCGCGGGTGCCGGCCACCGAGCGGGAAAGCACGGCCAGGGGCGTGGCCTGGCGGCCGCGGGCGCGCATCAGTTCTCCCAAGCCGGGGATTTCGCGGTCGATTACGGCCCGCGTGGCTTCCGGCGTGACATCCCGTGGGGCCACGCCGGTGCCGCCGGTAGTGAAAATGGCGGAGACCTGCCCGCCGTCCGCCAGGGTGGCCAGGCGAGCGCCGATCGCAGAGGTCTCGTCGGGGATGGCTTCCATGACCGAGACGCTCCAGCCCAGTTGTTCCAACCGCTCACGCACGGCGGGGCCGGAACGGTCGGCGCGCGTGCCGGCGCTCACGGAATCGCTGATGGTGAGGACCGCGGCGTTAGTCATGATTCCCCTTGCGGCGGAAGTCTCCGCTTTTTCCGCCGGTCTTTTCGAGCAGGTAGAGATCCTGGATCTGGATGGATTTGTCGAGCGCTTTGAGCATGTCGTAGACCGTGAGCGCGGCCACCGCAGCGGCCGTGAGCGCTTCCATTTCGACGCCGGTCTGCGCGGTGGTGGCGGCCGTGGCAATGATGCGCACGCCCTTCTTTTCCACGGTGGCCTGGACATCCGCGTGGGTGAGCATCAGCGGATGGCAGAGCGGAATCAGCTCGGAAGCGCGCTTGGCGGCGGCGATGCCGGCAATGCGCGCGATCTCGAGCGGATTCCCCTTGGGATTGCGGGGCAGTTCCTTGAGCGTGGCCGGTGCGATCCGCACAAAGGCGTGGGCGCGCGCGGTGCGCCGCGTTTCCGGCTTGGCGGAAACGTCCACCATGCGGGGGCTACCGGCGGAATCGTAGTGCGAAAGTTTCTTCATTTGAGCAGCACCCGGATCAGCTCGCCGCACGGGTATTCGGCGCGGCTGGGATCGGTTACCAGGAAGGCGTTGGCGCGCGTGAGCGCGGGGATATCGCCGGAGCCGCTCCACCTTACCGGCGTTACCTCCGCGCCATCGGCGCTCAAACGCGCGGGGAGAAAGCGCGTGATCCCCATCCTGTGACGAAACTCGCGAGTGAGACGCGCCAAGGGCATGTGAAGCGAAATCTCCTCCTGGCCGGAGAGCAGCTCGAGGGCGGCGCGCGCAAAGATTTCGAACGTCACCATGGTCGAGGAAGGGTTCCCCGGGAGGCCGAAGAAGAATCGCTCGCGCGCGCGGCCGAAGACCAGCGGCTGGCCGGGCTGGATGAGCACGCGGTCGAAAAAGAACTCGGCGCCCAGGCCGGCGAGCACTGGCTCGACGATATCGTATTTGCCCGCGGAGACGCCGCCGGAAAGGAGCAGGAGATCGGCGGTGAGCCCCCGCTCGATAATCTCGAGGGTGTGGCTGGGGTTGTCGCGCGCCACCGGCAGGATTTGCGGGGTGCCGCCGGCGCGCGCCACCTGCGCGGCCAGGGAGTAGACGTTGGAGTTGCGAATCTGGAATTCCTTGGGGACCTGGTGGACTTCGACGATTTCATCGCCCGTAGCGACGATGGCGACCACCGGCCTCCGGTAAACCTTGACGTTCGTGCGGCCGAAGGCGGCGAGCATGGCGGCGTCGCTGTAGTCCAGGCGCTTGCCGGCGTGCAGGACGACTTGATCGGCCGCCGCTTCCGAAGCCTGGGGATTGATGAACTGGCCCGGCTCGGCGGAGAGGCCAATGCGCACGCGGCCGTTCTCGCGGACGGTGTGCTCGATCATCACCACGGCATCGGCGCCCGCTGGAACGGGCGCGCCGGTCATGATCTCGACCGCGTGGCCTGGGCCGACTGCGCCCGCGAAGCGCTCGCCGGCGCGCACCTCGCCGATGACTTCCAGCTCGCCGGGCAGGTCGGCGGCGCGCACCGCATAACCGTCGCGAACCGAGCGGGCCACCGCGGGGACGTCGCGGTCGGCAGCGATGTCTTCAGCCAGCACGCGTCCGGCGGCGGCTTCCAAGCCGGCCTCTTCGGTGGCGAGGGCCAGGCGCGCGGCGCGTACGGTGGCGACGACTTTCTCGCGGGCTTGGGCGAACGTCAGAGGCGGCACTACTTCTATTATGAACGGAGGGTTGGTGGCGCGGCGGCCGTCCGTAATCCGTCCGTAGGCGAAGGACATTATTCGGCTACCTGCGCAGGTTCTAGGCAAGACGGGCCGGGGGCTTCGGCTTCGGCCGTCATCCGGTGAGAGAATATCGCTTATGCCACGCCTTGCGCGCTCCGTGGAAAACGTCCCCCACTCCCGTATTCGCGAGCTGGCGGAAATCGCCATGTCGATGGATGGAGTCCTGCGCCTGTACTTCGGCGAATCCAACCTGCCCACGCCGGATTACATCAAGCAGGCCGCCATCCGCGCCGTGCGGGAGGGCTACACCTTCTATACCGAAAATGCCGGGCTGCCTTCGCTGCGGCGCGCCATTGCGGAAAACTACCGCCGGCTGCATTCGGTGGAGCTCGATCCGTCCAGCGAAATCGTGGTCACCGCCTCGGGAGTGCAAGCCCTAAACATGGGAATCCGCTGCGCGCTCGATCCCGGCGACCAGGCCCTGGTGCTCACTCCGGCCTGGCCCAACGGCGCTTCCAGCGTCATGCTGGCCAACGCCGCCGTGTGCCAGGTGCCGCACCCGCTTTCGGGCCAGCGCTACCGCATCGATTTCGAAGCGCTCGAGGCCGCCCGGTCGCCACGAACGCGCCTGCTCGTTTATACCTCGCCCTCGAATCCGCTCGGCTGGGTGGCCACCGAAGAGGACCAGCGGCGCTTGCTCGATTTTGCGCGGCGCCACGATCTCTGGCTTCTCGCCGACGAGGTCTACGACCGGCTCTTTTACGCCGGCGCGCGCCTCGGCGACCCCGTCCCCTCCATCTTGCGCCAGGCCACGCGCGACGACGCCGTGATGGTGGTGCACTCGTTTTCGAAAAGCTACTGCATGACCGGCTGGCGCGTTGGCTGGCTCGTCGCGCGGCGGGATCTGGCGGCCAAGGCCACCCAGTTGAACGAGTTCATCGTCTCTCACGCGCCCAGCTTCGCCCAGAAGGCCGGCGAGACGGCCCTGGCGGAGGGCGAGGGTCCGCTCCTCGAAATGCTCGAGCGGCTTGAGCTGAACCGCAATCTCTGCCTGGAGGCCCTGAACTGCATCCCCGGCGTGACCGTCCCCAAGCCCGACGGCGCGTTTTACCTCTTCCCGCGCATCCAGGGATTGGCCGATTCCTTCGCCTTCTGCAAGCGCCTCCTCGAGGAAACCAAGGTCGGTCTCGCCCCAGGCGTGGCCTTCGGCGCCGGCGGGGAGGGTTCGGTCCGGATCTGTTATGCCGCCGAGCGTTCCATTCTCGAACCCGCCATGGAGCGCCTGACGAAATTCCTCCGCCACCACCCCCAGGCCTGACTCACGTCCACGCCCCGCGGCAGCTTCACTTGTCGCCGAACTGCGCTTTGGCCTGTGCCGTCACGGTATAAAGGTACACCGTACGCCAGTCCATGTTGATCTGCTTGTCGGGCTTCCATTCGCCCATGTCGAACTGGTGCGAGACGATGCGCGTCCCCACCTTCAACTCCTTCAGCAATTTCGGGCGGAGCCTGATGTTGACCTCCGGCAGCAGGTACAGCGTAACCACCGTGGCCTCATGGAAATCGGCGTCGAAGAGATTCTTCTGCAGGAAGCGCACCCGGTCGGTCACCCCGGCCTGCTTCGCATTGGCCTCCGCTTCCCTGATCCGCTCCGGGTCTATGTCCACCCCGGTGCCGGTGGCGCCGAACTTCTGCGCCGCCATAATCACGATCCGGCCGTCTCCGCAGCCGAGGTCATACAGGACGTCTCCCTTTTTGACTCCGCCCAGCTTCAGCATGGCCTCCACCACGTCCGGCGGAGTAGGAACGTAGGGAACGTCCCGGTGGACGTCTCCCTCTTGGGCGGCCAGCGGTACTGAGGCCAGCACCAGGCTGCACACGACTTCGATTAGACAGGCGCTTCTGAAGCGCGCAACAATGGCAGATCGAGTGATCGTCTTCATGCTGGACAGCTTATCATGGAAACGGAGGCGACCATGAAGAGTCCTATTGCGGCATTGCTTCAACTCTTGGTTGTGGGCTTATCGGCGGGCCTCGCCGCTGGACAAACCCAGCCCGAAGCACCCCCCGCCAATCGAGTCGATAAGCCGGTCAAGGCCATCGGTTACCGGATTGGCGCAGGCGCGACAAGAATCGCCCTGATCGCCACGGGCGCCGCCTCACAGGCCCACGGCGAAGCCAAGGTGGAGGCCAAGACGGGGGCGACATACATCGAGGCGGCAGTTAACGGCCTGGAGCAACCAACCAGATTCGGCGCGGAGTTTCTTACCTATGTGCTGTGGGCCGTATCCCCGGAGGGCAGCACTTACAACCTCGGCGAAATTCGCATCGGCGCCGCCGGGGAAGGCAAGCTGAAAACCAGCACCCAGTTGCAGGCCTTCTCCCTGTTTGTCACCGCGGAACCGTACTTTTCGGTACGTCAGCCCAGCGAGGTTCTGGTGCTGGAAAATGAGATCGCCAAAAACACCAAAGGCGAGGTTTTCCTGGTCCACGAGTACAAGCTGATGGCGCGCGCCCAGTACCAGCGACTGGGAAATCCCCTGGCGCTGTCGCTGGACCTCAAGCATGTCCCGCTCGAAATGTATGAAGCCCGCAACGCCGCGGAAATTGCCCGGTCGCGCGGCGCGGATCGATACGCGGCCGACATTTTCGCCAAGGCGGAGGAGAGTTTGAAGAAGGCTGAAGCCGCCCTGGCGCGGAAGGCCGGCAATCAGGTGATCGTCTCGGCCGCGAGACAGGCGGTGCAATTCGACGAAGACGCACGCGCGTTGGCCGCTCAACGCCAGGAGGAAGAGCGTATCGCGCAGGAGCGCGAGGCCGCCGCGGCCCAAGCCAAGGCCGAGGCCGAGGCCAAAGCGGCCGCCGCGGCGGCCGAGGCCCGGCGGCAGGCCGATGAAGAAGCCCGGCGGCAGGCTGAGCTGGCGGCCGCCCGCGAGGCCAAGATTAAAGCGGAAGCCGAACTCGCCGCCGTAAAAGCCAAGATGGAAGCTGAGGCTCAGGCGGCCAAGGCTAAGGCCGAGGCTGACGCGCTGGCCCAAGCCAAAGCCGATGCGGAAGCGTTGGCCGCAAAAACCAAGGCCGATGCGGAGGCGTTGGCGGCCAGAACCAAGGCCGAGGCCGACGCGCGGGAGGCCAAAGCCCTGGCCGAAGCGGAACAAGCCCGCCAGGCCGCCGAGGCTCTCCGGGCGCAGTTGCTGGAGCAGTTCAATCGTATCCTCGATACTCGGGACACCCCGCGCGGGCTGGTCATCAACATGGCCGATGTGCTCTTCGATAGCGGTAAGTTCGACCTTCGTCCGATCGCCCGGGAAAAGCTGGCCAGGTTGGCCGGTATCGTGCTCGCTCATCCCGGGTTGAATCTCGACATTGAAGGACACACGGATAGCACCGGCGGCGAGTCGTTAAATCAGAAACTCTCGGACCAGCGCGCGAATGCGGTTCGAAAGTACCTGATCGAACAGGGATTGCCGGAAACCAGTTTGATCGCCGTGGGGTTCGGCAGTTCGATGCCGGTGGCCGACAATAGCACCGCCGCGGGCCGCCAGCAGAATCGGCGGGTGGAAATCATCGTCTCGGGAGAAGTCATCGGCACAAAGATCGGTAGGCAATGATTTCCGGTTGAACGTCAGCCGCGCGCCGTTCCGCCTCCCCGTGCCGAGCCGAGTGCCAAGTGCCGCAACAGATAGCGGCAGGCCGCGGTCCGATCGGGATCCGGTTCCGTCGTGGCCATCGCCTGGATCACGCTCTCCAACGCTTCCCGGCGCTCCTCTTCCAAAGGCGACCCGCGGTTGAGCTGCCAAGGGTGGTCCGGAGTTTTCTCCCAGCGTGCCAGGGTTCGCATAGCCTGAAAATCTTATCGGCCGCCGGTCCGGGCCTGTGAACTAATGGTTTCCTCCGCTGCGGCCGATAAGATGCGAGGAGTCCTAAATGATCCGGTTGACCCGGCTCAATCGAATACCGCTCGTTCTCAATTCCGATCTGATTGAGCACATTGATGTTACGCCGGATACCGTGATTACCCTCACCAACGGGCAGATTCTGCGAGTTCGTGAGACCGCCGATGAGGTCGTCCAGCGCATTCTGGATTTTCGCAGAAAGGTCTACGGGCCGGATGGGCAGCTTGCCGAACTTCGCGAAGAAAGGGGCAACCTGGAATCCATCGACCATCTGGACCGGCCGGAGAACCTGGATTGAAACCCCATGGCTGAAGCCGCGGATCCAAAGAAAAAGACGCCCGCAGCAGCGCCCAAACGCGCCGGCGCCCGGCCGGACCTGGCGACCTTGGGGGGGCTTGCCGTTGCCCTGACCGGACTCATCGGCGGGCTACTTCTGGAAAAGGGCAGCATCATGGATGTCGCCCAATTCACCGCCGCCATGATCGTTTTCGGTGGGACCTTCGGGGCGGTGCTGGTGACCACCCCGCTGCCCATCTTCCTGAGCGCCATGAAAGGCCTCAAAAGCGTCTTTTTCGAGAAAGCCAGCTCCACTTCGGAAACCATTCAGGCCCTCGTCCAGTACGCCACCGCGGCCCGCAAGAACGGCATCGTCAGCCTGGAAACCGAGGCCGCTAAGATTGCCGATCCGTTCTTGCGCAAATCCCTCAACCTGGCCGTGGACGGCACCGATCTCCAGGAGATCCGCAAGATGATGGAGATCGATATCGCCTTGAGCGAAAACGCGGCCGAGGCCGAAGCCAGGGTATGGGAAGCCGCGGGCGGCTACTCGCCCACCGTCGGGATCATCGGCGCGGTAATGGGGCTGATCCAGGTGATGAAGCATCTGGAGGATATCAAAGAGGTGGGACACGGCATCGCCGTGGCCTTCGTTGCCACGGTGTACGGGGTGGCGTCCGCCAACCTTTTCTTTCTGCCCGCCGCCGCCAAACTGCGCGCGCGCATGCACGACGCCTCGCTGCTCAAGGACATGACGCTGGAGGGCATTATCGGGATTGTGGAAGGCCTCAACCCCACGCTGATCCGCCTGAAGCTGAGCGCCTACGACCCCAAGCCGCAACCACCCAAGACGCCCAAAGCGGGCCAGGAGGCCAAAGCGACCAAGAGCGCTAAAGCACCCGCTCCGGCCGGCAAGCCCGGAACATCGCCGCAGCCCGCCGCGGTAAGAGGCTAAGAGAGACCGCCATGAAACGGAAGAAGACTGCGGCCCACGCAAACCACGAACGCTGGCTGGTGTCTTACGCCGATTTCATCACTCTGATGTTCGCGTTTTTCGTGGTGATGTTCGCCTCTGCCCAGTCGGACAAAGGCAAGGCCAAGGAGGTTTCCGAGTCGGTGCGCGAAGCCCTCGAGCACGGCGAGTTCAGCACCGCCATCTCGGTTGTGCTGGGGCGGGGAAAGCACGAGGCGGCCTCGGCCACCAAACTTCAGCCACGCCCGAATGCCAAGGACAATGTGTCTCCACCTGCACCTCCTCCTCCGCCTCCGAAAACTGCGGTACCTCATCCCGCGGACCTGGTAAAGTCGCTCGACACGCTCCAGCACGGGCTGGACTCCGAGCTGAAGAGCGGCAAAGTTCAACTGACACTGGAGGGGCGCGGATTAGTCATCAGCCTGCGGGAAGCGGCCTTTTTCGGCTCCGGGGACGACGCCGTGGCGCCAGCCAGCTTCCCCATACTAGCCAAGATCGCCGCCGTTATAGAGGACTTGCCCAACCCTCTGCGGCTGGAGGGCTACACGGATTCGATTCCCATCCACAACTCGCGTTTTCGCAGCAACTGGGAACTTTCCGCGGCCCGCAGCGTAGCCATGCTGGAGGTGCTGCGCCAGCGCTACAAGATTCCGCCCGAGCGCATGTGTGTGGCGGGTTACGCCGAAAACGCCCCGTCGGACAGCAACGAGACCGAGCAAGGCCGCGCGCACAATCGCCGCGTGGACGTAGTGATCCTCTCGGCTGAAGGGCTGAAGGTCGAGCCGCAAGACACCTCGCAGAGACCTTCCCCGACGACTCCTCCGGCCACGCCCCCGGCGGCGCCCGCCGCAAAACACCCATGATTCGGCGGAGTCTTACAAGCTGGTTCGAACGCGGGCCGTCCGCTGTGAACGAGGGCCGCCGTAGGCCTGCGCCACGCGCAGGGAGCCGCGCATCGAGTCGATGCGGCTCTGGGTATGGGCGCGGAAGCACAGCACCGCTCGGCGGGACCACTCCACCAGCTCGCGCATTTCCGCCATCCGGGCTGCGGTAACCGAGCCCTTGGGCATCTCCTCGCGGAGCAGGGCCGCGTAGCCGTCCCAGAGGAGTTGGGCCTTTTGGAACTCTCTGCAGGCTATCGCCTGGCGAATCGGTTCGGTCAGATGGCCATCCATGTTCATTCTCATTCGTTGGCGTACTGCAAAGCCTCCGTTTGCTCGGCCTGGAACATATCGGTCATGTAGGTATATTGCTGTTCCATGTTGGCGATCATGGCATCGGCCGCGGTCATCTGGTTCTCCATATTCGTCTGGAGAGTATCCACCTGGGTCTGCTTGGTCGAAATCTGCGCGCCGATGTCGGAAATCTCGGTCGTCAGGTCGGTCTCGGTGGTCTTGATCTCGCCGGTGGTTGGGTCTTCCAGGTTATTGAGAGCATTGGTGGCGACCCCCAGGAATCCGCCGCCGTTGGTGGTCTGCTGCGTCTGCAGACTGGTCCCGGAGGAATTCTGAATATCCAAATTAACGTTGCCCGGGGTGGCGCTTTGGAGCGAGATGCGGTAATCGGGGGTGTCGGTCGTGCCCTCGTTCACTACCGTGGCTTGGACCAGACTGCCGTACTGCGCGTCGATGGCGCCAGCCACGGTGGCGGCGCTGTCGTCGGCGGCCGAAATGCTGTAATCGTTGCTGCCGACCACCAGTGTATACGTCGCCGGATTCCCCGTGGAGACCCAGGTGCTGGTGGTCAGGCTGCTGGCGCTGGCAGTCGAGGAGCCCAGAAACGAATTCACGTCCGAAGAGTTGGTCAGATCGGTGCCCTCCATCGTCAAGGGAGTGTAAGTGAACTGGCCGTTGACGCCCAGGTCCAGCCCCAGTTGTTCCAGGTTGGTGACCTGCCCGCTGGACGAATTGTAAATCCCCATGCTGCTGAGGGCGTTGGAGAGGTCGAAGACGATGGATTGCCCTTGCAGCGCGCCGGCCCCGGTGCTGGTGGAGGTGCCTCGTTGGGCGGCGACGTCGGTGGCCGCCGTGTTATAGGCATTGGCGAACGCGGAAAGGGCGTCGCTGAGCGCGGAGGTGGACCGCGTAACGGTGACATTCGTGGATCCGGTTCCCAGCAGGCTCAGCGTCAACCCGTTGGCGATACTAATCGTGTCGGAATCGCTGTATTCGTCCTGCCCGGAGCCGTCGACCTCATATTCAGCCAGCGACCCCGGGGGGCTCTGCTGCGTCTGAAGACTGGTCCCGAGGGTTTTCTGAATATCCACACTCACGGGGCCCAGCGTGGCGCTTTGGAGCGAGATGCGGTAGTCGGGGGTGGTGCTCGTGCCCACGTTCACCGCCGAGGCGTTGACCAGGTTGCCGTACTGCGAATTGATGGCGGCAGCCACGGTGGCGGCGCTGTCGTCGGTGGCCGTAACGGTGTAATCGGCGCCGTTGACGACCAGTGTATACGACGCCGCACCGCCGGTGGAGGCCCAGGTGGTGGTGGTCAGGCTGGATTGATAGGCGCCGGGGCTGGTCACGTTGATGGAGTAATTGCCCTCCTGGGCGCCATCGGCTACGGTGGCGCTGCACACGGCCGGGTCCGAGATGGTGGTCTGGTACGAGGACCCGTCGAGCGCACTCTGGATGCCCTGAACCGCCGTCTGGAGAGCGGTGAAATCGGTATCGAGCTTGGTCAGCGCGGTGGATTCGTTGGTCAGCGTGGTCTGTTGGTTGGTCAGCAGCGTGATGGGCAAAGAGGCGATAGCTACCGCGCGCGTGATTACGTTCTGGAAATCCTGGGAATATTGGCTGGTCCCGGTGAACATGGTGCTGCTGCTGGCGGCACTGGCCGTGACCGGTGTGCTGGCGGTGCTGGTTAAGGAGTTGCCGACGGTTCCCATCTAAAAACTCCAGGGCCGGAGAGAAGAGATCGTCCTATCCGGCCCGAAGGTTTAGGCCGGCGAAAGCGCCTTTGTGGGGCGCTTCGCCGGGTTAGTGGTTTACAACTACGTCCTCAGGAGTGCGAGTACCGCCTGGGGCGCGGAATTAGCCTGGGCCATGGCAGCGATGGAAGCTTGCTGCAGGACCTGGGCCTTGGTGAGGTTGGCCGCTTGCTGCGCCACATTGGCGTCGCGGATATTGGATTCGGCGGCAGCCTCGTTAGTGACCTGGGACTGTGCCAGGTTGATGCCGTACGCCAACTGGTTCTCACCGATGCCGACCGCGGCTTGAGCCGCGCCCAGCGCGGTGACCGCGTTGCCCACCGCGGTAACGGCCGCTTCGGCGCCGGCCTGGGTGTCAATGGCCATGTTCGCGCTACTGCCGTACGGCGTCGCGGTGACTGCGGTGGCCACGCCGGCATTGACCCCGTCGCCATTGGCGGTGCCGCCCACGCTGACGGTGAAGCCGCTCAGCGAGCTGACGAAGTTGATTTGCTCCGCGGTGTCCCCGGCATTTGCTTGTTTCACCGCCACGATGCTCTGCAAGGCTGGGGTGGTGGTGCTCTGTTGGAGCTGTTGGTTGATGTAGTCTATCGCGCTGTCGATGTTGGCGCCGGCGCGATTGCTGGCCGCGTTGTCTTGCAGCGAGATGGTCTGTGTTTCCAGCGCCCCGCTGCTGTTGGTGGCCGAAAACGTGATGGCTTGTTTGTCGTCCCCGTACTGTAAGGCCGTGAACGAGAGTGCCGCTGAATTGGAGATGCCGTAGGCATTCAGCGTGCTCATGGAAGTGCCGCTGGACGACGGGAGGTGGGCGGCGGTGAGCGCGGCGGCCGTGAAGCTAGCCCCGGCCGTGCCGAATCCGAGGTTCGCGGTCGCGGGCCCCACGGCATTCAGGCGGAACTGCGTGCCATTGGTCGAATTAATGCTGATGATGCCGCCGGCCTGGCTGGCCACCAGATCGGCCGGAGCCAGGGTTCCAGCGGAGAACTGCGCGTTGAGGTTGTTTACGACGTCCTGGGCTGAGCTGCTTACGCCGGTAGCGGAACTGACTGAGAGACCCGCGGTGGTGGGGGCGCCGGCGCCCAGGGCGGTGACAGCGAGTGTGTAGCCGGCGCCCTTGGTGTTGACACCCGCGGTTGCCGTGACGGTGCTGAGGCCTAAGGCCGCCGATGCTGTCCCGGCGGTGAGTGCGATAGAAGAACCAAGGCCGGCGGTATTCGACGCGATCGTCAATACGCCGCCGTTGTTGGCGTCGAAGTACGCACGTGCGCCGATAGCGCCCAGTTTGCCGGCCCCGTTCAGGTCGGTCAGCAAAGCGGCGCCGCTGGAGTCGGCCCCGCCGCCAGCCAGCGTGATGGTGTGATTGCCGGTACCGTTGACGTTAACACCGAAGGCCAAACCGTTCAGTCCGGCGCCATAGGTGATTCCGCCCGTTGCCAGGGTCCCGGCCACCTGGCCGTTACTGCCGACGGTGGTGAGCACGAGTTGGCTGTTTACCACCGCTCCTGCAACTTGCCCGTAGGTTTGGGCCTGGATCTGCGAAGCGACATCCGACAGCGAGACGGTGCCGTTGTTTCCGGTTGCGCTGGGGGTTCCGGAGAAGCCAAAATCGGCCTCGCCTGCGCCTCCGGTGACGGCGACACTGGAGCCGGCTCCGGTGGTGGCCGACGTGACGACCAAATCGCCGGCGCCGTTGATGCTTGCGGTTGCGAAACCTCCGAGCTTTGTGTTGAGGTCGGCTAGGAAGGCGGGCTCGTTGGCGTCGGCGGCAAGGACCACGGCCTGCGCGTGAGTACCGTCGACGAGAATATTGATGGCGACCCCCGCCGTCCCAAAGGCGGTGTAATCGCCGGCGGTGAGGGCTGAGGTTGCGGTCAGCGCGGCGGCAATGGGTCCCTGGGTAGCGGTCAGACTGACCACCTGTGTTGTGGGGCCTCCGGCGCCTATGTTCATCGCGGTCCCGCCGAGAGTTACGGTATCGGCGCCCGTGAGGTTGATCGAGTCAGGGCTTCCAACCGTGGTACCAGTCAAGATAGCCCCGGTAGCGTGGGCCCCTGCCGTCAGGTCGATGCCCGTGAGCGCGGTGGCAGCCGCGCCATTGAGGGAGACCTGAAGGTTCGCCGTGCCGTTGGCGGTGGTGGGCGCGTATGCGGCGGCCGCGGTAACGCCAAGGTAATCGACGCCGTTGGTGGTGCCGTCCAGGAACGAGCCCAGACCCAGCAGATTGGCGGTGTCGCCGGTCACCTGAACATTGAAGGCCTGGCCGGTGGCGCTGGTGAAGACCAACTGGTTGGAGACGTTTTCGCTCATGCTCAGGCCCGCGGCTTGCAGGGATGAGTTGGCGGAGAAGGCGGTCTCCAGGTTGGCGATAGCGGTGGCAGTGGACACAGTGCCGGCGGTAGTGCTGAACGTCAAGCTCACGGGGCTGGCCAGGCCGCCGCCGTTAACGACGAGTTGCACGGCCTGGTTCTGGGCGAAAGTGCCGTTGGTCGTGGCGACGCCGGTCACGGTAGTGGCGGCGGTCGCGGCTACGGCGGTGCCCTGAGCTACGCCGCCCACCATGGCCACATTGCCCAACAGGGCGTTGGCCATCTGGTCGCCGGCTTGCACCTGGAAGGCCGCCGTGCTGGAACTGAACGCCAGCTCCTGGCCGCCATTGCTATCGGTGTGAACGCTGGCGACGATGTTGGCGTTTTTGAACGCCGTGGCCGCCGCGGTGGTGCCGTTGCCGGCGGTCTGGATGGCGGCATTGACGGCCGCGGCCAGGGTGGTGGTATCGGTCACGCCGGCCAGGTTCACCGATATCCCCACATTGTTGGCATCCGAGAAACCGGCTCCCGAAAAGCTGAAGGCGGCATAGCCCGCGATGGCTTCCTGGTTAGGGTTGGCGCCGGTGGTGTTGCCGACGATGGCTTGCACGGAAGTGGTGGAACTGGCGCCGATGTTGGTGCCGGCGTTGGTCCCGGCCAGGCTGCCGCTGGTGAGGTTCACGGCCTCCATGCCTTTGAGGCCCAGGCTCTGCGAGTCCACGGCCGACCCGGTCAGGTTGAGCGTCACGATCCCGTTATTCAGGCTCTGACTGCCGCTGCCGGTGCCCAGGTAAACATTCAGGCTCTTGTTGAAGAGGCCGCCGGCGTTCAGCCCGATGGACTGCGCCTGCCGGTCGACTTCGCCCAAGTCCGTCTGGAACTCCTGGTTCAGGGTGGTGCGGCTGCCGGTGAAGGTGCCGGACGCGGATTGCGTGGCCAGCGTTTGCAGCCGGTCCAGGATTTGAGAAATGTTGCTGATCCCACCGTCCATGATCTGGAGCTGGGCGGTGGCGTCGTTACCGTTGGCCACGCCCTGGGTCAGCTCCGCTTCGCTGTTGCGGAACTTGTTGGCTACTGCCAGGCCCGCGGCGTCGTCGCCGGACTCGTTGATCCGGTAGCCGGAGGTCAACTGGGTAATGGTTTTGCTTTGAAATGTGTTGTTGACGTTCAGATTTTGCTGAGCGACAAGGGAGTTTACGTTCGTTTGGATGGAAAGCACTGTGAAATCCTTTCGAGTTTTGTACCGGCATCTTGCCGGTCAACGCTCTTATCGGCGCGGGATCTGAAGACTTGAATGGGGCGTGCGCGCCGGTTGCAGCCGGGCCACTAGATTGGACAGGGCCGCCGGAGGAGTCGTAACCGCCGCCGCCAGGTTCTCCTCCCGAACCAGCTTCACTTCGCGGGCGATCACCAGCGTCTCGCGCGGCGCGCGAATTCCCACCTTCACGCGCGACCGGCCGATGTGCGTAATGACAATTTCAATATCGTCGCCGATCAGGATGGTTTCTCCCGCGCGGCGCGACATTACGAGCACACCGGCGCCTCTTCCGGCAGCAGAACATGCTGCAACGAGTATTCCGACTCCGGCGCCACCGCCTGCACCGCCTTGAGGTTGCGCAGGTTGACGATAATCGGCGCCAGCAGGTTGGCCGTGGGGCCGCTTTCCCGAATCGAGATCACCGTCAGGCACAGCACGTCTGTGCCAATGCGCGGTTGCTTTCCGGGCGCGAGACCGATCTGTCCGAGATCCTCGCCGCTAACCTCCAACCGGTATTGCGGATCCACCACCAGGACGGGCAAGGTGATGAAGCACAAGGCCGGGTCTTCCAGGCTCTGCAGAAACACCAGGGGAGCGCTCTTCTCGAACTTCACGGCCGCAAACCGGCGGCGGTCTTCAAACCCGGGAAGCCCGGACGGAAATTCGATGGCCCATTCCGGTTCGTAGGAGATCCGGCCAAAACTAGTCGTTTCAAAATCCGGCATACCACCTCGTTCTGAACGACTATCGGCAGTTCCTGGAAAACCTTTAGGGCAGGGAACGCGGAAAGTCTGCGGGTCGCCTGCGATAGAATCAGGTAATTATCATGAATACCCGCCGATTAGCGTGTTTCCTGCTGGGCTTTTGGATAGGGGGTGGACTGCTCATGGTCTGGGTGGCCGCCGAAAGCTTTAGCTCGGTGGACCGCCTGCTGGCCCGGCCCCATCCGGTGGCCACGGCGCAGTTCAAGGCGCTCGGCCAAGCCGACGCGCGCCTGCTGCTTCGCTACCAGGTCTCCGAGCAGAACCGCTGGTATTTCGAGAATTGGGAAGTGATGCAGATCGTCCTGGGAGCGCTGTTTTTCTTTTTCATGCTGTTCGCAACCAGGGAGAAGAAGCTCGCGCTCTCTCTGGTCCTACTGATGATTGGCGCAGTCCTGGTCCAGCGCTTCATGCTCACGCCGGGCATGATTTCCCTCGGCCGGTTGATCGACTTTGTTCCTCCCGAAGCGCCCTCCGGGGAGCGCACCCAGTTTTGGGTGCTGCACAGTTGGTATGGGGCAGTGGAGCTGGGAAAGTCGGCCCTGGGACTGGTGCTGGCCGCGCGGCTGATCTCGCACCACAGCGCGCGCTCAGGAAACGCCCGGCAGGAGTTCAATATGGTCGATAAAGCCAATCACCGCCATGTCGATGGGTTGTAGATACCGGCCCACGGAAGTGCATGCGGCGAAACCCTCGGTGGCCACCAGTACCTGGTCGCCGACGCCCGCATCCACCGCGTCCAGCGCCACCACCGCCACCCCGCGGTTGGTGCCATCCAGATTGAGCGGCTGAACCAGCAGGATCTTGCGCCCCTCGTGGCTGGGGTGCTTATAGGTGGCCACCAATTCTCCAATGACTCGCCCGATCAGCATGAGCTAGCCTTTTCGCGACGGCTTGCGGCCCCTGGTTGGTGGCGCAGGCGCAGGCGCGGGAGGCGGATCCAGCGCGGCCGCCGATTTCAGGTGGACCGAATCCACGATCGCCACCACCGTGGTGTCGGTGGCCGGCTCTTTCGGCAGAAGAGCGTAGCTGGCTTCGCGGCCGCGCACCCAGTAGATCAGTTCGCCGGCGCCCGCCCCGGTGCAATCGGTGCAGATCAGCCGCTGGCCGGTGTTGGCCAGTTCCGGAGTCAGCGGCTGAATCACCAGCATCCGCTGACCCTCCAGGTTGCTATTCTTGACGGTTGACCAGACGCAACCTACCACGCGGCCAAAATACATGAGCTAGTCCAGGCGCACCTCGTCGACAATGCCCACGATGGCGGTGTCGACGGGCTTATCTTTGCAGCCCTCGGCCATGCGGGCCGAGCTTCCGGAGACCGCGATCACGCGCTCGCCGGTCCCCGCGCTCACGGTATCCACGGCCACCACATAGCCGGCCTCGTCCTTCCCTTCCGGAGAAACCGGTTTCAGAACCAGCAGTTTAAAGCCTTCCAAGCGAGGGTCTTTCCGTGTGGCAACCACGGTGCCCACCACGCGGGCGAGAATCATGAAACCTCTGCCGCCGGCTACTTGCCGGCGTTCTGCGCCTGAGATTTGCCGATCGGCAGAACGTCTTCCAGGCTCTGGTGCGGGCGCGGGATCACATGCACCGCGATGAGTTCCCCTACCCGTCGCGCCGCCGCGGCCCCGGCGTCGGTGGCCGCGCGAACCGCCGCCACGTCCCCGCGCACCATCGCCGTCACATAGCCCGAACCGATCTTTTCCCAGCCGACCAGGTTTACCTTGGCGGCCTTCACCATGGCGTCGGCGGCCTCGATCATAGCCACCAGGCCGCGCGTCTCGATCATTCCTAACGCTTCACCCATCTATGCTCTCCCAAAATACCGTCAAGCTACACCGCGCGCCTTGAGCGCCTCATCCACCAGGTCGATCAGCTCCGCGCGTGTCACGTAAAACCTCGATTCGCCGCCTGCACTCGCATCGTCGGAGGCCACCGGGCATCCCGGCTCCCCCGTGTTCCTGGCCTTCACGCCATAACGCGTGCGCGCATCCAGCAGCTTGTCGACTTCCCGCCGCGGCAGCGCCGTGGCGCCGCCCAGCAACTCCGCCACCAGCGCGATCCGCGCGTAGTGTTCCATGGTTTCCATGCGGAAGTACGCCTTGTAGACGTCCTCGCCGTAGGTTACCGCGCCGTGATTGGCCATCAGCACGGCATCGTACTTGGGGATCAGCGGGAGCATGCCCTCGGTCAGCGCCGGCGTTCCCGGCAGCCCGTAGTCCGCCAGCGGCACGCAGCCCAGCGAGATGATCACCTCCGGCAGCAGCGCCTGGTTCAGCGACCTTCCGGCCGACGCGTAGCCCGTCGCCACCGGAGGGTGAGCGTGCACCACCGCTTTGACGTCCGGCCGCATCTTGTAAACCGTCAGGTGCATGCCGATCTCACTTGTGCCTTGGAGGCGGCCCGAGATCTTGTTGCCCTGCATATCCATGATGATCAGATCGTCCGGGTGCATCATCCCCTTGCACACGCCGGTGGGAGTGGCCAGGATACGCTCGGCATCCAGCCGGATGGTAATATTGCCGTCGTTGGCCGCCACCCAGCCCTTTTGAAATACCAGTCGCCCGATTTGAACGATATCTTCGCGATATTCGCGCTCCGTCTTGGCCATGCGAGATCTTAGATTGTAGCAGAATCCGCCCGCCACAGGGCTTCTTCGGCATGGTTGTAGAATGGTGCAGATGGATCAACGCCGCATGTGCCCGCATTGCCGGGCATTCATCACCTCCAGGGATCGCACCTGCCCCTATTGCAACGAGCCGGTGGGCGCCCGCGCCATTGATCGCCGCAACCCTTCCCCCATCCTCGGCATGATCCCCCATGCGCGTTTCAACACGGTCGTCATCCTGCTCGTCAATTTCGGACTCTTCCTCGCCACCGTGCTTTACAGCATGGGGGCCGGCAACGCAGATGCCGTGTGGAATATCGACGTTGGAACGCTGGTGGCGTTCGGCGCCAAGTACAACGCCGGGCTGGCCGCCGGCCAGTGGTGGCGCCTGGTCACGGCCGGCTTCCTGCACGGCGGCCTTTTCCATATCCTCATGAACTCCTGGGTGCTGTTCGACCTTGGCGCCCAGGTGGAGGAAATCTACGGCGCGGCCCGTATGTTGGTGGTCTATTTCGTCTCCAACGTCTTTGGCTTCTACCTGAGCGCGGTCTGGAGTGCGGCTCCTTCCGTGGGCGCTTCGGCCGCGTTGATGGGTTTGATCGGCGCCATGATCGCGCTGGGCGTGCGCCACAATAACCCTGTTGGCAGCGCCATTCGCGGGACCTACATCCGCTGGGCGGTCTACATCATCCTGTTCGGGCTGTTGCCCGGTCTTCGCGTGGACAACGCCGCCCACATCGGGGGGCTGGCGGCCGGCTTCGGAATTGCGTACCTGGCAGGCTTGCCCCGCTTGGAAGGCTCCTGGACCGAGAAACTCTGGCGCGCCGCTTCCTGGGTTTGCATTTTGTTAACAGCCGTAAGCTTCCTAAAGATGTATTTGTGGTTTGCCCGCGTGGCGCAGTAGCATAGGGGTATGAGATTGCGCACACTGGCGCTGGCGCTGGCCTTGAGCTTCGGCTTGACGGCCGGCATGGAAGCCAGGCCGGCGACGGCCGCGCAGCGCTCGAAGGCCATGAAGAAGGCGGCCAAGAAGGCCCGGAAGGCTGCCAAGTCCAGGCAGTCCAAGCGGGCCAGGCAGTCCAAAGCCGCGAAGGTCAAGCCGCGCAAGGCCCTCAAGCGCCGCGTGTAGCCGCCCACCCCTCCCGATTTCCCATCGGTTAGAATGGCACCACCAGCCAAATGTCCGACATACACATCAGACCGGGCGTGGAAGACGATATCCCGGTCATTCTGGCGCTCATCCAAGCGCTTGCCGAATATGAGAAGGCGCGCCCCGAAGAGGTGCCCGTAGACCAGGCGGTCCTCCGCCAGTCGCTGTTCGGCGCGCGGCCCGCCGCCGAGGTGCTGTTGGCGGAGGTGGACGGCGAGGCCGCCGGATTCGCTCTCTTTTTTCACAACTTCTCCACCTGGCAAGGCCGGCGCGGGTTATATCTGGAAGACTTGTTCGTTCGCCCCGCCTTGCGCGGCCGCGGCATCGGCAAGGCGCTGCTGTGCGAACTGGCGCGCATCGCCATCGAGCGCGGCTGCGCCCGTATGGAATGGGCCGTGCTCGATTGGAACACGCCCGCCATCGACTTTTACAGGAGCTTGGGAGCGGTCCCCATGGACGAGTGGACCATTTTCCGGCTCACCGCGCCGGCCATCGGCCGGTTGGCGGAGCGCTGAGCCGGGCCTGGGGCTTGGCATGCCCCGCCCTACGGCAACGCCGCCGCCTTCGCGCTGCCTCTATTTCTGGCCAGCCCGCGCCTCCGCAAAGAGCGTACACTCGCTCATGACGTCGAGTAAACGAAGGTAAGCTTCTTTGCCGATCACGTATGGGTTCGGATCGCCCGCGCGACGCAGGCGCAACAGTTCCAGTTTGTCGACCGACTGGTCTTGAGTCTGGTGGTTTGCGATCAACGTATCCACTCCCGCGGCCTGCGCAATCCCGCGCCACCGCGCCAGCGTCGCGAGATGCACTTTCTTGTCTTCAAGGCTGGCCGGTATGCTAAAGCTCCCATAAATTGCGGCGACGTGCGGCTGTCCCTGGTCGGTAACCTTGAAAACGGTCGTAACCGCGCCCGGCGTATGGGGGGGAGTGATATAGAAAGTCACCGTGGCATCGCCCAATGTCAGCTTCTGCGCGTCTTCAATGTCGAGGTCGTGATCCGGCACGAGCTTGGCCCACTCGGCGGGAGGGCCGCCACGGCCGCCAGCCGCATTCTTACCGTCATCCGCACGTGGAGGTCGAGCTGGAGCAGATTGGGATTTTGCCATGAAGTCCCAGTCGATCTTGGACGCCATGAGCCGCATGCCGGGGTACGTCTCCTTCAGATACTTTGCACCGCCGAAGTGGTCTCCGTGACCGTGGGTAATAACGAGGTATTTAATATCGGTAGGATTCAGGCCAACCTTCGCCATGCCGCCCACGATAAATGTCTTGGCTTCCTCGGGGTTGTCCAAGGAGTCAAAAAGGATAATGCCATGGCTCGTCGTGAGTGCCCAAGCGGAGACTGCGTTGTGGCCCAGAAAATAGAGATTGTCGAAGACTTTCAGTGGCTCCATTGCGGCGAACGCTTGATTGGACTGCGATATGGTGTTGCGATAGCTTTGATCCACCAGACACCGGCGGGAAAAGGCCGGATAAAGATCCAATCCGGCGATCTTCTGCGCTTTCTTTAGGTGCTCATACATCGCATCCTTGTCGGCATTCGGGGCTGGGGGGGTCTGTGAATACGCGATGCCCGCGCACATCATGCCGGCTATCACGGTTATGCCGAGAACCCGGATGGCCGTCCGCGGCGGCCTGTTGCTGGAATCACTCTTCTGTGCTGCGAACTGCCTCATATAAGAGAACTCCTTTGATGCCAATTGTCGCTCATCGGCGTGTTTGCGGCGATAGCTGCGCGGCGCGAGGAATGAGCCCCTACCGCACCTCCGCCGCCTTCGCGCTCCCGTAATACAGCCCGTTGAACAGCAGTTTGTATGTCCCGTGCGGCTGGTCGCGGAAATTCACTTCCGGACCGAGCAGCACCACTTTGCCTTCACCCACGGATGCTTCGGCCACCGCCGTTCCGCCATCCAGATACTGCTGGCCCCAGGCCCAGCCGCTGTCCAGAACCTCCGCGCCGGAGAACCACGCCACCGCCGCAGTGTGCTTCAACTCCGCGTCGGGCTCCAGGCGGAACACCGGGCTGCTGTCGAAGAAAACATCCAGTTGCCGCGGCATGCCATAGGCCAGCGGGTTGGTGTTGTCGACATTGGTCTTCAACAGCGATCCCGGAATATAAAACTTCTCGCGCGGCAGCGGTCGGTCCTTGCCGTCCGGGCCCTTCTCCGTGAGGTAATTCTTCACGGGGACGCCGAACAGCTCCGCCACGCTGGTGGAGCTTCCTATAGTCACGATGGACCCGCCCGCCTCGACGAATTTCTTGAGCTGCGGAACGGTCTTGTCTTCCGTGATTCTCCCCACTCGGCCGCGATACTCCTCGGGGATGCTCTCGGGCTCGGGAGCGCCGTACATGCCGCCGCCGCGCCCAAAGACGGCGCCGCCAAGGCGAATCGCCCCATCGGTGAACACCAGCACATCGAACTTGCTCTTCAAGTCGCCGGCATCGAGCGCCGGCGGGTAAACCACCTCGAACGGAAACTCATACTGCTCGAAGAGCCAGCGCGTCCAGCCGGAAGGCATCGATCCGCCATACTGGTCCGACAGGCCGATGCGTATGGGCTTGAGCTTCAGCGCTTCGCCGTCGGGCGCTTTGGCCACACCATGAACGGCCACCCCCAACTCCTTCGCGCCGCGCTCCAGCACCGGGCGGGCGGCTGCCGAAGCGGGAACCCAAATGGCGCCCGTGCCCAGATCCTGACCGTCAGCCGTCTCCTGCTTCTTCAGCCAGTAGACGTCGGCGTTGGCTCTCAAAATCCGGTTGATCAGCACGAAGGAGTTGTTGATGCGGTGGCTGATCAGGTAACCGGCCGGGTTCGAGGGCCCGCTAACCGAGCTCGCCGGCGCAGGCAGAAGCCCGCTGATCTTCGTGAACGGACCGTCGAAGCCGTCGCGCACGCGATCAAACTCCACGCCCATCTGGTACGCCAGCGTCCAGCCGGTGATGTCGTACGGCGGATTGGGAGGGCCGCCGGGATACGCAAAATCGTTGGGGTGGTCCTGCGGCTCGAACATATCCATGACGTGCGGGCGGAATGCCTGCGCGGTCTTCACCACGTACGAGCCGGCCGGATAGCTCTTGCCGGCCACTTGAAATGCCGAGGTGGCTCTCAGGACTGTAATGCCGGTCTTGAGGAGAGCGTTGACGAATTCCGTCGCAGTGGCGAAATCCGCCTGGTCCGATGGAATAATGTAACCGCGCGGATCGCGCATCTTGGGGTCGTGCAGGACGGTGTTGTAAAGCTCCATGGGAACCGTGCTGACGTTGAATCCAGCTCCGCTGGCCGTGTCTCCGCCCGCGGCTGCGCCGCCTCGTCCTCCCCGTCCGCCCCGCCCGCCGCCCTGCGGCTGCGGATTGGCCGCCGCCGCCGCTTCCAGCGCCGCAATGCGCTTGGGCGTGACCGTCCAGTAATCCTTGCTGCCTTTCTCAATCGAATTCATTCCCATGCGCCAGATGTTGAAAAGGAAGGTCTCGCGATAGCGCGACGCCAGATCGAGCATGGCCCGGTTGTTGGTGATGTCGTAGTCGATGGATTGCCGGTAGTGCCACTGTTGCGGAACCACCGGCATTGGCCAGTCCCCCTGCGGCAACTGCTTGCTGGGCACCACCGGGATGGTCATGGGCGTGGGACTGCCGATGATCTCGGTGAGGATGCCGATCATGTTGTGGAAGTACGTGATGGTGCGCAGGCCGCCGTTCCACCAGGTGGAGTAATTGGCTCCGCTGCGCATGGCGCTGCCGCCCTTGCCTTCCGCCACCAGGCGGCTGTGCATGGCCGTGCCCACCAGCTCGATTCCCAGCGGAATCAGCGGATCGAAGTTGTAGTTGAACGGGTCGCGGAACGGTGGCATGAATATCACCGCGCCGGCCGGTCCCGTCTGGTGGTGGTTGTACATCATCTGCGGAAACCACTCCAGGAAAAGCTGGTGGTTCATGTTGGTGGTCTCCGGCATGTTGGACATGTAGAAGTCGCGGTTGTCGTCGTGGCCGATGTACTTGGCCCACAGCCTCGGCAGACCGCCCATGGTGCGCTTGAGCGGGTCCTTCAGGGGCGCGTCCGGGTTCTCCGACCCGCGCATGTACCAGTTGGCGACCAGTTCCTGCCCGTCCGGGTTGGCCGGCACGCACAGCAGAATCGCGTCGTTTAGAAAACGCATGGTTTCCGGATCCGTGCGGCTCACCATCTGGTAGACCATCTCCATTTCCTGCTGCGACCCCACCGATTCGCTGGCGTGCAGCCCGCCGTCGATCCACACCACCGCTTTGCCCTCGCGGGCCAGCGCGTGAGCTTGGTCCTCCGTTAACCCTTCCGCCAGCGCCAGCCGGCGCGAGATGTCCTGGTAGTGATCCAGCTTCTGCATGTTCTCCGGCGAGCTGATAATCGCCATGTACTGGCGCCGGCCTTCCGCCGTGGGGCCTATGTCCACCAGTTTCATGCGATCCGACTCGCCGGCGAGTTTTTTCCACCAGGCTTCGAGCTGGGTGTAGTTGGCCACCTGGTAGTCGTCGCCCAGGTTGAATCCCAGCGCTTCTTTGGGAGTGGTGACCTTCGGAGCGGTCTGGGCCGCTAACGGCCAGTGAGACAACGCTGCCAGCAGAACCAGCACCGGCACATGCATCCGTCGTGACTTCATGAGGTTGAGTTTACCCCGCTTTATTCGGGTCCGGTGGTATGATGCATAGGAATCACGGCGAAAGGACGGAACTTGTGAACCAGAGCGTTATAGGTATTTTGCTGCTTATCCTGGCCGGAGCCATGAATGGCAGCTTCACCCTGCCCATGAAATTCACCCGCAAGTGGGCGTGGGAGAATACCTGGCATGTCTGGACCATCTTCGCGCTCTGCGTCTTTCCCTCCGTGCTCGCGGTGCTCACGGTGCCGTCTCTTGGCCGGGTCTACGCCGATGCGGGCTCGGGACCGATTGCCATCGCCGCCGGCTGCGGCGCCGGATGGGGAGTTTCCCAGGTGTTCTTCGGCCTGGCCGTGGATGCCATCGGAATTGCTCTGGCCTTCTCCGTCATCCTGGGCATTTCGGCGGCGGTCGGCGCGCTCATCCCGCTCTTCACTACGGCCGGGGCGTTCACCTCGCAGGGTATCGCGGTCGTGGGAGGGGTGGCGCTGGTGATCGTCGGTGTGCTCGTCTGCGCCAAAGCCGGCCGCAGCCGCGAAGCTGCTCTGGGCAAGGGTCCCGCGGGGAAGCCGTCGTTAGCCAAGGGTCTCCTGTTTTGCACGTTCAGCGGTTTCGGATCGGCGCTGGTCGGATTGGGCTTGCAATATGGCAGCCGCCTGGCCGATGTGGCCAAAGCCGCCGGCGCCTCCGAGACCTGGAAGAACAACGCCATCTGGCTGCCGCTGATGGTCGCGGGCGCCGTTCCCAATCTCATCTATTGCATTTACCTGATGATCAGGAACAAGACCGGCAGCCGCCTGGGCGCCAGTGGGACCGGCGGCTATTGGTTCCTGGCTGCCATCATGGCCGTATGCTGGTTCGGCAGTACCGTGATGTACGGTGTGTCCAAGAACATATTGGGCACCGTGGTGGCGTGGCCCGCCTACATGTCGCTGATCGTCATCACGGCCATGGTTTTGGGAGTGGGCACGGGCGAATGGAAGGGCAGCGGCAGGAAGCCGCTTCAGGTGATGTTCGCCGGCCTCGCCGTGCTCGTGCTCTCCATTGTGGTGCTATCCTTGGCCACATCCTAAGGATACCGACCCATGCCGGAAGCAATGACGATTGGCGTTGACATCGGCGGCACCAAAGTGGCCGCCGGCCTGGTGGATTCGAGCGGCGGGATCACCCATAAGACGCGCGCGCCCATGGTCGCCACGGGCGATGCGGCCACCGGTTTTGCGGCGGTGAAGGAGGCCGTGGATGCGGTCTTCTCCGAATTCCCCGAGGCGCGGGCCGCGGTGACTGGGATTGGAATCTGCGCGCCCGGGCCGCTCGACCCCAATACCGGGGTGGTGCTCAATCCGCCCAACCTGCCCTGCTGGCGCGACTTCCCTCTGGCCGCCGAGGTGGAGCGCGTATTCGGCGTTCCCGCGCGCGTCGATAACGATGCCAACGCCGCCGGCCTGGCGGAAGCGCTTTGGGGCGCGGCGGTCGGTTACACCAACGTCTTTTACGCTACCATCGGCACCGGCATCGGCACGGGAATCGTCTTCGACAGGAAGATCTACCACGGCCGCACCGGCAGCGCCGCCGAGGGTGGGCACATGACCATCGACTTTCACGGGCACCGTTGCGGGTGCGGGAAGCGCGGTTGCATCGAGGCGCTGGCTTCCGGTCCGAACATCGCCCGCAGGGCGCGGGCCAAGCTGCGCGGCGGCGGCAAGTCGAGAATTGTGGAACTGGCCGGAAGCCTGGAGCAGGTTCGCGCCGAACACGTAGGCCAGGCCTTTCGCGAGGGCGATCCCGTGGCCACGGAGGTTCTTGCCAAAACCGCTCACCTTCTGACGGTGTGGCTCGGCAACATCGTGGACCTCCTCGAGCCGGACGTCATGGTGGTGGGCGGCGGGGTCTCCGAGCTGATGAGCTCGTTCTTCGAAACTATCTCCGATAACTTGTCGCACTGGGCCATCAATCAGCGGGCCGGCGAGATTCCCTTGGTGATGGCCCGGTTCGGCGCCGACGCCGGCATCGCGGGCGCCGGCGCGCTCTGCCGGTCGGCGGCATGAACCGCAAGCGCCCTGATCAGTTTTTGGTAAGCCCGTTTCCCGGGCATTGTTCGGCCTTTCTGCCCGTCCAGAGTCAGCAACTGCGGAGGGGCGTTGGGAAATCGGGTGGTGTCCGAAATGTGCGTTGATCGCTACTTCGCCATCGCTTCGGGAATGCTCGTGGGCTTGGAACAAGTATGTCCGAGGCAGCACGTTATTTCCCCAACCCTATCCCATGAGCAATAGAGCCACGGCTGTACCATCTATAAGGGCGTAATCCTTGGAGCAAACTCCGGGGACCCGTTTCCTATCTGGGACAGCTTTGTGACTAGGTTAGGAACGCATTTCGCTGGTACAAACAACCAAGGACGTAAACGTGCTAGCCAATCTTTCGGGAGAAAGCTTTCACGCGCCAAAGCATCGCGAATACCGTCCCACTTATCGTGCCAGGTCTTGAGGCGTTTAATGAGAGCAGCCAACTGGACACTGTAAGAGATTTCGCACAGAAACACGGTCTCTGAGCGGAAGTCTGCAACAACAGCGTCGCAGTACCAATGGGTGCCCTTGTCGGGGTTCACTAGTGTCCGGCTAAAAGTCGAATAGAATCAATTGGTTGCCTGGATCGCCTAGGTCATTCTCGAAGTCCGACGCTTGAAGTGCCCGTAAAATGGGCGTTTTCTCGAAAAGCGTCACGCTCA
>Ga0181518_10000387_pt1 | contig 48818 bp, 43 predicted proteins | sample PEATcosm2014_Bin_28_FD_119751 | JGI IMG/M metagenome (GOLD analysis project Ga0181518, IMG submission 119751) | Peatland microbial communities from MTU Mesocosm Facility, Houghton, MI, USA - PEATcosm2014_Bin01_60_metaG | ecosystem: Environmental > Terrestrial > Soil > Wetlands > Peat | place...
CAAAGGGCCACCGGACGCCACTGCATGACCGCCGCTTCGCTGCGCCCTACGGGCTCCGCTACGCGCCGGTCAGCCCGCTTTCCACAGGGCCCCAACAGGCGCTGAGGAAATTACATGGCCGGTTTCGGCTCGTTGGGGTCTGTAACCACAATGGAGGGACGCGCAACGGAAATTCGTTGGCCGCTCGGGCGTGTTCGCGCTCTATATCCGTGGTGATGACCGCCGCGAGCATCGGTGCCGCCAAGGGCGGTGGGTACGCCAGGTACCTGGAGGCGAAGACAACGACGCCTGAGCGCGGTGACTACTACCTGACCCCGGACGGCGAGCCGGCGCAGGCACCCGGCCGGTGGCTCGCCTCGCCCGACACGCTCGCTCGCCTGGGGATCGAGGGGGAGGCCGTCGAGGGCGCGGACTTCATTGCGCTCATGGAGGGGCGTCATCCCCGGTCGGGGGAGTGGCTGCGTCGGGAGGGTGCCGGAGGCGGCCGGGGGGGCGGGATCGACGTGACGTTCAGCGCCCCCAAGTCGGTGTCGGTGAGGTGGGCGCTCGGCGATGAGCACGAGCGCGGGGATATCGAGGCCGCGCATGCGGCGGCGGTCAGCGAGACGATCGGCCATCTCACGCGGGAGGTCCCGGTCGTTCGCCGCCGCTACGGCGGCGCTGTTGTGGAGGAGCCGGCCCGTGAGCTGATCGCTGCGGAGTACCGGCACACCACCGCGCGGGGTGTGGCGGGCGCGGGCGCGCCCGATCCTCAGCTTCACAGCCATGTGGTCGTGACGAACGCCGTCAGGGAGGACGGGCGCATCGTCGCTGTTGCCTCACGACCGGTCTACCGTTCGGCGAGGGAGATCGGTGCCTACTATCGCTCCGCGCTCGCCAGCGAGCTCGCAAGCCGCGGCTACACGATCGAGGGCGGGACGGGGCAGCAGAGTCGGTATTTCGAGATGGCAGGTGTCCCTCGTGAGCTGATCGACGCGTTCTCCGCTCGCAGCCGCGAGGTCGCGCAGGCCGCAGAGCGCTTTCGCGCGAGGTGGGGCAGGGCACCCGAGCGCGGCGAGCTTCGCCGTCTGGCGCTCGAGAATCGCAAGGCCAAGATCCCCGTCACGCGCCGCGAGCTGAAGGAGGTCTGGAACGAGAAGGCAGAGAGCCTGCGGCTCACCGACGGGGAGCACGCCCGTACGCACGCCGACGCCCGGCAGCCCACGCCGGCCAGTGCGCTTGAGGATCGCGTCGAGGAGCGCCTGACCGACCGGGCGGCGACGTTCACCGCGAGCGAGCTGCGCGCGGCCCTGCTCGAGCAGTCCGTCGGCGAGCTGCCGCCCGCCGCCGCGCTCGCACGAGGCAAGGAGATGATCGCCGAGCGGCGCGTGCTGCCGCTGGAGGGCGGGCTCATGACGACGCTCAAGGTGCGAGCTCAGGAGCAGGCGATCGAGCGACGCCTCGAGCAGCTCGCCGAGCCCGTGGGCAGGGAGGTGGGGGACACCGCCCGCCAGCTCGCTCGCGAACAGATAGCTGAACGGATCGGCGCACCGCTCAGTCGCGAGCAGACCCTTGCTCTCGAGCTCGTCGGTGGTCCGGAGCGCGCAGCGATCCTGATCGGCCCCGCAGGGACGGGCAAGGGTGTGGTGATCGACGCCGCTGCGCGCGCGGAGCAGCTCAGCGGGTATGACACGATCGGCATCGCGGTGTCCGGATCGACCGCACAGCGTCTAGGGCAGGACAGTCCCGCGCTTGAGGGCAAGACCCTCACCCTGGACGCGCTCATCGCACGCTCAGCCCATGGCGCGCAACAGGTTGACCGGTTCACGACGATCTTCCTGGATGAGGCGGGCATGGCCGACACCTCGCGCCTCGACGGGCTCACAGAGCTCGCCCAGCGCACCGGAGCAAAGCTCGTCCTGATCGGTGACGGGCAGCAGCTCCCGTCGATCGGCGCGGGAGGCATGTTCGACCGCCTCGCCACGACCGTCCCGGCGGCTGAGCTCTCAAACGTTCGCCGGACGCTGGACCCCGGCGAGCAGGCTGCCTGGGCTGACCTGCGAGCCGGGCGCTCGGACCGGGCGATGGCGCACTACCTCGCACGCGGCCGGCTGCACATGGCAGACACCCGCGACCAGGCAATCGAGCGAGCCGTCCAGAACTGGGCGGCCCTCACGAAGACCCATCCGATCAGCGAGGTCGCACTCCTCTCCGACGCATCCAACCAGGAGATAGGCCGCCTCAACGCCCGCGCTCAGCACTACCGCGCCGAGCGAGGCGAACTCGGAAACCTCGAAGCCCAGATACCCGGCATCCACTACGGGATCCGCGAGGCTGACCGGATCGCGATGATCGCGCAGCACCACGAGCACGGAAAGCCGCGCATCGAGAACGGCAGCCAAGGACGAGTGCTTGATGTCACACTCGCCGGGGAGGTCCTGATCGAGTTCGACTTGACCGGTGAGCGGCGAACGCTCTCAGGGGAGGATCTGGCCAACGTGCGCCTCGGCTACGCCCAGCACATCCATCGCGCGCAGGGCGCGACCGTCAGCAGGACACTCGTGGTAACCGGCGGGTGGCAGACCAGCAAGGAGCCCGCATACGTCGAGGCGTCCCGCTCGCGCAACGGCACCGACTGGTTCGTCAGCCGCGAGGACCTCGGACTGCAGGGCCGCGACAGCGACCGCATCGCCCGCCTTGCCCAGCGCATGGGCAGAAGCCACTCGCAAACCCCGTCGCTGGAGCACCGCTCGCTCCCGGACGCCGACTGGGGACCCGGACTGCACATCCCGGTGGCACCGAGCCGCAGCCTGCTGCCCGGGATCGCACGCAGCATCCACCGCATCGCATCGCCCGACCGCACGCCGGACCGCTCACGATGAGCCATCGCCTACAGATCGTCCTCCCGGACCCCATCCACGAGCAGCTCTTGGAGCTCGCGAGGGGCGCGAGCCAGCCGCCAGCCACGCTCGCGGGCCAGATGGTCAGGGCCGCGATCGGCGAAGCTGCCAAGACCGGCCACGTACGGATCGTCAAACACACCACGGTCCTCGCAAGCCGCCGCGAGAGTGGTCGCGCACGCTGGCTTGAGCCCTACGGGGGCGACGCCGATTGGCGAGCGCTGATGTGGGGGTCGATCCTCGCACTCCACGGCAGATACCCGCGGCGGCTGCGAAACCTCAAAGACGGCTGGTGGAACGACGACGTCCATGTCGAGATCCTCTGCGCCCTCGCAACATGGCGCAACGAGCTCGACGACAACGGCGAGGATCCCCGCGAAGAGCTGGCATTCCACACCCAGATCAGGGACTACAGCCGCATCCTGGAAAAGGAAGGCGGCAGCATCGCCAACGAATGGAAGCCCGGAGCGCCACCGGACTCATGGGCCACCAAATCGATCCCGCGAAACCCCACCGCCCAACCCGCCTGAACCGGAAGCATGAGCAGACGGATGCCAGAAGAAATCGACCGTCAGGCACCCGGGCACGTTGAGCTGCTCACCGCCGTCGAGGTCGCCGCGATCCTCCGCGTGTCGCCAGCATGGGTCTACGCCGAGACACGACGACGGCGCATCCCTCACATTCGCCTGGGCCGATACGTGCGCTACCGCACCGACGCGATCACACGCTGGATGCAAGACCTCGAAACGAGTTCAGGCGCCGCCCCTCCGGTCCTGCCTCGCCCGCTCAGTATCGATGGCAGGGTGCGCCGTTCCACACGGAGCTCCGGCCGTCCCGCCGGCCGCCCGTGACAAAACGAAAGAGCCTGCCAGCCGCGACGTCGCGTATAACGGATGTCGTGGCGAAGCGCATCTATGGCAGCGGGCACCTCCACGAGAGATCAGGCTCCTACTACGGCCGCTGGCGAACCGCAGACGGCCGCCAACTGAACCGCAAGATCGGACCAATCCGCAGTCCCGGTGAGACCGACGGCCTCACCCGCGCACAGGCCGAGCGGCAGTTCCGCCGCCTCCAGGAAGCGGAGGAGAGGACACCCCGCCCAAGACGCGGCGCCGGAGGCCCCACGGTCGATGAGGTAGCCGACTCTCTACGCCAAGCGCTGCGGATCAGCGGTGCCCGCCGCTCCTACCTCGAGGGCTGCGAGTCAATGCAGCGCGTCCACATCTCACCGCAGCTCGGCCACCTTCAGATCGCAGAGCTCACGACTGCCCACGTAGAACTGCTAGCGGCCGGCATGCTCACCGCGGACCTCTCCCCAAAGAGCATTCGCAACGTGCTCAGCTTCCTGCACTCGATCGCTGAGCACGCAATCGACCGAGGCTGGGCCAGTGAGAACCCGGTCCGGCGCGCCGCCCGGCCCGGCCGTCGCCGCCAGGGCGACGCAAACCCCGACCTGCAGTTCCTCACGCTCGACGAGCTCGACGCCGTCATCCGGGCGATACCCGATGAGACCGTCGTGCGGGCACCCGCGCCAAACCGCCGCGGCCGAGGAGGACCCGCCCCGCCGCCCCCGCCAGATGTGCTCGGACCCGTACTACGCGTGCTCGTGCTGGCCGCAGCGATGACAGGCCTCAGGCAGTCCGAGCTGCTCGGGCTGCGCTGGCGTGACGTCGACTGGGCCGCGCAGCGGATCAGGGTCCGAAACACATTCGTCCGCGGGGAGCACTCGACAGCGGGCAAGTCCGACCTCTCCACCAGACGCTCGGTGCCGATGGCCGACCGTCTTGCCGGCGAGCTCGATTGGTGGTCTCAGCGCACCGCCTACAGCGGCGAAGGCGACCTCGTATTCGCCCACCCGCAGACCGGCTCGCCGCTCGACCGCTCGAAGGCCACCAAGCGCTTCAAGGCGGCCTGCCGCGACGCCGGAGTACGAGAGGTTCGCTTCCACGACCTGCGCCACACATTCGCCACCCGGCTCGCCGCCTCAGGACAGCCGCTGCGGACGATCCAGGAGTTCCTCGGGCACGCCGACAGCAAGACCACCCAGATCTACGCGCATTACGCACCTTCCGAGCGCGAGGTGGAGATGATCAACGAGGCGTTCGCCGCGCCACCCGATGAGCAGCTTGAATCGGGGCAGGGATCAACAGCACGGAACCCTGACGCCTGACGTACCCACGAGTCCATCTGGCTCCCGGCGCCCACCCAAACCCGGAATTGGACGAGCACACGGGCGCAGTAGAGACAGGCTGACGGTCCCAACAGCAATCGTCGGCCTCTGGCCGTAGGCTGTGCCCGGCCGATGGGGCGGCTCTGGCGATTCATCGCAGGTACACGACGGAGACGCATCGTCTTCGCCTTGTTCGTCGCCGTTGTTGCAGCCATCGTGATCGCACTTGCGGGCGCGGGATCGTCACCGAGTACCCGCAGCTACACCGGCACCGAAAGCTGTACGTCGGCCGACGTGGAAGCGAACGTGAGGCTGAGCGTCTACAGCAGCGAAGGGCGTGCAGCTTGCGAAGCGGTGGATCGCACTCTCGGTAAGGAAGGCTCATATTGGCGCGTCCAGCCTGAAGGCTCCGAACTCGAAGGCGAACTCGTGTGCTCGCTAGGCAAGAGCGGCACGCTGATCGAAGTGCGCGACACAGGCGGCCACTTCTACGGCAACAAATTCTGTGCGCTGCTTACGGGCAAGGGCTGGACCGAACAGGAAGGCCCAGGAAAGCGGATCGAACAGGAAAAGTCCGAACGCGAAGCCGAAGCGAAGGTGGCGCAAGAACAACGCCAAAAGGAAGAACACGAAAAGTCGGAACGCGAAGCGGCGACCGAACAGCGCAAGCGCGAAGTTCAGGAAGGCCACGAACGGGCAAAAGAAGCGGCGACTCAGAAGAAGGAAGAAGGCGAACGCAACGCCGAACTAGCTCACGAGCAGTCCGAACAGAAGCACGAACAGCAGCAGCTCGAAGGTGAAGAAGCGGACCGCCGGGCTCAGGAAGCACGCGAACACAAGAAGGAAGAAGGCGAACGGGCCGCAGAACAACGCAAGAACGAAGAAGAAACCCGGCGCTCCCAAGAAGAAGCCGAACACAGCTAGCGGCCCGCCGTGAAGGGCGGGAGTTGCCTCTCACAACGGGTCGCCGCCGGTCTACAGGTCAGGAAGGGCGATGTACCCGTGGGTGCTGCCGAATCCCAGCTCGTTGAAGCGAAGCTGAGGATGCTCGTGCAGCACTTGGGGCGGGATATCGAACCCGGTGCGCCCAGTCAGGCTGACTTCGGGACCGAGTTCTTGGACCAGAAACGTCTTGCCGCCTTCGCCTATCAAGGCCGTCTCTGCGCTGGTACTCACCTTGTATTCTTTTTTCTGCGCCACGAGTGTCACGATTTCGTCGGTCATGGTTGCGGTGGTGTGCTTTTTGTTCGTGACATGCAGCGTGACCACGACGAAAATTCCATTGGCTGTCGCGCCCAAGCCAGATGGTTCGCCAATCGTGTGGGTCACTTCGGCCTTCAATAGTCGCCACCGGAGGTCGTCAACTTCGACCGATTCGTGGGGGCCTACGCTCGGCGTGTTTTCTTCCGATGCGTTCTTGCTCGGTTCGTTTCCAGGCGAGCCAGGTCCCGTCTTTGGCTTGCTCGAGGTGGAAGTCGTTCCGGCCGGCGAACTTGGCGAACTGGTGCTTTCTTTCTTTTTCGATCCTCCGGCAGCGGCCGAGATGATCGCTATGACGACCACGACAAGGATGCCCGTGGCCACCTTGTGCTGCTTCATCCATGCCCCCAAAACTCCGTCCTCCCCAGTTTGCTGACGGCGGTGAGGCTACTGGATCGGTCCGACCACTGAAACACGACTGACTGGCTGCATAGATTCGAAGCCGCCTTCGGTGTGGGAGATTGGCCGAGCGGCTACGCGGGGCGCCGCGACGTCCCCCAGCTGGTAGAGCGCGATCTCGCAAGCGCCGTCGAGACCGTCGCTCGCTTCGTCAGTCCAGCGATCGCGGGAACCGCGCGAGGCCGATGGGAGCTCTCAGGCCTTTGCTGGCAGACGCCTGCGACGCAGAGGTTGGCGGCCGGATGTCCCCGGTGGCCGTCCTGGGCGGGCGTGCCTGCCCGGTCGTCCGCCTGGGCGCCGGGGGCGAGGCGTGCACGACCGAGTATCGCTGACCTGTGAGGACCCCAACGACCGCCCGAGGACGGCGACAAGCCCGCCACGGACCGCGCTCGACGGCGAGAACCGTGCTGTCTCCGAGCGCGCTGCCGGCGTCTGCCAGTCGATACGAACATATGTTTGTGGAACAATTGATGGAACAAATTGAGGAAGACTCAGAGGCAGTCGACGACATCGAATGCAGTAAACATGGGCTTCTTTGTCTGCCTGACACCCCATCCCTTCGGCTGGGGGCCGGGCGGTCGCAGGTTCAAATCCTGTCTCCCCGACTAGGTTGTCGTTGGATGCTGGTGGGGGCGGCTGGAACGCACAAAATCGGCTTCGTGATGCTGGATTCTCGATGTCGAGCACGGAGGTTCTGGTCGGCGACGTCGAGCAACGTCGGGGCGGCCCGCACACAGACCGCCCACGGAGGACGCCGGCTAAGCTCCGATTGGCTTGGCCCATACTGGAGGTTTTGCAGTAAGCTCCGATAAGGATCAGGTATGTCGGAGCTTCTAGAGCGACACTGGACGAGCGAGATTGCTGACGCCGGCCTCCCGCGGCGGGAGCGGCGGTCGTGTGACTACGATGCCTACGCCCCCGATCGGCTCCTTGGCCGGGCCTTCGTGCTCACGGGGGACGTCGCCGCGGATGTCGCGGATGCAGAAGCGGCGATAGCGCGCCTGAACTCCCATGCCACGGCGCTCGCGGATACCGAGGCTCTCGCACGCATCTTGCTGCGAGCCGAGTCTGTCGCGTCGTCCCGTATCGAGGGGCTCGAGATCGGCGCGCGGCGCCTGCTGCGTGCCGAGGCCGTTCGCTCGATGCGCGAGAAAACGTCAGACGTGACCGCCACCGAGGTGCTTGGCAACATCGACGCGCTGCGCCACGGCCTCGACAACGTCGGTCGGGGCGATGAGATCACCGTCGAGCTGCTCTTGGACCTGCACCGCAGGCTCCTTGCAGGGACGAGACTCGAGGAGCACGGCGGCTGCTTCCGAGACGTGCAGAATTGGATTGGCGGCAGCGACTACAACCCCTGCTCTGCCGACTTCGTGCCCCCGCCCCCCGAGCTCGTCGAGCAGCTCATGGCTGATGTGGTCGCCTTCAGCAACGGCGCTGACCTACCCGCCGTGGCGCAGGCGGCGCTTGCCCACGCGCAGTTCGAGACCATCCATCCCTTCGTTGACGGGAACGGCCGTACCGGCCGGGCGATTATCCACCTGATACTTCGTCGTCGCGGGCTGGCAGACCGCGTGCTCCCGCCTGTCTCCCTCGTTCTCGCCACGCTCGCGCGCGACTACGTCGGGGGCCTGACCGCCACCAGGTACGTCGGCGCAGCGGACTCCGATGAGGCGATATCGGGCATGAACCGCTGGATCGCCACGTTCGCGAGCGCCTGCACACGCGCGGTGAAGGACGCCGCCGGTTTCGAGTCACGTATGGCCAAGCTGGAGCAGGAGTGGCGTGCGCGCCTTGGACGGGTACGCGCGAACTCCGCAACCGACCTGCTCCTGCGTCGGCTTCCCGGTGCTCCGGTTCTCACCGCCCACAGCGCCACGACCCTAATCGGGCGAACGTTTAAGCCGGCGAACGATGCGATCCAGCGGCTCGTCCAGGCGGGGATTCTGCACCAGATCACGATCGGTCGCCGCAATCGCGCCTACGAGGCGCCGGAGATCATCGATGCGTTCTCCGACCTCGAGCGGCAGCTCGCCAGTCCAGCAGGGGATACACACAGTTCCCCGCCTTCGCGGCCGGTGCCGAGGAGACGACGAACACGGGCCACATAAGGCGACCAACGGAGACCGCCCACGAAGCCGCCCACGCCCCGCCGAATCCCGCACGACCACGCCCTCCGACCCCTGTCTCCCCGATACCTTCAGGTTCTGCGAAGAAGGTCAGCGAAAATTGACGGAATGCTGCAGGCTCGCGTGAAACCGCGCTCGTGGCCGATCTGCCGATCGCCGGGGCATAAGCGGCGTTCCTTGACTAAATTGACCAACTTGTCTAGTATGTGCCCATGGCTACCGTCGCTTCGCTTCCCACCCGCGGGCTCTCCGAGGCCAAGGCTGCGCTCTCGGACGTCATGTCCGGCGTGGTGCATGACCATCAACCGACGGTCATTGAGCGCCATGGCGGTAAGGAAGCGATGCTGCTGCTCGGGCTCTCCGACATGGGGCCGTTGCTGGGCCACTTCTCCTTCCACACACGGTCGAGCGTGTCCGAGGGGGAGTTCGTGTTGCGCCAGCCCGAGCTGAACCTCGTCGCCGGGGGGAAGACGTTCGAGCAGGCCGCGTCTGAGCTCGAGCAACTGGCCCTCGCCTACGCCCAGCGATACTTCGAACGTTTGGGCTTCTACGCGCAGACAGACCGGGCCGAGCAGATGCCTTGGCTGCTGCGGCTGATCCTCACGCCCGCGGCCGATCGTCGCGCGTTGCTCCTCGGCGCGCCAGAGCACCTCTCCGAGGCATGACGCCAGACGCTCCAACGTGGGGCGAGATCGAGAAGTTCCTCAAGATCGACGGCTGGACTCGACTCCCGGCGTCCAGTCGCGGCGGATCGAGCGAGGATCACATCTTCTTCGAGAAGCTCCTCGACAGCGGCGATCTGCTCCAGACCCACATCTCCCACTCGCGTGGCGGCCGCCCCTCTGCCGGACGTTTCGCCTCGATCCTGCGGCACCAGATCAAGATCTCGCGGACGGAGTTCTGGCAGGCGCTTGGTTCCGGCAAGCCAGTCGCTCGGCCTGTGCCCGTGGAGGCGGAGCAGGTTGAGCACGAGGCGTGGGTGGTCGCGGTACTGGCGGGAGATCTGCACATGACCGCGCAGGAGATCGCCATGCTGGACGTCGAGCGCGCACGGCAGCTCGTTCTCGATCACTGGTCGCGGCCGGCTCGCCAAGGAGGACCGTGATGCGGAAGCTGATCTACTCGATGACCGTGTCGCTCGACGGCTACATCGCCGGGCCCGATGGCGCGATCGACTGGTCGGTGCCCGACGAGAAGCTGTTTCGGTTTCACCACCAGCTGGTGCAGGACATCGGCGTGCATCTCTGCGGACGGCGGCTCTACGAAACGATGGTCTACTGGGAGACCGCCGAGGAGGGTCCGCTGGCCCCGGAGCACGTCGAGTTCGCTCAGACCTGGAAGGCGCTGCCGAAGGTCGTGTTCTCCACGACGCTTCAGAGCGTGGTTGGCAACACCAGGCTGGCGACAGACGGCGTCGGCGAGGAGGTCTCCAGGCTCAAGGAACAGCCCGGAAAGGACATCGCCGTCGGCGGCGCCGGCCTCGCCGGTGCGTGCATGAAGCTGGGGCTGATCGACGAATGGCGGCTGTTCGTCAGCCCGGTCCTGCTCGGCGGCGGCACGCCGTACTTCCCGACCTTGGACGAAAGGGTCAACCTGGACTTGGTCGAGACGAAGACGTTCGGCTCTCGCGTCGTCTACCTTCGCTACAGGCGCGTGCCGGACGCCCTGTAGGCGATCGTCTCCACGCGCGCACCAGCGGCTCAGGTCGCATACCGCGGGCGCCCGGCCGGCCGGTAGACCTGGACCGTCACGCCCTTCGGGAAGGCTCGCGAGTCGACCAGGTCAAGCGCGATGTCCGGGCCGGTGTCGGGGAATAGCCGCGTGCCCTGACCGACGACCACGGGGACGATCAGCAGGCTCATCTCGTCGACGAGGTCGTTCTCGAGCAGCCACCGGGTCAGCACGCCGCTGCCGTGCACCTGCAGCTCACCCGCCGGCTCGGCTTTCAGCTCGCGGATGGCCGCACCGAGGTCACCGGAGAGAACCGTCGTGTCGGCCCATTGGGGGTCGGTGAGCGTGTTCGATGCGACGTACTTGGGCCTCGTGTTCAAGGAACTGCGGATGGGGTCCGCCGGATCTTCGCTGGAGCCCCAGTGGCCGGCGAAGAGCTCGTAGGTACGGCGGCCGAACAGGAACGCGTCAGCGCGCTGGTAGACCTCGCGGATGAACGCGATGACCTCGGGGTCGGCCAATGGCTTGGGCCGCCTGGCCCAGCCGCCGCGCTCGAATCCGCCGCTGCGGTCCTCATCCGGCCCGCCGGGTCCCTGCATCACTCCATCGACGGAGACCTGCGTCGTGGTCGTCAGCTTCATGAGCTCGTCCTTCCTCTCGTGGTGGTCTTCGGGTTTCTTGGAGCCGGTGGTCTGGAATCAAACAGCGATCGGGGCGGCGGTGGACGAACGCGACGCGCCGACCGACGCGACCACCACCAGGGCGATGCCGAGCAGCGCGCGGGCGCCGAGATGCTGGCCGAGCACGAGGAAGCCGGCGAGCGCCGCGATCGCCGGCTCGAGGCTCATGAGCACCCCGAAGGTCGGCGGCGAGATCCGCCGCAGCGCCTCGAGCTCGAACGAGTAGGGGATCACCGACGAGAGCACGCCGACGGCCGACCCGAGCGCGAGCGAGGCGGGATTCAACAGGCGCCCGCCGCCGGCGATGCCCACGGGAAGCATTGCGAGCGCCGCTACGCACATCGCAAGAGTGAGTCCGGACGAGCCCTCGAATGCCCGGCCGAGCCGAGCGTTGAGCACGATGTAGGTGCCCCACAGGCCACCCGCGAGGAGCGCGAGACCGACGCCGAGGACGTTGAGCCCACCCACGGCGCCGCGGGTCAGGGCGAGGATGCCCGCGAGCGCGAGCACGACCCACAGGCGGTCGGCTCGACGCCTGGAGCCCACGACCGCGACCGTCAACGGACCCACGAACTCGATCGTCACCGCGATTCCCAGCGGGATCCTGTCGAGCGCCTCGTAGAAGCTCAGGTTCATGGCGGCCAGCACGACCCCGAACGCGCCCGCGAGGAGCAGCTGTTGGCGGGTGCGCCCGCGCATGCCCGGTCGCCGGATCGCCAGCAGGATGACCGCCGCCGAGGTCAGGCGGAGGAAGACGGTGTCGCCCGGTCCGAGCTGCCTGAACAGGGTCGCGGCGAGCGCCGAGCCGAACTGCACCGAGGCGATCGCGCCGAGCACCAGGCCTCCTGAGGGGGCTCGGGCAAGCGGACCGGCGCCGCTCGCCGTCGTCGCGGAGTCGGCCATTGGCCTCGATCGTAACGCCGGGGTACGGCCTCGCTCGTCCGGCTGCAACTAAGTTCTACGCGTGACGCGCGAGAGCGAGCCAGTGGTGCCGGACGCGGAGTCCCACCACACGCTGGGCGTCCTGAGATCCGTTCGTGGCCACCTGCGCAAGTTCGCGCTCAGGCTCCTGTTCTTCGGCGCGCTCGCGTACCTGCTGTTGCGGCTCGTCCCGAGCCTGGCGCAGGCGCTGGACAGCCTCGAGCGCGTGAGCTGGCTGTGGCTGCTCGCCGCGCTTGCGCTCGAGACGCTGTCCGAGATCGGATACGTGGTCGCCTGGCGCCAGGTCGTCGACCCCGACCGCGTGCTCGAGCAGGACGGGCGGGGCCGCCGGTTTGACAGTCGACTCGCCTGGGCTCAGCTCGGCGGCGGCCTGCTCGTTCCCGCAGGGTCGTTTTCGGGGGTCGGAGCCGGTGCGGTTCTCCTGCACCGGTGCGGGCTGCCGCTGAAGACGGTCACCGAGCGCGAGTTCAACCTCAGCTTCCTCAACACGGCGATCGACGCGCTCGCGCTGATCGCATTCGGCGTCCTGCTCGGGCTGGGGATCTTCGCCGGCAGGAACGACCTGACGCTCACGATCCTGCCCGCAGTGGTTGCCGGCGCGTTCCTGGTCGCGGCAGTCGTGATCGCCAAGCGCGCGGACCGTTTCGCCGCAAGGCTCCAAGCTCGCCGTCCGCGTATCGCCGCGGGGATCGGAACCGTCGCCCGAGCGGTCGAGGACACCGACGCGCTCGTCTTCGACAGGGGGGACTGGCGCACCCTCGCCGGCGCGCTCGCCTACCTGTTCTTCGACGTGCTCGTGCTCTGGACGGCGTTCTTCGCGCTGCACGCGCACAGCGTGCCCGCGTTCGCCCCGGTGCTGATGGCCTACATCATCGGGGCGCTGGGCGGTTCGCTGCCGCTGCCGGCCGGGCTTGGCGCGATCGGGGGGATCGGTGGCTGCCTGATCCTCTACGGCGCCGGGCGCAACGTGGCGGTTGGCGCCGCCGTCATCTACGGCGCGGTCGGGCTGATAGTGCCGTTCGTCGGCGGCCTCATCGCCTATGGGCTGCTGACGCACCAGGCCCGAATCCGGCGCAGGCACACCGGCGGGTGACGGGGCCGAAGTTCCGGCCCCGCCCGCCGTGCCGTTCAGTGGTGGGAGCTCACCCGGCGCTGCCGCCCCTTCCAAACCAGGCAGTCAGCGCGTCGCGCAGTCCGGTACCCGTGCCGTCGCCCACCCACGCGACATATCCGTCGGGCCGGATCAATACGGCGGCCGGAGCGATGACCGCGCCGATTACCGGAAGCTCCCACAGGCCGTCGTGTTCGGCGTCGATCAGCTGGACGCGGCCGGCCCACGGAGTGATGTCGAGGCTGCCAGGCTCACCGAGGTTGAGCAGCACCGCCGTGGCGCCATGGAGCAGCTCGAAGACCCGCAGCCGCCGGTTGGCAGTCACGAGATCCAGGTCGGGCATGCGGCGTCCGAGCAGGGGGTGGCCCTCGCCGAGGTCGTAGTGGATGTCGAGCCCGGAGACGATTCCGGCGAGCCGTCTGCGGGGCTCGTCCATCATCGCCAGCTCCGACACCAGGTCGGCCAGGGCCTGCGTGCGCTCGTCCTGGCGCTGGAGCGCGGTCTGAGCCATCGTGTGCTTCAGCGCGCGCGCAGCGACCGGGTGGCGCTCGTCGTGATAGGTGTCCAGGAGGCTCTCCGGCGAGGTCCCGTCGATCACCTGGGCCAGCTTCCATCCGAGGTTCACGGCATCCTGCACGCCGAGGCTGAGGCCCTGTCCGCCCGCCGGGTAGTGCACGTGCGCCGAGTCGCCGGCGAGCAGGACCCGTCCCGCGCGGTAGGCCGCGGCCTGCCGTGTCATGTCGGTGAACCTGGAGATCCATGTGGGATCGTGGATCCCGAAGTCGGTGCCGTAGACGGCGATCATCGCCTCGCTCAGATCGCGCAGGGTCGGCTCGCTGCCGGGCCCGAGCCGCCGCTCGGTCACCATCACGCGCACCGGCCCTCCATCCATGTAGATCACCTCGCCGTCGCGGATCTCGTACTCCAACCTGCCGATCGCATGGACGCCCACGGAGTCGCGCCGCATGCCCAACTCCGGCTCCTCGGTCACCTCGACCTCGGCGATCAGGTTGCTCTTCGACGGATCCCATCCGGGGAACTCGATGCCGGCCGCTTTGCGCACGACGCTGCGTCCTCCGTCGCACCCGACGAGATATTGCGCCCGCAGCGTCCGGCCGTCGGACAGCTCGACCTCGACGCCGCTGGCGTCCTGCGCGAGGCCCGTCACCTCTATCCCGTAGTGGATCCGCACCTGCAGCTCGGCGACCCAGGCGGCCATGATCCGCTCGATCTGGTTCTGCCAGATCCCGAGCGAATAGGGGTGACGCGTTGGGAAGTCGCTCATGTCCAACACGGTCGTGCCGATCATCGACGCCTGAGCGACCTGACCCTCCGCCAGAAACCGATCGGCGACCCCTCGCTGATCGAGCGCCTCGATCGTGCGCGAGTGAAAGCCGCCGGCCCGTGAGCCGACGAGCACGTGGTCGGGCCGTCGCTCGAGGACGGCGACGTCGACCTTCGCCAGCGCCAGCTCAGCCGCCAGCATCATCCCCGTCGGACCGCCTCCGGCGATCACCACCGCATGGTCGCTCATACCCGCACCTTTTCCGTAGGTTCTGGACTGCGGCGGGCATTATGCGGCACACCCCGGGGCTTGATTCAAGCCCCCCTATGGGCTATAAAGTGAGAAGTGGAGGGCCGGATGGCCCTCCCTTTCTTTGGCGCTGAACCCGAGTACCCGGCGGTCTTGGCTCAGGTAGCGAGGCCGGTGTCTGGCCCATTCGCGCCGTGGGCGGCAGCGGTGAATCCGTCGAAGTGCGACGGTAAAGCACGGCCCCGCTCATCGCGTCCGTGGCGTACTTTGAGAGATATGCCAGAGGCCGAGGCCGCGCATACGAGTTGGAAAGGGCGCTTCGACCGGCCGGTGCGCTGCCGGGATGGGCATCTCTTCACGACGATCTGGATACCGTGGGTGTCGCTGAAGGCGATCCGGCTCGCGCAGCGGCGCTTTCAACACTGCCCTGTGGGTCATCACTGGACCACCGTCGTTCGCCTCGACCCGGCGTCCACGCCGCCTGCCGACCTCGAAAAGGCAGCCTCCGTGCATGACCTTCGCATTCCCTGAGCTCACCCCGTCTGCAAATACGCCGTGATCGCCTCCGCGATCGCCCGCGCCGCCAGTCGCTGAAACGAAGGTCGCACGAGCAGCGCGGCGTCCGTGGCGTTGCGCATGTTCCCGCACTCGATCAGCACCTTCGGGACCGTGAAGAGCGTGCGGCGCGCAACACCACGACCCGATCGTGGCACAGCTCGAGGCGAGATGGCCGGCCACCAACGCCGCGACCCACGCGCTCACGGTCGTCCCGACTATCCGTACCTGCCCTGCTCTAACGTCTGTGGTCCGTGGGCAAGATCTTCGACGGCATCGACGACACGCTCGTGCGCTGGATCGCAGAGCAGCGCCTGTTCTTCGTCGCCAGCGCGCCGCTGGATGCCGCCGGCCACGTCAACGTCTCGCCGAAGGGGCCGATGGGGACGCTGCGCGTGCTCGACAAAGAGACCGTCGCCTACCTCGACCTCGTCGGCAGCGGCGCGGAGACGATCGCGCACGTCCGCGAGAACGGGCGCATCGTGGTGATGCTGTGCGCCTTCCAGGGGCCGCCGCGGATCGTGCGCCTGCACGGGCGCGCTGAGATCGTCACGGCCGGCGACCCCGGCTTCGCGAAGCTGCTGGACAGGTGCCGCTTCGAGGAGCCCGACGTCGAGGCCGCTCGGCGCGCCGTCGTGCTCGTGCACGTCACGCGCGTGGCCGACTCGTGCGGCTACGGCGTACCGCTGATGAGCTACGAGGGCGAGCGTCCGCACATGGGCGCGTCGGCGGCCAAGAAGGTGCGCGTGGGCGGCCCCGACGCGCTGCTCGACTATCAGCGCGAGAAGAACTCGCTCAGCATCGACGGCCTGCCGGCGGTCGAGATCCCGCAGCCGCGATCTTGAGGATCGTCTCAGCCAGGCATTAGCTCAGCCTCAAGTGGGTACGTGAGGATTCCGATGAGGATCGACGTCAACGCACTTCAACGAGGGAGATCTGATGGCCAGGATCATCGTCACGACCGATCAGAACGAGGACCCGAACGCAGCCGTCCTGCTGGAAGAGCGCGTCTACCCGGTACATCTCGCCACCGACCACGCCGCCACGCAGCTGATGGAGCGCCTGGCGTGGGCGATAGGAGACGCCGAGCGGACGGAGCAGGCAAGGCGGTAGCATCGGCGTCCTCCGGATGTCGAATGCCGATGACATGCTCGAGTGGGCGGACGCCCGGGCCGCGGAGCTCGCCGTCCCGGGGCTCGATCCCCGTCCCCGCCGCAACGTGGCGGTGCTCACGTGCATGGACGCCAGGATCGACGTCTTCGCGATGCTGGGCCTGGCTCGTGGCGACGCGCACATCGTGCGCAACGCCGGCGGGCTCGTGACCGACGACACGCTGCGCTCGCTGAGCGTCTCCCAGCGCCTGCTCGGCACCAAGGAGGTGGTCGTCGTCATGCACGACGGCTGCGGCCTGCTCGGCGCCTCCGACGCGGGCTTCGCCGAGGAGCTCGCCGCGGACGGCGCCGTGCCGTCCTGGCGCCTGGGCGCGTTCGACGACGTCGACGCGACGCTCAGCGACGGCCTCTCGCGCCTGCGCTCGAGCCCCGAGCTGCCGGTGCGCGACTCGATCCGCGGCTTCGTGTTCGACCCCGAGACCGGCGCGCTGCGCGAGGTCGACCCCGCCGCTCGGGCGAGCCGATGAGCGCTCGCGAGGTCCTTGGCGCCGTACCCCGGGCCCCCGCTGGATCCGTTGCCCGGACGCTCCGCCTCCCCGCCGCGCCGGCCTCGATCGCCGCGATCCTGGCTGCAGCGTGTGCGGCTATGGCGCTCTCGCCGGCGCCCGCCGGCGCCGCGTCGCAGCCTGTCGAGATGGCCGCCCCGTACGAGTACCTCGGCTGGGGCGATCCGCAGCCGCCGGCGAGCGTGATCGAGACCACCGGCGTCCACGACGTCACGCTCGCGTTCATCCTCTCCCGCGGCGCGTGCAACCCCGAGTGGGACGGCGAACGGCCGCTGCTCGGCGGCTCCGACCAGGCGGCGATCGAAAGCGTTCGCGCGGCCGGCGGCGAAGTCGACGTGTCCTTCGGCGGCTGGAGCGGCAGGAAGCTCGGCAACTCGTGCAAGACCCCGGCGGCGCTCGCGGCCGCCTACCAGAAGGTGATCGACGACTACTCGCTGAAGGCGATCGACATCGACATCGAGCACGGCGAGGTCTCCAGCAAGAACGTGCGCAAACGTGTGATCGAAGCGCTCGCGATCGTGCAGGCGGAGGATCCCGGCATCGAGATCTCGGTCACGTTCGGCACCGCTGAAAGCGGCCCCGAACCGGACGGCAGGAGCCTGATCGCCGACGCCGCCGCGATCGGATTCCAGCCGAGCGCGTGGACGATCATGCCGTTCGACTTCGGCCGGCCGCTGACCGACATGGGCCACGCCTCGATCAGGGCGGTCGAAGGCCTCCAGCGCGACCTCGTCGCCGCCTACGGGATCTCATCCGCCGTCGCCTACGAACACGCCGGCATCTCCTCGATGAACGGCGAAACCGACGAATCCTCGGAGCTCGTCAGCGTCGAAGACTTCGAGACGATGCTCGCGTTCGCCCAGCAGAACCACCTCGCGCGGTTCACGTTCTGGGCGGTCAACCGCGACCGGCAGTGCCAGGGCCGCGAGAACAGCGGCGAAGACTGCAGCGGGATCGCCCAGTCGCCCTACGCGTTCACCGACGTGATCGCGGAATACCACGGCTGACGCGCCGGCCTCGCCTCCTGTCGCTCGCGTCGCCTGCGCAGCGAACGCGCCCCGTCACGCCCGCGCGCTCGTCTGCGGATCCAGCCGCGACATCGTCACCGCCGCGTTCAGCTCCGAGGTGGCGCCGCCCATGTAGAGCCCCTTGACCGGTGGCACGTCGGAGTAGAAGCGCCCGTGGCCGATCTTCACGTGCGTCTCGCCGTCGGCCAGCCGCCGGTTGGTCGGGTCGGCGCTGACCCACACGGGCTCGCCGTGGCCGTCGCTGCTGGGCAATAGCGCCTCCAGCCAAGCGTGCGTGTCGACCTCCAGCGAGTCGGTGCCGTGGTCCTCGGGCGCCGCCCACAGGTAGCCGGAGACGTAGCGCGCGGCGATGCCGCGGCGGCGCAGCAGCACGAGCGACAGGTGCACGAAGTCCTGGCAGACGCCCGCTTGCATCTCCAGCAGGTCGCGCACGGTCGATCCCACGTACGTCGCACCCGGCCGGTATTCGAAGCGGTCGGGCACGAGCTCGCACAGCAGCTCGAGCGTCTGCAGCGGGCTGTCCGCATCGAGCGCGTCGTGCAGGTCGTCCAGCCCTGTCAGCAGCGGCTGGTCCTGCCACGGCAGCGCGAACTCGCCCGCCGCGTCGACATACGCCGGGCTGAGCAGGCTCTCCCACGAGCCCTCCGGCGGGTCGGGCGGGGGAGAGGTGACCACGCGCGCGCGCACGTCGATCGTGAGCTGCTCGTGGCTGGTGGGGATGCCGAACTCGAGCACCTCCGTGCCGAAGTAGTCGAGGTGGCGGCTGACGCGCGCCTCGGGCTCGATGCGCGTGTGGAACTCGTCGCAGCGCTGCGTGGAGGTCGTCGCGGGGCGCACGCGCAGCGCGTTGAGGTTGTCGGTGACGGGCGCGTCGTAGCGGTACTCGGTCAGGAAGCGGATCGCGAAGTGCACGCGCGGCTCACCTCCTCAGCCCGGCCGCGGCGGCGCCCGCGAAGTAGCGCTCGGCGACGTCCTGGTCGATGCGCGCGAGCTCCTGCTGTGTCTGTTCGCATATCCCCGTCAGCTCCGCTCCGTCGGGCAGGGCCCTGCGCTGGAAGTCTAGGTCGGCGGCCAGTCGGCTCACGCGCAGCACCGGCTTTGAGTTGCGCGGCCCGGCGTCGGCGCTCGTGAAGACCTCGTGCAGCGAGTCCACGCACGCGGCCACGCTGTCGGGGTAGGCGCGCTCGAACAGCAGGAAGCGCGCGACCGGGCGCGCGTTCGGCGGCGCGGTGACCGCGCGCAGGTACGCGTGAAAGCCGCCGACCGCCTGCAGCAGGATCAGCGCGTGGCCGTCCGCCGGCGCCGAGTCGCTGGCCGGCAGCGCCACGCGCAGCATCCGCAGCACCATGTCGGAGATCTCGATCAGCCCGCCCGCGTCCAGGAAGCACTTGGCCTCGTCGCGCAGCATCGAGCGGTTGGCCACGCCCCAGATCAGCGCGGTGCGTTCCTTGACGTACTGCGAGGCCAGCGACGGGCCGGCCGGGGCGGTGGAACGAACTCCCGCCCATCCGGGCCCGCCGCCGCGCAGGCCGAGCGCGGTCGTGTTGATCGCCTCCCACATCTCCGCGCTGATCACGTCGCGCACCGTGCGCGCGCCCTCGCGGGCGCGCTCGATGCTCGCGAGCATCGACCCCGGCCGCTCGGCGTCGAGCGTCAGCTGGCCGAGCGCGCGGCCGTTGCGCGGGCGGATCGGCTCCTCGCTGACGTCGCCGAACATCGCCAGCAGCCCGCCCGAGCCGAAGCTGACGCCCGGCGTCGTCTCCGAGGTCCCCTGCAGCTCCGCCTGGAACACCGCCTCGACCGCGCGCGCCGTGAACTCCGCGCGTGCCAGGTTGCGCCCCAGCCAGTAAAGCTCGTGCGCGATCCGCGCGAGCATCAGCGGGGCCGGGCGCCTGGAGTCGCACGCGGCCTCCGCCGGTGCCGGCCCCCCGGGCGCTCTGGCGCTGCCTGCTGCTGCTGCTGCGGGGCCTGCTGCTGTTGCTGCTGCTGGCCGGTCCACGCCCCGTAGCGCAGGTCGGGCAGCGCCGGCGGCTGCGTGTCCGACATCGGATACCCACCCGCCCCCGCGCGGTCGGCGTCGTCGCCGTCCTCGAGCACCCACGTGTCCTTGGAGCCGCCGCCGCGCGAGGAGTTGACGATCAGCGAGCCGTCTTCCAGCGCCACGCGCGTGAGCCCGCCGGGGACGATGTCGATGCGCTCGCCGAACACGGCGAACGGGCGCAGGTCGACGTGGCGCGGCTGCAGCACGGCGTCGGGTCCGACGGTCGGCACGGTCGACAGGCGCACGACGTCCTGGGCGATCCAGCGGTCGGGGTGGGTGCTGATCACGCGGCGCATGCGCTGCAGTTCGACCTCGTCGGCGTGCGGGCCGATCATCACGCCTTTGCCGCCGGACTCGCCGGTCGGCTTGACGACCAGCTGATCGAGGTGGTCGAGCACGTGCGCGAGCACCTCCGGGTCCGACAGCAGGTAGGTCTTGACGTTTTCGAGGATCGGCTCCTCGCCGAGGTAGAAGCGGATCATGTCCGGCACGAAGCAGTAGACCGCCTTGTCGTCGGCGACGCCGGTGCCGAACGCGTTGGCGATCGCGACGCTGCCGGCGCGGTAGGCGCGGATCAGGCCGGGGACGCCGAGCAGCGAGTCCGGGCGGAACTCAAGCGGGTCGACGAAGTCGTCGTCCAGGCGCCTGTACACGGCGTGCGCGCGCTCCAGGCCGCGCGTCGTGCGCATGTACAGCACGTCGTCGCGCACGACCAGGTCCGACGCCTCGACCAGCTCGACGCCCATCTGGCGCGCGAGGAACGCGTGCTCGAAGTACGCCGGGTTGGCCGGCCCGGGCGTCCACACGACGACCGTCGCCTCGCTCTCCGCCGACGGCGCGACCGAGCGCAGCGCGCTCAGCAGCAGCTGCGGGTAGTGGTCGACGGGGCGCACGCGGTAGGAGGCGAACAGCTCGGGCACCAGGCGCGCCATCGCCGCGCGGTTCTCCAGCACGTAGGAGATGCCGGAGGGGATGCGCACGTTGTCCTCGATCACCTTCCACGTGCCGTCGCTGTGGCGCACCAGGTCGCAGCCGGCGACGTGCGTGTACACGCCGCCCGGTGGGCGGATGCCGTGCACGGCGCGCGCGAAGTGCGGGCAGGAGGCGACCAGCCGCCACGGCACGAGGCCCTCGCGCACGATCTCGCGCGCGTGGTAGACGTCGTCGACGAAGTGGTTGAGCGCGCGGATGCGCTGCGCGAGGCCGCGCTTGATGTCGCGCCATTCCTGGCCGCTGAGCACGCGCGGCACGAGATCCAGCGGGAACGGCCGTTCCTTGGTCGCGCCCTCGCCGTCGTCGGCGCCTTTGGTCTCGAACGTGATCCCCTGCTGCATGAAGATCGCGTCGCGCCGCCGGCCTGCCTCCATCAGCCCCTCGGGGCCCAGCCTTCGCAGCTCCTCGACGAGCGCGCGGGCGGTCGGCCGCGGCGTCCCGTCGTCCTCGAACAGCTCGTCCAGGAACGGCGCCTGCGGGCGGTATGCGTCCATCGCCGGTGTCTGCACCCCCGTGCCCACCGTCAAATCCTCCCGCTAACGCCGCGCTTTCACCTTCGACGGATGGAGAAACCGGAGGCGCCCGAGATGCGCATCCGTCACAGGCCGCCCGGCGCCCGCGCGGCGGGCATTCGGTGCTCGGAGGCCGTCCCCCGACTCGCGCGGCCGCCCCGTCGCGGGCGGCTCAGCTCGGCCAGCGCCCGTGTCGCTTGTAGTAGTCGCGCGCGGCCTGCTCGGCGTCGCGCTCGCGGTCGCCGGTGACGCCGATGCGGAACAGCCAGTTGAGGAAGTAGATGGCAAGGCCGGCGCTGACGATGCTGGCGCCGCCCTCGAGGTCGGTTTCACCGCCGAACGCCATCACGACGACGCCGGCGACGGTGACGACGGCGGGCAGCACGTAGCGGACGCCGATCAGCAGCCGCGCTCTGAAGCGCTCGTGGCTCATGCGGGCTGCAGCGGCGCAGGCGCCGCCTCTCCTTCGAGCTCGGCGGCGCAGCGGCGCGCGGTGCGCAGCGCCCAGCGTCCGCTGCTGGCGGCGCCGAGCGCGAGCACGCTCGCGCCGCAGCCGGCGATCACCCACCACGCGGGATGGCTCGCGCCGGTCAGGTGCACGCTTATCTGGCTGCCCGCAGCGGTGCCGAGGATCGAGCCGGTGACGGCCACGCCGAGCGCCTGCCCGACCTGGCGGCTGGTGGAGGCGACGGCGGCGGCGACCCCGGCCTGGTTGTTGGGCATGCCCGAGACGGCGGTGTATGTGATCGGCGGGTTGACGCTGCCGAATCCTATGCCGAACACGGCGTAGACGCCGAGCAGCAGCAGCAGCGGCGTGGTGGTCGTGAGCTGCGTCAGCACGAGCGCGCTCACGACCATGCAGCCGCCGGCGACGAACAGCGGCAGGCGCGGGCCGCGGCTGCCGACCGCGCGGCCGGACAGCGGGCTGCACGCGAGCGCCGCCAGCGCCATCGGCAGCGTGCACAGGCCCGCGTCCAGCGCCGAGTAGCCCCGCACGTCCTGGAGGTAGAGAGTGTTCAACAGCAGGAAGCCGCTGAACGCCGCGAACGCGCTGATCGCGATCAGCGTGGCGCCGGAGAACGGTGCGCTGCGGAAGAAGCGCAGCTCGATCAGCGGGTCTGCGCGTCGCGGCTCGTACAGCACGAGCCCAGCGACCGCGAGCGCCGACAGCGCGAACAGCCCGAGGCTCTGCGCCGAGCCCCAGCCGGCGCTCGGCGCCTCGATGATGGCGTACGTCAGCGACGCGAGCGCGACGATCACGAGCAGCTGGCCGACGGGGTCGATCCGCCGCGCGCGCGGCGCGCGCGACTCGGGCACGTACAGCGCCGTCAGGACCACCGCGGCCAGCCCGATCGGCACGTTGATCCAGAAGATCGCGCGCCAGCTGACGCTGTCGGTCAGCGCGCCGCCGACGATCGGCCCGAGCGCGAGGCTGATGCCGACGACCGCGCCCCACGCGCCGATCGCACGGGCGCGTTCGCGCGGCTCGGTGAAGACGTTGGTGATGATCGACATCGCCACCGGGTTGAGCATCGAGCCGCCGACGCCCTGCAGGGCGCGCGCGGCGATCAGCCAGCCGAGCGTGGGGGCGAGGCTGCACAGCAGCGAACCGGCGACGAACACCAGCAGCCCGACCTGGAACGTTCGCCTGCGCCCGAGGCGGTCGGCGGTCGATCCCGAGAGCAGCAGCAGGCTGGCGATCACGATCACGTACGCGTCGATCGTCCACTGCAGCCCCGACAGCGACGCGTGCAGGTCGCGTCTGATCGACGGCAGCGCGACGTTGACGATCGTGTTGTCCATCGCGACGATCAAAAGGCTCATGCAGCAGATCGCGAGGATCAGCGTGCGCCGGCGGTCGCTGAGCTCGGGCCTGCCGTCGCTGGTCGTCCTCGGGCGCTCGCTCGGTGCAGGTGTACCGTTCACGCCGACTAGTTCTAGCGCCCGCGACCGCCCGCCCCCGGCATCGGCCGCGACACGTCCCCGAGATCGAGCCGATGCCCGCACCGACAATCGACGAGCTGACCGTGGCCGACGACCCCGCCCGCTGGGCGGCGCTGGGGTTCGACGTCGCCGGCGACGGCTGTCAGATCGGCACGGTGCGGTTGCGCTTCCTCGCGTCCGCGGACGGTGGCGAGGAGCCCGCGGGGAGCCCGGACGCGCCCGCGCCGGCGAGCGCCGCGCGGGGCATCGTCGGCTGGTCGCTGCGCGACGCGACGAGCGCGGAGCTGGACGGCCTCCCGACGAGGATCTCAGAGCGCCCGCTTCCGACACCCGCGCCGCCGCAGCCCAACGGCGTCGTGTCGATCGACCACGTGGTGGCGGCCTCGCCGCAGCTGGACCGCAGCGTCGCGGCGCTGCAGGCGGCGGGCCTGGACCTGCGCCGCGTGCGCGAGGAGCCGACGCCGGCGGGCGCGCCGCGCCAGGCGTTCTTCCGCCTGGGCGGCGAGATCCTGGAGGTGATCCAGGAGCCCGAGGAGGTGATCGAGCGCGCGGGCGGCGCCGAGCACCCGGCGCGCTTCTGGGGCCTTGCGCTGCTGGTCGACGACCTCGACCGCGTCGCCGAGCGCATGGCGCCGCACGTAGGCGAGCCGCGCGCGGCGGTGCAGCCGGGCCGGCGGATCGCGACCGTGCGCCGCTCGGCGGGCCTGAGCGTGCCGCTGGCGCTGATGAGCTCAGACGGACGAGTCGAGGAGGCGTGATGAGCGAGCAGCGACTGTGGGACGACGTCGACGCGTACGTCGAGGAGCAGCTGATCGACGAGGACGACGTGCTGCGACAGGCGACCCGCGCGAGCGCGGAGGCGGGCCTGCCGCCGATCGCGCTGACGCCCGCGCACGGCAAGCTCCTGCATCTGCTCGCGCGCATCCACGGCGCCCGCAGCATCCTCGAGATCGGCACGCTCGGCGGCTACAGCACGATCTGGCTCGCCCGCGCGCTGCCAGCGGACGGGCGCCTGGTCACGCTCGAGTTGAGCCCTGACTACGCCAGGGTTGCCGGCACGAATATTGAGCGTGCCGGCCTTGCCTCCCTCATAAAAATAGAAGTCGGCCCCGCGCGCGACTCGTTGCGCGCCCTAATCGATCAGGACGCCGGTCCCTTCGACATGGTGTTCATCGACGCGGACAAGCAGGGCACGCCGGAGTACTTCCGGCTGGCGCTCCAGCTGACGCGCCCGGGCAGCGTGATCGTCACCGACAACGTCGTGCGCGACGGCGAGCTCGCCAACGCCGCCACCGAGGACGAGCGCGCGCTGGGGATGCGCCGCTTCCACGAGCTGCTCGCCGCCGAGCGTGTCGCGGGGCGGGTGAGCGCCACGACGGTGCAGACGGTCGGCGCGAAGGGATACGACGGCTTCACGCTCGCGCTCGTGGAGCACCCATGACGCGGCTCACCCCGACGGGCGCAGGCAGGCGATAGGCTCGGGGCTGTGGCGGGAGAGCTGAAGCTGGGGCTGAACACGGGCTACTGGGCCGGCGGGCCGCCCCCCGCCGCGGTGGAGGCGGTCGCGGAGGCCGAGCGGCTGGGGTTCGACTCGATCTGGACGGCCGAGGCGTACGGATCCGACTGCCTGACGCCGCTGGCGTGGTGGGGCGCGTCGACCGAGCGGATCAAGCTGGGCACGGCGATCGTGCAGATGTCCGCGCGACAGCCCGCCGCCACGGCGATGGCCGCGATGACCATGGACCATCTCTCGGGCGGGCGCTTCATCCTCGGCCTCGGCGTGTCGGGGCCGCAGGTCGTCGAGGGCTGGTACGGGATGCCGTTCGCCAAGCCGCTCGCGCGCACGCGTGAGTACATCGCGATCCTGCGCGACATCTGGGCGCGCAAGGGCCCGGTGACGGCGACCGGGCCGCACTACCCGCTGCCCTACCCGGAGGGAACCGGCCTCGCGAAGGCGCTGAAGTCCTCGATCCACCCGCTGCGCGAGGACATCCCGATCTACCTCGGCGCGGAGGGGCCGAAGAACATCGCGCTGTGCGCGGAGCTGTGCGACGGCTGGCTGGCGATGCTGTTCTCGCCCGCCGTCTACGACGAGCTGTACCGCCCGTCGCTGGAGGAGGGCTGGGCGCGCCCCGGCGCGCGTCGCAGCGCGGCGGACTTCGAGGTGTGCGCGACGGTGCCGCTGATCGTCACCGACGACGTCGAGGCCGCCGCCGACGCGCTGCGCCCGTTCTACGCGCTGTACTTCGGCGGCATGGGAGCCAAAGGCGCCAACTTCCACGCCAACGTGCCGATCCGCATGGGGTACGAGAAGGAGGTCGACGAGATCCAGGAGCTGTACCTGAGCGGCAGGAAGGACGAGGCCGGCGCGAAGATCCCGACGGCGCTGATCGAAGCGCTGTCGCTGATCGGCCCGCGCGAGAAGATCCGCGACGACCTGCACAAGTGGCGCGAGTCGGTCGTCACCACGCTGCTCATCTCAGGCGACGCCGCGACGCTGCGCACGGCCGCGGAGCTCGTGCTCGGCTGAGCGGTGTACGCGAACTTCCAGTTCGAGATCTACGGGCTCGGCCTCGCCGGTCAGACGCCGAAGCTGCCGATCGCCGTCGGCGAGCTCGAAGCTGCGGCGCGCGAGCGGCTGAGCGCGGAGGCGTTCGGCTACGTCGCCGGCGGCGCCGGCTCGGAGCTGACGATGCGCAACAACCTGCGCGCTTTCGAGCGCTGGGAGATCGTGCCGCGGATGCTGCGCGACGTCTCCGAGCGCGATTTGAGCACGACGATCCTCGGCACGAGCATGCCCGCGCCGGTGCTGCTCGCGCCGATCGGCGTGCAGTCGATCGTCCATCCCGAAGGCGAGCTGGCGGTCGCGCGCGCGGCGGCCGCGCACGGGCTGACGGCGATCCTCAGCACGGCGGCGTCGCACTCGATCGAGCAGGTCGCCGAGGCGACGGGCGACGGCCCGCGCTGGTATCAGCTGTACTGGCCCACCGATCGCGCGCTGGCGGCGAGCTTCGTCGGGCGCGCGGGCGACGCCGGCTACGAAGCGATCGTCGTGACGCTCGACACGTGGCTGCTCGGCTGGCGCCCGCGCGACCTCACGAATGGATACCTGCCGTTCCTGAAATGCGAGGGCGTCGCCACGTACTTCAGCGACCCCGTGTTCCGCGCGGCGCTCGAGCGCACCCCCGAGGAGGACCCGGGGCCGGCGCTCGGCCACTGGGCCTACCAGTTCTCCAACCCGCGCGTGACGTGGGCCGACCTGGAGTGGCTGCGCGAGCAGACCGAGCTGCCGATCGTGCTCAAGGGGATCCTCCACGAGGAGGACGCCAGGCGGGCCGTGGCGGTGGGCGCCGACGGCCTGATCGTGTCCAACCACGGCGGGCGCCAGGTCGACGGCTCGATCGGCGCGCTCGACGCGCTGCCGGGCGTGCGCGCGGCGGCCGGCGATGACTTCCCGGTGCTGTTCGACAGCGGCATCCGCACCGGCGCCGACGTCTTCAAGGCGCTCGCGCTCGGCGCCGACGCGGTCTGCCTCGGGCGCCCGTACGCGTGGGGCCTCGCGCTCGACGGCCAGGCGGGCGTCGAGCACGTGCTGCGCTGCCTGCTCGCCGAGCTCGACCTCACGCTCGCGCTCAGCGGCCACACGCAGATCGCGCAGGTGGCGCCCTCCGCGCTGTGCCGCGCGTAAAGGACCTCAAGGAGCTCCGCGCCCGGTCGGGCTCCAAGCGCCTGACGCTGATCGCCTGCATCCTCGGCTCGGGGATCGCGACGCTGGACGGCAGTGTCGTGAACGTCGCGCTGCCGACGATCCAGCGCGCGCTCGGCGGCGGGCTGGCCGCGCAGCAGTGGGTCGTCAACGGCTACCTGCTGACGCTCGGCTCGCTGATCCTCGTCGGGGGATCGCTCGGCGACCTGTACGGCCAGCGGCGCACGTTCGCGCTCGGCGTGACCGGCTTCGGCGTGGCCTCGCTCGGGTGCGCGCTGGCGCCGACGATCGGCTGGCTGGTGGCCGCCCGCGCCGTCGAGGGCGTCTTCAGCGCGCTGCTGACGCCGGCGTCGCTGGCGGTGATCATCAACACGTTCCCCGAGTCCGAGCGCGGCGCGGCGATCGGGGCGTGGACGGCGTGGGGGACGATCGCTGTGGTGATCGGGCCGCTGATCGGCGGCGAGCTGCTGGCGATCGCATCGTGGCGGTGGATCTTCGTCATCAACCTCCCGCTGGTGGCGATCTGCGTTGCGCTGATCCGCGTGGCGATCCCGCCGGCGGCGCCGCGCATGCGGAGCGGACGCAATGTGGACGTCCCCGGCGCGCTGCTGTGCGCACTGGGCCTCGCGGGGCTGGTGTTCGCGCTGATCGAGCAGCCGCGGCTGGGCTGGTCGAGCCCGGGCGTGCTCGCGCCGCTGCTCGGCGGCGGCGCGCTGCTGGCCGGCTTCGTCCTGCGCGAGTCGCGCGCCCGCGACCCGATGCTGCCGCTGCGGCTGTTCCGCCAGCGCAACTTCTCGGCGGGGAACGTCGAGACGTTCTCGATGTACGCGGGCCTGTCGATCGTGTTCTTCTTCCTGGTCATCTTCCTGCAGCAGATCGGCGGCTACTCGCCGCTGAAGAGCGGCCTCACGACGGCGCCGGTGACCGCGGTCACGTTCCTGCTCTCGCGCCGCTTCGGCCGGCTGGCCGACCGCTACGGGCCGCGCCTGTTCATGGGCGCCGGGCCGCTCGTGTGTGCGGTCGGGCTGATGATGCTCCTGCGGGTCGGCGTCCACATCTCCTACTGGCGCGACGTGCTGCCCGGGCTGCTGGTGTTCGCGCTCGGCCTGGCGATCACGGTCGCGCCGCTGACCGCTGCGGTGCTCGCGGACGCGACCGAAGACGATGCGGGGATCGCCTCGGGCGTCAACAACGCGGTCGCGCGCGTCGCCGGGCTGATCGGCACCGCCGCGGTCGGGGCGGCCGTGTCGGCCTCGTTCGTCGCGAACCTCGACGGTCGTGTCGCCGGCGTCGCGCTGAACGCCGCCGGGCGGGCGGCGCTCGCGGAGGCGCGGCGGCTGCCGCTCGGGCTGCCGGATGTGCGCGGCCTGCCCGCCGCGCAGGCGCACGCGCTGACGAGCGCGGCGCAGCAGGCATCGCTGCACGGGTTCCACCTCGGCATGCTGATCGCCGCCGCGCTCGTCGCGATCGGTGGCCTCGTCGGGGCGGCCGGCATTCGCAACCGCCACGGCGCGATCACCGCCGAGCACTGCTCGACCGGGCAGCTCGTCGGCCCCGGCCGCCAACTGGCGGAAGCGGCGTCCGCGGCTTCCGGTTGACTTCGCGGGAATGAGATCGATGCGGTTCGTCCACGGGACTGTCCTCGCGGCGCTCGTGGCGCTCGCGCTCACGCTTGCTTTGCCGGCGCTGGCCTCGGCGAACCTGTACTGCGTCAACGAACCCGCGTGCGTGAAAGCCGGGGGAACCGCCGAAGGCAGCGAAGGCGTCGGCCTGCAGAAAGCGCTGACGAGCGCCGAAGGTCATGCCGGCAGCACCGTCGAGATCGGCCCCGGCACGTACACGCGGGCGAAAGGCTTCACGTACAGCGGTGTCCCCGTGACGATCCAGGGCGCAGGGGCGGGATCCACGATCCTGACGACCCCGCTGGAAACCGGCGGCAACGTCCTCGCCCTGAATAGCGCCTCCGCGATCCTGTCAAACGTGGGCGTCCAGATAGCGGCCGGGGAAGGTCAGCGGGGCATCGAGCTGAGCGCCGGGACGGTCGAACACGTCTCCATCTCGGGCGGGGCTGGGAAAGACGTCCCGACCGGGCTGGTCATCTCGGGCGGGGTCTTCACGGACGGGTCGATCGACATGAGCGAAGTCGAAACCACTACCGGCGTCAGCGCGAGCGGCGGGGAAGTGACCGACTCGACGATCACCGGCTCCTACGGGGTAGATGCATCGGTCGCGACGACCGTGCGGGGCTGCCGGATCTCGGCGAACAGCCCCATCGAAGCCTACGACGCGAACCTGATCATCGAAGACACGCTGCTCGACCTGCGCGGATCCGGGAATTGGGGGGTTGGGTTCGCCGCCCTCGAGGGCAAGAGCGCTACGGCGACCCTGCGGGGCCTGACGATCGTCAACGGCGGCTCCGGTTCGGTCGGGTTGGAGGTCAGAGCCTATGACCCGGAAGCGATAGCCACCCACGCCGTGCTCGCGCTGGAAGACTCGATCATCAGCCACGTGACCCATCCGATCGTCGAGACGGCCAGCGAAGCCGACGCGACCGCCGCGGTTACCAGCGATTACTCGAGCTACGAAACGGCTGGAGACCTTGCCACCCCGGAAAACGGTGGCGCCACGCCGACTCTGAGCGATGCGAACCCCGTGTCCACGACCCCCGACTTCATCAACGCCGTGTTCGGCGCCACCGGCTTCACCAAGGGTGACTGGGCGCTGCTGGCCAGCTCTCCGCTGATCAGAGCCGGCAGGCCCAGCTCCCTGACGGCGGGCGAATACACGCTCGACGCCGCCGGCAACCCGCGAATCGTCGACGGGGCCCGCGACGTTGGCGCGTACGAGTACCAGCGGGCGGCCCCCGTCGTCAGCGCCACCGGGACGCCGCTGAGCGTGGTGGTGGGCGAGCCGGTGAGCTTCAGCGGCTCGGCGAGCGTGATCGAACCGGGCGACGCGATCTCCGGCTACCAGTGGACGTTCGACGACGGCGCGAGCGCGCCCGCGGGCGCCGGCGCGACGCATGCGTTCACGACGGCGGGGACGCACACGGCGACGCTGACGGCGACCGACTTGGTCGGTGTAAAGGGGACGGCGGTGGTGAGCGTCGCTGTGACGGCAGGTGTGTCGATTCACACGGATTGCCTATGTGGACGCGGCCGACCGAGCGTCTCGCTGGCGGTCGCGCCGCACGCGTTTCGTGCCGCAAGCAAGGGTGCGAGCATCGCCCGGGCGCCGGTGGGTGCGCGCGTGAGCTTCACCCTCTCACAGGCAGGCGGTGTGACCTTCACGGTCGAGCGCGTCCTCGCCGGCGTCAAGCACGGCCATTCGTGCGTGTCCCCATCGCACGGCAGCACCCACGGCAAGCGCTGCACACGCGACGTACTCCTGCACGGCTCGTTCGCCCACGCGGGAGTCGCGGGCGCCAACTCGCTGCGCTTCACCGGCCGCGTGCACGGGCACGCGCTCGCGCCGGGCAGCTATCTGCTGATAGCGACCTACAACGGCGCCGGCGGAAGGGCGAGCGCGAGCGCGCCCTTCCGCATCGTCGGTTGAGCAAGAGCCGTCGTGGCGCCGAGGCCTGCGCCACGAAGCGCGTGATGCCCACTACGCTCGGTATGTGGCCAATACGCCTGCACGCCGAAGTGACTCCTTGCCGGCCGGCTATGGCGAGTTCCTTGCGGAGATCAAGGCGCGGGATACCGAACCGGCGCGGTCAAGCTGACCCGGGACGCTCCCGCAGAGCTCAAGCCCGCACTTCCCGACCTACCAGCGCTGGCGCATGAGCTGACAGGCATCGTCGAGGCTGCTGAGATCGTCTACGACGGCGACCTCGACGAAGAGCCCGTCACCACGGATTGAGCATTTGGCCAACAGAGCGTTGGCCAAATGCGCTTCGGCACAAACTACAGGATCTCAGACGGGCTCCCGCGCATAAGTCTGCATCGCCTCGATGATCGGCGCGAGTCGGCGTCCGCGCGCCGTCAGCCGATACTCGACCGACGGCGGGCTGGAGGGGACGACGGTCCGCTCGATCAGCCCCGCCCCCTCGAGTTCCCGCAGGCGCTCGGAGAGCATCCGCGGCGAGATCCCGGCGACGGCGTCGGCGAACTCGTTGAAGCGCAGTGCGCCGGTGAGCGCGGCGTAGATGATCGACAGCTGCCAGCGCCTCTCGAGGAGGTCCGCCGTCTGGCGGACCTCCACGGGGACCGGCTCACATCTACGCGTGCGCGACATTGCGAGCCGGCTCCAGGGCGCGATCGAGGACCTCCTGGACGGTCATCACCGGGTGGAAGGTCATCTGCTCACGGACCTCCTCGGGGATGTCGTCGAGGTCGCCGCGGTTGCGCTCGGGCAGGATCACGTCGGTCAGGCCGGCCGCATGGGCGGCGAGCGCCTTCTGCTTGAGCCCGCCGATCGGCAGCACGCGGCCCTGCAGCGTCACCTCGCCGGTCATGCCGACCGTGTGCTTGACCGGGCGTCCGGACAGCAGCGAGGCCAGTGCCGTGACCATCGTGACGCCGGCGCTCGGACCGTCCTTGGGGATCGCGCCGGCGGGCACGTGCACGTGGAACTCCTGGTTCTCGAACGCGCTCTCGTCGATGCCGAGCTCCTCGGCGTGGCCGCGCACGTAGGAGAGCGCGATCTTCGCGGACTCCTTCATGACGTCGCCGAGCTGCCCGGTCAGCACGAGGCTGTTGCCGCCTGAGCCGCCGCCTTTCATGGCGGTGGCCTCGACGAACAGCACGTCTCCGCCGGAGCCGGTCACGGCCAGACCCGTCGCGACACCCGGGTGTGCGGTGCGCGCGGCGGACTCCTGGAAGAACTTCTGGCGTCCGAGCGCGTCGCGCACGATCTCCAGGTCGATCTTCACGGGTGCCTGTGCCTTGCCGGAGGCGATCTGCGTAGCGGTCTTGCGCAGGACCGTGCCGAGGTTGCGCTCGAGGTTGCGTACGCCGGCCTCGCGCGTGTACTCGGAGATGATCGTGCGCAGCACGTCGTCGGAGATCTCGACCTCGTCCTCGCGCAGGCCGTTGCGGTCGCGCTGGCGCGGCCACAGGTAGCCCTTGGCGATCGCGAGCTTCTCCTCGGAGGTGTAGCCGTCGAAGCTGATCACCTCCATGCGGTCGAGCAGCGGTCCGGGGATCGTGTCGGCGACGTTGGCCGTGGCCAGGAACATCACCTGGCTGAGGTCCAGCTCGACGTCGAGGTAGTGGTCGCGGAACGAGTGGTTCTGCGCGGGGTCGAGGACCTCGAGCAGCGCCGCAGAGGGGTCTCCGCGCCAGTCGGCGCCGACCTTGTCGACCTCGTCGAGCAGGATCACCGGGTTCATCGTGCCGGCATCGCGCAGCGCCCTGACCAGACGGCCGGGGAGCGCCCCGATGTAGGTACGCCGGTGCCCGCGGATCTCGGCCTCGTCGCGCACGCCGCCCAGCGACATCCGCACGAACTCGCGCCCGGTGGCGCGGGCGATCGACTCGCCGATCGAGGTCTTGCCGGTGCCGGGCGGTCCGATCAATGTCAGGATCGCCCCGGACTTGGGGTCGGCCTCGATGTTGCGGTCCTGGCGCAGCTTGCGCACGGCCAGGTACTCGGTGACGCGGTCCTTGACGTCCTCCAGGCCCGCGTGATCGGCGTCCAGCACCGCACGCGCGGCGACCGGGTCGAGGTGCTCCTCGGAGCGCTTGCCCCACGGCACCGCGATCAGCCAGTCCAGGTACGTGCGGATCATGCTCGACTCGCCGGTCTGCTCGCCCATGCGCTCCAGGCGCGCGAGCTCCTTGAGCGCCTGCTCCTTGACGGGCTCGGGCATGCCGGCGTCCTCGATCTTGGTGCGGTACTCATCGGCGACCGACGCGTCGTCCTCGCCGAGCTCCTTGCGGATCGAGTCCATCTGCTTGCGCAGGAAGTACTCGCGCTGCTGCTTCTCAGCGCCCTCCTGCACGTCCTCGCGGATGCGCCTGCGCACCTGCAGCTCGGCCAGGCTCTCGCGCTGCAGCTTGACGGCGAGCTCGAGGCGCTCGGTGACGTCGAGCGTGCGCAGCAGCTCGACCTTCTGCTCGTAGTTGAGGTTGGGGGAGTAGCCGGCGGAGTCCGCCAGCGCTCCCGGCTCGGCGATCGCTCGCAGGAACGCGGAGATGCGACCGTCGTCGCCGCGCAGCTCGAGGATCTCCTCGACGGTGGCGCGGTACTCGCGCTCGAGCTCGCGCGTGCGTTTGTCGGTGGGCACCGGGTCGGGGCGCTCGTCGACCTCGACGCGCAGCTCGCCACCGGTGCCGGTTTCGGCGGCGCCGATCAGCGCGCGGTGCTCGCCGGAGAGCGACACTGCGCGCCCGCCGCCGGGCAGGCGGATCTTGTCGGAGACCTCGGCGATCGTGCCGACCTCCAGGAACTCGTTCTCGTGGCGCGGCACGAGCACGACGCGCTCGTCCTCGCCGACGTCGACGGTCAGCGTGATGCCCATGTTCGGGAACACGACTGTGTCGTCCAGCGGGATCAGCCGCAGGCGCTGCGAGGTCTCTGACGGCTGTATGGGGGGCTTCTCTGAGGCGGATGGCATGGTGGTTGGCTCCATGTGGGTTACGAAAGTGTAGTTAGTATAGCGCGGGGTGGTTGCACGCGCAAGTACTTTCGGGTCATGCCGGAAATGGCGTTGCAGAGCCAGATTCGGGGTGATCCGAGAGAACCGTCCCAAGCTCTCCGTAGAAAAGAGGCGGTGACTGAATCGATCGAGCAACTCGGCTTGGCGCTCACGACCCGAGCGCTGGCCGAGCAGGAGCGGACTCTGTCCGGGTTGCGGACGTGCGCTGGCACGGTGCTGGCGGCAGCGTCAGTCGCCGGTTCGTTCCTGGGCGCGAAGGCGAGCCACGGCTCGCTCGATGCTTGGGGCATTCTCGCGATGCTCTCGTTTGCGTTGTGCTTGGCCAGCGCCATCTGGGTGCTCATGCCACACAAGTTCGTCTTCGCTTTTCGTGGCGAAGTGCTGGTGGCTGCGAGTGATCGCCAAGAGCCCCTTGACGTGAGTGATGCGTATCGCGCGGCAGGCCGCTGGATCGTGCCCCACCTGCATGTCAATCGACGCAAGATCGACTGGTTGTCGAAATGGCTGACTGCGAGCTGTGTGCTCCTCGCCATCGAGGTGATCTCGTGGACCCTGAGTATCGCGAGCTAAGCTAATCCCATGGCTACGAAGAACACGGACACGTGGCCGAAGGCGAGGCCACCGGCGCATTTTCCCGCAGATGCGCCGCCCGGCTTTGCCATACCCGAAGGCGGCGTGCCGGGGGCGAGGTTGTGGAGCGCGTTCGTTCGACGAATCCGCAGGCGGTTTCGCAGCGCGCGCCGCGCCGCGCGGTAACGGGTTGCGACAGGCCTAATCCGGCCCGTCGAAGCTGACATCGACGTTCTGCTCGTGCACGCGCTCCTCGACCTCCGCCGCTGAGGTCAGCGCGCGCCTGTCGGCCTCGAGCAGCGGGTCGGAGAAGAAGCTGCGCGGCCACAGCCGGCGCACGCGCACGACGTTGATCTCAGCGGCGAAGATCGTCAGCTGGGCGCCGAGATAAAGCCAGGCGAGCAGCCCGAGCACGACTGCGAAGACGCCGTACAGCGGTTGTGTGTGCTTGAGCTCATGGTCGACGTAGAAGCCGCCGAGGTGTTGCAGGAGCTGCCAGAAGACAGCCGCAATGATCACGCCCGGCAGCAGTTGGCGCCGAGAGACCTCGACAGCGGTGAGCAGTTTGAAGGCGGTCATGAACAGGGCGAGGTTGAACGCGAACGCCACGACGATCCCCGCGATCACCTTGGGCGCAGAGTGCGTCGCAGAGCCGACGAAGCCTGCGGCGGTGGTGGAGATAACGAACAGCGTGCCGAGCATCGCGAGCATCGCCAGGCCACGCAGGCGCGCCTGCAGGAAGTTGGGGCGGTCCTTGAAGGGCACGCTCCAGATGCGGTTGAAGGCATTCTGGGTGGCGCCGGTTACGCCCATGCCAGCAAGCAGCGAGCCGAGCGCGCCGATCGTCAGGCCGATGCTGCTGCCGGTAAGTGATTTCAGTTTGACCTGGTCGCGGATCAGCGGAAACTGCCCGAGCGCGCTGTCGAGGATCCGCTTCTGCTCGCTTGGGTCGCCCTGCAGCACGAAGCCGAGCACCGTGACGAGCACGAGCAGCAGCGGGAACAGCGACACGAAGCCGTAGTAGGCGATCAGCGCGGCGAGCTGTCCGGCCTGGTCGTCCTGGAACTTCTTGAGCACGGCGGCGAGGAAGCGCAGTCGCGGGCTCTGCTGCTGATGGCGGTCGAGCTGGTGAAGGCGGTCGGTGATGCTCATCGGGAGCGACGCGTCGGCATGGCGGGTGGCAGCACGCGTACGTGTCTACCCGATGCGCGCCAAAGACGCGGCGCGGGGGGAAATTGGGAGGGGGGTCTCGAGGCCGCGGCGCTCGACATCCCTATGTGTCGAGTCGTGGAGAGCTGCAAGCACCGGCGCCAAGCGCCGCGTCGTGGTCCGATCGCGTGGGCCCACGGCGGGCCTTCGACGCGACCGAGGAAGTCGCGCTGGTTGCGCGCGCCAGGCGTGAGCTGCTGCTGCGAGTGCATCGCCACCGGCTGCGAATGGAGGACCTCGAGGACTGCTACAGCCAGGCCACGCTGGAGCTGGTGACACACGCGCGGCGCGGTGGGCGCTTCGCCAGCCGGCTGCATCTCGCACACACTCTCGAGCAGCGTTTCGTATCGCGGATTCGCGATCGGAGACGGGCCCTTTCCGGGCGCAGCCCCATGCAGGCGGCGCTCGAGGCGGCGATGCCCCTCGACTGCGCCACCGACGAACAGATCGACATCGTCGACGTGCGCGCCGAGCTCGAGACGCTCGTGATCCTCCGAGAGGATCTGCGCCGGGTGCGGGCGCTCGCGCAGCGGCTCAGCGACGATCAGCGGCTGGTGCTCGCCGCTCAGGTCGGTCAGGTGACCCCCGGCGATTTCTGCCGAATCAACGGCTGGTCGTTGGAGAAGTACCGCAAGGTGGCACAGCGGGCACGCGCCCGTCTCACGGCACTGATGGCGCTCGAGGAGCCGGCTGTCCCGTCCGGCACCACCCCGTCGGAAGGGGAGATAGGGACGCTCTATGAACCTATCTCCCCCCACTCATAGACCTGTCCCCCGGAACGCCGGCGGCCGGTTGAACGGACGGCGGCACGGCGATTCTGACCCGCGCGCAAGCGGCCGGGGGCCGGGGATCTCCCCGCTCTGGCTTCCGGCCGCCCGCGTGCACGCCCTCGTGGGGGCGCGATGACGTTGCTGCGGCGAGCGCATCGCGAGGTCTACCGCGTGTACAGCGAGGATGAGTTCTTCGCGTGCGCCGACCATGACGAGCGCTCCGAGCCGGCCGGCGCGGTGGGCGAGCGACGGCTGCAGAGGGTGGCGGGGCTGACGGTGCTGCTGGCGGCCACCGGCGCGGTGGGTGGTCTGATCGCGATCACCGGCCTGTCCGCGAGCGCGGGTGCACGCCGGAGGGCGGGGGCGGGTCTGCTTGCGGCCACGCGTTCGTTCATGTACCCGCGATCGGCGCGAGCCCGTGTATGGAGCGAGTCGTCGAGTGCGGACGGGTTGCGCGGGCGCGAGGTGCACGCGCGGCAGATGGGTAGGCGGGTGGACGCGGTTGCCCTGGCTCGACATGGCGAATCGTCGCGACGGACCGTCCCCCGGCGTCCGATTGCCTCGGAGCAGGCGGCCGCCGTCGCCGTGAGCGAGCAGAGCACGCCGGTCGCGACCGCCGCGCCCGCTCAGTCCGTGCACGTCACGGCGAGCGCTGCGGCGACATCGCAGCGCTCCGGCCAGGCCGAGTTCGGATTCGAGCGCTGAGGAGCCGGTGTGACGCGCGACGATCCACATCCCACGGTGACGATCGCCAGCCGCGCGATGTGGCGAATACGGCTGGCGCGCGAGCTGCCTCGCTACCTGCTGTGCGCGATGTCGGTGGCGGGGCTCGCGGCGAGCACCCGCTTCGCGATCGCGCCGCCGACGGCGAAGCTGTCCGCGGTGGCGGTGCGCCAGCCGTCGCTACCGGATCGGGCGGCCGAAGCGTATGCGGCGCTGTTCGCGCGCCGCTACCTGACATGGAACGCGGCCGAACCGCAGGCCAGCGCCAGCGCGCTCGAACCCTTCCTCGGGCCGGGCCTGGAACCCGACGCAGGCCTTGAGCTTCCCGCCAGCGGCGAGCAGCGGGTCGAATGGGCGGAAGTGGTGCAGGCGCGCTCGCCCGCGCCGGGTCAGCACGTGTACACGGTCGCGGCGCAGACCGACAGCCAGGGCCTGCTGTACCTCACGGTGCCCGTCGCGCGCACCGCGGCGGGCGGTCTCGCGCTGGACGGCTACCCGGCGTTCGTCGGCGCCCCGGCGGCCGGTCCGGCGCAGGCTGCGGGACACCTGCGTGAAGTGCTCGAACCGGCGCTTGCCACGGTTGTGCAGCGGGCGCTGCGCAACTACCTGGCCGCCTCCTCGAGCGAGCTGGCGGCAGACCTGGCCGGTGGCGCTCGCGTCTCGCTCCCCGAGCAGCCGCTGAGCCTGGAGTCGATGCAGCGCCTGGACTGGGCGCTGGAAGGCAGCGCGGTGCTGGCGACGGTGCAGGCGCAGGACGGGCGTGGCGTCCGTTACACGCTCGCCTACGAACTGGATGTGGTCCGCGACCAGGGACGTTGGGAGGTCGCGGCCGTGCAGATGGACCCCGATGAGTAGACCGCGACCCAAGGAGAACCCCATGAAGATCCGACGTTCCCGCCAGCTGATCGTCGCTCTGCTCGCGTGCGTGTGCACCGCCACCGTGCCCGCGGCGGCGCTCGGCGCTGTCACGAGCACGAGCGCGAGCACGGGCGCCACCGGAGCGCCGCCGGCGGCGGCGCCGGAAAGCAGCGGCAGCTCGCTGGAAACGGCGGCGGCGAAGGCCGGCAGCACGGGGCGGGCGGTCGCGATGAGCCTGATCGGCCTCGCGTTCGCGGTGGCCGCGACGGTGCTGGCGTTCCGCCGGGACTTCAAGGAGGCCGCCGGCGTGTTCGCGGTCGGGATCGTCTCGGTGCTGCTTGCGACGCCGGCCGGCGTGAGCCTGCTGCGCGACACGGTCACCTCGCTGTTCGGGTCGTCGTGATCGAGATCCGCTCCTACCGCCGCGTGTTCGACCTCGAGCGGCGGATCTACAGCGTCGATCACCTGCGGCTGAACCCGGGCGGGATACCCGTGCGAGGCGTCGTGTACTTCCTCGCGATCCTGCTGGCAGGGCTCGTCGCCGGCGATCTGCCCCTGCTCGGAGTCCTGGTCGCGAAGCTCCCCTGGTACCTGCGCGACATCGCGCTCCCCGGCGCGGGCGCGACGGTGCTCAGCGCCATCCGGCTTGAGGGCCGCACCTTTCACCTGGCCGCCCACGCGCTCGTGCGCCACTGGGTCGGGCCGCGCCGGCTCGCCGGCGGGCGACGGTGCGCAGCGATCGGGGCGCTGTGGTGTCCGCGCGAGCTCGTGTTGCTTCCCGACGGGTCGGACGGTCGTCTGCGCCGTCTTCGCTACACGGGACCGGGCGCGGTGCTCGTATCGATCGAGCACGAGCGTCGCGGGCGGGCGAGGGAGCGGGGATCCATCGCCACGGCACGACCCGGGCGCCGTCCCGCGCTGACGATCGCGCAGCCGGCCGGAGCACGCGCGCTGGAGCGCGGGCAGGTGATCGCGCTCGGGCGCGGAGCGCGCCTGCGCGTGCGAGCGAACGATTCGCGGGGCGGATGAGGCGGTGGCGGAGCCGATCGCGTTCGTGTACGGGAACTGCGTCTTCGGCCAGGGGCTCGACGACGCGTGGGCGGCGTTCGCGGTGGAGACCTTCTCGTATGCGTGGCTGAGCGAGGAAGGCAAGCGCGCCCGCTTCCTCGCGCTGATCGGCGCGCTCGAGGCGATCGAGGCCGACGTGCAGATCCTGCGCGTGGGGCGGCGCTGGGAGCTCGAGCGCTACGCGCGTGCGTTGCGCGAGGACAGCGAATCAGGGCCGGCGAACGCTCGCGCGCACGCCCGTGCGAGGGAGCGCTACGTCGCCGAGCACGTGCGGCGTCTCGGCGATGTCGGGACCGCGCAGCCGGCGGTGTTCCTGATGGTGAGCCTGCGCGATCCCGAACGCGACGTCGCCTCCTACGTCTCGCGCGCGGCGGGGCAGACTCCGCGGGAGTGGTGGCGAGGGCTCAGGAGGGCGCTGGCTGTGCGCGACAGGCGCCTGCTCAGCGTGTCGGAGCTCGAGCGGGTGCGCGTGCGGGCCGACCATGCGCACGCGCGCTTGGAGGACTTCCTGCCGGTGCGCCAGGCGCGCGGCGTCGAGCTGCAGTGGCTCGTTCGCAGAGCGTTCTGCCGCGGGCTCGGCGAACCGGTCGTCGACGGACTGCACGAGCCGCGCGCGCTGATGTTCGAGCGCAACGGCGAGGCGGTCCTCGCGCCGCTGGAAGCCGACGTGATGCGCTGGTCCGACGGCTATGTGGAGAACCGCGGCCGGGCGCTGCGGATCGAGTCCGAGCTCGGCACGAGCTGGCAGGCGCAGCTGGTGCTGGGCGCGCTGCCCGAGCGGATGCAGTTTCCCGGCCGGCGCGCGGAGCTGATGTTCGCGCCCCCGGAGAGCCTGCCGTTCGGCGTGGACCTATCGCTGAACGCTCGCTTCCTGCCCAACGAGCTGGCGCTGCGGATCGCCCGGAGGCGGATCCAGGATGCCGATCAGATCGTGCGTGCGGAGTCCGGCGGTGAGCAGGGGGTCTCCGACCTGGGCTACGAGCGCACGCAGGAGGCGCGGGACCTGCTCGCGCACCTGCAGGCATCCAGCAAGCCGCCGCTGCTGCGCGCGACGCTGGCGATCGCGGTCGCGGCCGGCAGCGAGCAGGAGTTGGAGGAGCGCGTGGAGATGTGCAGGCGGGCGTACGGAGAGATTCGCCTGCACCGGCCGTTGGGCGATCAGCTGCAGCTGTTCCTGCAGCAACTGCCGGGGCAGCGCACGCGGCTGGCGGGCTACGACGACACGCTGACGGCCGAACAGATCGCGGCGATGATGCCGACCGCGGAGCACGCCGCAGGATCGCGCAGGGGCTTCTACCTCGGCCACACGCTGTCAGGCTCGCGCCAGCCGGTCACGTTCAACCTGCGCGAGGGCTCCGACAGCGACCGCAACACGACGATCCTGAGCGTCGGGGCGCTCGGGTCGGGCAAGACGACGCTCGCGCAGAAGCTCGAGTACGAGGCGTTCCTGCAGGGCGCGAGGGTGATCGACTGCGATCCGAAGGGCGATCACCGCTTCCATCTGCTGCCGGACGTGGCGGAGCACGTCGAGTGCGTGACGCTGCGGCCTGACCCGTCGCTGCGCGGCATGCTCGACCCGCTGAGGGTGGCGCCTGAGCATCTGCGCCAGGACGCGGCGACGTCGTTCCTGCGCGACCTGCTGCCGGGGAGGGCCGATCCGGCGTGGGAGACGGCCGTCGTCGGCGCGGTCGACCGTGTCCTCACCCGCTGCGCCGAGCCCACCTGCCGCGAGGTCGTCAGAGCGCTCGAGGAGGGCGATGAGACCGACGTCAAGGTCGGCAGGGCGCTCGACGTGTACGCGCGCTCGGGACTGACGCAGCTCGGTTTCGCGGACCCGGCCGTGAAGCTGCCGCCCGTCGGGCACCGCCAGGTCACCTATCTGCCGATCCGCGACCTGCCCGCGCCGCCGCCGGGCATGGCGCGCTCCGAGTACTCCCAGGCCGAGCGGGTGGGCGAGCAGATCGTGCGGCTGATCGCGATGTTCGCGATGCACCTGATGGGCTCGGAGCGGGGGCGCCTGAAGATCTTCTGCTTCGACGAGGGGTGGCGGCTGTTGAGCGACCCCGTCGGACGCACGCTGCTGGCATCGCTACAGCGGATGGGCCGCTCGGAGCTGGCCGTGCCGATCATCAGCACGCAGCTGGTCACCGACGCGCTGATCGGGGAGCGGGAGTCGCTGGAGAACCTGATCGGGGCGACGTTCGTGTTCGGCATGCGCTCGCAGGCGGAGGCGGCGCGAGCGCTCGCGCTGCTCGGACTGGACCCGGAGGACAGGCGCATGTGCCAGAGCCTGCTCGAGCTCGAAGCTGGGCGATGTCTGTTCCGCGACCACAGCGGCCGCGTCGAGGCGATTCAGGTGGACGTGGTGGCGCCGTCGTTGCTGCGCGCGTTCTCGACGACCCCCACGAGCTGAGTGACGGCCAAACGGATCGCGCCGGCGGTGCTGGCTGCGCTCGCGACTGTCACCTGCGCCGAGGTCGGAGCGGCGACTGCACGCGCGGCGATCGCGGCCACCGCGCGTGCGCCGGCCCCGCTCGCACGAGTCAGCATGCTCGCCGGCGATGGTGCAGCCCCAAGGTCGAGCGCGCCAGGGCACGCACAGGCGCCCACGCACAGGGCGCCGAGCAGCGCGCCGCTGACGACGGGCACGGGCGCCGGCGCGGGCGGCGACGGCGAAGAAGCCGCGGAGGGCACGCAGCAGGCCGACGTGGACCCGCTGGTGAGCAACGGCCTTGCCAGCCCCACGTGCACGGGGGCGCTCGCGGGCGAACTGTCGCAGGCCGGCAGGCGCAACTGCGCGACATCGGGGTTCGTGGCGGCGCCGGCGCCGACCGGCGACTACGGGATCGACGTGCACATCGATACCGGCGTGCTCGACGACAGCTCCGGATGGCTGCTGAGCATCGTGCAGGGCGTGGTCGTGACGCCCCTGTGGATGGCGCTCGTGTGGGCGGTGCACGCGCTCGTAGTGATGCTCGAGTGGTGCTTTGAGATTGACCTCTTCAACAGCGCCTCATCCGGCCTCGGCAGGGGTCTGCGTGAGATGCAGGCGGCGTTCACCGAACCGTGGCTGCCGATGGCGCTGGCGGTGGCGGCGGTGCTGGTGCTCTACCACGGCCTGATTCGTCGCCGCGTGGCGGAGACGCTCGGCGAGGCGCTGGTGATGGGCGTGATGATGGCGGGCGGGATCTGGATCATCGTCGACCCGACGGGAACGATCGGCGCCCTCGCCGAATGGGCCAACCGGGCGAGCCTGGGGACGCTCGCGGTCACGGCCAGGGGCACGCCGACGGGCCCGGGACGGGCGCTCGGGGGCAGCCTGGGGACGCTGTTCGCGGCGGCGATCGAAGTGCCGTGGTGCTACCTGGAGTTCGGCGACGTCGGCTGGTGTCGCGAACCGGCCCGGCTCGACCCTCGCCTGCGCGCGGCCGGCCTGAAGATCGCCGCGGAGGAGACCGAACGGGTTGGCTGTGCGTCGAGCTCTGTTGCGCCGCCGCCGGCGGGGGTCACGCTTCCGCCGAGCGTGGCCGCGCTGATCTCGTGTGTGCCCGCTGGCAGCGCGCAGGCGAAGGCGCTGGAGCACAGCGCCGAACTGCTGCGCGACGCGCGCAGCAACGGCGCGATCTTCCTCGCGCTGCCGGCGAACGGGCCGGCGCGCAACTCGATCAACGAACCGGGGTCGCTGCTGCGCACGCTGTGCCAAAGCAGCGAAGCGACCGACTGCCGCGGGCCCACCGCGGCGCAGGCCGAATTCCGGACCGACGACGGCACGTGGCCGCGCCTCGGAGGGCTGATGCTGATCGCCGGCGGCCTGCTCGGCATGCTGCTGCTGCTGGGGTTCGTCGCGGTGCGGCTGCTCGCGGCCGCGATCTTCAGCCTGCTGTACCTGCTGCTGGCTCCCGCGATGGTGCTGGCCCCGGCGTTCGGCGACGGCGGGCGGGCGCTGTTTCGCAAGTGGGCGGCGCAGCTGCTCGGGGCGGCCGTCTCCAAGCTGGTGTTCTCGTTCCTGCTGGGCGTGGTGCTGGCCGTGCTCGCGATCCTGTCGGACCTCGCGGCGCTCGGCTGGTGGACGCAGTGGCTGTTGATGTCGGCCTTCTGGTGGAGCGCGTACCTGCGTCGCCACCAGGCGCTCGGCGCGGCCGCGGGCACGTTCGCCGATCGTGGGTCCACCGGCGCGCACGCGCAACGGCGCTCGGTCGCGCGCCGGCTGGGCGAGGCGTTGGAGACTCCCCGCCGGGGGATCGCGGCCGCGCGGTGGGCGAAAGACAGGCTAAGGAAGCCAGCACCGGAGGCCGAGCTGCGAAAGCACGCGCAGGTCGGGCGCGAGCGGGCCGGGGCCGGCATGGACGAGCAGGTGACGCGCGCGCTGGACAGTGAGCACCGCGACGCGAGCGCCCGCGCCGGCGCCGCGCCGGAGATCCAGCGGCGCCTGGCGGGCGGGCGCGCTCGCCTGGAGCGCATGGGACGCGAGCGCGCCGACGCGCTGGCAGGCGGCGATACGCGGCGCGCGGCCGAACTGGGCCACCGCGAAGCCCGCGTGCGGGGTGAGCTCGAGCACGAGCAGGAGGCGTTGAACGCTGCGCAACGGCTCGTGCGCGACGGCGAGCGGGCGCAGCGGCGAGGAGGCGAGACGCACTCGCGCGAGCGCCGCGAGGAGCGCGAGCGCTTCCTCGACGAGCAGGCGGCGCTGCCGCCGGGCGTGGCGGCGCGAGGTGGCGGCGGGCGGCGCGACTACGCGGCGCTGGCAGGCCTGGCGGGATACGGGCGCGAGGAGTACGAGCGGCTGGACCCTCGCCACCAGCGCGCCGCCCGCCTGGAGATCGACCGCGAGCTGGCGTTGCGCAGGGAGCTCGGCGAAACCGCGCGGACGCTGGAGTCGCGCGCGACCACGAACCCGGTTGGGCGTCGCGAGCGACGCAGGGCCGACAGGGAGTTCGACGGCGCGCTGCGACGGCGCATGAGCGACGCAGGGCACAGCCTGCCCGCGTCGCGCAGGAAGCGCTCGGGCGTCGATGCGTGGCGCGAGCAGGGACGCGCCGACGCGAATGCGCCCAGCTCCGCCGACTCGAGCGTGATGCGCGACGCGCACGAGGTGGTCGCACGACGCAAACGCCAGCTCGGCACGGGCCGTCCTTGACGGCCCGATCGGCCGTGGCGGGCAGCCGCGGGCGGAGCGCCGGCACCGGGTTGGTCGCGCTCGCGGCCTCGGGACTGGTGGGAGTCGCGTTCGTGCTCGTCGTGGCGCTGACGGCGCTCGGTGGTGCGTCCGCGAGCGCGGGCGGCGCGCCGTCCTCGGAAGCTCAGGGCGACGGTGTGTCGACGCTCGCGGAAAGTGAAATCCCGCCGCCGTACCTGCGCCTGTATCGGCAGGCGGCCGCGCGCTACGGTCTGGACTGGGCGATCCTCGCGGGCATCGGCAAGGTCGAGTGCGACCACGGACGCGACCCCGATCCGTCGTGTACGCGCGAGGGGGCGGTCAACTCGGCGGGGGCGGGCGGGCCGATGCAGTTCATCGCCTCGACGTGGGCGCAGTACGGGGTGGACGCCGAAGGGGGCGGACCGCCCGACCGCTGGAACCCGGCCGACGCGATCTTCTCAGCCGCCAACTACCTCAGGGCGTCGGGCGCGCCAGCAAACTACCGGCGGGCGATCTACGCGTACAACCACGCCGAATGGTACGTCGAAGAGGTCGAGTCCTGGGCAAGGAGGTATGGCGCCCCGCCGACGGGCTCGGATCGGCCGGGTGCGCACCCCACGCTGGCCGCGGACCCGCTCTCCGAAGGCGGGGAAGAAGCGGGATCTCCGGACGGCGCGGATGTGCGCCTGCAGGAAGAGACCACGACGCCGGTGCATTTCGTCCCCGGAGAACGCGCGGAGCTCGACCCGGGAGACGGCCACGTGGCGCTGGTCCCGGCGGGGGTGCCGGCGACGGTGCAGGCGATGGTGGTGGCGGGCAACGAGCTGCAGGACCTGCCGTATGGGCCGGGCGGGCACCCCGATCCGCTCGGCGCCACCGAAGAGGACTGCTCGAGCACGGTCAACTACGTCCTGTATCGCTCGGGAGTGCGCCCGCTCGCGGAAATCCTCCACGACAACCCGCTGGCGCAGGACTATGTGAGTTGGGGCGCGCCTGGCCCGGGTCGCTGGGTGACGATCTACGCGAGCGCGAGCCCGACCCCGCACGTGTTCATGACGATCGCAGGGCTCAGGCTGGACACCTCGCACAACGGCACGGATGTCGGCCCGAACCACTACGAAGACGGCCCCCGCTGGCGCATCCTCGACCAGATCCCGACGTGGGCGCACTGGTCTGTCCGCCATCCGCCGGGGTTGTAGGCTGCCACACTTGCACGACCCCGCCGGGCTCTTTCGGTGTGTGTTCAGCGTGACGCAACGATAGGTCAAGGCTCACGGTTGGTCTCCCTCCTCGTGTTCTGCTACGTCTTCGCCGCCGTCATCCTCAGCCTCTACCTCCTCAAGAGCTATGATGCGGTCGTCGATCTCAGCGGTGATCGTAAGCGGCTCCGGCTTGCCCTCTGTTGGAGCATACGATCCTACCGATGGATAGATTTCGGCGAGTTCACCCAGTAGTGTCTCAGCGCTGGCTTCTATTTCTTCCTCGTGCTCGATCAGGGAGCCATTTGCGATCCGCTTTGCGATATCAGCAAGATACGCAACATCATAATCTTCGTATGGTTCGTCCCCTTGATGTCCTTTTACCTCGAGATTGAACAGATCGAGTAGGTAGCGCGCTTCGCTCGGACTGAGCTTCGTTGCCCAGACCTTCTCCCAAGGGACATCGCTCGCGAAGACCGCGTCGCGAGTGAACGAACGCGCCATAGCTGCACAGACCATGAGAGTGGCGCCCTGTGACCCGTCGCTTTGTGTAAGGATCCAGCTCGCAACGTCCCCCGCAAGGAAAGCTGCGCTGTACACCGCGACCTTGCTGGCGATCGTGTCCACAATGGACTCACATCGAGATTGCAGCGGCGCCGGTATCTCACGCGACGTCAGGTTGGCAAGAAGTTCAACAAGTGCGGTCGAAGCTGGGACAGGTTGGATTGAGCCCTCGTCGGGGAGGGCAGCACGCCGCGGGCGCGACCGTGCTCCGCCTCGCGACGGGTCGGTCGTATCGAGCTCGTCATCGATCGCGTCTAGGAGGCCGTTGGACACGAACATTCTCGAAGGCAGAGATTGACGGGTATAGCGTTCTACTGCCATTGACAGGCTCAGCATGAAGTCGGCTAGACATCGAGTCTCGCTCTCTTTATCGGTAGCATTCCCATCCGGATCGATCACGATCGTTGTCAGCCCGACGGCTTCATATAGACGCTCAAGGACCGGGTTAGAGCGCAGCCGAACGATGTATGAAGGAAGCCGGTCCTTCTCTGGGACCTGCTTCATCGTCTGCATGAGCTTGAACCAGATCACTCGTATGTTGATGTCGCTAAAGCTATAACCGATAAACAAGACTGACCGGCCGAGGAGGTCGGCACGTAGCTTTAGGTCCATCGGCGACTCAAACTCAAGCCTGGTGTAGTACTGCGACTCGGTCAATACAAGCGTGTGCTCATGCCGTGGATCGCCGTGATACTTGACTACATGTGTTCGCTCGGGATCGGCGACAGCAACGTCCCGAGCGACGGCGATGAGCGATACCGGGCGCCCGAGGACGCGATAGGTTTCCTCGATGAGGTCGTCGAAATTCGTTGTGTAGACCTGTGAGGCGGCGAGATTTACAAGCTCGACATGTGCCGTCGAGGTGACGGGCGGAAGCGTTGCCTTGAGGGCAGAGTCGAGGGCGTGCCTCAATGGGCCAATCGTCTCCCCGGCACGTAGAAATAGATACTCCGCCATTTGCAAGTAGTCGTTATTGCATGCATCGCGCACCTCCTCGTAGGAGACAGTTTCGTCCGGGGCGCTTCCGCGCTGGATTTCCTCGGTGAGCTCGCGCAGTAGCGCCTCCCACTGAGGCAACTCAAGTGCTGCGGAGAAGCCGGCGCCGATAAACGGTATGACACGCTGCTCCGCGATGAGTTGGACAAGAGTGGGTGGCAGTTGGAAGTTACGCATGCTGGAATCTTGACCAGGTGCACTCGGAAAGTCAAGACTTCGCACGATGTGAAATAGTGCGCTCATCACCGGCGACGGCATCGGCCGCGGCCACTGGCGTGGCCCCGCGAGATGCCCCATGTGGCGCTGGTGATGGCGGTCGGACAGGCGATGCTGGTAACGGGCAGCGAGCTGCAGGGATCTACCATATGTGCCCCGGCGGGCACCCCGGCCGCTCGGTGCGACTCGGAGCCCGTCCCATTTCTTCATGACGATCGTCGGTTTGCGCGTGGATCCGCATCCTCGACCAGATCCCGACGTGGGCGCACTGGTCTGTCCGCCACCCGCCGGGGTTGTAGGCTCCGAGCATGTCCGCCCGCAAGGTCGACTACCTGCTGATCGGCGGCGGCCTCGCGTCGGCGAACTGCGCGCGCTGGCTGCGCGAGGAAGGCGCCGACGGCGAGGTGCTGCTGGTGGGCCGCGAGCCGGACCGCCCGTACAACCGCCCGGACTGCTCGAAGGGCTATCTGCGCGGCGAGGAGACCCGCGAGCAGCCGCTGTTCCGCCCGGACGAGTGGTGGTCGGAGCAGGACGTGGAGCTGCTGACGCGCACGAGCGTGACGGGCCTTGACCTTGATGCGCGCACGGCGACGCTGTCGAACAAGGACGAGGTCCGGTTCGAGCAGGCGCTGATCGCGACGGGCGCGAACGTGCGCCGGCTGAACGTGGGCGGCTGCGATCTGGAGCAGATCCACTACCTGCGCACGCTGGGCAACTCGGACGCGATCCGCGAGGGCGTGGCGGACGCGGAGGAGGTGGTGCTGATCGGCGGCTCGTTCATCGCGTGCGAGGTGGCGGCGTCGCTGACGCTGATGGGCAAGCACTGCACGGTGGTGATGCAGGAGCAGCTGACGTTCGAACGCACGCTCGGGGCGCACTGCGCGCGCTTCTTCCAGGAGCTGCTGGAATCGCACGGCGTGCGCTTTCACCCGGGCGACGAGCTGGAGCGCTTCGAGGGCGACACGCGCGTCGCGAAGGTGGTCACGAGGCACGGGCTGGAACTGGCGGCGGACGCGGTGGTGGTCGGCGCGGGGGTCGCGCCGGACGTGCAGCTGGCGCAGAAGGCGGGCCTGCAGATCGGCGAGCGCGGCGGCGTGAGCTGCTCCTCGCGTCTGGAGAGCTCGGCGCCGGGCGTGTTCGCGGCGGGAGACATCTGCGAATACGAGTCGGTCGTGCACGATGGCGCGCGCCTGCGCGTGGAGCACTGGGACGTGGCGTTCAACCAGGGCAAGACGGCGGCGCTGAACATGCTCGGCAGGGACGTGCCGCACGCGGTCGTCCCGTACTTCTACTCGGTGCTCGGCACGTGGGGTGAACTGGAGTCGGTGGGGCCGGCGTATGAGTGGGACGAGGAGATCCTGCGCGGGTCCTTCGCGGACGGCTCGTTCACCAACTGGTACCTGCAGGAAGGCGTCGTCAAGGGGGCGCTGACGTGGGGGCGCTCGGACGACCTCGACGCGGCGCGGCGGCTGATCGTCGACGGCGGCGCGCTGGACGAGCGCGAGCGGGCGGCGCTGGGCGACCTCGACTCCGATCTGGCGACGGTCGGGTCCTAGCCTCGGCTCTGCATTAACGGCCGCGCCCCGGCTTGGCCGGGGCGCGGAGATGTCCGACTGGGCTTGAAGAATTGGGGTGTCGAAGCCTGATTCCCGAGCCGCAGGAGGATCACCATGAA
>Ga0181518_10000389_pt1 | contig 48783 bp, 43 predicted proteins | sample PEATcosm2014_Bin_28_FD_119751 | JGI IMG/M metagenome (GOLD analysis project Ga0181518, IMG submission 119751) | Peatland microbial communities from MTU Mesocosm Facility, Houghton, MI, USA - PEATcosm2014_Bin01_60_metaG | ecosystem: Environmental > Terrestrial > Soil > Wetlands > Peat | place...
AAACAAAAAATGAAATTGCAAGGTTCACAGGCATCAAGCGCCAATACCTTGCAAAATCAATCCGAAGTGTTCGCCAAAAACAGATTCACAATCAACGGCCTAACCGTTGTTCACGGACGACGCGCTACCTCGCCGAAATCGAGCAGCTGGCGTCCGGCGCCACGCACATCACTCATAAGATGCCGAAGAATTTTATTTTTGTTGGTCTTATCCATTTGGCGCTGCCGAACGTGCCCATCATTCACACCATCCGCGACCCGGCGGACACCTGTCTATCCTGCTTCTCGAGGTTGTTCACTTATGAGCAGCCCCACACTCGGCCGGTATTATCGTCATTATCAAGGTGTAATGGCGCATTGGCACCATGTACTTCCACGCGGACCGTATTCTCGATGTTCGCTACGAAGACGTCGTGGCCGATCTGGAAGGCCAGGAGCGGCGTATCATTGCCCATTGTGGGCTTGACTGGGATCGGGGCAGCCTTGATTTTCATCAAACGGACCGGCCGATCAACACCGCCAGCGTAGCGCAGGTACGCCAGCCAATCTACACCAGCGCCGTCGGCCGCTCGCGCGTCTATGCGGAGTTACTCGATTCCGCTGCTTGCTGAGTTGGGCATTGCTGGCGCCTCCAATCAGAATTGCGAGGCTCCAACAGGCCACAATTTCACGTAGTGCGCGTGGAATTTGCGAGATTCTAGGGTTCGGCTGATATGACGTGCTACTATCACGACGCGAGCTCGGCTGAGGCGACGGACGTTACAGACTGATGTGTTACCGTACCGGGCTCCGCGATCCTAATGATCGGGCTACAGCACGATACCTGGACGGCCGGGCGACGATGGCTTGACTTAATCCTTAACGCGTACAAAACGCCCCACACCGTTCCCGATGTGAGGCGTTTGTCTGAGAGGCTTGTAGAGAGCAGATGGATCTTAGGCCGAAGCAATCGAGGTCGAGCCGCGCGCCGTCTTCCTGGTTCTTCGTAAAGAGGTAAAGCCTAGCAAGCCCAACCCACCGGCAAACAGCCCAATGGCGCCTGGCAGCGGCGTAGCAGGCTGATTAGAATTCTGAACTGCTATGGAGACAGGCGAATTACCAGTGTCTCCCAGGGGCGGCCCGGGCGACTGCAGCTCAAGAAAATAGTCAACTCCCTCAAGGAGACTGACTATTGCGGATGAGCCCGAAAGGGTCACCGCCAAAGGTGACTGCACGAGCGAACCGTTATCGGTAACTTGTACGAGCTGCCAATACTCACTTTGGTAGCTCGCAACACTGTTATTCGTAAAAGGCGCCGCCAAAACGGTTACCTGCACCGAGCCAGCGCTGTCTGGCACTACTGTAAACTCAATCCAGTCAATGGTAAAGACGAGGGCGCCCGAGCCGCTCGCTAAATCGCTAACCTGAGAGCTATTGTTGTTGGTTACATTATTACCAATAAAGGCTCCGCTGTCGTCGATTACGTCTATCGTTGCGGCGTTCACATGCGCCGGCAACGCTGACAACAGCAATGCTCCAGCCGCCGCAGCCCAACCGAAATCCCTTAGCATTCTCATGGCTGTAAACCCCTCAAACTTCTAATCCACCGCGCCTAACGCAAATCTTTACAAATTGAAAACCTTGAGTCAAGGGGTGCGGATGACGTTAATTTAGGCCATCCGTTTCATCTACTCTGCGATATTTTTATTATGATTCAATGGCTTAACGCCATCTTGGCCGTTGAATGCTTATTTATCGATAGCAATCTGCCCATTGTCGCACCGGCAGCCTGAGGAACCGGCTCATTGGGTCCGTAATTGGTGGCCGGCCCAGATCGACAGGAGCTTCATTCCCGCCAAGTCTGAGCCGGCCGAACCCCACGGGTCCCAGGAGGCGCGGCGAACCTGAGCGCTCCGTAGGGTTATACTCGAATGCACGCCCGCATCAGTTTCGCGCGACGATTGGCGTTTTCTTGTCTCAGATTTTGCCGATCGCTTACGCAAATTACGCCGCGCGATTTACTGCTGGATGGGCAGTCGAAGAATTTTCGTTGCCCGCTTATACTTCAATCAACGGCTGCACTGACGGCGCCGCGGATTTGTATTTGCGCTTAAGGTTGGTGTTTAAGATTACCGCAGATCGTTGCAGCCCGATGACGGGCGCTGGGCACTTGGAGTGCGGTTACCCGGCCACCGCCCAACGGTCGCCAGCAACAGAGTCGAGCAAAGTGGCTACAGGCTGCCATGACGCCAACGCCGCGTTGTGGCACCAGTCCCGTTCAAGAGGGGATAAGCAAAAACCCCGGGACAATGCCCGGGGTTTTGTTGTCAGAGCGGCGTTGATAACGATCAGGCGGCTGCAATACCAGCGGAGCGCTTCCTTGTTCGCGGAAACGAAAAGAAGCCAAAGCCAGCCAAACCTATCAGCATCATTGTCCAGGTCGCCGGCAAAGGGGTCGCCAAATTGACGGGGGAAGCCGTTTCGAAAACTAGCCCTTGAGTATTGGAGTTCACGACCTCGGCCAAGTACCCGGAAAAGACACTAGTTTCTGCAGTGTTTACATAGCCCGCGACCAAGCTTTCGACGTTCGAGTTAGTCGACATAAATGCTATATTGGGAAATGCTGAAGTGGGGTATTCGACTGTCCATATCGCCAGTTGGATAGCCGATGAAATATAGTCGGAATGCCCGGCGGTCGCAAGCAGAGTGTCGCCCAAGTGGACCAATACCCCGATTTCGTTGAGCGTGGTGGTGTTGAGCACCGGGTTGCCGTTGCCACCATTGCCGCCATCATCAGTGGCCGGAGGAAGATTTATGATATTATAAGTGCCGCTGGTTGCCAGGTCGTCGAAGATGTCGATGCACCAAGTAGCCAAAGCGTCACCAGCAAACTGGCCGGTGCTGATATTAAGATCAATCTGACCGGAGCCAAAAGTTCCGTTCTGACCGGGCGATCCGCTAATGATCACGTTTGTGTCGTTGGGGGCCACCGAATAGCCACTATAGGAAAATGGCGACGTTAGCTTAGCAGCATCGAGGGGAGTGAGCACATCGGCCGAAGCGGACCCCGCCGCTGCCCCCAAAAGGCCGACTACGACAGCCGCTGTTCCACACATGGAATACGGCAATTTCTTCGCTGTTTTGAACATATACCCTCTGATAGATAACGCCGGCGCCAAAATTGACAATCTCAGCTGCCTAACAAATTGTCAAGAATACACACAGCGCAGAAGTTTAGAAGGTAAAGCTGCCCATATTGGCAGCCCGTGGGTAGCTTTATACCACGCGATGCGACACTGCGACCTCGAAGTCGCCTGTAAACGAACATAATCCGTTCGGATCGCCAATTTGGGCGGTCGGCAACTCCCCGATCCCTGCTAGTTGTCGAATAAAGCGACGAGGCCCCTAATAGGCATAGTCATATTTGGAATTCAGATTGGGCACCTTGTTGAGCACAAAGCGAATGACCTCGGTCGACCCTAAATGCTTGTTGCATTCCGCGATCTCCGAGACCTTCGATTTGCCGACCGCAGCCACCAGGAGAATGCATTCGAGTTGCGGCATGACTGTAAGGGCGTCGTCGCTCGACAACATCGGAGGCAGATCGAGAATAACCGTATGAGACCGATCCCGCCTGAATTCCTGGAGCAGTGTGCTCAGCTCGCGCGAGGACATTTTGGCCGAGGAAGCCGACGTTGCGCTCTCAGCTGGCAGAACCGTAATCCGGGAGCTCCCTGCACGGACTTGAATGAGGGCGTCTGCTAAACTGGCCCGTTCTTCAAGGACGCTGATCACGCCGCTCCCACAATCCACTCCAAGATACTTCGCGACTTGTGGCTTCTGCAGATCCAAATCAACCAACAATACGGACCGCTCACGGCGCCGCGCAATGCTAAAAGCCAAATTGACTGCGGTCACAGACTTTCCACAGCCCGGCGTAGGAGACGTGATGCCTAGAACATTCCAATTGCTTTGGTCCATCGCTTGTAGAACTTGCGTCCTGAGCATGTCGAAGGATTTCGAACGAGCGTCAGCTTCATCGTACGCGATGATCCGATTGGATTCCAAATGTGCTAGGTTAAGCACAAGATCTTTTTTTGTTGCGCGATCTGCAATGGCAGCGTCGGCATTAAACGGGGGCAGCGGCGCGGGCGCTTGAATGTAATCCTTACGCTCGATAGGCCTCACATCGAGCTTGCGAGAACGCTCAAGCGCTTGTCTTATAGTTTCCATCAGCTAACTCGAGCGCAGCATGCTGGATTCTGATCTGTCAGTGCCATTACTTAAACAAACTTCTCAAACGATAGATTGAAAACTCATTAAACCAGGACGAGTCAATATTCGGCCCAAAGAACAGCACACCTGCCAATACAGCCGCGAACATGATAGCGAAAAATGCCACCACCCAAATGATGCGGCTTTTTCTGCGCCGGACTTCGGCAATCGTTTCGATAACGGGGATCGACACAATCAAGCGACCACTCGCGGCGCCGATGAGTTCGTGACTATGACGTATGCTGCTGTCGAGGGTTTCTGCAGCAAAGACTGTCCCGGCGGCGGCGGCCATGGCCAAAGCGAGCGACAATCCAAAGAGCTTGGTTCTGTTGGGTTTAATCGGCTTTTGGGGCAGAACCGGCTGTTCGATGACTTGCAGCCGCTCCGACTCTTGATCTCGTTCCAACTTTTCGCCGAGACGAGCCGCTTCCAGTTTCTTATTTACGTCCTCCAAATTGGTCTCAAGCGCTAATCGTTGGCGCTCGAGTTCAAAGAGATTACTATTCGCTTGTGCGACAGCTGGTGACGGCGCTTGGGCCACGAGGCGTTCCATCGCCGCAACTTTTTTCTTGAGCGCCTTAACGGCGGGGTACTCTTCAGAATAGGTGGCGCTCTTTTGTGCCAACTCCTCTTTCAATCTCGCAAGATCCGAAGCTTGCACCTTAGCAGGATCCAACGCATCTGCCGCCGCGTCGCGTGGTCGCGCCCTCTCTTCGAAAATCCGTGCCTCAACCGCTGTAAGTTCGGCTTGCGCCCTTTGAGATTCGCGGGTGAGAAAATTAGTCGTCTCCGTCGCACGCGTTGTGCGGTTTCGAGCATCTTCGTCAAGAATAAGTGTTAGAAAATCGTTTGTGACTCTCAAGGTTGCTTCAGGATTCTCATATTCGAAGCTCACTGTGAAGGCGATCGTAGCACCGCCTGAGGAGGAATCGATTTCAACCAACTGGAATTTCGTTCGTTCTCGCATCAAATCGAGAATTTGCGTATCCGACATCCACTGTCGTTCTCTGACAAACATGCCGTATTTTTTGACTAAGGCCAGAAGATTATCCCTGGTCATGATGCGCTGTTGGATGACCTGGATGCGCTCGTTCGCGCCGGCAGTAACCGTAGGTCTTACGAGATCTTTCGGGATCTCCTGAGATTCGACAAGAATTTTGCCTGCAGCCTCGTAAATTGGCCGCTGTATTACGGTGATGAAAGATCCAGCGAGGAGAACGAGACAAAATGGCACGATGATGTAAAGCGCCCGACGCTTCAATAATCCAAAATAGTGAGCAATGCCAAGAGTTTGGCCGGCACCTTCGAAAAATGTTTCGCCTGGAACGCTATAAGATTGCAACATCGATGTCGGGAACCTGCCGGTCGGAAATGTCGTGGTTTGTATAGAGCAACCTCATGCCCAGTGCAATTCACACTCGCCGGGTCCGCGTGCGGCGTGCCTAGCTTTCATGGCTTTTTTTCGACTATGCCTAACGCGATGGCTGTAATCCTCCAGCCTCTGCTCCGAACGCGCAGCGACAACATCGGTAGCTGTCCATGACCCGAAGACTACCCAGAGGCCTTGTCCGCGTTCATCATATTCGCCTCAGCCCCCCGACACAGTTCACCACAATTGGGAAAAGCCGTCGCGAATCTGTAATGTAGCTGTCTAGCGCCGCCGAGTTCGATTACAAAATCTCCGTAACAGAGGACACAGTCCGAATACTTGGGAATGGCTTGACAGGGCTGGAATATTTAGGGTTCTGTCATTTAGGCGCGCGTCTCTTGGAGAATGCAATTATGAGCCCGATCAGATCGTCGGGAATCGCGCCGAAAGCCGTTGGCGCTACATCGGACATGCCTACATCGGACCTGGGCATCGTACAGCCGGTTCCCCTTAGAGTATCGGTCACGGGGCATCTTTGAAACCGGATCATGCTCCGTCCAATTTTTCCGTGACGGCAAAGTAACTGTAGCCAAGCCATGCGGACAGTTCGGCTATCTGCAAATGCTAACGCTGAGCCTTTCAGCAACGAGGCGTTCGCGTCGAAGTCTGACGACCTTTCGCGAAATGTATACTGCGTACTCGGAATTCCGATCGATGCCGTCGACATGCCAGGCCTGTTGCGAGCCGTTCATGACTCGGCACGCGATCGCACGCCGTTTCTTATCTCCACTCCCAATCTTCATTTCCTTGTGAACAGTCAAAAGGATCCGGAATTCAGGGAATCTCTGCTTCTCAGCGATCTGTGCCCAGCGGATGGCATGCCCATCGTTTGGATTGCTCGGCTCATTGGTCTGCCGATCAAGGAACGGATCGCCGGCTCTAATATGCTCGAAGCTCTAAAGGCCGAAAATCATTCCAAGCAACGGCTCAAGATTTTTCTGTTCGGAGGGGCCGATGGTATTGTTGAAATAGCGGCTAAGAAGCTGAACCAAAGCGGGACCGGGTTGCTCTGCGTAGCTTCTATTAATCCTGGATTCGGGACCATGGAGGAAATGAGCAAGGATTACATAATCGACCGTATAAATGCGAGCGGCGCCGACTTCCTGATCGCGGCCTTGAGCGCCAAGAAGGGACAATTGTGGTTACAGCACAATCACGATCGGTTGCAGATTCCAGTTCGCGCGCATCTCGGCGCGGCAATCAACTTTGCAGCAGGTAAATTCAGGCGAGCGCCTTCTGCAGTTCAGAAATTGGGCCTCGAATGGTTGTGGCGCATCAAGGAGGAACCATATCTTTGGAAACGATACTGGGATGACGGTTCAGTATTGCTTCGCCTACTCTTGACCCACGTTTTCCCCCTCGCCATTCGCGCGCGTTGGCAGCGCATGGGGGAGTCAAAACATCTCGATATCAAATATGCACAGCATGAAGATACCATAACTTTGAGCCTTGCCGGTGCCGCAATCGCCGACAACGTGGAGACGGCTATTGGACTTTTTCGGGAAGCGCTAGCAAAAAAACGCGAGATCAGAATTGACCTTTCTGACACTCGCATTATCGATTCACGATTTTTCGGGGCATTTCTTATGCTAAGAAAGAGCACTAGGAGACGGGGTACAGATTTGAAGTTCATCGGCGTCTCGCCGCAGTTACAAAAGCAATTTCGCCTCCACGGAACGGGGTTTCTGTTGGTGCAGCATCAGAGTGCCTACTAATGTCCGTCCAAGCCGCCACACCCGCCCAAACTTACACCGTCCGAATCGGCGCACTCATCTTAGTGACCGTCGCTGTGGCAGTCTTCGCGTTTGGTGATGCACTATTGGAATTGGTCAAACGTTGGAATGCGGAGGAAGAATATAGCCATGGATTCCTGATCCCCGTCGTGTCGGCGGGGCTGCTGTGGATGCGTCGCGACGCACTGCGTGCCAGTATGGGTCGCCCGTCTTGGGCCGGCCCGGTCGTCATATTGGCTGCAATCGCCATGCAAATAATTGGCGAATACACCACGATCTACATTCTCTCGCAGTTTGCATTTATTCTTGTTTTGTTTGGAGTGGCGCTTGCTGCTGGCGGTTATTCTCTGCTCCGCACAGCATCTGTTCCAATTGCATTTTTGATCTTCGCTATCCCGGTCCCATATTTCATTGAATCAAACCTGACGTTGCAGTTGCAGTTAATCTCATCCCGTCTCGGCGTCGAAGTAATTCAGTTATTTCGAATTCCCGTCTATCTCGAGGGAAACATCATCGATCTTGGCAACTACAAGCTAGCGGTCGTCGAAGCGTGCAGCGGACTAAGATATCTTTACCCTCTTCTCAGCCTGAGTTTCCTTGCTGCCTACTTGTTTCAAGCACCGATCTGGCAGCGCGCCTTGGTATTTCTATCAGGAATTCCGATTACAATTGGGATGAACGGTTTACGGATCGGCCTCGTTGGTGTGAGCGTGGGTCTTTGGGGCCCGCAAATGGCCGAGGAAGTGCTTCACTCCTTTGAAGGCTGGATCATCTTCATCGCATGCGCAGGAATACTGATCGCGGAGATTTTCTTGCTGGCGCGATTTTCGGGGAAATCCTTTTATCAATCGTTCAATCTTCCGGCGCTGGCTGGCAAATCGCCCAACGATAAATCGTCAGAGTACGCCAGTCAGTGGGCTCTAGTGACCAGCTTGGTTCTCGTGTGTGCCGCCGGAGTAATATCGCATTCAATTTCTCAGCGACCGGAATTTGCGCCGAATCGCGTCCGCTTTGTCGAGTTTCCATCAACATTTGGTGAATGGAAAGGTCGCTCGTCTCTGCTCGATCAGGATGTTGAACAGGCTCTCCGCTTGGATGATTATCTTCTTGCGGACTATCACGCAGCCGACGGCAAACCGGTCAATCTTTACGTGGCGTATTATAATTCGCAACGTAACGGCTATTCGCCGCATTCGCCCGTGGTTTGCCTTCCTGGTGGTGGCTGGCTGATAACGCAATTTGACCGGACAAGTTACAATCTCGGTGGCGCCGAGCTGCCATTTAACCGCGTCATCATGGAACAGGGCAAAGATAGGCAACTCGTCTATTATTGGTTCGATGAACGTGGCCGACAAGTCGCCAATGAGTACACTGCGAAGTGGTACTTGCTTGTCGATGCCATATTCAAGAACAGGACCGACGGCGCATTAATCCGCTTGATCACGGATATTCGTCCCACCGAAACTGAACACGACGCTGACGAGCGCTTGCAGACCTTTATGCGCGATGTCGTGCCGAACCTGCGCGCGTATTTGCCCTCGGAACCTACGTCGCGCGCCACGTCAGACCTCTCCCACCGCAACAACTTTCACGGATAGTGTCATCGTGTACCATCTCCCTCGCCTCTCATCGGCCCTTATCTGCGGTGTCTGCCTCGCTTTGGCAGTCACCCTGACAGATTGCAGCTCACCCGAGGAACGTGCCCAAAGCTACTACGAGCACGGCATGCAGCTTCTTGCAGCGCATGACGACAAGCGCGCTGCAATCGAGTTCCGAAACGCAGTGAAATACAACAAGAAGCTGCTGCCAGCATGGCAGGCTCTGGCGCAGGTTGAGGAGACTGCGCACAATTGGAACGGCCTCGTTCCAGTGTTGCGTAATGTCCTAGAGCTCGACCCGAATGATATAGCCACCCGGATTAAACTCGGCCGCCTTCTACTCGCCGGCGGGGCCATTGACGATGCCCTTAAGGTCGTAAGCGACACCAAAGAAGGCGATGACCAAAATGCCGATCTCTTGGCAATTAAGGCCGCCATTCTTTTCAAACTCAAGGATAACGCTGGAGCAGTTCGAGACGCGCAAGCTGCCCTCAAAATCGATCCTGCGAATGTGGGCGCAATGTTTGTTCTTGCCAGCGACGATCTCGCACACGGCGACGCAAAGGCTGCACTTGCTATACTCGACAACGACGTAATGGCTAAGCGCACTGATATTGGAACTCTGCTGTTCAAGCTAACCGTGTTCGAAAAGATCAAAGATCTCGGCCAAGCAGAGGCCCTCCTGAAAAAGCTTGTCGAGCTCAATCCGAACGAGGTCGCCTTTAAAAAGGAGTTGATCAGGCTGTACCTTTACCAACATCGCAACGATGATGCCGAGAAGGTACAGCAGGCAATTATAGCGGCTGATCCAAACAATAGCGCGGCCCAGCTGGAACTGGTACGACTATTGAACACCACCAAGGGCCCGACTGCCGCACAACAGCAATTGGACGCGCTGATCAAGGCCGGCGGAAACACATTCCCTTATCAGATCGCATTGGCTCAGTTGGATTTTAGCCAAAACAAAGGTTCAGAAGGAGTCGCGTTGCTAAAGTCTCTCGTTAGCAACGAAACATCTCCTGACAATGTATTAATTGCAAAGATCAATCTGGCCGAGTTTTACCTGAAACAGAAGCAGACCGATGCTGCAGCAGAGGTTGTGTCTGATATTCTTAACAAGGACGCACGCAATACTAGTGGTTTGACACTTCGGGCCGCCATTCGAATGGATAGCGGCCAATTTGAAGGTGCTATCGCCGATTTGCGTCAGGCGCTCAATGATCAGCCGCGAGCTGCCAATCTCATGTTGATGCTGGCAAACGCGTACGAACGTAGTGGATCGATTGACCTCGCCGAAAAAGAATACACAGACGCAATGAGAATTTCGAACTACAACCCGTCCGTAAGTCTCACCTATGTGGCATTCTTACAGCGCCGAAGTAGCATTGTGCATGCGGAAGACGTTCTGGTCGATTTGGCGGACCGTTGGCCAACAAATATCGATATTTTATCGGCGCTCGCACAAGTCAGGCTATCTCGCCAAGAGTGGGTTGGCGCGCAAGAAGTTGCGGAGACCATAAAAAACCTCGGCACCAACCGCACTTTGGCTGATGAATTCCTTGGAGCGGCGCTCGCCGGACGAAAGAAATTCGATGAGAGTATTTCAGTGCTTCAAGATGCCTACACGTCTTCTCCTAATTCCGTGCGACCGATGTATTCTCTGGTTCAGGCTTACCTTCGCGCAGGTAAATCAGATCAAGCTGTTACCTTCCTGCAAACGGTGCTAAAGGCGAACCCATCGAATGCTGAAGCATTGGTGCTTCTTGGTTCGGTTCAACTCGCAAACAAATCGCCTGACGCGGCCCGAGCGAGCTTCATGGCGGCCATCGATAAGGATCCGAAGAGTCCAGTCGGATATCGGGCACTTTCCGAATTTTATGTCCTTCAAAAAAACAATGCGGAAGCGCTCAAGGTGACGCGTGCGGGCCTCGACCAACAGCCAGACAACGGGACATTACGACTTTCATTGGCTGGCATTTTGGAAAAAACTGGCGACTATGAAGGTGCAATAGCTGAATACGAGAAAATGGTGCAGAAGTCCCCCGGCTCGCTTATCGTTTCCAACAACCTAGCAAGCCTACTTTCTGATTATCGAACGGACAAGGCAAGTCTCGATCAGGCCGAACAACTCGCGGCAAACTTGCAAAAATCCTCTATCCCACAGTTCAAGGATACGCTGGGCTGGGTCAGCTATCGAGAGGGAAACTATAAGGCGGCCGTTCCGCTGCTGGAGAACGCAGCGGCAGCGTTAGCCAACGTCGCGTCCGTTCACTATCATCTCGGCATGAGCTATATCGCAGTAGGGCAACCTGACAAAGCTGCCGAACAGCTCAAAATGGCACTTAGCCAGTCACCAGATCATGATTTGGAGCAAAAAATACGAGATGCCATTTCGAAACTTGGCACGCAATAAGGGTGACTGGAGAGTGTCTCGGTAGATACGGCTCTTGCGGCTCGCTCAGTTCGAATTACACCTGACGTCAGCGCGCATCGGCTGGTAAGGGAAGAACTCCAAATTCCCTCTTATCTGACAGAACATGTGCTACCAAATTCGAGCCTATCCGCTGCGCATTGGAAGCAAAGCCGTACACCAGAGCGGTATCACAAAGAATGTTGATAGTTCGTGGAATGCCGAGGCTAGCGTCGGCGATCAGGTAGCAAGCCTCATCCGAGAAAATTTGAGTTTTTCCTCCGACCGCGACAAGCCGATAGTCGATATATTTTGCTACCTCATCGACCTGTAACGGCCGAAGATGGTAGTCTGACGAGACCCGCTGCGCAAATTGAAGTAACTGCGGCGTGCGAAGCATATCCTTTAGCTGCGGCTGTCCGACCAGAATAATTTGAAGAAATTGATGCTTATCGGCGTTGATGTTCAACAGCATCCTCAGTTCTTCAAGCGCCTCGAATCCGAGGTTGTGGGCTTCATCAACAATGAGGACCGTGCGGCGTCCCTTGTTGTATTCGTTGCGCAGAAATTGATGAAAGCGCTCGAACAAGACCGGGTACGTAGCCTCGTAAGGCTGCCTGAGCGACATCATGACCCATTGCAGGAGCCCCTCGCCGCCGCGCGGCGTATTCGAAATGAGGCCAACGACAACCCGCGGGTCAAGTTTGCGCAGCAGGTAGCGCAGTAGGGTTGTTTTCCCCGAGCCAATTTCGCCTGTGATCACGGTGAACCCGGCGCTGTTCCGAACACCGAATTCCAACATGGCGAACGCCATGAGGTGATTGTGGCCCCAATAAATCAGTTCGGGGTCGGGCAAAATGGAAAATGGCTTTTCCCGCAGACCGTAGAACGCCTCATACATAGTGTTGCCGTCCGGGCCGTTAACTTTTGCCGGCACCTTAATCGTTTGCCGAATTGCTCTGCAACTCGTTTCTATCGTGTAGATTAAGAAGAAAAAGGGCAGGTTCCGATGACGCATACGATTTAGACTCGTATATCTATTAACTAGTAAATGGCGGGCGGTTATACCAGTGCCTCGATCTGGCGAGTGTCTTGCTAGCCGAAGCAATTAGTTCCGACAAAGCGGCGGCCGGGCCGTGCCCCTGAGCGGTCAGGGGCCAGGTATCCTCGGTTCCGATCTGACGTTCCTTAGCAGTGGGCAATCAGCGGCTACTCGCTGCCGCGGTGCGCCCAGGACATTGCAGCGCTGTATCCGCTGACGCGTTGACTGAATTTACGACGATGAGTTCCGGGGGCTTTCATTTGATCGACTTGCGTATTAAAGGTCCCACCCAAATTATTCCAGTACATTCGATAAACCCATGGAACCGAGGTTATCTCTTGAGCAGTTCTGTTGAACAATCGGACCGTTCCTTCGCCGTGGTGACGCCGACTTTTCTTCCCGATTTGGCACGATGCGAGCTCCTGGCGGAATCCTTGGACCGTACATTGCCTGAGGCGTCGCATTATCTGATTGTAGATCGGCGGGACCGAGCGGCATTCCAACACTTGCAGAGGGGTCGGCGGCGACTGATCGACGCAGAGGAAATTCTGGGAAAGTGGATCAAGCGGATGCCAGGTCGCCAAGGCTATTGGCTTAGCCTGAAGGCGCCGCCCGTGCGCGGGTGGATTATGCAGCAGATCAAGAAGATTGGCGCCATTGAGGTCATCCCAGAGCGGACATTGGTTTTGTGCGATTCCGACACCGCATTCTTTCGTCCATTCGGCCGCGAGGATCTGCTCGTCAACGGGAAGATCGGACTTCTGGACGTTGACTTCAACAATGAAAGTACTCGCAGGTGGACGGCGACCGCGCGTCGTTTGCTGGGACTTCCCGCTTCTGATGGAGATTATCGTAATCATATCGGTTATCTGGTCTGCTGGAATCGAGAAACCGTGAAAGCAATGCAACAGCGGATCGAGATGAGCACTGGTCTGAATTGGCAAGTCGCCCTGTCACGGACGCTCTCCTTTTCCGAGTACATGATCTACGGTATGTTTGTTCGGGAGGTACTTGGTTACGAGGCTGTAGATCATGCGCCTTCGACTGTTCCGTTGATCAAGCCAGCATTTGGGCTTTCGACCGCAGCTATTGAGACGTTCTTCACCGATTTCGATCCTCGAACCGTTGGCGTGATGATTCATTCTAAAGATGGAATCGATGTTTCGCGCTACCGGCGCCAACTTGAGCGCCTCTGGGAGAGGGCCGATAGAAAATAGCGTCCATGGGAGTTTTGGCTTACAATTTAACGGCATTTTGATAAGGTTGGTTGATATGAGCACGCGACGGGGAATAAGCTGCGATGCGGCTCTCACGCGATGTCATTTACCTGCCGTAAACCCCAGTTAGGCTGTGAGCCATGGTTGAGGCAAATCGCGACGCTCCGCACCAAGCCCACGCTTTTCTGCGAAGGCTTTTGCCCAAGAGGCTACAACCGCTCGTACGCGGTCTTCGCAAAAGAATGTGTCGGCCGTCTATGCTAGACGAGCCCTATCGGTCGGTGTTTTCCTTTACTCAAGCGCACCCAGTCAGGCAGCAGAACTTGATGCGCCTTGCAGCACTAGTTGAGTCTAACAATGTACCCGGCGCGGTAGTTGAATGCGGTGTTCTGGATGGCGGGACCGCCGCGTTGATGGCCTTTGGAACAGCAAGCTCAGGCCGTGAGATTCATCTTTTTGACTCTTGGGAGGGCTTACCATCGCCTTCCGAAAAGGACGGCGAGGCGACGGTGTGGGCTGGCGAAGTCGTAGGAAGCCAGAAACGGGTAATCTCTATTTTTAAAACGCTGAATATCACTCCAAGTCGGGTGACTTTTCACCGGGGTTGGTTTGAAGAAACCTTCCCAAAAGCAAAGATCAATCAAATTGCTCTGCTGCATATCGACGCCGATTTCTATGATTCAGTCCGGCTGTCGCTATCGAGTTGGGCGCCCCATGTTTCCCCCGGCGGCTTCATTCAAATCGACGACTATTCGGCATTCGTTGGATGCAGACGAGCGGTCGACGAATATTTGATATTGCACCCCGATCTCGAGCTTAAGACATTTCAGGATGTTGCGTTCTATATTCAGAAGCCGTTTGAGGAAGCGCCGAGGGCTATTCAGCCTGGCGAATAAAAAATCCTTCGGCGGATCATTAATTACTGGGAAAAGCTAAGTGCAGCGCACGCTCGCCAACGGAGAAGCGGTTCGCGCATCCATTTATCAATGACACCTCAGCACCATTGGACGGGTTCCCCGATCGCAAGCAACCTGTCGCTAAAAAACCGTGCAACTACGCGATTGATGGGATATTAAGTTGTGCGTCGTGTGATTGGCACTCCTTATACGCACCATGCATTGTCCAGAGCTATGAAAGCCCCATTAACGATATTTATTATCAACCTCGAGCACCGTACCGACCGGCGGGTCGCGATGCAAAAGCAATTGTCTAGAATTGGCTGGCAGGCAAATTTCTTCCCAGCAATTCGGCCGGAGAGCGCTGCCGATTTTCCCTCAATTGGCGCACGCGGTTGCTTTTTGAGTCACCTCGCGGTTCTGAACAAAGCGCGAGATGCCGGTGTACAGCAACTCATTCTCCTGGAAGATGATGTCAATTTCATCCCTGATTTTTCTGACCGGTGGCAGAAAGCAATGTCGGCGCTCGAGGCACGGGATTGGAGTATTTTCTATCCGGCACACGTCTTCGCAGATCTGCCCGCAGGCCTGTCGCGCATTTCGCCAGATCGGGGAGTCCAATGTACGCATTTCATGGTTTTTAATGGGCATGCAATAGTTTCAATCGCTTCCGGCCTCGAGAGGATCCTGTCGCGTCCTGCCGGACATCCCATGGGTGGCCCTATGCACGTCGATGGGGCCTATTCGACAATTCGACATCAGGATCGTGCGCTAGTGACCTACGCGCACTCTCCGGCCCTCGGCTATCAACGCTCGTCGCGTACGGACGTTGGTGAATTGAGATGGTTTGATCGCGCCTCCTTGGTTGCGCCAATCGTTGAGATTGCTCGTCGGATGCGGCCTAAACGTTGACTGATCACCTCGCCATGAGCCGGTAGATTCCGCATTCACCATCTGTCACGAGAGGGTCCAGCGTTACTCGTGCTGTCATGGCGTCACGCATCTCCGCGCCGCACATCACGGCATCATCGAAATCCGGCGAAATGTCAGCGGACGGTGACTGTATCGCGATGGAGTGGCCGGCCGCCCGTAGAGCCTTGACATAGAAGGACGTGGGGCCGTAGTAGCCGGCCGAATCTTGATCGGGACTAGGAGCAAAGCCCTGCTGGATCACAACGAATCTCTTAGGACTTTCTGATTGCACTATCGAGCTACGAAGAAAAAAGTCAGTAAGATACCGTCGGTCAGAAAGGTCTGAGGCTTCTTTGCGCTGCAGAAGATAGATGTTCTCAGCAATTACGCCGATGGCGGCGAGCAGGCAAAGAGGGACGAGCATGCCTTTAGTTATAGCTTTGAACGAACTCCAGTACATCATCGTCCACTCAAGAACTCCGTCGAGTCCGATCGCAATGATAATTGCACTAAGTGGAAACAGTGGAACGGCATACCAGGTCAGCTTCGCGGCACCCAGTGAGATGACCAGCAGATAGAACAGGGAGACCACCCCCAAGAATACGCTGATCTGACGACGTTCACCTTGACCACGCCAAAACTGGTACCCGGCAAGGAGGAGCGAGACAAAAAGTAATGGGAAATACAGGACATAATACAGCGGGCCCCCAGAATGACCGTCAATGGCGCTTGAATAGCGGCCCAGCAGGTCGTTGTCCCGCACGGCCGCGAAATAACCAGGATCTAGCTGTTCACGTGCAAAATAGTATCCGACGCATATGAGCAACACCATAGCAACAGCCATATATACTGCCGGCGAGCGCAGCATCTCAAACATCCGCCCCTGAGTTACTGCATAAATCAGCAAAGCTGGCAGGAAGATTAGACCCTGGATCGTTTTTGTTAGAAAGGCGAGCACGATGGCAATCGCGCAAAGCAAAAGCCACAGTCGGCGTTTTGATTCACGATCGTGCATATACATGTAGCCGGAAAGCAGATAGCCCGTTGTCCAGAGCGCAAGTGTCGCATCGTAGTCCCCGGAACGAGCGGCGTGGGTTTGGACATAGCCGTTCCCGAGGAATAGTACGAGGATCGCAACGAAGCCGATAGACGGCCGTTTCAGACGGACGTTGCAGAACGTGAACACGATCCCGACGGTCGCCAGTGCTGCAACCACAGAGGGAAGACGCACGCCCCATTCATTCGGTCCCAACCAGCGGATTGATATTGACATCAGCCAGATAAGCAGAGGTGGCTTGGTATTCCAATGGTCTGGCATTCCGTCGTAAGTGGTCACGAGAGAAAGCCCAGATTGGGCCATTTCAAGCGCGCTATTGGCTAATCTAGCCTCGTCCCAGAGTTGAATCGGAAGCGCCCCCAACCGGTAAAACAAGACTACGAACGCAACGATTATTGTGACGATGAACCAAGCCCATGGCCTTGATGAGGCCGTGGTGTTGACTATGCAAGGTACCGGGTTGGTCAAGCAGCGCTCGTGCAAATTGCTAGAATGCATCATATCCTACCGAGCCAGGAGGAATATTCCATTATCTGCGGCTACTTTGCTTGCGATATTCACCGCAACTCTCCAGCCCGATCAGCGGACCAAGGCGAACACGGTTGGTGGTTAGATACAGCTCAGTGGTGCAATTCTACCGAACCCACTCGTTGAATGGGCCTCTCGTCGGTCGAGAGACCGATCGTCTGGTCAACAAAATACCGCGGTCGCGATTTGACCTCCCCATAAATCCTGCCGAGGTATTCCCCGACAATACCTAGGCATAGGAGCTGGATTCCACCCAGGAAATACATAGGCAGAACAGTCGATGCCCAGCCTGGCACAGCACGGTTCGTGAAAAAAACCACCCAAAGTACCCAAGCCGAGATCACCATCGATCCTGCGAACACGGCAAAACCGAAGATGGTAATGATTTGCAACGGCACGGTGGAAAACGATGTTATCCCGTCCAATGCCAGCTTCACCATTTTGTTGATGGTGTACTTCGATTCGCCGGCGAAGCGCTCCTTACGTTCATATTCGATAGAGGTCGACCGAAAGCCAATCAACGGAACAATTCCGCGAAGATAGAGATTTACTTCACGGTATTCGCGCAATGCCTCGATCACGCGACGACCCATTAGTCGGAAGTCTGCATGATTGTGCACCATTTCAAGCCCAAACAACGCAAGTAGACGGTAAAATGCGACAGCAGTGCCACGCTTAAATCTGGAATCAGTTGAACGGTCGGCGCGAACCCCATATACAATGTCGTTACCCTCTAAATACGCATCGACCATACGTTCAATCGCATTGATGTCGTCTTGCAAATCGGCATCGATGGTGATGACCGCATCGCCATTGACATACATCATTCCAGCCAGCAACGCGTTCTGGTGGCCACGATTGCGCGACAACTTAATTCCCGCGACTCGGTATCGTGCTCTTGCTTCCTCTTGGATAACAGCCCACGTCGTGTCAGAACTGCCGTCGTCAACGAAGACAATTCGGCTATCGACGGATATCTTGCCTAACTCTATGAGGTGACCAAGAAGCGCGTCCAGCTGACTAGCAGCCTCCGCCAGTACTGCTTCTTCATTATAACACGGAACAACTATTTGAATATTCATGATTACTTTTCGCCCGACGGGGCCTGACTCTTGCGCGCGACAATATCAGTCCATCGACCTAACCGATATAAGCTGCAGCCGGCAAGGTTAACTCTGGAATCTGACTTGAAATCTGGCGGCGGTCTCTCCAAAATTCGATCAGGTTTTTTGATCAGGCGGCTGCGATAGCAGCGGCGGCGTTCCGGTTTCTGCCCCGTCCTGGATACGCTCGGCGCGTAACGAGAAAATGCGTTTGACGGATGCTGCCTCTTCCATAAATCGCGGATTTCTGACAACGTGGCATTGATTGCCAGGGATATTGATGATTGTGCTCATGCAATCGATCATCTGAGGCCAGCCTGTCCCCCAAGGGACAATCTCCTGTTGAACGCACGTCATGCCAGCGCCCTCTACAAATGTGCGCATCTTTTCAGCGCTCATAGAGGGTGCACGCCAATGTTGGTGGATAGGGAGGTGTGAGAGCCGTCTTTTAATCTTATCCAACACAGAAAGTCGTCGAGCGGCGTCAAGGTTGGAATGGTGAAGAAATGCAATCCCCCCCGGTTTGAGCACACGCGCAAGCTCACTCGCATAGCTGGACATCACATCGGACTCTGCGTGAACAAGCGAATCAAACGAAAACGCGAAGTCAATTGACCCGTCTTCAATCATGGGGAAGATGAAACCGTTGTTGACCTTAAATTCCAGATTCGGATATTGGCTAAATCGATCAGTGCATCGCTCGACACACGCTTGCGCCACATCGATCCCGATCAATGACGCACAGTGAGCCTGGAGGAATTGCGTCCACCGACCGTGCCCTGGCGCGATCTCTAGGATTCGGCCTTTCAAGAAAGGGAAGACGCGAGGAAGCAGGCAACCAACCCATTGCGCATGTGCTGTCCCCCACCATTCAGACCACTCGTCACCCTCCTGCGACCAAGCGCCGGTACCGTCCCACTGCTGCTTGATTTCAGAGATCGATGGCATATTGTGATTATGTATATCAGAGCATGTTATCGGGTCAATGCGGAGGGGCCGGATGGAGCACGCAAAGGAAAGGCAGCTTGTTCATCGTTGGGTCTGACTTGAAATCTGCGCTCGCGAAGATTTCCCTTTGTCTTTGGTGTGCTTAACTATGGCTTGCAACGACCGCACTAACCTCCGCTCGAGAAGTTCGTACAACACAATGGCAATTACAATGCTCAGCAAGGTATATGCAACGCAGAACGGCAAAAAGTAGACTGGGTTTGCGAACGGCATAAAAAAGGCTTTGGGAAGCACACTGATCAACAGCCAATGAGTTAAGTACAACGAATAGGAGCTGTCGCCGAGAAACGACAATCTTTGGGCAAGGCGGGGCAGATTCCCACAGCGCTCTTTGAACACGCTACCGGCGATCAGAAGGGCGCTTGGTACGCCCAATGTCAAAACGGTTGGCAGGCGATTATAGCCGAACGCAAAACTGCCCACGAACCCGGCCAAAGCGATTACTAGAAGTCCATTTGATAGCGTCGCTCCAAGTTTGCTTCCCTTAACGAAAAAGTATCCAGTCCAAGCACCGATCAAAAATTCCAGGAGCAGAGAATTAGTCACTAAATGAAATCCCGCATTGTCGAAGGGAAAAAACAATCCGACAGTGACGGAGGTCAAAAAGAACAAGGTCATTGTCAACAAACCGCTAAATAGGCCGCAGAGCATAAAGCAAGCGAAGCAGATATAAAAATATAGCTCGAAGGACAAAGTCCAACCTTGGGGGATGAGCATTGACGAATAGCTCGGAAGGAGAAGAATGCTTCCGATGATTTCTGACAAGGATCGACTATAGCCTTCGTAAAATGACCTATAAACTATCAAAGAGGCAGCAGCGTATATCCAATATATAGGAAAAATTCTTATGAAACGCTTTAGAATGAAATTTGGTGAACTAAAATTCCCAGACTCCTTTTGGAAGGACGTGTAGACCATGATAAATCCACTAATTACGAAAAAGATGTGGACGCCAGCGCCACCAAATTCGCCAAGGTAAAGCAAGCTCGGTGAGTCAGCAGATACGCTATGGACAATGGCCAGCATAGAATGCGTAAAGACGACTAGAGAGGCGGCAATAAATCTCAGAAACTGAATTGACTTTATTTCGTGACGCATCGATTCTTAAGTCCTTACGGTTTTGCAACTCCTTGCCGACGAAGTTCGCTCTGCTATCTTTTGTCTGCGTCTCATATCCCGTTTTGTTTGGCCCTGGCATTGCGGGCTACACACAACGTGCAGCGTAACACCTCTGTGCCGTGTCAGCAAAGGACAGACAAATTTAGAATTGTATTCGTTAGGGTACCCTTCAATGCCCGTCCTCGCCGTCCATAACACGATGCGACGACCATTGGGTGGCATTATTAATCACATGGCCGCCGACCTACCTGTGGCAATAATCCCGAACGCCCTCTAGATTGAATGGGAGCCAGCGATTAACGCTGTTCGGTGAATGCGGCACGCAGTCACGGATGTGTTAGCAAGGCAGATTATAATGGAGGGCTAAGCCAGCAGCTTAGGGTCGAATAGCGCATATGTTGCCGCTCCCCCAGGTTCATTTACTATTTCCGAGCGGCACAGTGACCTGCTACTTAGCTTGTCGTTTAAGCCGACGGCCATAGTGTGTAACGATCATGGACCAAACGACCCAACTGGCCGCTGAAGTTCCATTAATCGTGGATCTGGATGGAACACTGATTAAGGTTGATTCCTTGCATGAGGCGCTCGTCCAGGTTTCATCCCGCAAGCCGCTCGATGCTCTGCGTGCGGTACTAAAGCTGAGAGGTGGTATTGCGGCCTTTAAGGCGGTGATTGCTGACCACGCGCAGCCCGACATAGAGACACTTCCACTCAACGAAGCCGTTCTCGAAGTGATCAAGCAGGCCAGAAGCGAGGGTCGCAGAGTATATCTCGCGACCGCGGCGGATCGACGTTTCGCCGAGGCGGTGTCGAGTACTCTCGGCCTTTTCGACGGCGTCTTTGCGTCAGAGTGTGGAATCAACCTGAAGGGAAGAGCGAAAGCAGACCGTCTTGTGAAGGCTTTCGGGGCGCACCGCTTCGACTACATTGGCAACGAAGCCGCTGACATCCCCGTATGGCGGGCCGCTCGCACTGCCCTGGTTTTCGGCGCGCCGCCACACGTTATGAAGCAGATCTCTCACGAACTGCCGGCGGCAATCAACATCGAGCCTCGCGAATTTCCACTCAAGCAGTATCTGTTGTCGCTACGTCCCCATCAATGGTTGAAGAACACCTTGGTCGCCTTACCAGCTATTGCTGGTCATGACTTTAGCACGAGAAAACTCGTAACGGTGCTGATTGGCTTTATTAGCTTCAGTTTAGGAGCCTCCTGTGTTTATCTAGTGAATGATATGATTGATCTGCCGCATGATCGGAGGCATCCGGAGAAGCGGCGTCGCCCACTTGCTGCCGGTGTAATGTCGCTCAGCCATGGAGCTGCGCTGCTAGTTCTTATAGCTGCGCTATCGATTGGCACGGCATTGATGTTACCGTGGGCATTCATGGTAGTGCTTTTCGTATATTTTGGTCTTTCCATGAGCTACTCTTTATATTTGAAGCGCAAGCTCATGATCGATGTCGTCGCCCTCGCGGCACTTTATGGAATTCGCGTTTTTGCCGGCGGCGCCGCCACAGGGATTCTGTTATCCCATTGGCTCGTCGGATTTTGTTTTTTCGTTTTTCTAAGCTTGGCCCTGGTGAAGCGCACGTCCGAAATGATATCTCTGCCACCCGCCAGCGTCGGCAATGTTAAAGGCCGCGGTTATCGTCCTGAGGATCTTCAGTCAATAACAGCACTGACCGCCGCCTCCGGTTTCGTCTCGGTGCTAGTCCTTGCGCTTTATATCAACTCAGCCGAGGTAAGCGCGCTGTATCGGCACCCCGAACTCCTGTGGGGCATTTGTATCGTTCTGGTTTATTGGCTAGGCCGCGTGTATTTTCTGACTGGGCGAGGCGAGATGAATCAGGACCCAGTCATATTTGCCGCAACCGATCGCATCAGTCTGTTAACTGGAATGATGGTGATCATAATATTTATCCTTGCACTTTGACCGGAGTGACCTCCCGTACTTTATTGGCCAGAGCCGTTTACTTTGCCAACTCGGTGCTCGTCAGCACTGCAATTCCTACCACAATTAAGCCGATGCCTAGGAAGGTCATTGGGCTCAATCGCTCCTGAAAGGCGATTGCGGCTGAAATGGTAACTAGGACGAGGGCAACCGACGTCAATATGGCATAAGAGAACGCAAGACCAAGATCACGGATCGCAAGGAGATAGCATGCGAGCAGAACAACTCCGGCGCAAAGACCGACCCACGTCCAGGGCTCCATGATGAAGTGAACTAGGCGATGCTCTGAAGGCATATTGGAAACTTTTCTCACCGCAAATTTGAGAGAAACATTTGCAATGACATTTGCAATTACTGCAACAGACAGCGCCGACCAGGCGAACATCTTCATGTTTTTTTCCCAGAACGGGGGATCGTGGCAAGTTGAGTAGTCTCATCGGAACTCACGTGCGGCCACCGATCTATTATTGTTGCTCATCCATGTGGTCGACGAAACACGCACCATTCGTGCCGGTACCAGAGCATGTCGATCTCGCCGGTTTCGGCAAGGCAAAGGCCTCCCTTGCGGGCCCAGGTAACGACTTCGTCCAGTTCAGCGTAATAAATCCGCTCATGGACAACTAGAAAGTCATGTAGACGATTGGCCCAGGCGCGCCAAAGCGGTCTGCTGGCCATGTCCTTATAAAGCAGCATGCCTCCATCGGCGACATGGTCGATCGCAGTCTTGAACAATTCGGCTTGATACTCTGGTTTAACATGGTGCAGCACATCAATGAGGCAAACCACGTCAAAGCATCCAGCTGGCCAGGCGTCATTCGCGTCGCGGTGTTCGAATTGAATTAGCTCGGAATTCGGCAACTGAGCTGCGATTTTTTGGGCGGTCAAAATTGCTGCCCGGTCCGCATCGAAACCGACCGCCGACCGAATGCGGCCCAGACGGGCGAGGAGCAAAATAAATAATCCTGCCCCGCAGCCCACATCAAGAATTGTGACACCGGCCGGAACGTGATCAATGAGTATGTGGAATGGACATATACGTGGACGCAATTTCTGCCTGCGTCCGATTCCGCTTTGGGTGTCGGCATAGATGGTACGCGCGAGCGCGGACACATTTGCCACAGTCAATGTAGAGCGCGCGTGATCTCGGGTCATGATCGCGCCTCAATAGGACAGCGCGCGCTCCTTACACGTCTGATTGCCCAAACTAAGGGGATCGACGATAATATTGCGATAGATGGATGAGATGAAAAATGATAGCGGTCTTGAACCAAAATCATTGAATAGACCGTTGTAAAATAAATCCAGGTTGCAACGAGCGGGTGCAAGAGTGTTGGGATCAGCCCATCCTCACGAACGAGCATCGCAACGCCTACCAGTGCGAGCAACAAGACCAAGGACCAATAAGCTTGCATCAGCAGCTTTAATGGCAAAATCGCGCCTTCACCAAGACGTTGCTTGATACCTTCGGCATTCCAGTGAACTGCAATGGTTTCATTCAGGTGCAGGAGGAGTGCCTTTTTAGCGGTGCGCATAACGAAATCTATGGGGTGATCAACAATGTAACGCCAGGCCGCCGCACTCAACTGCTTGTCTCGTTCATATTCATCGAGCTTTTCCACCGATGCTGGCGGCGCCATGTATACTCCATTTGAATCAGGGTTATTGCCCATCCAAAGGGTCACGCCTCCATTCGATGAAAGCAGCATGAAGTGGTCGTACAGTCTCGTGTTTCGGATCGACCATGGTGCGATGCTGGCTAAAACAACAACCATCGCGAGTAGCATTACTGGTAGTTGCTCACGCAACTGTCGAAAGTTCAACATGTCCGTGAGCCAAAGGACAATAGGTAGTAACAGCGCAATTGGACGGACGTAACTTGCTGCAGCAAAGGCAAGCCCACTCACTGCCCCACGGGCTAGCTTGGATAAGTTTGGACTATACCAAGCACAGAAGCCCGAGAGCACAAAAAAGATGAACGGTAGTTCGCTCGCGAGAATGGTTACATAAGCAATTTCGCTCGGCCAGAGGGCCATTAGGCTGCCGGCAAGAATGGCAATCTCATTATCGAAAAACGACCGGGCCAACCACATTGTCTGCGCAACGATGACGGTACCCAAAATGATGTTGAAACCAACGACGGCTATGAAATTATGGCCGAATATGATATAAATTATTGCGTACAGTGCCGAAGTTCCCACTGGCCAAAATGTGGTGGGCTCCGTGGGGTTCCAGCCATAGACCCCGTGTGTAGCTAGCGTGTTTGCCAAAGTATCATAGGCTACGCTATCCGAAATCGGGATCACGGGAATAAACGCGGCCCATCCCAGTCTCAAACCAAATGCTACGGCCAGCACGACTATGGCAGCTTGGACGGGCCTCGAACTCCAATTAGCGGTCATAGGTAGCCACCTTACTGAAAGAATGTGGCCAGCGTAACACATGGCACGTTGTGCATTAGTCAGTTTCCGCAACTCGAGTTGGCATCCGCCCCTTCGCCAGTCGACGTTAACTCGGCTGTGGCAGGAATCATAAAGCTCGGCTCTGAAGTACGAGGCACGACTCGACGCCAGCGACGTAATCTCATATACGCTGTCAAGCATCAACGAATTCGTCGCCTGTAGGTCGGCGCCGGGGTCCGAAGTATGGCTTTACCTGCGAACAAGGGAACAATCTAAGGGCGGCGTCGGAGGAGCCCGAAGAGACTCGTCGGAGCGATAGTGACCTATGGAAAACGTTAACGTTGGTGCTAATTCACTTGCCTACATCGCCCTGGTGAGTTGGCCGCTGGTGGCGCTTTATCTGTACTCAAAGCTACCCGTTACTCAGGCCACAATATGGACGATCTTGGGCGGCTTTCTCCTGCTGCCGGTCGGCTTTGACATCAAGTTCAAATTGATTCCGGCGTTCACTAAGTATTCCGTATCAAGCCTCGCCGCTCTACTCGGTTGCGTAATTTATACGCGGCGGTTGCCGAGATTCTTTCAAAGTTTCGGGCTTGTGGAGGTCATGCTTCTTATTGTTATTTTCGGCCCTTTTGTTACCGCAATGCTCAACGGGGACCCGATCCAGGTCGGCCGCACCTTCTTACCCGGTGTCGGGGCCCACGACGCCGGTGCGGCCGCGATTGCCGAGGCCATTGACATTTTGCCATTCGTTATTGCGCGGCAATATTTGCGCAGCGCCGAGGATAACGCTCAGATTCTCCGCATCATGGTGATTGCTGGGCTCGCCTACTCCATACCGGTGCTTTTCGAACTTCGAATGAGCCCCCAGCTTAATATCTGGGTATATGGCTACATGCCCGATTCTTTTCTTCAAGAAGAGCGTGGCAGCGGTTACCGGGCGATAGTTTTCGTTGGGTTGGGTCTCACCGTGGCCATCTTTTCAATGACAACTGCTGTGGCGGCAGCGTCGCTGTGGCGGACACGGACCAGCGTCGGCCGCTTCCCATTGGGCGCAATTACCGCGTATTTGAGCCTTGTCGTGGTGTTGTGCAAATCGCTAGGCTCCCTTGTGTACTGCGCCGCTGCGGTCCCTTTAGTACGATGGGGTAGCCCTCGTTTACAGGTCCGGGTGGCATCTGTTCTCGTTATCGTAGCATTAGCTTATCCGATGTTGCGCGCGACTGGCTTGTTCCCCACCACCACGATGGTCGAAGTAGCACGTGCAGTAAGCCAGGATCGCGGCAACTCGTTAAACCTCCGGTTTTCGCAGGAAGATCAATTGTTGGCGCACGCTTTGGAACGTCCATTGTTCGGTTGGGGACGCTATGGGCGCAATCGTCTCTTCAATGGCTGGCAAGGGGGCAGCAGTAGCATCACGGATGGATTTTGGATTATAATATTAGGGGTTTACGGCCTAGCCGGTTTCGCCGCCACGTTTGGCCTCATCGCCCTGCCCGTGTTTCGCGCAGCGAGGGCGCTTAAGTTCGCGGAGACAATACGGGAGAGAGAACATCTGGCCGCTTTGGCGGTTATCAATGCCGTCACTATGATTGACCAACTGCCCAATGCGTCGTTTTCAAACTGGAACTGGCTGCTCGTGGGCGCGCTGCTCGGCCGGGCGGAGCAATTGCGCACTGCCAGGAGTCAAATGGTCGGGCTCCAACATCCTAGACCGCTGGCCGGTCGGTTATCATCGTAAATGGTGAATCGGTGAAGGTATATAAAAAAATTAGAAACGTGCCATGGCTGTGGGTGATAGTTTCAAGAGCCCGCTATTTGCCTGGCTTCTATTGGCTCTGGAAGCGCTCCTTTCCCACATCGACGGTGCATTGGCGGCGGCACTATGAACGCGGTGGTGATTCTGGCCCTGGCTCCTACGGAATATTCGCATCATACAAGGCCAAATTGGTAAATGAGGCGGTTCGCGATCGCGCTATTCGCAGCATCGTTGAGCTCGGTTGCGGCGACGGCAATCAGCTCGCCTACTTGGAAGTGGATCGATATCTGGGTTTGGATATCTCCAAAGTCGCCATTGAACACTGTATAGCACGACATGGCGATAACAAGAAGCGTAGCTTTATTTGGTATGATCCGAATTTCTTTCACGATCCACTCCGCATCGTCAGTGCCGATTGCGCTATATCGCTCGATGTTGTCTTTCATTTGATTGAGGATGACGTCTTTGAAAAATATATGCACAACCTTTTCAACTGCGCTCGTCGTTTCGTCATCATCTACGCCCTGGACGAGGAAGAAGTGCAACGCGAGCATGTTTCGGTGCGGATCCGCAAGTATTCGGACTACATCGCCGCGCAAATTCCGGAATTCCGCGTTGCGCTCCATGTCGCTAAGCAGGGAGAATTCGCAGACTTCTACGTTTATGAGCGAATATCCGACACAGCATGACATCCGTGCACTTACCGGAAAGACTCTCTCTTAAGCGACGTATTCTAAGTGCGAGCTCTTGGAGCGTCGCCGGCTATGCGCTTAATTATCCGATCCGATTGGCCAGTAGCTTGCTGCTGACGCGTCTGCTGGTGCCGCAAATGTTCGGCGTAATGGCGGTTGCAATGACGGTGATGACAGGCCTGGCGATGTTCTCGGATCTAGGCCTGACTCAAAATATTGTTCAGAGTAAGCGCGGCAGCGACCCGGACTATTTGAATACCGTTTGGACGATACAGGTCTTGCGCGGACTGCTGCTTTGGCTGATCGGACTTTGCATTTCGTTATTCATCTTAGCCGCCGATCGACTTGGGCTGGTCCCGAAGGAAAGTGCCTACGCCGATGCATATCTTCCTTACGTGATATGTGCTGTCTCTTTTACGATGGTCATCGGCGGCTTGCGATCTACTAAATTTTCCGAGGCGAGCCGGAACCTTTCGCTGGGGCGCGTCACCCAAATCCAGCTTGTAGGCCAGATCGGCGGATTGATCTGCATAATCGCCTGGATCTTGATCGATCGTTCGATCTGGGGCTTAGTCGCCGGATCCATTTTCTCGACAGTTGTAGGGACCGTCCTCAGTCACACCTGGCTTCCTGGGAATACCAATCGATGGCGCTGGGACCAATCTGCGTTTCACGAGATTCTTCACTTCGGTAAGTGGATGTTTCTTTCGTCGATCCTCGGTTTCATTGCCAACAACGGCGATCGCCTGTTGCTGGGCGGCTATGTCGACGCAACCACATTGGGGATCTACAGCATCGCCTACACGTTCAGCAGTGCCATCATACAGATTCTGAACTCGCTCTTCAGCCAGGTGTCGTATCCAGCCCTCAGCGAAGTCGCGCGCGAACGCCTTCCCGACCTTAAGAGCGCCTTGTACCGGTTTCATATGCTGACGGCTTCGTTTACATACTTCTGCACAGGCGCACTGATCGTATCCGGCGGCCCCCTCGTCAGGTTCCTGTATGATCCTCGTTACGCGCAAGCTGGATGGATGCTTGAAGTCCTCTCCGTGGGCTTGCTATGCGTTCCCTCAAACCTACCCATCTATTGTTTGCTTGCGCGCGGCTTGGCGAAGAACTTCACCGGACTTATCGCGGTTCGCGCGGTCGCAACGGTCGTTCTTATTCCACTGGGATTTCACTATTATGGCTTTCAAGGCGCCCTTTGGGGAATTATCGCAAGTCAACTTTCCATCGTACCGCCGACTATTTACTATCAGGTCAAATATGATCTGTTTGACATATCAAAGGAGCTTATCCTTTTACCAGTATTTCTTGTGGGCATGGCCGTAGCTAAGGGAGTCAATCTCGCGATTGGCTATTGAATCGCCGAACGAAGATAGAAAGTTGAACCGATGAAACCGATCGACCTTCTTCGCAGGGCGCGAAATTTGATCTTAAAGCCCTCTGGCGGCCAGATCGCCCATATGCCTTATCTTTACCGCCCGGGAGACACCGTAGTCGAAGACTTTGTCGAATTCTCAGGCCTACCGCTCGAAACCGTATCTGAGCGTATGGTCAAATATCAACGTATCAACTCTGAGGATTGGCATGCGCTCGATGCAAAATCATTTTCAGAACGAGCGGCAAAATTTTATGAAGCGTCACAGAACTATATCTTTGACACGCTTTCTGCAAATCCTCGTCCTCAAGCCGTCATTGCAAAGCTGGATCGGTTCGATCCGCGAATCATGGCGGCGATACGCGCCCATCCGGGGCGACGCTTCTTCGAATTTGGTGGCGGAATCGGGGTGTTTTGCGAAGTCGCCGCTAGGATGGGCAAACAGGTTTATTATTTAGAATTGCCGGGAATTGTCTTTGATTTTGCGCAATGGCGATTCAAAAAGCATGGCCTAAAAGTTACGGCAATCGAAGCCAAGGCTGATCGTATTGATTTGCCCGGCAAGTACGATATAATATACACTGATGCGGTAATCGAACATCTGCCTCCCGACCTTCAAGTTGAAGCGGCACAGGCCATAGGGCACGCGGTTGACGTGGACGGCCTGTTGGTATTTCTCGTCGATCTGTCCGGTCCGACCGACCACCATCCAATGCATCACGATGTCGATATTCGAGAGCTGCACAACCGTTTGCGCGCTGCCGGGTTGTCGTGTGAACTTGGTCACAACGACGCCTGCTCGGTGTGGCGCAGACTAGGCTAACCCAACATGCCAGCACTTGATTGCGATAATCCAAAGCGCGATTAATCCCGTTAGGCGAGAACCGGTTTGCGATAGCTGGATTTGTTATGCGCGTGACATTTGTGTTGCCTACCGTTGGATTGTCTGGGGGGAATAGGGTAATTGCCGTTTATGCAGATCGCCTAATAAGGCGGGGACATGAAGTGACACTGATATCACTTCCGCGAAGGAAGATTGGTATTCTAGATAAACTAAGGACCCTCGTGCGCAAGGGGAAATGGCCGAAGCAACCGCCTGCAGAACCGTCGTATTTCGATAACATTGCAGCGCGGCATCATGTGCTTGACGCGGCAAGGGCGGTCTTAGACGCAGATGTGCCGGATGGGGATGTAGTTATTGCGACGTACTGGAGGACAGGGCCGTGGGTGGCAGCATTGTCACCCGAAAAAGGGGCCAAATTCATACTATTGCAGGGCTATGAGCTTACTCCGGGCCAAGAGGAACCGGCGCTCGATGCAGCATGGCGATTACCGTTGCATAAAATCGTAATCTCCAACTGGTTAGCCAATCTGGCCCACCAGCGGTTTGGCGACTCTTACGTGCATCTTGTCCCAAACAGCGTGGACACAAAGCAGTTCTATGCGTCGAGCAGAGGAAAAGCCAAGCGACCGACGGTGGGGATGCTCTATGCGCACGGTCATTTGAAGGGCACTGATGTAAGCATGGCGGCGCTTGAACAAGTCAGAAAGAAGATGCCTCACCTACGCGTCATTGCATTTGGAGCGAGGCAAGTTGTGGCGGAGTTTCCGCTACCGGAGTGGGTCGAGTTTCACTATCGACCGCCTCAGGATCAGATTCGGCAGATATACAGCCAATGTGATGTGTGGCTTTGCGGTAGTCGCTGTGAAGGATTTCATCTTCCACCTCTCGAAGCGATGGCCTGCAGATGTCCCGTGGTCTCGACGCGAGTTGGAGGACCATTGGATACTATCAAAGATGGCGCTAACGGATTTCTCGTGGACGTTGAAGACTCAGCTGGGCTGGCGGAGCATTTGATGCGCATCCTGGGGCTCGGTGAAGCTGATTGGCAACAAATGTCCAATGCGGCGCTCGCGACTGCCACACGGTATGCTTGGGATGATGCGACCGATCTGCTCGAGAGGGCGCTTTTTGAAGTTATTAACAACGATCCCCGGGCTCTCGATCACCGGAATACAGATTCAGACATTTCAACGAGTGCATCGATTCCCAAGTCTATTCCAGGTTAAACACTATTAGTCGATAATACTCAAAACCGGGGCATGCAACTTGCACAGGATCGCTTGCTGTTTTGATCGCTCTGGCGCAAACCTTCTGTGCTATGATGCTTGAGCTCGACATTTTGCTAATGTTGTTGACAATGGCTGCGGTCACTTGGTGCCTTCTTGCAGCCGCCCCAAAGGCTTTTCGTGATCCCCCGCACCACTTACTAATCTGTTGTGCGCACTCCGACGACTGCGTAATTATGGGCGCCGAATATGCGTACGGTGCCGTGCAGAATGGCCTCTCGATCAGAGTGGCCTACTTGACTTGCAGTGGCCCTCACCCTGATACAGAAATCTCCCATACGAGAACGCTCGAAGCATTGACAGCATGGTCAACCCTTGGCGTTCCGAAGGAGAATTTTACCTTCCTCAATCTTAGTCAATCCGCCGTCGGCGGACCACCCAGTTACTCCGATGCAGATATTGCGCGCGCCAAAGATGTCTTAAAAATGCTGATCCTTTCGTTGCCCCTCAGTACTGCAGTGCTCGTTCCCGCGCAGTGCGAATCCCACGTCGATCACAGAACTATTCGAAAAGCCTGTTTAGATGCCATAATCGAGTCTAATAGGCTGGACCTCCTTGTCTACGAAACGCCAGAATACAATTCCTTCATCTCTCTGCTGCACTGCCCACGAAAAACGATTAGACTTGTACTAAGACATGTGCCGTTGTTAAACCGGTTCATTAAGCCGTATATGGGGCCTAGCAATTTCGTCAACGGCCCCCCTGGATATGTCTTCGGCGACATCCCCAACCGAGTCGCCAAGAAGTTGGAGCTCTTGAAATTCTTCTCCTCTCAAAATAGCGATCTGCTCATACACCTCTTCGGATACGAAACCTTATATCGCCCACTTTCACTTGCCGACCACCCGCAAGAACAAAACGTAGCACCGTGCGTTCCTGCCCTTGGCGGTCGTTGCGATCCGTCAGCCGCAACATTCGGAATTGCAATCTTGGTAATGACATTTCTAACAGCTTATGAGTTTGCAAGAGCCGTAAGGATCGTGTTCTCAAATTCAGTCTCCGCCAACCACCTACTGCTTGTTCTTGGTTTTGTCACGGCAAGCGCCTATGTAGTACGGAGAATTCGCCGAATCGCGAGTCTCGAAAGTGCGTTGCTCTTTTGGGCAGTGTCTTTAGGTTTGATTATTGCGGTACTGTGAGCGGCGATCTGGCTAGTTCAGAGCAATTGATCGAGGTGCCTTACGAGCCGGTCGCGGACCTGCTGCGCCGCATCACCCATGCGCGGGTATAACGGCAGTCGAATTAAGCGGGCACTCAGGTCTTCAGTGTGCGTCATCTGCCCCGATGTCCGCGCGAAACGCAAGCCCGCCGGCGCGCTGTGTAATGGAACGTAGTGGAACGGCGCCGTAATGCCTTCGATTTTCATTCGTGAAATTAGTTCTTGGCGAAGTTCACAGGTTGGTAATATTAAATAGTACAAGTGCGCGTTGTGCACACAATGCTCAGGAATTGTGGGCGTGCGCAGCCCGCGATTGTGAAATGGTCTCAGTGCAGCGTCGTACATCGTCCAGGTCGCAATGCGATCTTTCTGGATCGGCCCTATCTGTTCAAGCTGACCGAACAGGAATGCCGCGACGAGCTCGCTCGGCAGAAAGGAGGAGCCAAGATCAACCCAGGTGTATTTGTCGATTTGCCCCCTAAAAAACTTTTTACGATTCGTCCCCTTCTCGCGGATGATTTCGGCGCGCTCGATCAAAGTCGGATTGTTTATGGAGAGCGCTCCGCCCTCCCCTGTAATAATGTTCTTGGTCTCATGGAAACTAAACGCTGCAAGATCGCCCAGCGCGCCCGCATAGCTGCCGCGGTATTTCGAACCGAGCGCCTGCGCGGCGTCTTCGACAACGAAAAGATTATGCCGCTTCGCCAACTCGTTGACGCGATTCATTTCAGCCGGAACACCGGCGTAATGAATGGGAAAGATCGCCTTAGTGCGTGGTGTTATCGCCGCGTCGACCAGCTCCTCATCGATATTCAGCGTATCCTGACGAATGTCGACGAATACCGGCGTGCCACCCCGTAACACGACCGCGTTGGCCGTAGATACAAAAGTGAACGACGGCATGATAACTTCATCACCTTGCTCGATCCCAACGAGGATGGCCGCCATCTCAAGTGCGGCTGTGCAAGAATGGGTGAGCAGAACTGCCGAAGCGCCAATATATTTGGCAAGCCAATGTTGACACCGTTCAGTGTATACGCCGTCGCCCGCCAAGTGCCCGCGATCGATCGCCTCTCGAATGTATTCTAGTTCCCTACCGGCCAGTACCGGACGATTGAAAGGTATGGTCACTGGCAAGAGCCCTTTCAGCGAGTCGATCGCGGCCGGACGGCAGCAGAGACGATATCCCGCTCGTCGCATATTCTCAAGCTGCCAAGCTGATGCCAATGGTGAATACGTGGGGGCTTTGCGACGAACTCTACTTAGTCCGGATATACTCGCACCAACCGTTGCGGTTCTTTATTAGCGTGGCGCGGTAAACTATGCCCGCAGCCGCATATTGATGCGTGCTCGGACACAAGGTAAATAGGCGTTGCCGCTGGAACGAATGCGATCCGCAATGACAATCGTCCGCGGAACCCCGCATAGAGCCATGAGCCGACGAAAGTAGGACGGTAGGACGATGAGTCTATGGCGATTCGCGAGACCGGCGGCTTGGGCCAGCTTTCGCTCAATATCGCGACTCTATCTCAAGTTGAGACGAAACGAATATCGCATCGTCTTTATTCTCGGCCATGTGCGATCGGGCTCGAGTCTACTCGCCCATATTCTTGCAAATCATCCGGATATCGTTGGCGCCGGTGAAACACATATTTGCTATCAGACGCAGGCAGACCTGCCAAAGCTCGTACTAAGGACATGCGAACTCCTGCACAGGCCGTTTTTGGGCGAAACTTATGTTGTTGATCAAATTAATCATCCGTACGTCAGCAATGACGTTCTCCTTGCGAGACAACTTTACAAGAGCATTATCTTGATCCGTGAACCGGAGGCGACGATCAGGAGCATCATGACACTTTTCAAATGTCAGGAGCGAGAAGCGCTTGAGATTTACATCAGGCGTCTGGAAGAGCTGACCCGATATGGGCCGCTGCTTGGTGACCGAGCATTGCTCGTGCAGTATGGTGATCTCATAGATCGCACCGACGAAACGCTGACCGCGCTCACTCGCTTTTTAGGCTTGGACTCTCCATTGACGCCAAACTACGCAACCCATCGTATGACAGGACGAATGGAGGGCAATGGCGATCCATCTGATAATATAAAAGCCGGGCAGATCATCCGCACTGCGGGCAATAAGGTTGTGATCAGTGACGATACCCTGGTTGCCGCCACACGCGCCTTTCGCAGTTGCCGGGCCGGGCTCCATGCGGGGGCTGTCCAGGCTGTAAGCGCGGCCGCGTTCCTCGGCAAACGCGCTGCACTGGCCAAATCGAGCAAGTGATCCGCGTGACCGGCTACAGATGTTTGACCTATGTGCCGGTACCTCACCTTGGCTTTGGCTGGGTGCAAGCGTGCGTTAGCATCTTGGAAGCCTTTCCAAATGAGCTGCTCTCCCCAACTCTAGTCCTTCCGCGCGCTTTTCAAGAGGTCCCCGCATCGATCGCTGTTAAGCAGGCCATTCCATATCCAATTCCATTTCAGTACGCCTCACCGATCATGATTCCGGCGCTAAGCTTATGCTTCCGACGGGCACTTGCCACCGCAGACCCCCAAAGGACAATCGTGGATTTTTGGCCATCGCCGCCAACGTCCCTGATTCACTACGCGCGACGACGCGGATTTACGATCGTTCGCGAAATGATCAACACATATACCGGGGCCGCCAAGGTCATCCTGGATGAGGCCTACAGTCGGCTCGGATTGCAGCCCAACCACGTCATTACAGACCGGCTCGTCAAAGACGAGCGCAACGAGTTACAACTCTACGATTATATTCTGTCCGCAAGTCCGCGGATCGAACGATCGCTGATTGAGGCGGGCATCCATCCAACTAAGATTCTGCACTCGACGTTCGGCTGGTCGCCAGGAGAGTTTACCGCAAGTGTCGGCGAAGAAAGCAGGCCTCGCTTTAGGGCCCTGTTCATCGGCGGTGACAGCATACGCAAGGGCGTTCCGCAGCTGCTGGCCGCTTGGAAGAAGAGCGGAGTTGCCGGCGAACTGCTCATCGTTGGCAACATAGATCCCACGCTTCAGCCAATTGTTGCGCCGTACCTTGAAGACCAAAGCGTCCGAGTGGAAGGGTTCACCCTAGACCTTGGCCGCTTTTATCAGTCCGCCGACGTTTTCGTATTTCCCTCGCTCGAAGAAGGCGACCCGCAAGTCACGTATCAAGCGGCCGGCTCCGGGCTGCCGCTCATCGCGACGCCCATGGGCGGCGGTAACCTTCTCAGAGACGGTGTTAATGGCCTAATGGTCCAACCATACGATATCGACGGCTTAGCTGCAGCAATAGCCTGCATCGCAACCTCGCCAGGTTTGCGAAAGCGGCTTGGCGCTCAAGCAGCAGCTGATGCGCAAAGTTATAGATATGCGAGGGTTGGACTTGCACGAGCCACGATTCTACGTGGCCTTCTCGATGCGAAAGCTGACGCATTACCTTTCAAAGGTGACTTTCGGTGAACAGGACCAATGTAATTGCCAATGGGCGGTGCTATGTTCTCCACATAGTGTCTGAACGCAACAGATGACCAATTGGGACGCCCACGAACATGTCCGTAATGAGTGATTTGCGCCCAAGCCCCCATCTGCCACCGTATCCATCGTAGGCGAGAACTGTACGAAACGCCTTAAGACGCTCGCTGAGGTTCGTAGCCGCATAAAGTGCGCTTCGTTTAGAATAAATCGATGCTACTTTTCGATAGTATTCGGCTCCAGATGCTGCACGTTCCGTCCAGATGCCCTCAAGATTGTCCTTAGCGTGGTCGAGTAAATCCGCCCGATTCTCGGCAGCTACTACGCAGCGGTTGTATTCAATGGAACGACGACGAAGGAAGAATTTGACCGCCTGCCAGTAACTCGTCTTATGCCAGCCATAAGTATTGCTTCCATGCTGCACGTAATCGGCCAAGCGTTCGTCAACGTAAGCAATCTTTCCAAAAACCGAGGCCAGGAAGAAAAACCACTGGTCATGCGCTAATAATTGGCCGTATCCGTCCTGTGAGCGCGGCCATTGGTCTGACAGCCGAAGAAGAGAGCGTCGAAACACCTGGGTAAAACCGAGCGCGTACGGCCATGGTCCAGACGACAATGGCGCCACGACCGTCTGTTTTGCTGCGCGCCGTGCAAGCGAGCCGATCGGCCTGTCTTCGCCGGTAACAACATCTGCATTGTGGTATGCTAATAAAACTTCAGGATCCAAGAATGGCTTTATAGTTTCGGCAATCTTATTAGGATACCAGTAATCATCCTGATCACAAAGGGCAACCAACTCCGCCCGGCATAAGCTCGTTGCGCGCATAAAGTTGGCACGATATCCAAGACGAGTTTCGTTTCGGTAGACTTTGATTGGAAACGACACAGTTTTTGAAAACGCCTCAATAACGCGTACCGTATTGTCCTGACTGTTGTCGTCAGTTATGACGAGCTCTGATGGTATTTGGCTCTGAGCGGCAAGGCTATCTAGCTGCTTCTGAATGTACTTCTCGCCGTTATAGGTCGCCATAGCAACTGAGATCGAGATCACTGGTGTCTCCGCCAAACCGCCCTAAATACTTTGCAACAGCGCCCATTTAGACCAGCACTAAAAGTAAACAGCGCGCCGTACACCGGCAACAGGCCAGTTCGCTCGCGAAAGATGCAGCCTCTACGCAGTGTTGACACCCTTTTATACCTACCCACGGCAGTTCCAAATTTACAGAGGTTCCAGCCAAATCCGAATTAACCACAAGTGGACCGCCACTCTACGTGATTTAACGGTGGGATATGAAGATGAAAGTATACGCCTCCCACGATGAAGTGTGCAGCATGCGTAGCGTCACCACTCCGGCCGACATGCTTGATATCCGCGCACCTGTGGACTACAAGCAATTGATGCAACTCAGCAGTTTAACGCGCAGCAAGAGCAGCTTACAGCCGCCGCCTCTGGACTGTCCCCTATTTGTGCATGACGAGAAAATGGACAGCGTCCCCTTAGTTACTGACCGGATCGAGTCATGAATTCAATGACTGAATCAAACTATCACCTGTACCTGGAGCTAATGAAGAAATCTTTATTGGCAAGTATCTATGATGAAAATGGGTGGTATGTACTTGGTTCGCTCGATCGTAAAAACCCGCGCTCATTACGATATTGGATAAAGTTTGCTGCAGTAAAACTGGCTTGGACATGCGGATTTGTGATCGTTAAACCGACAACAGGAAATGAAATATCAGGGTGGGGTCTATTTTGCTACACCATGATAAGTCTAGCACGTCTCAGCAATATTCAATTTTGTGTAGAGGATATTCTCAAAAACAACGTCGAAGGTGATTTCATCGAAACCGGGGTCTGGCGCGGCGGAGCAACCATTTTTATGCGAGCGATTCTCAAAGCCAATGGTATCAGTGATCGCGTTGTTTGGGTCGCTGATTCCTTTGAAGGATTGCCGCAATCCAAAAAATATGACGAAGACATTACCATCATGAACGATGGTGGGCCGATGCGATTGGCACTAGCCGTGTCGCTAGAACGGGTCAAACAGGGTTTCGCTAAATTTGATCTCTTGGATGATCAAGTGAATTTTATAAAGGGTTGGTTTCGTGACACTCTGCCCAGGGCTCCGATTGAAAAGCTAGCACTGCTACGCCTTGACGGGGATCTGTATGACTCCACTATGGATGCTCTTAACGCCCTCTATGGCAAAGTCACCAAAGGCGGATACGTGATAGTCGACGATTACAATCGTTGGCCTCAGTGCAAAGAGGCAATTGACGATTTCAGGAGCGCGCGTGGCATTCGGGATGAAATGGTAAATATCGACGATGATGCCGTATTTTGGAAAGTTTCCGAGGAGCCATCCGTCGATCGTTTGTGACGATAGTCGTGGTTAGCTGCTCGCCGATGAGTCCGGTAATTGAGGATTGTGGAGCCGCTGAGATGAAAACACTACTTAAGAGCGCCATTGGCGCGGCTGGTTACGAAATCAAGAAGAAACGGCCCGATCTTCCCGACTGTTATGACGAGGATGGATTGCGGACCGATCATGACCATCGCTTCATTAACGACCCACGTTTCGCCGCTGCATATGCATCAGCAGTTAAAGCGATCGATAACGATCCTCAGAGGCACGGCCCGTGGCGCGTACATGTTGGGCTATGGGCTGCATACAACGCACTTCGGCTCGGCGGGGATTTTGTTGAGTGCGGCGTTTATCGCGGCTTTATGAGTTCAGCGATCGTTTCATATCTTAGTTGGAACTCGGTTTGCCGCGATCGACGATTTTTCCTTTTTGATACATTCTCCGGACTTGTCAAAGAAAAGTTGACGCAAGACGAAATCGCGGCCGGCAGACTATCACAATTTGGCGACAAATATAGCGATACATATGGTGCCGCGGTGAAGACGTTCAGAAATGTCAAAAACTGCATCATTGTAAAAGGCATGGTCCCCGAGAGCCTGATGACGCAGCCTATTTCATGTGTCTCCTATCTCCACCTCGATATGAATAGTGCAGTACCTGAGGTAGCGGCGCTCGAGCATTTCTGGCCTAAAATTACAGCCGGCGGGTTCATCCTGATGGACGATTACGCATATCGCGGATATGAGCCCCAGCACGTTGCTTTAGACAAATTTGCAATGGAAGTCGGCTACGAGATTCTCTCGTTGCCAACCGGACAGGGTTTGTTGATCAAATGACCTCCGGTGGCTGTGGGCGGCATGAGGCCGTTCCGGCGCTCAATTCGCTAGTGCTTTGCGTCGAAAGCGTTGGGGCGGGGGTGGGCTTACCGCGCGGATTGGAATGGCGGCAGCTCGATGGCCGCAGTAATTTATTCGAGGATTTCAACTGCAAGAATGGTCGTTCCACGAACAGCCAACTAAACAGACCAAGCATTCCAGCGCCGATCGTTGCTGCAGCGAAAACGAGCCAAGGCGGGATTGCAGGATAGAGCCAAACAAGCAGGTTTTGAAGCGGCCAAGCGTACAGATATGTGCCATACGAAATATCAATGCGTTGCCCAATCGCCGACAGCTGCGATGATCGAACATTGAAGGCGAACCAAAATAGCACGTAGCCTCCAAGTATCGCGACTGCCGGAACGGCGATTGGTCGAAAGAAAAGCGCGATCAACAATGACGCTCCGCATAGGCACGCGGCTACATTGGTGAATGTTATCCGGTCGCGATAGAGGTGGAATAGGGCGCCGCATCCGAAAACTGCGGTCAAGCGTAAGCTCCAAAACGGATCGCCAAATATGGCGACAAGCTTATCGGGGAACCAACGGAACAAGCCGACGTCGACCGATGAGATAGCGAGCGCAGCAGCAACAAGAAAAAGCAGTAGTAATTTTCGGTCTAAAAGGCCGAGCGGCCAAAGCGCCAAAACAAGTAGATAGCATCGAAATTCATATGCGATTGTCCACATCGACCCGTTTAGTCCGCTATATGGCAGGCCTGAAAATGACCCATCCATTTGTGGACTGCGCAGCTCGATGATCCATATAGTCAATTGTTTCAAAGTCAGCGAGGATATATTGCCACCAACAAAGGGTGCAAGGAGGAGGCAGAGGAAATAGGCCACGGTATAACCGGGGTAGATCCGCAGTATTCGTTTCAGAATATATTCGACTCCGGAATGCGACGACTGGAAACTCTTGGTGATCAAATAGCCGCTAATAAGAAAGAAACCAAAAACACCAAGCTCCCCGAAAGAGATCGTTCCGAACACGCGGGTCAAAAGCTCGCGCGATCGATTACCGTCAACCAATTCGAATGAGTGCGATAGAATGACGAGATTTGCGAATAAAAGCCGCAGAAAGCCAAAATTGTTTTTGTGCACGATAATTGCCAACCTTAGGATGGGGCCGGTTGCAACAGTCTCAATTTTCTCACGCTCATACAAGCCCCTCCCCACCACCCCGACCGTCCGGCGCCACGTGCAATGACCCCAGTCCTACTTTCTCCCAAGGGGTGATATTGAGCCGAACCTCCTATTCACGTTCCGAGCTTCACAGTACAGTCGAATACCCTCGGCGCAATTTGCATTTTTGAGAATGGCTTGAAAATGGGCTATCTGGCTACCGACCCGCACAGGACGGAGATAAGGAGCGATCTCGCCTGTCCTGCGCGCAACCAGACCCATCTACCTCAACTGGATGGTTTGCGCGCAATTGCTGTTATAGGAGTTCTCATTTCGCATTTTTTTCCTTCGACAGACTACTTATATTGGCTCAGCAGCACATTGCCGTGGGGCTTTTTGGGTGTCAGACTTTTCTTTGTAATCAGCGGGTTTCTTATTTCGGGTATACTTCTGGAACGCAGGGATGCGATCTTACTCGGAAAGCAGACTTGTGCTAATGCACTCGCATCGTTCTATGCACGACGCATTCTTCGAATTTTACCAATATTCTATCTGACATTACTCGTCGCATACGTGTGCGATGTGGGGAATATACGTGAAATAATAAAGTGGCACCTCTTTTATCTTTCGAATTTTGAGCCAGCAATGATTGTAGACTTCAAAAATCCCAGCCCCCGCGACCCAACCTCTGCGCATTTTTGGTCTTTGGCCGTAGAGGAACAATTTTATTTATTATGGCCGGCTATTCTCCTTAATCTCGATCAAGTACGGGCAAAGCATTTCATCCTCGCGATGATATGCGTCGCGGTTGGTTGGCGCGCCGGATGGCTTTTGTTTGTCCCCAGTCTTCCAAGTATGTCTCTATTGAGTTGTTTGGACAGCCTCGGGATGGGGGCTCTACTTGCTATTTGGATTCATGGTGGCCAGGCTCATTTTGACAGGACAACCAAGGTCACCCTGGCGGCAGGGATGCTCCTCCTAGCTGCCTGTTGTGTTGCGAGCGCCTTTGGCATCCTCTTCCGCCCGCGTGCGGTCCTTATGGATCTTGGCGCATCCATCGTGTTTGCAGCTTTGGTTTATCGGGCTACCCAGGGACGAAAGGATTTGCTCGGAAAAACTTTACAATGGGGACCTCTGCTTTATATTGGAAAGATTAGTTATGGTATTTACATTTATCATGCATTCATGTCTCCACTGCTGGTGTGGATTTGGTCTCAGGCGGATCTGCCAGCAGTATCCCCAAACTCAGTCATCATCCCTCTCACACTTTGCGCCATGACAATTATTGTCGCATCGTTTTCATGGTATTTGATCGAGCAACCAATCAACCGACTAAAGCGATTCATTCCGCGAGGGCCGTCGCCTGAACTGCCGCCTCGTGACGCAAATGGCTCGGTATCGACAGCCAGCGCACCGGCAGCCAATATTGCTGGATAGAAAAAAAACGAATTGAGCAGCGCATCCCCGACTGCCATAAGCACGATCACGGCCAATGCCGGCTCGGGACGCAGTCGCGATGCTGTGGGATACGAATTGATCATGTTTATGCGCAAGACAGGCATTAGCAATGAGCCAAAGGCCAGCACCAATCCGATCAGCCCGAATTGCCCGACAATCAGGAGTGCAAGACCCCACGGCCGTTCGCTTTTCTGCCACCACCAGTCCCACCGCGCTGAGCCGAGCACCGGATGTTCAGCAACGAGAGGCAAAGCGCGTTGATCCAGCGCGATCCGCCATGTAAATGATTTGCGCCCCGCAGAGCGCATGACGTCGACCATCTGCCTGCCGAACGGCGTTTTTTCTGCAATTGAGCGCAGCGGGATCGCGCCAGATAAATAGATCGCGCCGCCAAGTACCATCAGCAATAAAAGCGCTGGCAAAACCCAGCGGGTTTGCCGCCGAACCATCGTCCACGGCAAGATCAGCCCGACACACAACAGCAGAATTGCCCCCACAGATTGGCTCATCAATGCGATGGCGAGAGCGAGTCCCGCAACAGCGGCGAGGGCCCAGTGGTGACGCGAATTTGGCGCGCTCCGCCATAACCAGATTGCGGCCAATGCGGTCGCTGCCACCCAGATGCCATATTGGTTGCCATGTTCGAAGAAGCCGATAGGCCTGAAGCCTATATAACGCTGATCTCCGTCGTATCGGAACGGATGCCGCTCGTAAAACCAACCATAGACCTTTGGCCCCCATATAGTCTCCACGAATGCTATCGGCGCTAGCACTAGCAATCCCGCCACAATTGCCCTTATCAGCCGCCTGCCGCCATCGTCACCGCAAAAATAAACGCGGCCAAGAAACCAGGGCGCCCCCCATGCAACGGCGAGGTAGAGCGAGGCGATCCACGGTTGCGGTGCAGGGCTTGCCCACGGTTGCGACTCGGGTTTTGCAACCAGGAACGATTGCCCGATCGGCCAAAGGCACCACAAGGCCATCGGAATATCCGTCCATCCCGGCCTCCACCGCGCCAAAGTTTGGCGATCCGCCAAAATCGCGCCCACCAGTGCAACGACAGGCGGCCACCACATCTTAGTGAGCAGCATATCCGACGGCACCGCCGCGCCCGTGATCCAGTATGGAAAGAAGACATCCGCCGAACCCGGGGGGTAATTGCCGACAGGCAATAAAAGCCATCCGGCAAAACACGTCACTGCTACTGCTCGTTCCGGCGCGAGGAAGCAGTATAGTAGCATGGCAGCGATCGCGAATGTCGTGAATACCGGTTCGATCATTGCCGCGTCATCGTGAAATTACGAATCGTAATCGCAGTATAGGCCATCAGCTTGAGTATCCTTAGTCATCTCATCACCAACTCGACGGAATTGACCGGTCTTCTGTCTTTTGGCGCTGCAACGATCGCTTGCTTGATTGCGGCGCGACGCTCAGGCAGCCGCGATGCGCGCATGTGGAAGGTGCTTGCACTCATGTGTTGCCTTTTTTTCATAGAGGTGTTTCTCGGCTTACGGTATCGTATCATCGGGTTTGCGATTAACCACCTGAAGTCCGAAGGCATTTACGCCAAGTGGCACGGCTCCAATCAAGAAATCATTATTGCATCAATCACGACAATTGCCCTTGTCTTTGTGACCTTTCTCCTGTTTAGGAGCCAGATTGCCGGCGGTGCCGCGCGAATAACCGCCAGCATAATTATTGCAGTCATCGCCCTATTCGCAATCGAGACGGTATCGCTTCATGCACTCGACGCAGTATTTTATCGTCCGATTGGCCCAGTACTGACAATCGGTTGGATCTGGGCTTTGGCAGCGGTCGGAATATGTTTGGCGTCAATTCCACGATCGCGAAACTAAGTCTCGAAACTGGGATAATAGCCGCGCGGCAGCGTACTTTTAACTCACTTGCAGCTTGATGCAGAGTGCCGACCTATTCAGCGCCCAAATGGCGGGCGATGATCCGAGAGCGCTCGACGTGCATGGCCCGGTGAGTTTTGCCGCGTACGGCGGCCAAATTTTCTATGCCATAGTCGCGGAGCACCGTCGGCTTATCAATCAGCGCCGCCATCACTTCGGCCAACGCATCGGCATCCCCAGGAGGGACCAAACGACCGCTCCGATTATCTAGCACGTGGGGGCGCAAGCCATCAGTGTCGGAGGCCAAAACAGGCAACGCGCGAGCGGCGGCATCGAAAACGACACGCGGCTGTTCGTCGCTCAAACTCGGTATGACGACGGCGTGGTATTGCTCGAGAAAGGTGAGAAAAGCGGGCCCATATGGCACAGGTTCGAAATACTTGACGGTAAACGCGCCATTGCACTCCGCGCCAATGACCGCACTGCGAAGCGGGCCATCGCCTACAATGTGCAAAGCACCCCGAACGCCAGAGGCCGCCAGCTTCGCGGCCGCGTCCAGCAGAACCTTTACACCCTTTTCGGTCGTGAGCCTGCCGGCAAAAAGGAATCGCACGGGATTACGCATTTTTCTGTCCCAAAGGATTCGGGCCTGCGCATCGTCTAGAACGTTCTCTGAGTTCACCCATGTCGCCGGTGTGACATACGCCGGCCCTCGTCCATTGCGATGAAAATGCTCGAGATAGGCCGGCTGCGTATAGAAGGACAAATCAGCCCTAGCGCACCAAAATCGCGCAAGACCTTCGTAGAGACTAGCTTCGAGTCTTTTACGCAAAGGCGCTGTGGCCTTCAATTTTTGAGGAATTCTCCACCACGTACTTTCGACAATGATGAGAAGCTTCTTGCCGCGGAGGCGCGCGATAGGAGCTGCCACCCATCCGAGCGGATATGGCCATCCTCCGGTTCCTGTATGAACAATCTCAGCCAGACCAACAGCGCGCCAGACCGAACGAATTGTTGCAGGCAACTGAGTAATGGCTTGCAAGCGCGACATTTGCGGCGGCAGCGGGACAAGTCTGATCCGCGCGCGATCTTCTTCCGCCAGTGGTACGAGTTCGGTGGTGTTCGCCGGTAAGGGTCGAAGCGGCGCCGCCAAGGTAAACGATGCAAGATAGTCCAGGTGTCGCACCACATCGTGGTGCCATGCACGATCGAGGAGAACTCGACCGGCACCGTCGAGGAAATATGGGGAATTCAGGACAGCCAAGTAGGGCCGATTGATGACCACAAAATCCTCCGCACTGCCACCCACGAAATTCTCCCACTTAGTCTGTCGGTGCGGCCGCTGCCCTTTGGGGTGTTGTGCATTAAGCATTTGCGACGCATCTGTCAAAATAGATCACCTGCTGACGAATCGTAATTTCCACCTCGCTAGCCATGGTATTATCGGGACTCTATCAGTTTGCTCGCGTTTCCGGACCTATCCTTCAGACCTCCGGTTGATGCTTCCTCGAACTCAAGTTATAAATGGCATAAGCGGGCCTTGTGAGCTCTCGAGTTAACAGGTAAGCAACCGGCATGCAGCACCTACAGTATTGCCCGGCGTGTGACAGCCCAGCAGGCACAGCAAAGAATATTAGCACTTTTCATTCTTACCAAAAAAATACTTTCCTCGAAACCCAGCTTGTCGAATGTTCTTGCGGGCACGTCTTCACGAATCCTCAGCCGTCAAGAAATGAACTCGCGCCATTTTACGACGTTGATTATCACGTATTTGCAGACGCCAAACTTGACACTGCGACGATAGACCGGTGGATCACCAGTCGATTGCGCGACGGTCGATTCAATCATTTAAAGGTATTGCCTGGAGGCCGATATCTCGACATTGGCTGCGGCCTCGGAAAGATGGTAGCTGCCATGTCTCGTCTAGGCATGAAAGCACAAGGCATTGAACCAAGCCCCATAGCCGCCCAAAAAGCGCGCGAAGCAGGATTGCAGATTTATTGCGGTTTGCTGGACGACGCAAAGCTGGACGGCGAATCGTTTGACTGCATAAGTATGTTTCATGTCCTGGAACATGTACCCGATCCGGTTAGCGTGCTCCGCGAATGTTGTCGCCTGCTCAAGGCGGGTGGAGAGCTCGTCATCGGCGTCCCGAACTACAACTCTTTGGTATTGAGCCTTGTCGGGTCGAGTTGGAGCGCTCTTGATCAGCCTCGTCATCTTCACCTATTTCGTGAGGATTCGATGCGTCAAGTCGCCAGCCGCGCAAACCTTCGTGTCGCCGCAATAGACACTGAATCTCTCGTCGAACACGTCGAAAGTGAACTGGCAAATTGGCTGCGCGTACGGATGCTTGTGCCGAGGCGGTTGACCCACGCAACCAAAATAGCACGGCCGCTCGCGAGGCGGCTCGCCAGCGTTGGAAACCGATCTGGACGGGGCGAGGCGATCGTCGCACGAATGGAAAGAGTTGACTCGGTCAATTGACGCTATTGTGAGAATCTTTTGCCGTTAAGCCGCCTCCGTTATGGCAATTGATCTTGCCCGAAACTATTGTTGCGTGGTGCATTCGCCTGCCCTATGAGGTTATCCAGCAACAGATTGTCCAGAAACTGTGACCAGTATGGTAAACCCTGCCGTAGCGGCGGAAACAAGAATCCTGCCCAAGCACCTCAAACGGCTCGAGGCTGAGTCGATCGAGATCATGCGCGAGGTGGTAGCCGAGTTCAAAAACCCGGTGATGCTCTACTCGATCGGTAAGGATTCGAGCGTGATGCTGCATGTGGCCATGAAGGCGTTCCACCCAACGCCCTTGCCGTTCCCCGTCATGCATGTCGACACCACCTGGAAGTTTCGCGAGATGATCGCGTTCCGGGATGAAACAGCTCGCCGGCTTGGGTTGAACCTGATCGTCTATATCAATCAAGAGGGTGTCGCTCGCGGCATCAATCCGATCACTTCGGGTTCTTCGATTCATACCCACGTGATGAAGACGGAAGCGTTGAAAGCAGCGCTTGATCAATACGGTTTCGATGCCGCCTTCGGGGGCGCCCGCCGCGACGAGGAGAAGAGCCGAGCCAAGGAACGCATTTTCTCGTTTCGTTCCAAAGGCCACGCGTGGGACCCGCGAAATCAGCGGCCGGAACTGTGGAATCTATTCAATACGCGTATCCGACCGGGCGAAACAATTCGAGTTTTCCCATTATCGAACTGGACCGAGCTCGATATCTGGCACTACATCATGTTGGAGAAAATTCCCGTTGTGCCACTTTACTTTGCCAAGGAACGTCCAGTAGTACGCCGTAACGGGACATGGATCATGGTGGATGACGAGCGATTGCCGGTGCAGCCCGGCGAGAAGCCGGAAATGCGCCGCGTTCGCTTCCGGACGCTAGGTTGCTATCCCCTAACCGGTGCAATCGATTCCAATGCTGATTCCCTAGAGGCAATCGTGTCAGAGATGCAGACTGCGCGCGTCTCGGAACGACAGGGCCGTCTGATCGACAGCGACGAAACGGCTTCAATGGAAAAAAAGAAACGGGAAGGATATTTCTGATGCATGCGCCGCGTGGGCGTCTTGCGGATGAGGCGCCAGCTAAGGACCTCCTTCGGTTTATAACCTGTGGATCGGTGGACGATGGCAAGTCCACGCTGATTGGACGTCTGCTGCATGATTCCAAGCTGATCTTTGACGATCAGTTGTCGGCGCTGGCCAAAGACTCGAAGCGACACGGCACGACTGGAGAGGATATCGATTTCGCACTCCTGGTCGATGGGCTCGAAGCCGAACGCGAGCAAGGTATCACAATCGACGTCGCCTATCGTTTCTTTACAACACCTAGGCGTTCGTTCATCGTTGCGGACACGCCCGGACACGAGCAGTACACGCGCAACATGGCGACCGGAGCTTCAAACGCGGAGCTCGCCATCATCCTCGTCGATGCGCGAAAAGGAGTGCTCACACAGACGCGGCGTCACTCGCTCATTTGCTCGCTTCTCAAAATACGTCATGTGGTCGTGGCGATAAACAAGATCGATCTTATCGCTTATCGCAAGGAAACTTTCGACCAAATCTCCGATGACTATACCAATTTTGCTTCGTCGCTCGGCTTTAGTTCAATAGTGCCGATCCCGATATCGGCTCGCTTCGGCGATAATGTCACAACGCAATCGGCAAACACGCCTTGGTATCGTGGTCCAGCGCTCCTTGATTATCTCGAGACGATCGACGTGGGGAGCGAAACCGCACAGAAGCCATTTCGCTTTCCGGTGCAGTGGGTCAACCGGCCAAATCTCGACTTCCGCGGCTATGCCGGAACGGTGATGTCGGGGATGATTAAAGTTGGCGATTCAATCGTCGTTGCCGGCTCCGGTCAAAACTCACGTATCAAGGAGTTACTGGCCTATGAAGGCCCGCTTCCATCGGCACAATCGGGCGATGCCATAACCATCACCCTGACGGACGAGGTCGATGTCGCACGTGGCGACCTGCTGGTCAGTGCTGCAGCGCGCCCGGAGGTTTCCGATCAGTTCGCCGCACACTTGATATGGATGAGTGACGAGCCGCTCATGCCGGGGCGCTCGTATTTGGCCCGTATCGGACCCAAGACGACCCCGCTCAGCGTCACTGACATCAAATACAAGTTGGATGTCAACACAGGCCAGCATCTTGCCGCCAACACACTAGCATTGAACGATATTGCCTTTTGCAATCTCGCGACCGACGCCCCAATCGCATTCGATCCTTATGAGCAGAATCGCAGGACGGGCTCCTTCATCGTTATCGACCGGTTCACAAACCACACCGTCGGCGCCGGAATGATCGCATTCGGCCTGCGGCGAGGAACCAACATCCATTTGCAGCCCCTGCTAATTGGAAGGTCCGAGCGAGCTGCGCTCAAGCATCAAAGGCCCGCAATCTTATGGCTGACCGGATTGTCCGGTGCGGGCAAGTCAACAATTGCCAACCTCATCGAGCAGCGGCTCAGCATTGCCGGCCATCACACAATGATGCTCGATGGCGACAACGTGCGTCATGGCCTCAACCGCGATCTCGGCTTCACCGAAGCTGACCGTGTTGAGAATATTCGCCGCGTTGGCGAAGTTGCGAAATTGATGACCGAAGCGGGAATCATCGTCCTGTGTTCCTTCATCTCGCCTTACCGTGCCGAACGCGAGATGGTGCGAAGGCTCGTGCCCGAAGGAGACTTCATCGAAATCTTCGTCGACACGCCGATTGATGAATGCATGCGGCGTGATCCGAAAGGTCTCTATGCAAAAGCTAAGGCCGGCGGAATCAAGAACTTTACCGGTATCGACGCGCCGTATGAGGCGCCGGAAGCGGCGGAGATCCATCTGCTCACGGCCCGCGAGGAGCCGGAACAGTTAGCGGATCGTGTCGTCAAGGATTTGGCCAAACGTGGAATCATCACTCCGCGATAAAATGGATGGTGCGGCCGCAGACTGAGCGTGGGAGAAGCGAGATGCTTGAGGTCTGGGGGCGGACATTAGCATGAAGATAGCCGCTATAATTGCTATTTCCTATCTGATCTCCGGCGCACATTTCGTTTGGGCCGACATGCGTCAGCCCGTTTACAATCAATGGGTATACGTGCGCTCTCTGCGCTTGTCCGAAATTGCGCTCGTCATCTTCGCTTGGCTACCAAGCGCTTTATGGGTTCTGAAGTTTGCGGGCTACCGCTTAAATCAAGGACGACAAGTCATCAGGTCATTAGAGGCGGTCCCACTTCCTGACACAGCCGGCTAAGGTGGATTCGCCGATGCAGAGGACGACCCACCATGAGGACGCGGAGACGGTTTTCGGCTGAGTTCAAAGCCAAGGTTGCGCTTGAGG
>Ga0181518_10000390_pt1 | contig 48750 bp, 36 predicted proteins | sample PEATcosm2014_Bin_28_FD_119751 | JGI IMG/M metagenome (GOLD analysis project Ga0181518, IMG submission 119751) | Peatland microbial communities from MTU Mesocosm Facility, Houghton, MI, USA - PEATcosm2014_Bin01_60_metaG | ecosystem: Environmental > Terrestrial > Soil > Wetlands > Peat | place...
ACGTGGCGGAGGTGCTGATCTGTGAGCGTTCGTGTCCGGAGACTGGTACGAGGAGGTCAACCAGACGCGCAGCGATGCGGTCTCCTCGTGAAGATGGGCGTGAAGCTAATGAACTTCCCGAGGGAACGCTCGCTAGCGTCGCGGAGGAAGCCAATGGCTCAACGAATGGCTCGACGGGGGGACGAGTGGCTGAAGCGGAACTCGCGGCCTGGAGGTTTGGTGCAGCGGTTGCCACTGGGGCAGGGTCTACCCAGAACCGCTGCCGCTCAAAGGGATAAGTTGGCAAAGGTATGCGCCGTCGGTCTTCGTTGGCATAGAAGGCATCCCAATCAATGGACACGCCGTTCTGCCAGAGAGACCCCAGGGCGAAAAGCACGGTCGCCCACTCGGTGTTGTTCTCAGGCGTATCGGCAAACGTGGGAATGGCCGTGCAGGGATGGTCGGGCGTGAACTGCTGGCGGGCCAACGAACACAGTGTGGAACGCGGTCCACATTCCAGGAAGAGGTCGTATCCCTGGTCTTTGAGACACTGGATTGCTTTCGAAAACTCCACCGTTGACCGGGCATGATTGGCCCAATAAGCGGGATCGGTGGTTTCCGCGGCGGAGATGAGGCGTCCCGTGACCGTCGAGACAAAGGGCCTCACCGGAGCGCGCAACTGGATTTTGGCGACGGCCTCGCGCAACGGCTCAACCATGGGATCCATCATCGCGGAGTGAAAAGCATGCGAGGTATGCAGGTGGCGGCAGACGATATTTTCCGCTTCGAGTTGCTTCTGGAATTGGGCGACATCCGCTTCCGGCCCCGACACGACACAAAGAGCCGGAGCATTATTGGAAGCGATCTGCAGCGCCGCGGGAAGGATTTTCGCGATCGAATCTACGCTACTGCTCACCGCCATCATCGAACCACGCGGCAAGTCCTGCATCAAGCGACCTCGCAGAGCAATGATGCCGAGAGCGTCCGCAAGTTCCCACACGCCAGCGAGCGTGGCGGCGACAAATTCTCCGATGCTGTGTCCTGCCATCATGGCAGGCTCTATGCCCAGGCTCTGCCAGAAACGCGCCAGAGCGTATTCAATCACGAAAATCGAGGGCTGGGTGAAGAACGTGTCCTGCAGGGAGATCTGGACCGTCTTCTCATCGCCACTTTGAGGATAGAGAAGTTCGCGCAAATCCCTGCCGAGATGCGGCTTGAGGTGTTCGCAACAATCGTCCACGACGGCGCGGAAAAGAGGCTCGTCCCGATAGAGGTTCAGGCCCATGTTGACGTACTGGGTGCCCTGACCGCCGAAGAGAAAGACGACGGCAGGATCCCGGCGTTCACAGCGTTTACTGCTGCAGCGCAAGGGATTGGGTTGCAGGAGAAGTCTGGCGGCTTCGCTGGAATCGGCGGCGACCACAAAACGCCGCTGGGCCATCTGCTTGCGCCCGGTTTGAAACGTGTAGGCCGTATCCGCAAAAGCTTCCGGCGCGGCACTCGCGAGATGCTCCGCTAGATGCTCTGACAATGCCCGGCTGTAGGCATCGAGGGCTGCCGGACTCTTGGCGGAAATAGGCAAAAGCTGCAGCGGACGCGAAGCGCTTGTGCCCTTCGGCGCGGGCGCCTCTTCCAGGATGGCGTGGACGTTGGTCCCGCCAAAGCCAAACGAGCTGACCGCTGTGCGGCGCACTTCCTCTCCCCGAGGGAAGGGGATGAGCTTGTCGGCGATGAGGAAAGGGCTGCCGGCGAACTCGATCTTGGGATTGGGCGTTTTGAAATGCAGCGTCGGAGGAATTTGTTCGTGATGGAGAACGAGGGCCGCTTTGATGAGGCCCGCAACTCCCGCGGCATTGGTCGGATGCCCAATGTTTCCTTTAATGGAGCCGATATAGCAGAACTGTTTCTTGCCCGTCTTGCTCTCAAAAACTTTCCGCAGCGCTTCGAATTCAATGGGGTCGCCGACCGGAGTGCCCGTGCCGTGGGCCTCGATGTAGCGAATGGTCTCGACGGGAACGTTGGCATTGGACTGGGCCAGGGCTATGGCATCCGCCTGGCCGTCCACACTCGGGGCCAGGAAGGAAGCAGGGCGCGCACCGTTGTTGTTCTTGCCGGTGCCGCAAATGACGGCATAAATGGTATCGCCATCGGCGAGAGCATCGGCAAGCCGCTTGAGCATGACCACGCCGGCACCGTCACAAAACATGGTTCCGGTGGCGTCCGCATCAAACGGACGGCAGTGGCCATCCTTGGCAAACGTGCCTCCCTCTTGATAGAGGAACCCGCTCTTTTGCGGGACAGTGATGTCAACGCCGCCGGAGAGAGCGATGTCACACTCATAGTCGAGCAGCGAGCGGTACGCCTGGTCCACCGTTAAGAGCGTGGTCGAGCAGGCCGTATTGACGCTGATCGCGGGCCCGCGGAGATCCAGGAGATAGGCGGTCCGAAGCGCGATGTAGTCCTTCTGGTTGCCGTACTCGACGGCGAGCTTACCGGCCATGGCCAACAGATCGGGCTGGGTCAGGAGGTTGGTTGTGTAGTAGTGGTTGTCGCCGATACCCGCAAATACGCCGATGCGCCCTTTGTAGCGCTCCGGGTCGTACCCGGCGTTCTCGAGCGCGTGCTGGGCGAGTTCGAGAAAGACGCGCTGTTGCGGATCCATGACCTTGGCTTCAAGCGGGTTGATACCAAAGAAGGCGGCATCGAAAAGATCCGCCCCTTCGATCAAACCTCGAGCGCGGATGTAGTCCGGATCGTTGCGCAGATGTTCGTCAATGCCGGGGCCCAGTTCTTCGGGTGTAAAAAAGGAAATTGATTCGACGGAATTGCAAAGGTTGCGCCACAGTTGATCGAGATTGGCCGCGCCCGGGAAGCGGCCAGCCATGCCGATCACCGCGACGGCATCGCGTGCACTGCCGTTCCCCTCGTGCGAATTGTGCTGATGCCGCGCCCGGTTTTCGGCTTCGGCAAGAAAATCGGACTTGGTCTCGCTCTCCTCCAGGAATCGCGAGAGCTTTGCGATCGTGGGGTATTGAAAGACTTTGACCGGAGGAATCTCACGCCCGAAGCGAGTGTGATAGTGGCTCACCATGCGGACCGCTGCCAGCGAATTACCGCCTAAATCAAAGAAACTGTCGTCGATGCCAACTTCTTCCAGTTGCAGCAAGTCGCACCAGAGATTTGCCAATTCCTTTTCTGTCGCTGTCCGCGGAGCGATAAAGTCCTGGGCGAGCAGTGGCCGCTTGCCCTCTGGCCGGGGCAGGGCCTTGCGATCGAGTTTGGCATTCGGGGTCAGGGGAAATTTCTCCAAACGCAGGAAGACTGAGGGGATCATGTAGCCCGGCAGCGTGGCTTTGAGGGCCTCTACTAAAGAGGTAGAACTCAAGTCTTCACGGCCCGTGTAGTAGGCGGCCAGACGTTTATCGCCGGGACGATCCTCTCGAAGAATGACGACGGCCTGTCCGATTCCCTCTATTTTCGAAAGCACGCTCTCGATCTCGCCCAGTTCAATACGAAAGCCGTGGAGCTTCACCTGCTGGTCGAAACGCCCCAGAAATTCAAGAGTGCCGTCGGGGCGGTAGCGGACCTCGTCTCCAGTACGGTAGAGACGTGCATCAGGATCCCCACTGGTGGGATCGATAACGAACTTCTCCGCAGTCAGCTCCGGACGCTTGAAATACCCACGCGCCAAACCCGTACCGCCAATCCAGAGCTCACCGGGTGTGCCCAGAGAAACCGGCTTGTGGTTCTCATCGAGAACATGGAATTGCGTATTGGCAATGGGCGGACCGAGGGAGATGTGGTCAGAAGAGGTAAGGAGTTCGGTGGACGACCAAATCGTCGTCTCGGTCGGCCCATACATGTTCCAAAGTTCGCGGCAACGAGGGAGCAGTTGACGAGCGAGGTCTGCCGTCAGGGCCTCGCCTCCGCAAAAGATTCGCAGGTCGCTCTTCCCTTCCCAGCCGCCCTCGATCAGCATGCGCCAGGTCGTTGGCGTTGCCTGCATCACCTTGACCGCGTGTTGCCGAAGCAATCGTTGCAGCTCGCTTGCGTCCGAAGCCTGTTCGGCCGTGGCAATGACGATCTGGGCGCCGCGCACCAGGGGGAGAAGAAATTCCAGGATCGAGATGTCAAAAGAGGTTGTAGTAACCGCCAAGTGTGTATCGGACGCAGCCATCCCAGGCGTTTCCGCCATGGACAAGAGAAAATTGACCAGTGCCCGTCGCGGGATCATGACTCCCTTTGGCTTTCCCGTCGAGCCCGAAGTGTAAATGAGGTAGGCGAGATGTTCAGGGTTGCTGCTTACGGGGAAGTTCGTCTCTGGGGCCTTGGAAAGTGACTCGGTTTCTCGGTCGAGCAGAACAACTCGGGCGGTCGTTTCCGGAAGACTTCCCCGCATAGAAGAATGTGTCAGGAGGAGCGAGATTTCTGAGTCCGCCAACATAAATGCCAAACGGTCTTTCGGAAACTTCGGATCCAGCGGCAGGTAAGTCCCACCGGATTTGAGGATGGCGAGGAAGCTCACAACCGAATCAAACGAACGATCGAGACAGACACCAACCAGGCTCTCGGGACCGACTCCTTGCTCTCGAAGGAAATGTGCCAGGCGGTTCGAGCGGGAATTCAGCTCCCGGTAGGAAATCTGCTCCGGGCCCAGGGTCAGGGCAGGAGCATCAGGCGTGCGCTCGACTTGCTCTTCAACGAACTCGTGCGGGCCTCGCCCCAGGGGGTAGTCCCGCCGGTTATCGTAGTTAGGGCAGATCACTCGTGTTCCCATCTTGAGAAATATTTAATGAGCAATTCGCGCGCTAATAACAGGCACCACTTCGGGTTCCAGTTACCGTGTAAGCCTTTTGTTCCTCATATGTCACGAGAGGAGCCAGCAGGTTAGTGACATTGGTAACCGTTTCCATTGGCGGTATTGTGACGTCCATCATACGAGAGAACTACATAGAAGCGGAAGAAACTTTCATAGGTGCATTTGGATAGCAAGTACAGGTGTAAGTATAGGTTTCCAGCTGAGAAACAGCGCCCTCGACGGCCATCGTCGCGCGGTAGCCATCTACGACCAGGTCTGCCAGAAACCAGTGTTTGCGAGCTTCGGTGTTTCCTCGGATTTCTTCAAGCCCAGGATCGAGTTCGGGGTGTGTGGTCACGGAAAAATCCGCCAGTGGAAAAGAAAGCCCGTCACCGGTGGCCTTCAGAAAGGCTTCCTTACGCGTCCAGCAGGCATAGAAAGCCGGCACGCGGAGATGATCCGGCAACGCCCGAAGTTCGGCGCGCTCGTGAAAAGAGAAGAACCGCTCTGCAAGAGAGTCGGTGTCGACCTCGACGCGGATTTTTTCGATGTCAACGCCTAACCGGTGCTTACTCCCGACTGCGATCAATGCCACATCTGCCGAGTGCGATACGTTGAACTGCAGACCGCGTGGATTCTGCTCGTCTGTGATTTGGGGCTTGCCATTGGACAGATACTCGAAACGAATCTCGGTGGCGGGCATTGCAAGGTAGCCCGCAAGCAGGCGCCGAAGCGCAGAACGACAGCGGCTAAAGTGAGTCCGGTCTCTCTCGAAGTGAAATCGGCTGGCGCGTGCGATCTCATCGGGGGAGAGAACGCTGGCCTCGGAGCCTGCTCTCACCCGTTCGTCAAGACGCACCCTCCAGACGTCAACGCGTTTGGTTGGAAACGCCGGCATGGAAGGGGCTTGCGACCACAAACCGTCGTGGCCTTGTTTCGGGTCGCTGGAGAGCACGCTGACGTCCTTCATCTTGCCTAGTCCTGGTCAGTAGTCACTGTCGTCATCGGCGTTGCCGGGTATGGCGCGGGAATATTCCGATGGCCCGCTGGCGAATGCTGCATGGTGAAGACAAGACTCCCATCCTTTTCACTGGCGTATGCAACGCGGGCCCGTTCGCTTCCCACACCTTTGACCCGCCACCCGCCTCCGTCGCTAACCAAGTCCATTTGTGATCGTTGTCTCCACCATCGGTCAATTTCGCCGGGTGCCGCCACCCATACGTTTCTCTGGGTGCGAAGCCAGGCTAGATGAGCGAGCAGTTGCTTATAAATGCGGATTTCACGGTCTTTCCTGACGTAATCCGGATGCACAATAAAACTGATCAGTCCATTTTGCTTCAGAAGCAGATCGATCTGCCGTTTCCAGAGGTCAATCGAAAAACTCCGCAGATAGTTGAAAAGCGAATAATCTTGCGTAGTGGTGACTGGCAGTTCCAGAATTTTGCCTACAAAGTAGGGCATAACCGTGCAACACCCGCCGCGCTGCGGCTCCAGGTGACCCGAATTAGGAACTGACATGTCGTAGGAGAAATCAAGATCCGAGTACCACTCTTGCCTGCGATACAAGACGGCGGCGCGGAAGCCTGACGCCCCAAAGCGCCGGCCATAGTCGTTTATTTTTGTCGCACGTCTCGCAAACTCACTTCGATCGTGGTACAACCGGCCGTCATGGTTCAAGTCCTGAACATTGACTTCAAAGCCGCGTCTGCAGATCGAATCTAGAAACTTCTGGTTCACCTCATACCTTTCTTCAGGGACGATCTGAAAAGAAGCCGCTATTCCAAACGAGTCGTCGAGGTTCATTAACGATTCGCAGAAATCTCTCCCCGCAGCCGTCTCAACGTCGTGTGTCATGCTCACAGCACTGGACGCGCCATCCGGCCAGAACCAGATGAACGGGATGCTGTCTAGTTGCTGTGAGCGCAGCAACAGTTGCATGGATCCACGCACAATGCTATCCACAGTATGATCCACTGGCCAGTTGGGAAATGAGATTTTGCTCCAATCACCTAAGTACGCACGCTGTAAATGCTTGCGGACGGGGATCGGTAGAAAAGGGCGGATGGCGTAATACGCCCGTGCCATGACGCCGTTTCCTGAGCCGCCGAATTGGCGATTTTCGGCATAGCGCTCCAACCGGAGATTTTCTACAACCTCATCTAACTCAAACGGCAAACACACCGAACTAGACGCACAATCCACGTCCTCCCACGCATCACGAAGCTGGTCTCGCGGAGAATCGGCCGGTCTGTGGCCAGCACACCTCCCATAGCCGACAACTCCCCTACCAAAGCGGAAGAAGCCGGGATTTTCGGAAAGCCCGTCTTTCACCGCCAAACGAACATAGTGCTCTGGGCAACGAAAATAGTCTACAACAATTTGGTTCATGGAGTTAGAGCGTCGACCACCACAGATATCTTCGCTGGCTCCACTGCCGGTCAACTTTACAAACTCTGAAGCCTTTGTTTCTTGCGAACCCACTTCAGGTAACTCAAGAGAAGTTAAGGGTTTCCTCAGCAGACAAGAGTAAGCTTCTAACAAAGCTTTTCGTGAACGATCTAGCCCCACCAGTTCAATCGACCGCTGCAAACCGATCTCGCCCATTCTTTCTCGACGGCGCTGGTCGTCAAGTAGTTCGAGCAGAGCAGCTGCAAACATCTTGGGATCTTCCTTCTCGACGTACAACGCTGCATCGCCGGCTGAACGACGTGTCTCGAGCAAGTCAAACGAGACTATGGGTCTTTGGCACGCCATGTATTCCATGATCTTGGTCATCGTGGACAATTGGTTCATCCGATCAGGTGGATCGGGAGCCAAACACACATCTGCCGTTGACAAATAGTCAATCAATAGATCATCGGGCACATGTCCTACGAATTGTACGACGGCAGCTACCTTTAGCTCTTCGCTTAGCCTCTGGAGTTCATGCCAGCATTCGCCCTTGCCGATCATTACAAACAGTACATCCTGACGTCCGAATGTATGAACAATATGATGCGCAGCTCGTACAACTCGGTCCACACCGTCCTGTTTTCCCATGATCCCCAAGTACACGGCCATGTAAGCAAACTCTCGCTTGAGTTCTGGGCGAGGTGTTTTGCGATGAAAACGGCTAATGTCAACTCCGTTCCGGACGATTACCGACCGTTGATCAGTTATTCCACCGCGCTCACGAGCAATGTCCCGATATGATTCATTCGTTGATATCACCAAATCAGCTCCGCGGTACGATTGCCTTTCTAAGAATAGCAAGGTGCGATAAACACCACCCTGCCGTTCGAATTTCGAGTGATAAAGCTCGGGACACAAGTCGTGCTGATCATAGACAAACTTCTTACCGAAGAGCTTGAAAAGCCGAGCAATGAGAAACATTAAATCGGGCGGGTTTGCGCAATGAACTATGTCAACGCCATCGCGAATCCAGACAAGAAGGGACAATGCTCCCAAGCACAACAGTGCCCATGAGTATTCGACAATGTATCCCAGCTTGTTGCTTGCCTGAAACAGCATCGGGTAGCGATACACCTGGACGCCATCAAACACCTCGAAACTGCTCCGATCACGATCTTCTCCCTTTGGGCAGATCACATTGACTTTGTACCCAGCCTCCCGCAGTGCTTCAGCCAAGTGTCGCATCCGCCGGTCAAACGGGAACGAGCCGTTCTCGATCAGCATAAGTACGCTGCAGGTTTGTGGCTTCACTGCTTTATTCGTTGGCATGTATTCTCCCGTATCCATCAGCGTCGGACAAAACTTCCTGCTCGCCTTTGTTTCGACATCTTGGATCTGATTGCGCAGCTTTCAACCACCTTCCGCCCAAAACCAAATAACAAAACGCGAGCTTGGGTTGGTCGACTCTTCAACGGAAAGTTCCGCAGCCGCTGGTTTTAACCCAACCATGAATCATTCTCTTCCAGCCAGTGAGAGAGTTGCCCAATGGACTCGTAGATCCTGGCCTTCCAAGCTGCGTTTGCGCCTGAGGCCTCAATCCGTTCACCAACAGATGCCGTCATACTTGCCATTCTCGCTCCTTCTCTCGGTGATCCTCACGAAATCCACTAGAACTTGCCCCTCGTGCAGCCGCTCCGGCACTCCCTTGAAGTCCGGATCCTTGTTGCCGATCACGACGGTCTGAGCATGACTCAGAACGGAGTCAATGTCGCCGACCATCAGTTTGGATATATGCGGAATGTGATTGAGAATGAAATCCCGATTCGCCCCAACCAGACTGGCAATATTCACGTTCTTGTCATAGATGCGCAGGTCGTAGCCTTTGCCGATGAGGCGCTCAATGATCTCGATCACGGGGCTTTCGCGCAGATCATCCGTTCCCGCTTTGAAGCTGAAGCCCAAAATACCGACTCGCGTGTACCCCTTTTCCATAACGAGTTGAAGACCCCGAGTGATCTGCATTTCATTGCTCGGCAGAATGGAAGTGAGAATCGGCAAATGCAAATCGTGTATTTTGGCCTGATAGGACAATGCCCGAAGATCTTTGGGCAAACACGAGCCTCCGAATGCAAAGCCGGGCAGCAGGTACGCGGAAGAGATGTTGAGCTTGCGATCCTGGCAGAAGATGTTCATCACCGCATGGGCATCGATGCCGAAAGATTTGCACAAATTGCCGATTTCGTTGGCGAAACCAATCTTCAGCGCATGCCAGCTGTTGTCAACGTACTTCACCATCTCAGCCGTCTCTATATCCGTCCGGATCAGTGGCGCCTCGAGTTTCTCGTAGAGCTTGGTCAGCATGTCACCGCCGGCCTTATCCAATTCGCCGATGACCGTCTTCGGCGGGGAACGGAAGTCTTTCACTGCCGAACCTTCCCGCAGAAATTCGGGGTTGTTACAGACGCCAAAGTCAACTCCGGCCTTTTTTCCGGAGAATTCCTCCAATGTAGGAATCACGATCTTGTGCATCGTCCCCGGCAAAATCGTGCTGCGGATGACGACCGTGTGGCGCGCGGTCTTGTTCTTGAGCGCCGCGCCGATCTGTTCGCAAATCCGCCGAATGTATCGCAGGTCAAGATTGCCATTAACCTGGCTTGGCGTACCGACACAAACGAAGGACAGTTCCGTCTCGCGAATCGCCTGGGCTTGATCACCGGTGGCGCGCAGCAGGCCGGTTCTGGCGGCAGTTGCGATGATCTCACCGATATCCGCTTCAATGATGGGAGATTGGCCACGGTTGATTAGGTCGACCTTGGTCGGGACTGGATCGACGCCAACCACTTCATGTCCATCATGGGCGAGACACCCCGCCGAAACTGTACCGACATAACCCAATCCGAAAACGCTGATTCTCAAAATGCGTGCCTTTCCCGTGTGGCCATTAGGCCTCGAAACTGCGTTCTGCTAATGCGTAGTAACAAAACCAACCTGAGGTCACCGATTCGTTAAGCAGCCGTCCGCAAGTTCAGGCTGAAGTCGTCAGGTCCGAAACGACTATTTCGGACGCCTGGGTGATTGTCTCGGAGGGATTCGTCTGCGCAATCGCCCCCTTGGCCTTCGCTAATAGCGTCTGCGCGATGGAATGCTGGCAAGCTATCACGCCGATTACCGTTCCAAGCGTATTCGTAATCAGGTCCGTCATACCCGAGCTGCGTGTCGGCAGAGATGCTTGCAAGAGCTCAATCGTAAGACTCGTCAGCAATCCAAGAAAAACCGTTGTTGCTCCGGGATGTTTGAACCTTTGCGTCAATACGAGGTAAGCAAAAACACAAAAGCCGAAGGGGACAAATCCTGCAACATTCACGCCGACATCCTGCCAGAAGCTCCACGTCGGGTGATATTCACTCCACGGTGAGCGCATAAATCCGGGATGCAAAACGAAATAATGCGTGGGGATGGTTAAGTCCGTCGCCGGATCAAGTCTATTACGCACCACCGCCCCACCACGTTCATCAAACAAATACAACGCGGCTGCTCCTCCCTCTGTCACCTGTAGCGGTTTCTGCCTTCCCATCCAACTCGCGTAGTCTACAGCAATTTGCGATGGTGTCAGCTGCTGCCGATAAATCGCCAACCGGAAGATCCTCCCCGACCAGCTATCGTTGGCAGTCGGGGAGTTGGCAAGTACGAGTCGCCCGGTTAAGTCGTTCCACGCCAGCGAGTGCGGGAACACCTCGCTCCGAACTCCATTTATATAAACAGACGTTTCCTGGCTATCCAAGTTGACCGTCACGAAAACCAGCTTCTTTTGCTGGAACACTCCACGCACGTAAAATAGTGCCGTTCTGGAAACACCTTGGTGATCTACATTATTCCTGCGAATGCCCAGCGCCTCCCCCTTTTGAAGCAGCGAGAACGGCTCTCCTGGATGGGCCGATCCGTCAAAAGAAAGAATTGTGCTGCTACTCTCACTACTGGCGGGCTCCAACCAGATTTCCAGCGCCGCGGACCCATCAGTTCGGTCGCTACCTCGAATAGCTCCGGAACTGACCAAACTACCGTGGCGTCCGAACGCAAGCCCGTCCACGCTCCTGAGCCACTCCACTTGGTTGTCCGGAACATGAAACGGCCACAACCCGGCTGTCAACGTAATTCCCAACACGCACAGGCAAATTCCGCCTGCTATCCCATTAGAGTGCCCCAGAAATCCCGGCCGGTGCCTGTTTTCAGCATCGTGGGTCATTATTGCAGAACTCGGGGCACCCTCGGCCAGAACCAAACAAAGGGAATTTTCTCTACCTTCTGCGATTTGAGTGTAAGAAGCATCAGGAACTCAAACAGGTTCTCCACGCTCCGATCGACTGGCCAACTCGGGAATAGAATTTGGTCCCAGCCTCGCAGATGCACTCTTTGCAGGTTACTTTCTGACTCCCACGGGCAGTAGAGGCCGTACCCAGTAATACAAAGCTGCAACCACAGCGTTAGCTCTCGGCGCTTCATTTTCCGCCGACGACCGGTACAACTCACATCGTAGATTGTTCACCACCTCGTCGACGTCAAAAAGAAAATGCACAGTACCCTGTTCGACGCTAACCTCGTCGAGAACGTCACGCACGGATTCACCCATAGTCTAACCCGGGAGCTCGCACGTGACCAGCTTCGTACCTTGATTCTTGTCGGTTACGACGCGGAGTTGATGGAACAGTCAGCGTACGATCGGTTGAACCAACATCAACAGCAACGGTTTCCTTTCGGTCCTAAGGTTTGCGCAACCGCGGAGCGAAGCGTGTCAGCGATTCACTCCTGCACATCGAAGGCAGGAACGAGGATCGACACCAATTGTTTCATTGTTCATTTGTCCCCCAACATTTTCGCGTACGCGTTACGGGTCAACTCGGCGACTGCATGCCACGAATGGTTAGCGTTAGCGTAATCCTTCAGTTCCCGTCGGCGGACTTCCAAATTCTTGAAGAGATCGCTTGCGAAATACGTCTCGATGGCCTCGGCCAATTCTGCCGGATCGCCAGGCTTGCACAGAAATCCTGTGCGGCCCTCGACAATTTCCTCCCGAAAGGATCCCACATCCGTCGCGACTACTGGCAGGCCAAAGCTATACGCCAAAAAGAGTACACCGCTCTGGAATATCTCCTTATAAGGTAGAACCAGAACATCTCCCCCTTTGAAGTACAGTTCCATCTCCTCATCGGGAATGAATTGGATCCTCAATATGACCTGACCTTGACCAAAATCTCTTCTAACCGATTGTTGGATTTCGTGCAGATACTCTTCGGATCCCTTCATCGGTTCCCCGGCGACGATCAACCGGTAATTCGCTTGCTTACTCGCAAAAAGCAGACGAAAAGCATCAAGCAGGTATTCGATGCCCTTGTAGGGCCTGACTCTACCGAAAAATAGGATCGTCCTTTCGTCATCCCTAAGGCCCAGGCGCCGTTTTGCCTCGGCCGACGTGAGTTCCGTATCGGGCAAGGCATTGTTAATCGGATACCGGATCACAGTGACCGCCTTTTCAGCCACGCCAAACTCCTGGCAAAGCTCGCTTCTCATCTTTTGCGTATGGACGAAAATGTGGTCGCAAAGCCGGTACTGAATCTTAAGCGTGGTGCGATTGAGCCACGAGTCTTTCGAGTCTCGTCTCGCTGTATTAACATTGTGCGCGGTAAGGGCAATCTTTTTCCCCAGAGCCTTGTAGTACAGCATCAGGATCGTGCGATCGAAGAACTCGACCTTGTAGTTCCATAAAATGTGCAAGATTCTTGGCTTGGAACGCGCAACGTATCGGATCAGCTTCACGTAATAGACAAGCAACGTCGATAACTTCTCCGCGAAGCTAGCGTTGTTCCTGTGGCTGCTGCTGCGAAAGTTGAGAAAACCTAAATTCGGTGTAGTGTGCAGCTCAGGGCTGTCTATTTCATCGCTGCCAATGATATCGAGATATACGCCCTTCGAAATAAGCGCCATCGCCAATCCGAATGCATAATGCCTGTCCTTGCACCCAGTCAGCAAACCGACGTCAATTCGCAACTGTGAATTAGGTGTTACATGCCCCTGGACCCCAACATCGCTAGCAGAGGACTCTACTGTAACGCTATTTGTTTCCTTAACCACTGACATTGGATTTCTATTCTTAGCCTGAAGGATGGCGACTATTATCGGCACCAGTTTACTTGGTATCTACCGGTGCGTACGCAGTTGCGACCAATTTGTCACGCCAGCGAGGGAGGATGTGCAGCGGATAGCCCTGCAAAGCCAGTGGTCGAAAGAGCGGATTAGTGGGCAGATGGTGCATTTTAGAGTATTCTACGCAGCATTGCGCGAATCCGGCCTTCTTAAACTCCCAATCGAGATGACCGCGACCATATTCGAGCACGTGAACAAGAGCGGTTTCGTCATCTGGATATTGAAAATAATCAAAGACGAGCCGCCCTAGCGCCATATCCGAGGATGGTCCACATACTTTTGAAGCGAACATCGCCTTCTTGGAAGGGGCACACTCGATCACCTTCGTTCGGGTGGCATTTACGTCCGGAGCGGGATTTACATCAATGAACAACCACGGAGAGGCCCGTCGGGGCGGAAGGTGGATCTCCCCCCCCAGAATCGTTTTGGTAGACCCGCTCATCGAACTGGCGTATTCCCTTGCTGTAACTAGAATCGGTTGGCAGGTTCGACCATGCTAAATACGCCGGGATGTTGTAAGCATAACCGCTCACGTTCTGCCCGCCAGTGACATCTGGCCCGATGGGCGGCATGGGCGGAGTGCTGTACGTCGCGCAATTCGTGGGGAACGTGGTCCAACTGATGCAGGTTTTCCACCAACTCAATCCAGTCCCGCCAGTCGGGTGCGCCGTCATGCTATTCATAAAAAACGACGCGGGAAGGCTGTGACTGGCAGGCACGGTGTTCTGATAAGCCACAGAGTTCGGCCAAGTGGATAAGCTCGTGGGCACTAGAGTAGTGTCAAACTCGCCGCCCGCAACCGCGCAGTCGGAATTCCCCGTGCATACAACATAATTCCCCCACTCCATCTGCGATGCTTGGCTTAGTCCGGTTGTGTCAAGAGCCTTCCGGCAGTTGCCGACCATCGTTGCGTAAGTGGTCGATGCCGCGCTTGAGACCACGTTGCCGATCACGTTGTCAAATCTGGTGAAACAGCCCATGTCTATAGGATTAGGGTTGGTACCGCCGCTGACCGTATCATTGCCTGAATCCCAATTGCGAAACCATGTGTCGAAATTGTGGGTGGTCCAGGTATCGTCGTCTTGATCTATCGCCGCCATGTTCCCTTCGCGCAAGAAGAATATCTGTCCTCCTGGATTATGCTGAAATTCCCCGCTATAGGTGTAGCCAGAAATAATGGTATTAACAAAATAATTGTAGGCTAACACCATGCCCGAGTTACCACCGTCTTCCTCCATGTATCCGCCATACGATATGTTGTTGATCATCAGCAGATCTGAGTCGGCAGCGGTGGTATCATTCTCGAAACCCGTATCCCACTGAGAGAGATTGGTATCATTGGTGACGAAGTAATTATTCGCTATCAAAGTGTGGCTGACGAATTTGGTCAACTGCGGATTGGTGTCGGTATAGATCACTCTTAAGCCCTTCATCCAGCAGGCGTAGCAGTCTTGAATGCCGATCCATCCCACCGAAGTTAAATCCTCAAGCCCAGCGCCCACTGTCCCAGACCCGCTCATCCACATCAGAGAAGCGGTGTTGCCCGTTGACCACAGCGGAGACTCTATAGGGGATGGACCGAGCGTGACCGTATTTCCGCTGACCCCGCTCGCGGGTATCCAAAATACCTGAGCCTGAAAATGGGGATTCGCCTCGCCCCGATTACCGTTTCTATCGCATTGGGAAAATCCGCCGCATACCCATGGTCCGCTAGGATCGGCAATTGTTCCGGTACAGCTACTAACCCATGCCCCATTTATGTAGTGAGTATAGTTGGCATCAGGAGCGGCATATCCTGTCATGCACTGCGCTAGAGCAGCCATCCTTCCGCCACTAGGGACACTTTGCCCAGTGGCTATCGTGACCGACGTGGCGCCTTTGGCTATTGTGCCCGTTAGAAGCGAACCGCCTCCCCAAGAAACGCTACCCCAATTGATGGTGAATCCACTAAGCGTTGTCGAAGCGGCCCCACTGCCGCGCAAAGTTACATTATTCACCATGTTTATGGTTCCACCGCCAGAGAACGTACCGGCACCGAGGAGAACGTAAGTACCTGTCCCGCAGGCAGCAAGGGCAGCATTGATCGTTGCCGCAGAAGCCCCGGCTGCGATGGTTGACCCGCATTGCGTTCGAGTTGGCGGCGTCCATGGATTCGGAGTCGTCTCGCTGTCCGGCAGGGTTGCGGGAAGTCCGGCATGCGACCAGTCAATGGCGCGGCTGGACGAGAGGATGTTCGACCATGCCTGCCCATACGAAAATGCAGGAAACAATAGCAATATCGAGATAAGGGGGAAAAGATGCGAACAATAGCGTCTCATTTATCTCTGGCTCCGACGACGTTTTGCGTCGTAAGGAGAGTTTAGCGATGCAACCCAGTGGGCGCAAGACACAGAAGTGCATCGGCTAGCCTCCAAAAAGCAGTGGCTTCTGACCCTTCGGCCATGGCCGTCTGCGCAACAGATCGCCAGCCGCGATCGGCGCGACCTCGACCTAGACCGCCGCTTGTTCGGTGTCGGCTGGTGCGTACGCAGTTGCGACTAAATTGTCACGCCAGCGAGGGAGGATGTGCAGCGGATAGCCCAGCAAAGCCAGTGGTCGAAAGAGTGGATTTGTAGGTAAATGGTGCATCTGAGAATATTCTACGCGGTATTGCGTGAATCCGGCCTTCTTAAACTGCCAATCAAGATGATCGCGACTATATTCAAGCACATGAAGAAGAGCGGTTTCGTCATCTGGGTATTGAAAATAGTCGAAGATGGGCCGCCCTAGCGCCATATACACCACGTTTCGGAGGCGGTAGAGATTTGGCGTGGTGCAGATGAGGACGCCGCCAGGCCGCAGAACCTTAAGGAGGCGTCGCAGTACGAGGTAACCCGGTATCGGCAGGTGCTCGATGACTTCAGAAAAAAATATGAAGTCGAATTTGGCGTCAAAAGGCGCATCAGATTTGCATAAGTTCCAGTGAATCGTTTCCACCCCGTACCGCGCCATGTACGACAGATGTGGCCCGGGCAGATCTGCCACGACGCCGTGGTCGTCCCATAATTTGGTGGACAGAAGGGCCAACTGACCTCCGCCTACATCCAGTACATCAACAGGATTAGGCGGAGCCAAAGCAGCAAATCGCTGCATGCATTCTTTGTAACGGGAGCGATATCGTAGATAGTAAGCTCGCCCACCAAATTGCATTTCATCTTGACAAACGTAACGCTCATACAGTGAGTCGAAATCATGAGGCTTCCACGGGCGAGCCATCAAATCATCCTCCTTGTCAAACACGTGCCTTCAGGCGCTAATACGCCTTTCAAGACTGAAAACGGTCTACCTGGACGCCGAGCTCTCGCGTAGGGCGCAGCTTTTTTTAATGGGAGGAGCCAATGCTGGCAGCTAACGCCTTTGGCGGCAGAAAATCTGGCTTGGGACCCCGCCGCGTCACCCAATGCAGGATCTGAGTGGTCTCCTGTGCTTTCGCGTCCCAAGTTAGTCGTTCCCGTGCGTAGGCCATACCTTGCTGCCGCAAGCGTTCAAGAAGGCTCCTGTCGTGCACCAGTTCGGCCAGGGCCTTTTCCATCTGCGCTACCACATCGTCCTCATTGGTAAGATTCACCTTGTACCCCACCTCTGGATGAACGATATCTCCGGGCCCGCCGAAGTCTACGACCACGGGTACGGCGCCGCTCGCGAAAGCTTCGAAAATTACGCCTCCGCCGAAGTCGCGAACCGATGGAAACACTAGCACATCAGCAGATCGCAAGCGCCTGAGAACCTCCTTGTGGCTGAGCCAGCCGCAGAAGACAACAGCCTTCTCGATCCCAAGGGCTCTCGCAAGCCCCTCAAGGCTGTTTCGCTCCGGGCCATCGCCAACCACGGTAAAGTGTGCTAGATCGCTTCGCAAAAGGGGCGCAGCCGCGCGTAAAGCAAGATCACAAGCCTTCCGCGGAACCAAGCCGCCGACGAAGATCAACTCAAACTTGGCGTCGGGTTCCGTTCTGCGCGGCTCGTCGGAACACAGGGAAAGACTGACGCCGTTCTCCGGGACAAAAAAAAGTTTATCGCGATACACGGCAAACTCCGCATAGGTTTGGGACGAAGCGGCTATGATCGCTGCCGCGTAGCGGTAAGTCGAGCGGGCGAAAGGTAAATATCGATAGAGACTCCGCAGGTTCGACACCCATTCCTTTTGTTTTTCGAGCTGGCTAAAACCGGTCGGCCAGGGCAAACCACCATTGAGCGGCCCCAGTACGAACGGTATCGGTCCCTTGCGGAGGAAGAAAGCGAAAGGACTCGGCAACACCGCTGTGAGCGGTAGGAGGCGCAGAACAACGTCGAACTCGCCGGCGAAGATCCGATGCCGCAACTGCCGCCACGCGTGCCATTCAAAGGCAAGAGAAAACGGATAAGCGAACGCGGTTACTGCCTGAGAATCAAAGTTGTTTTTGAAGATCCGGCGAAAACACCAAGCATAAATGCGCTCGAGCCAAGGCATCCGAACGACTTCTATGGCGCGAAACGGGGCGTTTGCACGGCGCACAGTGTCCTCATTGGGCGATCGAACCGCCAAAGTGACGTCATGGAGTTGGGCCAGCGCTGCGGCATGAGAATAAGTGACAAAAGGAATGCTGACACGCTCTGGATCACAGTCCGACCCCAGCAGCAAAATTCGTAGTCGGCTCATGCGTTCTCCATTTGACGACTCTTGTTTAAGTTCCGGTTGGACATCGAGACTCACCTCGACTGATTCTCCTGAATAGTAAATTGCCGAAGAGAGCACCGCAGTTCGTCCCGATCACCGCAAGTCGTCCTTAGTCTTCAAACTTTGGATCCGGCGTTGTCAGGAGCTGCCACAAAACTGGGCTGGAGTTTGACCTCTTCGGAATATTCGAGAATGTCCTCGGAGGGCCTTGCATTGACCGCTGTAGATGCGTCCCGCCCAACTCTACGTTCGGGTAAGAGGTCACGAATTAAACCGGCAGTCTCCCTCAGCGGTTTTATCCCCTGGTGGAGTGCAGTCACTCCGGCGAGATAGAGCCCGAAAAACACTAGAGAAATGGAAACCATCCGCACGAGAGCACCAGAGGTGCCAACCACCGTCGCAAAATACGGCATAGCTCTGAAAATCAGAAGAGTCGCAGCGCCCGCCCCAACCGATGCTGCAAAAAACTTCCAGATAACAGCCAGCATGGGGCCGATGCCGAGTCCGATAGGTTTACCCGCGTACCAGAGGCCCGGGAACATCAGCAGAAAATACGAAGCGGTCCACGCGAAAGCGACTCCGGGAGGACCCCAGTGCAAAGTCAGCAGGAATAGACTCACGGTACACCCAAACTCCAGCAAACCCCAGCGAAACCATCTCTCCGGGCGACCGATCGAAAGATGAATCCACCCATGCGTGTTATACAGCAACATGACTCCGATTCCCGGACCAAATAAGGCAAAGATTCGACCAGCTTCCTTCCAGCCGGGCCCGAAGAGAAATCGAATGATATCTTCTCCCACTAAAGCAAAATCCGCTCCGATTCCCATCCCTACGAGCGCCAGAACCGATATCGTCCGCAGAAAGTAGCGTTGAAATTGTTCGCGGTCCCCGTTGACGCGGCTAAGTGTACTCACGACCACAGCGGACAGTGGCGACAACAACTGCGTTTCTGGCAGAACGAACAAGTCATACGCCCTCTTGTAAAATCCAAGTGCCCGAGCGCCAAACCGCCAGCCAACGAGGAGGTTGTCCGTGTTGCGCGTGAAATAGCTGAACGCAAAATGCGAATATACGTTCGCCGCGAACTTCAATCCTGCAGCGGTGCCCGCGACGCGACCCGGCCGCCTCGGTGTCCATCTGCACATCAACCAGGCACCCGCTGCCGTGACTGCCGTCTGCGTTACACTGCCCCAAACCAAAGCCCAGTAGTGCCAGCCCGCCATCGCCAAGCCGATAGAGATGATTATTTGCAGTACCTGCCCAGCCAAACCGATGATTGCCGTATTCCTGAAATGCATGGCACGCTGCAACAGCCCCAAGTGAATATACCCCAAGCAGCCAATCCCAATGGTCAGCGACATGCCCTCAGTTACTTGAACGACGGCCGAGTTGTGATAGAAAAGCGCCAGCAACGGACCCGAGCTAGCAAACAATAGAGTCAGAATCGAACCGATACCCACATTAATCCAAAAGAGGTTGCTTGCAAGCGAATCTGTGAGTTCCTCGCGCTGCATGATCAATTCCGTGAATCCATTCAGACCGAAGCTGCGAAGCAGGAGGCTAAAAGTCGTGACCATCGTCACGATTCCGAAATCAGACGGAGTAAGCAGTCGTGCCAGGATGACTACTGACCCGATCTGGACAGCGAAGCTACTCGCCGAACCAGTAATAACCATCCCGGCGCCGCGAACTGCGTTGCGGCGAAGTTCCCGACCGGTGGCGATAGGATGAAATGTCCCGTCGGACTGAAAGGGTCTCAAGTATTATTCCTTTGCTGATGTCGGGCCGTTTGTATCAATTTGCAACAAGTTGAGGACTTCGCAGGGTCGGATACCAATCAACGGCCGGGGTGTCTAGACATGCATCTAGGCCGCCGGCACGAAACTCGCACGTAGCCATTCCTCCAAAACGCACGAGTTGCCAAGGATCGTGTGAAAAAACACCTCGTCGCTTGTCAGGGTGTTTTGGAAGTATTGCTCGACGTGCGGGTTCTGCGCCGAAAACTCTACTAAATATCGGCACGCCTCCCGCGACAAGGCCCAACAGGCGTCCCCCGCATATGGCTGCAGGCTCCTTAAGTGCTTGCGGTAATCGCGCCGGGCGAGGCCCAACTTTCCCATTGCGCGCGCGGCGAACCGCCATAAAGGCTTCTCAGATGGATATCGAAGTTTGTTGATCTTGGATAGGGGAAAACCCGGCGCCGGCATCTTCACCAGACTCAGGAATTCTGATTCACGATTCTCTGCGAAGAACCTTTGAATATACTTGCCGCTGCGCAAGGGGTAATCGCTTCCTTGCGAGAAGACGAAGTAATCGTAGCCTTGCGGGCAGTCGAGCGCACCCTGGATCAGACGCATCGTCGCCTGCACCTGGGAGTATTCGCCCCAATAGACGGGTATCCGCGGCTCGATGAAGGTCACATGCTCGTCACGGATGCCGGAGAACTGTCGAATATCCGACTTCGCGTCCACATGGACGAAGAACCCACAGCCATCGGAGGAGAGGGTCTCGATCGCCCGCTTCTGAAGGTGCGGATTGCTGTGAACGAGCATCAGATAGGCGATTTTCATTGGCTCCTGTCCGTGGCGATTTTGGGTATAGGAGTCGCGCCCAGGGACATCTTCGACGGTGCGTGCACACGAGCCTTGGCGCGCTCCGGGATCGTCATGCTTCCCATCAGGAGCGTAAACCATAGGAGCCCCCCTCCGAACGCGGCCTCAGTTACGTTGTAAAGAAGCAGGAGGGACCACAGGCCAAAACCTAATGAGGCCAGGGGCGTAATCGGGTCGAGCCTCTTGCAGATCTTACGATAGGTTGCGATCAAAAACGTGCAAACAAGCAATAGCCCAATCACGCCAAGGTCGAGGTAAGTTTGAAGATACCCGTTATGCGCCTCGAACACATTGTCGCCGGTCAGTCTCTCCCAAACCCACTGGATGCGGGGACCAAGCCAGAAGCTCTGATAGCCGCAGCCCAGGACCGGATTGATCGGCACGCTCAAGAGAACTTGCCAAATACGAGTTCTGTCGGACATGTCGGCGGTCCCACCAACGGCCTCCGACATCTGGGCCCCCAGGCCGAAGCCGACCGTTAGAATCAAATAGAGAAGAAAGATCGATGGAGCCATCGCTTTGAGCCAACTAACATGCCGCTGGCCAAAGTTGCTATGCACCGCAGCAATCATCAGGCACCCAAGGATCAAGCAGACGGTCGATGTTTTGCTCCCGCACAGATTTAGCAGGTAGAGGGCCATGCCGATAAAGGCGGTATTCACGAGGATGACCCGCCTGACGCGCTTGTCCCTTCGTTGATGCCAGCGCGTGGTACTGTCCCAAAAGAAAAAAATTCCACTCGCCAGACACAGGAGGCCGAGCATGTTCTTGCTCGTCGACACACCCGCGTACTCTCGATCGCCCCAACTCGAAAACGTCTGGCCAAGATTAGGGTAATACTTGACGAGTACGATGGACAGCGGCACTGTCAAATAGTAGAGCCGACGGAGTACGGTGCGCACCGCTTCAAGGCGGTTACGGTCAGTCAGAATGACTAGGACCGCTAGGTATAAGCCCGCATCACGAAACCACTTCTTGAAAGTCGCGAGTGGAAAATCCGACCACGCAACGCTGAGCAGAGCAAACGCCAGAAAGAAGACAAGAGCAGAATTCTGCGTCACGAACTTGCGCCACTGGAACGAGCGTGAAACGAGAATAACGAATGCTGCCAGAATAAGAAGCGAAAAGATCGCGCGGTCCAGTGGATCTCCCTCCTCCAAAGCTTGCGCAAGATTCGAGTTAAAGGAAAGTCCGAGCCACATTGATGGCGCCCGCGATGCGATGAAGAAGAGCCAAGTCAGGGGCACCCACAATGTCGCCGAAGTCTTGGGCTCCCGGGCCGGGTCGAAGCAGAAAAGGGCCAAGAGCAAAACAAGCCAGATCCATAGGACCAAAGTGGGAGGCATTATGGTTTAACAGCTTGACGAGTTGCGGGCCGCTACACTTCTATTGAGCACTTTGTTTACAGCGTCGTTTCCGTATGCTAGGGACAGGTTCGCTAGCCCGCCGGTGGTAAACAGCAGGCGTTAGCGGCGCATCCTAGACCGCCGGCACGAAGCTCGCACGGAGCCATTCTTCCAGAACGACCAGGCTGAAGAGAACCTTGTGGTGATCGCTGGCACCGGCGCGGTGCTGCTCAAGGAGCCCTCGGATGGCGGCTGGCCGCAAATAGTCGAATATGTGCGACTGCCGATCGAGCAACATTGCGTCCATTTTCCGCGATTGCTGGGTGCGGAACCATTCATCCACGACATTTGCGGCGAAGCCGCGCTTTTTCCGCCGGAGAGTCGTAGCAGGCAGGAAGGCTTTGCAGACTTCGCGGTGCAGCCATTTGCCCCCACCATTGCGCACCTTGAAGCTTGCGGGAAGTCTTTCTGCGTATTCGACGACTTCTTTGTCCAGATAGGGCACGCGCACTTCGAGGCTGTGGGCCATTGAGAGCTTATCGGCATACATTAGCAGCTCATCCGGCAGGGTCGAGCGCAACTCGATGAACTGAAGGCCGCCGAGTTCGTCGGTTTTGTCCATGAGATCTGGGAACTCCTCCCAGGACCTCAGAATTTCGTCCCCCGCCGCAGGCGGCAGAACGTCCGATTCGAAAAGGCCATCGACCTGATCGCCGGGCAACAGCGAAAAAACCTGCTGATATCTTCGCAACCGTTCCGGCGTATCCAGCGAGCGCACGCCTCGCTTCAAGGTTTCATTTCTCGGCAGCGCCTCGACCACGGACGAAATCGGTCTTCGCACCCATTTCGGCAAGCCTGCCCAGAGCTGGCCGTAGCGAATTCCTAAATGGCGGGGATACCCGCCGAATAGCTCGTCGGGACCTTGACCGATGAGCGCGACTTTGACATCTCGCCGTGCTCTTTCGGAAACAAAAAACATCGGCAAAACCGAAGACGTCGCCACCGGCTCTTCCATAAACTCAACGACGCGCGGGAGCGACTCCTCGAAGGTCCGCCGGTCGAGCAAGACCTCCGTATGCTTCGACGCGAACATGGCGGCCGTTTGCGCCCCGTCCGTGAGTTCGTCGTCGGCGAAAACGTTACCGTAGCCAATCGTGAAGGTGTGCCAAGAATTCCCGTAGAGATTCATGAGCGCCAGGAGCAGCGCTGAATCCACGCCCCCGCTCAGCAGCAGCCCAAGAGGCACGTCGCTGAGCAGGTGACGCTTGACGGCGCGCTTGTAAATTTCAAGCAGCTCGTCCCGGGCCTGGCTTTCGGATTTCGCGGGAGAAAATGGCTGGGGGCGGTAACGGTACCAGCGCCGCAGCCTGTACCCGCCGTCTTGGAAAATTAGCATGGTTCCCGCCGCGAGCTTCCGGATGCCCTTGAAAACTGTGTAGGGCGAAGGAGTGAAACGATACCGAAGGAAGAGATTCATGGCCGTGGGATCGGGCTCGGGACTCTCCTTCGTGACAGCCAAGATGGTTCGAATCTCCGAACCGAACAATACCTTGCCGTCTTCTATTTTGTAATAGATGGGCTTGATGCCGAACGGATCCCGCGCAATCACCAACCGCCGTTTCCGTTCGTCCCAGATCGCCAGGCCAAACATTCCGTTCAGGCGGTTGAGGACCTCATCGCCCCATTGCTTATACCCGAGAACAATCACTTCCGTGTCGCAGCGGGTCCGGAAGACGTGGCCGAAACTCTCGAGTTCGCGCCGCAGTTCAGGGAAGTTGTAGATCTCGCCGTTGAAGACCACGCGGACCGATTCCTCTTCATCCGACATGGGCTGGTGCCCGCCCTCGATATCGATAATCGAGAGACGCCGAAAGCCCAGTCCAAGCGGGCCGTCGACGTAGTAGCCCTCGTCGTCGGGGCCGCGATGGACCATGCTGCGTGCCATCTTCTCTATGTCGCGGCGTAAGACCGGCGCTTGCCGTTCGTAGTTAAATTGTCCGCAAATTCCGCACATGGGGAGCCTAGGCCTTTGCCCTGGAAGAATTTACAGGCTGACCGCTTCGCAACAGCTGAAAACAAAGGCTGCGAAACAGTTGCGCCTGCGCCCAGCGATGCATGGGAACGTTGTCCCAGCCGAGAAACAATTGCCGCGTTCGAAAGCAACCGTCGGGCTTTTGCCAGACAGTCAGAACTTGATTCACAACACCATCTACCAGCCTGTCTAGCTTTTCGAAGCGGCCTCTGAGCAAGACACCAAGATTGATGCACTCAGCGTAATCGTACAACTCCCTGCGATAAACAATGAGCCGCGGAGGGCGCGAAAAAGGCTTAGGCACGCCGCGTTCATCGAACAGGTTGCGGACGTAATAATCAATTCCGCGCTCGATCGCCCTGGTGCATTCGCTGTTACCGGTCAACGCCTCGATTTTGGCAAGTGCTTTCAGGACAAAACAGGTATGAAAGTGATCGACGAAGTGCCTCTTCCCGTCGTTGGCGTAATGCCAGGAGCCGTCCGCATTCTGAGATTCAAGCACAAAATAGAGATTTCTATCGGCGGCTTTTTGATAGTGATCCTCTGAGAAATCCATCGCCGCCTGCGTCAGCAGAAACGCCCGATAAGCATTCGCATTGATGACCGCCACCGATTGCTCGGGGATTGGAGTGTAGGAACATGAAGCAGCCCTGTTGGAAGTAGCGAGATCCTTATAATCGTGCAACCCATGCTCCGCGATGGATCGCATGATTTGCCGCCACCGATCGCTGTTATCGATTCTATAAACGTCCCTGAATGCCTCGTACACGTAAGGCACGGTGGTGATAAGCGGCGTTCCTTCTCGGATCGTACCGCGGACGGTTTCCCAATTGAATGGGTAACCCCAGCAGTACTGCTCGTAGCCGGAGCAGCGAGTTTCCTCAAGTACTTGCAAGAAATGTAGCGCGCGACGGTAATGCCCCTCGTCATCCAAATACTTCGCTAAAAACGCGAAGCCCATCGCGTAATGCGCGTCCGCAATAGGGAATCTTTGGCGTTTCCAGAAGAGCTTCCGCGCCGAGGGTACAAAGGCCTCACAGAAAATGATCGGAGCCACTGCCACCGTACCGAGAAACGGCTTGCTATAGTAGAGCGCCTTGGCGTTCCGGCACAGGTCACTTGCGTAAAGCGTCTGAAAATCGTAAGAAGTCTCTCCATAGGTGTCGAGCCAGGAGATGAAGCGGCGCACGGCCGCCAGAACCTCTCCGAGCGGCAAAATGTCTGTGTCGGTTTTTGGAGACGCATCGATTACGGCTGGTACGGGCGACGTCATGTCAAGTCCTTTGGCTTGTGATTCGAGGAAATTTGCGGACCAAACCTGATTCATTTTGAAAGACTGGTTCGAGCGGGATTTGGCTCAGCGGGCAAAAGCTCAAAGCTGTTGATTTTCTTGAAGCGGCACAGAGATGAAACGATGGCTTTCAGTTTTAACATCTGCTCGTTGCGATGAAAACGCATGAGTTCGCGTGAGACCGGCCGTTCTGCATTGCTTAAGAAGGCGGCCCAGTAACCCGCGAACAGTGCAACACCGCCAATCACGTACGGACGCTGCTTCACACGATACATGCAACGGAAGATCTGCCAGAGAGGGTGTCCACCGAGAATGTAATCTTTCCTGCCGTAAGTAAAGTTCGACGCAATAACGCTGCGGTCGGCCGTCCCCAGTCTCCGATGATGCAAAAAGGATTTTTCTCGAAACGAGCGCGTCTTCCAGCCAATCATGCGGGCGGTTGTAACTGCCATCCAATCGATGCCGCCGACCTTGCTGGGAACATATCCGCCAATCTCCTCGAAGCACTGTCGCCGAAATAGTTGGCACTGCCCGGAAACATAGGTTTGTCCCTCGAAACTGTCGATCGCGGAATTGTACCCGTCGGGCTCGGTGAATACGGTGCCGGCAACGCCCAGGCGACTATCTTGGCTGAACTTGGAGAGTAGAAACTCGAAATGATCGGCGTCCAATGAGACGTCGGCATCCAGATTCCCGATGACGTCATACTGGAGTTGCTTAACGCGCTCCAATCCGGCATTGAATGCGTGGACCTTGGCTGCGAAATGCCGTTCCTTCCGGACAGGACGATTTACCAGCTCAATCCAGCTATACATTTCCGCGTACCTCGCTGCAATCTCCCCTGTCGCATCCATCGAACCGTCGTTCACAATAACCCACTTTAGCGGAAGTACGGTCTGGTGTACCACGGATTCGAGCGTCTTCTCGATAAAACGCGCTTCGTTCCGACTGGGAGTAATCAAAACGTATTGTAGGTTGTTTACTCTATTGTTCATGTAAGTCCCCCAATTCTCAAATTTCTCCAGTGCCGCCTCGCGTTGCAGAAAACGCCATCGGGCCTCATGCTCGTCTGGCTACGGTCCTTTTCGAGCAACAACGTACAGGTTGTCGAAGTTCAGATGTCCTTTGCTGAATTCTGCCAGGGCCCGCACGAGCTGGAACCCCACGCTTTTGGCTCCTCGCACGAGAATTGTGCCATCGGGGTCTTGCACCGGCTGCAAGTGTACAAACTGAATGCGTGTGAATTCGTTGCGTTCCAGCAGCTTCCGTATCGAGGACATCGAGTAATGATGAGCGTGCTCGTGGGCCTGTAAATAATTGACGTTCGGCCGCATCCCTCTCGCCAGTTTGTTGATGCGTGCCCTTAAGAGCTGGACGGTTACGTTTGGGGTGCGCAGAAAGAACATTCCCCCGTCACGCAATAGCGTGTGACAGCGCTGGAACAGCGGATCGGGGTCGAGGATATGGTCGATGACATCCCACATGGTAATCACGTCGAAGGAACGCGGCGGCAACTCGACGTCTGCGAGACGACTGCAGATAATGTTGTTGAGCTTATGTTTCTCGCGTGCATACCGCACAGCGGCGGGTGAAATTTCACAGCCATAGGCTTCCCAATTCCCAAGTTCTGCGACGCTTTTCACAAAAAAACCGAGCCCAGACCCCATGTCGAGCAGCCGTCCTGAACGAGAAGCAAGAAACTTGGTTTGGAACTCCTGATACATTCTGCTGCGAGCCTTCCTCCAATAGCTGTGCTCCTCGTCGGCCACTTCGGCGCCCCAGAACCCGTCATAGTGCGGGTCCGTGACGAAGGATGAGAACACATGATGACATTCAGAGCATTGCAGAACGTCTATGTCGAACTCCCGGAAGACAACGCGATGCCGGAGACCTCCACATATCAGACACTGCCGGCAGGGCATCCGTTCGTTGGACGCCTCTCTGGAGTCGCACTTCGCCGGTTGTAGATGATCGGCGCCAGTGGCTGTCGAATAATGACCCGCGCACAGCTTGTTATTCATAATGACTGACCGTCCTTGATCGGTTTGAGGTTGCGCAGAAATTGCTCATATGAAACACCGCCTCCTAGCGATACGCCGCAGTATGCAACGGGTACGGCAGGATTTCCCCGCACAAGAGTGTGAGCAGGAATCGATCTGGAAACAACGCTGCCGGCACTGACGACGGCTCCTTGCCCAATAATCACGTTCGGCAGGATGATGACACCTGGTCCTATGTAGGCATCCTGCTCGATCTGAACGGTGTGCTGGTGATTGGCCCTGGGTTCCGCAGTAGCATCTCGAAAATGCGCAATAATCAGAACGCGCATTCCAATCGAGACGTTGTCCGCAATGGAAACCAGACTGGGATATGCGGTCTCAATCTGCGCCCCTGTGCCAATGGACACATTCTTGCCGATGGTCACGCCTCGCATGCGGTGGAGCCACACGCGCGTGCTCCTGAAGCCAGGCACAAAGAGCGCCAAAACCTGCAAAAGGCGGTTCTTCAGTCCCTTCAACACAGTATCCTTGATGGGCTTCACGTCCATCGCCGACACTGCGACAGGGGGTTTTCCATTGCAAATGAGTTTCGCGATACTCTCGATGGTGGGAGACTTGAGAACATCCTCCACGGGGATCGGAGTATGAAAGCGCTCTTCGACTGCGATGAACATTGTTGCCATCGCAAGCGAATCTCCGCCAAGTGTGTAGAAGCTGTCGCGGATACCGACTTGATCTACGTTCAGCAGGTTCTTCCAAATGTCACTGAGCTCCTTCTCAACCGGGGACTGAGGCGCAACGAAGTTCGCCTGGAGCTTCAGAGCCAGTTTCTCAGCCAGTTTGTCTGCTAAGCCGATCCGTTGAAGTTTACCCGTGGGGCCTTTTGGTATCTTGTCAACGATAAGCAACTGTTTGGGAATTTTGAAGTCCGCTAGGCGTGCTGCCGCGAACTCAAGAATTTCTCTTTCTGATACCGTCGAGTTCCGCTTCAGGACCACAGCCGCAGCAACATCTTCGCCCAGTGTCGGATGAGGCACCGCAAATGTGACAGCCTGGGCAACCTCTTGATGTTGACAAAGGACTTCGTCAACTTCTGTTGGCGCAATCTTCTCGCCGCCACGATTGATGATCTCCTTAAGCCGGCCAGTTAGATAAAGATAGCCATCGCTGTCAAACCGGCCCTGGTCCCCGGTGCGAAACCATCCGTTGGTAAAGCTGCTCTGATTTGCGGCCCCATTGTTTTCATACCCTCGCATGATGTTCGATCCGCGGAGGACGACCTCCCCAACCTCCTCTGCCGGCAGCAGGTTTCCTGCAGCATCCATAATGGCCAGGTCGGGTCCGGCGGACACGCCGACTGAACCCAGCTTCCGAGGCAACGGTGGAAGCGGGTTGCTCGATATTGAGTGCGAGGCTTCAGTCATCCCGTAGGATTCGACCACCCTGGTTCCAAATGCAGCCTCCAGTTGGACGAGGACTCGCTGCGGCATTGGGGCGGAGCAGGAACGAATGAAGCGTAGAGGCCGTCGAGTAATAGTCTGACGGTTGGCCGACGCACGGGCGAGGACCGCCTGGTGCATAGTAGGAACAGCAGTGTACCAAGTAGGCTCGAGCGCATCCATCCAGCCAAAGAATCGTTCGGCATCGAAATCCGGAGCGCAGATCACACTGGCGCCAGCCGTCAGCGATGCGACCAGCGCTCCCATAAGGCCGTGAATGTGAAAGAGAGGCATTACATTGAGACAGCGGTCCGTCCGGGTCAATTCAAGTGTGACGGAGATGTTGTGGCCGGAACTGCAGATGTTCAATTGCGTCAAAGGGACGATTTTTGGTCGCGAAGTCGTGCCTGATGTGTGGAGGACTAGGGCTGTGTCTTCGGGTTCTAGGAAGCCGTCCTGGGCTGGTGTTCCCTTCATCGCAGCCGTCAAGCAGAAGACGCCTGCAGGGGCCGCGAACTCTGGCCTAAGTTCAATGACGGGGATCCCGCGCGCTTGGGCAAGCTTCCTGGCAACAGAGTCCACGTTAGCCCACATAATCAATGCCCGCGCATTCAGATCTGACAGGTAAAAATCAAACTCAGTCTCACGATAGCCAGGATTTAGAGGAGCACAGCTTGCACCGCCGGCTACCCCGAGAAAAGCCACTGCCATCTCTGGACTGTTCGGCAACACCAACGCTACGCGATCCGAGCGAGCCACACCGAACGCGCGCAGTGCTTTGACAGTGCGTTCGATCTGAGTCAGCAGGTTGGCATACGTGAGAGGAAGCCGTCCGGGAGCCATGATGGCAGGCAGTTCCGGAGTGGTGCGGGCTCGGCACGTCAAGAGTTCATAAAGAGTCTGACATGTCGGTTGCTGATATGGCTTACATGTATCAGGACGGAAAATCATGTCGCGATCGCCCATAACGACGTCAAATAGGTATCAGACCGTGGGGCCGGCCAAATGGAAACTCTTCTGAGTCCAGTATTGGAAAAGCTCTCCTGCCGTAGCGAGCCAGATATCGGGGCAGCTTCTGACATAGGATAGATACTGGTTGTAAATGTCGAGGAATTCAGGACGCTCCGAGAGTTCTTTCTCCGGATGGGTAACGATCGAAATTACTGCACCAGCCTCGAGCAACTTCTGTGTCCTTGCAATCTGGACCTTCAGGATAGCGTCGGCCTTGCGCGCGCGCGGAAGCCCCTGCAGTTCATTGAACACACGAATCTCAGTCGGAACCGTAGTGGGGATCTCAAGAATCCTCGATTCTCTGCCTTTGAACCACAGCTGATACGGAACAATGCCTCCAAAGAAGGAAGTGTCGTAGCACAATGTGGGGCAGTGATGGTCGAGTCGCTCAAAAAGGTAGTTGCTCTTGAGCAGTTTGGGAAGTCGCATGCCTACTGGACACTTGGCAGTATCTCCAAGACGAGATTCCTGGAGAGCCCTGACGGCCTCGTCCGCAAACGGCTTGATGTGGTCCCGATGATCATGCTTGTGGCCGTGCCAGCCCACGTCGTTGCCCGACTCTAGGAGAAAATCCGTGGCGTGACCGGAACCATTCAGAATCTTTGTTGGTATAAACCACGTTGAGCGAATCTGATGTTCGACCTCGATGCGAAACAAGGGATCGCGCTCACCTCGGCGGAGGAAGCCTGCAGTATCCACATCGTGGAGCGCGATGAACACTGCACGTTTGCCGTGAGGCCAGCGGAACGTTTGGGGGCACTCAGGAAGGCCGCTCGTCAAAATACTGTTCAGCAAAAAAAGCGCAAACTCGAAGCCGGTAAGCGGCAGCCGCTTGTAACTTCCGGCTACGTCGAGACTCCGTGGCGCGCTCAGTGAATAGACCAGGTTCGATATAGGACGCCGGATTCTTTCCGGTACCGAGTGAATGCTAAAACCTGGAATATAGGTATAGATCGGCCTGGGGGAATCGGCAAAGTGGAAGACCTGAGTCGCCCGGATATCAAAGTTAACAATGACTTGCCCGTCGCGGCGGATAACGAGCGGCAGATCTCCGTCGGCACTCCGCACGATTACGTCGTCACTCTCCTGCACAGAGAAATCGAAGATGCGTGTCGACATGGGGAAATCGCTGGGCTGCCCGCCGGATACTTCGGCGAATTCATCCGCCAGCTCTCTCGACGTGATCACCGCTCGGATGGTTCCCTCAGCAACCACCGGCGCCAGATTAAACTCAACCGGTCGCGCAAGGAGCAGGGGCAAACCAAGCTCGCTTAGGTCGGAGATTCTTAAGTTGTTGATTTTAAACTCCATTCTGAATTGAACGCCACTCGTCCGTCCGCGGCCTGCGACCGAGTCCTGCCACTCATATGAGGGCTAGACCGACTCGACGAACAGTCGATGCGTCAATTCCAGCGCCAGGAGCCTGTGGATCTCGTCCGTATAGTTGCGATCTCCACGCAAATGGCCGTTTACAACTCGCTCGACTCCGGCCCGATTAAGGTAAGGCCGCGTCAGCGCACTCTTGTCTAAAAGCATCTGACGGACGTAATCCTTCAGCTGGTCTCTATACCAAACGCGAAAATGGAAAGGCTTGTGACGTCCGAGCCAGATACGCTCCAAGTGAAAGGGAGCAAACAGATGGTCGATTCGTGCCATCCATTGGGGCATACCCATGTCGTAGGCGTATTCCGCTTTGAAGAAGAACTCGAGGAACCAGTGGGTGAATATGCTATTGAGGCCGCCAGAACCCCGGTCCGTATGAATCTTCGCTAGAGCGGGGTTGCCCTCGCGTATCAACCGCGCCCTCGCTTTCTCGTTCGCAGCCAGCGTGTCTGGACCCGGAGCGCGGTAGGCAGTCTTGACGACCTCGTTGTCGAGAAACGGCGAGCGAATCGCCACTTGAGTCTGCTCCAATCCCAGCACGCCATAGTGATGCCAGGGGGATTGGCGAAACGCAACAAATGAAATCGGATGAACCTGGCGAGACGCGTTGTAGGTTGCGATTCCCGCGTCAATCTGTTCGCGCAGCGGTTCAAACAGTCCCGCAGCGGGCTCGCCGGCCTTGAACATTACCGCCTGCAGCAGGATTTCGCTGCCATAGGTGCCCACCATGCGCACAGGCGCGATCTCTCGGACTTTTTCTTGCACATAGAGATCAGCGGAGCGGCTCAGATCAACGCATGCGTCGGTCAAGAAAATCGTGCGCTCGGCGTAGTGGGCAAACCGCGAAAGGAACTCCGGCCCCGCCGTAATCACCTGGTGAGGTTGCTGACAGATCTTGGCGACCCGGCGCGCGAGCTTTACATCCTCATGATCGCGATAAGTGCTGCCCCAGGTGTAGCAAGGTAGTGAGTTTGGCTCCGCCTTGTGCCACGCCAGGATGATGCGCGTGTCCAGGCCACCGGTCACCGACATTCCAATCCGCTCGCGGCCGTTGAAATAACGCGGGAGATTACCGACAAATGCGGTTCGCAGTTGGCGGTAGTACTCTTCCGGATCGAGTGGTTCCTGCTGCTCCCATTCCCTCGGCTCAAAGTAGGAAGTCCTAGACTCAACGGCGCCATTTCGGAAGACCCAAGCCGAACCCTGCGGCAGCAAATAAACCCCCGGGAACAAGGTACGATTCTCGAGCACGCACCCGCAAGCAACGAATTCTCCGAGTCCACGCGAATCGATGGCACGCAGTTCCGGACGAACCTTCAGAATGGCTTTTGCTTCCGCGGCAAAATAGAATCCGTCCTTGGACTCGTGATAGTAAAGCCGCTGCAGCCCATAGCGGTCGTTGTACAGCGTCGCGGTGCCCTGGTGGCGATTCGCCACTAAGCCATGAAATCGGCCATTCAACCCTTTTGGGAAATCGGCCTCGTCCTCGTAACGATGAACCAGGTAGGAGGCATCCTCGTCCGAGAACTGGTGACCGCGTTGTCGAAGTGACTTCTTCAAATCCGGCTCTGGAAATTCCTCGCCCGAGAAGAAAAGAGTAATCTGACCATCTTTGTTGCGAACCGGCATGCCATCGGCAAAGCTACCGCGCCGAGCAGCCCAGCCTATGTAGACGCCAAGTTCCGGATCACTCCAGGTGCCGCAGTTGTAGAACGGCTCATGGTGAAGACACTTCACCATCGCGAGCAACTGTTGCTCAGCGGCTGCCCGGGGTAGTTTTGAAATAAGACCGACGATTCCCGGCAAAGCGATCTCCTAAAAAGACTCCGCTTTCAGGTTAAAGCGGCGCTGGTACCACCGGCTGCGAAGTTCGCGCAATTTCGCAGCCACCGCTTCCGGCATTTGCTCAGCCAGGCGCCGATGCAAACCTAGACGAAACGCGACAGCACCCCATGGACTGAGTGGAACGTAATAGCGGGGCACCTCGACCCGCTGAAATCCATTCCTTTCCTTGAAATCACTTAAGCTGCTCCTCGACTTCTTCCCGTATGCAAAGTTCGCATATACCAGGCGGGTGACGCCGCGATCGGCACAGGAGCGCACCACCTGTGCGACCAACGCGTTTGTCGGAGCTTTATCCCGATAGCTGATGAGCGAGAGGATGTGCATCAGTCCCGCCTGCGTTCGAGCGTCGTTCAAGGTCAGTTTTATGAAACCAATTAACTTGTCGCCGTCGAAGGCACCGATGAAAACGCTGCTATCGAGAAAAGTCTCGCTCATGGAGCGCACTGCCTCTAAGCTTTTGCCGAAGTGCGGAAAGCGCCTACCCTGCCTGACGGGAACTTCGTTGTAGACCTTCCAAATTCCGCGAACAAGCGCATCATCAAAGGGCACTTCTCGAATCATGATCCCTTTTTTCTCCGCTTGCTTAGCCTTGTTGCGAGCTTTAAAGCCAATGTGTTTCGACCACCATTGATCGAACGTAGAGATCGGCAGGACCGCGAAGTTGTCCCATTCAAAGGGATACTGGTATTTCGGCGAGGTCTCCGGTAGCTCTTGCAGAAACGTGAAGAGATCAGCTCGCGTATTCGAACCGCGCAACGCAGCGATTGCGGCGACCGGGTCCGCAAGGAACTTGTACCCTTCACCCTCAACCTCCGCAACTCGGCAGAACCGGCCTTGCACGATCACGTTCCTGTTTTCGAGACGTAGTTTCGCTGTTCTCATGTCCATCTATTGACATTACCCTAATAGAGTTAAGGGTCGCTGTCGCTTGCACCAACGCGATCCGGAGAAATGCGATCGAGAATATAGCGCTCCGTCGACGAGGGGAAACAGGATCACTTGCCACCCCCCGACCGTGCTTTTTTCCTCGGCCTTAATCCACTAGCGTGGCCGTGTAGACCGTCACCCCTTCCGGGATGAGTGCGTTGATGGCGTCGCTTCTACTCGCTCCGCAACCGCGCGCAGCAAGAATCTTCGGTTTCTTACCTTGGAAGAGACCTGCGGAAACCCCAGTCGCACTGACAATAGCTAGAAGGAAGAATATCCACGACGGAATCATTATGCGGAAGGCCGCCTCAGTTATCCCGTAAATTGCCTCTACAACAACGTAGGCAAGTAATAAACTCCCAAGTTCCGGGTCGCGTCGAAAAGCGGTAACTGCACGCCGATAACCGCTGATTAGAATAAGTACGATCAGGCACACACCGATCCAGCCGAGATTCGCGTAAACCTCTATGTAGCCATTGTGCGCCTCATCGATGAGGCCTTCAGGGTTCCACCAGCCTGAAAGACTGCTCCACACTTTTTTCGCATCGGGCCCGATCCAGAAATTCTCGAATCCGGAGCCGACGATCGGGTTGGGTACGGCAGGAATCACCGCTGCCCAAATGTCCGTTCGACCGCTCAGATTTGTGTTCCTGCCCAGGGTATGTGCGACGCCCGCCTGCAGCCTCGGCGCCCTGGTAACCACCAGATCCAATTCCGGGGTTGAAGAGCCGGACCACTTCGGGGATCAATCCCCATCCCAGAAGGTTAGTCTAAAGCGACAAAACGATAGAAAGTGGCGGAGAGGGAAGGGATTCGAACCCTCGGATGGTTTTACCCACCACAACCAATAAGCCGGCTGCTGCCTTGCCAACGGCGACCTCTCCGTGATTAGATGCCGTTCAATTCTTGAGCCGCGCCTTGGGCCGGAAAGCACTCGTCGTGGGACGTCCCGGCTGCTCGTATTCACATCGGATTACGCTCATATCCACCAAAGTTCTTAGCAAGTCTCCGGTTCTCTATCCGAAAGAGCGCTCTGCCCCAAGATTTCACCACAGAATATTTCAATCCAGATAGGGTGGTCTGGACTCGCTTGGCGACCTCCGGGCCCAGGACCGCGCGGACCCAAGCGAATTTCCACGACGAGCGCGGAACTGCCAGTTGTCCTCCCAAGTCCCTCGCCATCTGTTCCGCTGTCCTGACAATATCGGGCCTTTGGGGATAAAAAAGGTGCAGCCATGTTTGCAGATATCTCACACACGCGGACCGGACCCTTTCACTATCCTCCAACGACCGTAGGTAACGGAGATGCAATTGCATAGAGAGCCAATGGGCTTCGATTCTCTTGTTCGAAAGACCAACGTAGCTCAGGCTACCGCACCCAAAGTTGCGGTAATAGACTCTTGCATCTGGTACGAATCGCACACCATCACTTGCCAGAAGGATGCGACAGAAGTACTCGTTATCATCGTCTCCGAGCAACCTTGTGTCCCACGGGCCGGCGGCTTCGGTCAGTTCGCGACTGACGAGCCACGTGGCGGTCTGCATGTACAGGTTCTGGCCCATCCTGCGCAGCAACCATTCTGTAGGCGGAAGGTCGCACCACAGTGCGGTCCGCACGAACTTCGCTTTATGATATCGGTACCTGAATTTCCCCCATGCCGCGGATGCGAGCGTCCGTTTGCTTTGGCACTGGTTCATTACCTCCATCTGTCGTTCAATCTTGTCGGGAGCCAAAAGGTCATCTGCATCCAACCACTGAACATAATCTCCGTGGCTAAGAGAAAAGGCCTTGTTTCTGGCCGCAGCTGCTCCCTGATTCTTCTGCGTGACCACCCGGACGGAGTTCGAGTCCCACTGTCGCGCAATCGCTAGCGTTTGGTCAGTGGAGCCATCATCGACGATCACAATCTCCTTTCTTTCCCATGTTTGCGCGATCGCCGAGCGGATTGTGTCAGCAATCCATTCCTGCGCATTGAAGGCCGGGATGAGAATTGAGACCAGGGGTTTCAAGATCGCTGCCTCACTAACAATTCTTGATATTCAGTTCTCGGTGAGTTAAGTGGTGATAAGAGACGCCACTACCTGCGGGGTGGCCGAGATTCCACCGACTCCAATGTAATGGAAACCATTCGACGCTACTTCTTCGCGGGACAGAGCATTACGCCCATCGATGATCAGTGGTCGCTCGACCAAGGTGGCAAGCCGGCTCCAGTCAATCTTTCGGAACTCTTCCCACTCGGTAAGAAGCAGAACAGCATCGGCTCCTCGCGCTGCCTCATAGGCATCGCTGCAGTAGGTTATGTCCGGAATTTCTTTCTCTGCTTTTTCCATGGCCTCCGGATCGTACGCCTGGATCTGCGCTCCCTCAGCCTGCAGGCGGCGAACAATGGAAAGTGCAGGCGCGAAGCGAACGTCGTCAGTATTGGGCTTGAACGCCAGACCCCACACGGCGATCTTCTTTCCCCGCACAACCCACATTTCATTTCGCACCTGTTCGACGAAACGTTCGACACGGCCCTGGTTAATCTTCTCCACTTCTTTGAGCAGGGAAAAATCACAACCAGATTTCTCGGCGATTCGGATGAAGGCCTGCACGTCCTTCGGAAAGCAGAACCCTCCAAACCCGATTCCCGGATTCAGGAAAGCCGGACCAATTCGCGGATCCAAGCCCATCCCGTGGGCGACCTCGGTTATATCGGCTCCGACCACTTCGCAAAGATTTGCCACCATGTTGATGAAGGAAATCTTCATCGCAAGGAAAGAATTGGAGGCATGCTTAATCAGCTCTGCTGAACTGATATCTGTAGCCAAGAAGACGGGGTGGTTGCGCTTCGAACAGTCCGAATGGATGGGACAAGTGAATCTCTGTTGGATAATCGGTTCGTAGATCTCGCGCAAAAGCTCCGCTGCACGTGGCGAGTCAGCTCCGATGACGATGCGGTCGGGGTGTAGAAAATCCTCGACTGATGTTCCTTCCCGGAGAAATTCTGGGTTCGATGCAACGTCGTACTTCAACCCGTTTGTGCTATGTACTGAAAGGTGCTTTCGCAGTTGTGCGCCGGTCTGAACGGGTACGGTGCTCTTTTCGATAATCAGCCGATACCCCGTCGCACGCTTTGCAATCGCTCGAGCGACTCCTTCGATGGCACATAGGTCCGCGTCACCATTGGGCAATGGCGGCGTTCCGACACAAATGAAGATCGCGTCTCCCCAGGCAATTGCCTCCTCCGTGGACCCGAAATGCAATCGGCCAATCTTTCGAACTGCCTCGATAACGTCCTCGAGATGCGGCTCAAAAAGTGGCATGACTCCATTCTGCAGTTCAGAAAGTTTCTCGGCGTTACTTTCACTGCAGAAAACGTCGTGACCAACTTGCGCCAGGCAAGCCGCCGTTGTGAGACCCACATAGCCCGCACCAATGACTGAAAGTTTCATTTTTATGTTGTCCCTTGTCTTGGAATTCGAGAGCAGTTGAAGTGGCCAGCGGTCTACGCGGTACGGTCCGCCTCGGCCAACGCCGTCACATCGGCCTCGGCGGGCTTGCACGTGAACTTTGCGTTGAAGGCCACGATCTCGTGAACGACCCGTGCCTGCTGCGCCGAGGTGAGGCTCGGGAACATCGGCAAGGATACGATTTCAGCCGCAATCTTTTCGCACACCGGGAAGTCTCCTGCTTTGTATCCCAAAGCGTCGTAGGCCCGCTGCCGGTGCAATGGAATCGGATAGTGAATTCCGGTGCCGATGCCGGCCTTCCCCAAGTGCGCCATCAGGCCTTCGCGATCCGCCGTGCGAACGACGTACAGATGATAGACCGCGCGGGACCACGAGGGTTCATAGGGCGCCTGGATTCCACTGTCGGAAACCGCCAACAGACGCTTGTACTCTTCTGCTTTCTCGCGCCGCTTCGAATTCCATTCGGGCAGGTGCTTCAACTTCACGCTCAGGATTCCCGTCTGGATTGCATCGAGGCGTCCGTTGTAGCCCTCGACATCGTGGTAGTACTTCTTAGCCTGTCCATGGTCGCGCAGCATTTTGGCGGCATCGGCAACCCGCGCATTGTTGGTCGTAATGGCTCCACCCTCGCCACAGGCACCCAGGTTCTTGCCCGGGTAGAAGCTGAAGGCAGCGGCGCGGCCCATCGAACCAGCTTTGAACCACCGATTGTGCTTCCGCGAAAAGCATTCGGCGCCATGGGCCTGGCAAGCATCTTCAATGACGATCAGGCGATACCGCTCCGCCAGTTCGAGAATCGGATCCATATCCACCATCTGCCCATAAAGATGAACGGGGACGATGGCAGTCACCGGCCGCTTGCTCCGCTTGCTGATAGGTTTGCCGTCCTCCGATACAGTGCATTTCGTCTCCAGAAACTGGCGAAGCTTCCCTGGATCCATGTTGTAGGTGCGCTCGTCGATGTCGACGAACTCCGGCAGTGCTCCCGCCTGCGAGATGGCTTCGGTCGTTGCGATAAAGGTATTTGGCACAGTCACGGCCACGTCCCCGGGCTTTACGCCGGCCGCGATCAGCGCGAAACGCAGGGCGTCCGTGCCACTGTTGACTGCGACCCCACGTTCGGTGTGACAGAACGCGGCAAACTCTTTCTCAAAATTTTCTACCATGGGCCCGCCGATGAAGCCAGCGGAGCGGATTACCTGTTGAAAAACCGCGGTCAGCTCCGGTTCGAGCTCGACATGCGGCGTGACCAGATCAAGAAAAGGAATATTTTGCGAATGATTCACTGTGCAACCCCCGTTTCAATTTGACGCAGAATTTTTGCTGGATTGCCGACCACAATGGTGTTGGCCGGAACATCTTTGGTGACCACGGCGCCCGCTCCCACAATGGCGTTCTCTCCGACGCAGAGGTTGGCGAGGATGGTGGCGCCGGACCCGATCGAGGCGCCTTTCTTGATGACCGTTTTCTCAACCTTCCAGTCGGCTTCGGTCTGCAGAACTCCGCCAGCGGCGGTGGCGCGTGGGTAGGAATCGTTGATGAACATCACGCCGTGACCAATGAAAACGTTGTCTTCGATGGTCACCCCTTCGCAAATGAAGGTGTGGCTCGAAATCTTGCAGCGCTTGCCAACCAAAGCGTTCTTCTGGATCTCTACAAACGCGCCGACCTTGGTCTCATCGCCGATTTCGCAGCCGTAGAGGTTGATGAACTTGGAAAGTTTGACGTCTCGCCCGAGTTTCACACTGGGGGCAATGCTGAGGAATTCATCCATAAAAGTTTCTCACAAACCGCTGAATGCGTTTTGTTGGACGGCCGCGGAGACTGCCAGCAGCCTGGGCAGCGTTACACGTATACGAGCTCGCCGCGCTTGGCGAGGGATTTGTCCGCGGCTTCCAGCATGCGGACGACCTTCAGTCCCGCGCGGCCGTCGTTGAATGGTGCCTCGCTCTTCGTGATACATTCCACGAAGTATCCGAGCTCCAACTTAAGCGCTTCCACCTGTTCGACCTGCGGCGCCCACATGTCGCCTGAACGGTAGCTGACCAGCAAGTTGTACACGCCTTCCTGGCTCTTCACGTCCACACCCTTGTCGTAGATCTTCAGCTTCTCATCGGCTTCGAGATCGTTCCAGACCAGCATTTTCTTTTCGCCGCCGATCAGTGTGGTGCGAACTTTGACTGGCGAAATCCAGTTCACGTTGATGTGCGCGATCATCTTGTCCGGAAAATACGCGGTGATGAAAGCGATATCTTCATGACCGTTGAGGTGCGATTGCCCGGTGGCCGAGATGGCCTCCGCGTCTTCGTGCAGCAGGTGGTTCATGATCGAGAGGTCGTGCGGCGCGAGATCCCAAATCACGTTGCAGTCATGCTGAAAGAGGCCCAGGTTCACTCGGGTCGAATCGTAGTAGTAGAGATTGCCGAGCGTCCCATCGGCGAGCAGTTTGTGTATTTTGCGGACCGCGCCGGTAAACAAAAACGTGTGATCCACCATGATCCGTAGGTTTTTCTGCTCCGCTAGGTTAATCAGGTCTTCCGCTTGCGCGGCGTTGCTGGTGAACGGCTTCTCCACGAACACATGCTTGCCGTTTTCCAGCGCGGCCTTGGTCAGTTCATGGTGCGTCCACACCGGAGTGATCACGGCGATGGCATCCACGTCGGGCGACTTTATCAGTTCGCTGGCGTCGCTATGGACCGGGATCCCGGGATGCGCCGCCTGTATGCGTTTGCGGGCTGCGGGAGTCTGATCGCAGATCCCAACGACCTGGCAACCTTCCAGGCCGCGTAGATTGCGCACGATGTTCGGCCCCCAATAGCCGTAACCGATAACACCAAACCGAAGCATAAGAATTCACCTCATGAGGATAACTGCGGTTGCTGCGCGAGGAACAATTCGGACCGCGCCGCGACAATTAGGACATTGGAGGAAAGAAAAAACGAGAGAAGATATCAGGGGAAAACTAGCAGGCACCGTCTCCGCGGATGACTGCTTTCGGAGTTTGCAGGAGAATCTTCATATCGAGCCAGGGAGAGCAATTCCGCGCATAGCGCAAATCCAGCCGCACCATGTCGTCAAATTCCACGCGGCTGCGGCCATGCACCTGCCAGAGTCCGGTGATTCCGGGCTTTGCCTCCAGCAGACGGCGGCGATGCCAGATGGCGTAGGCTTCCACTTCATACGGCACTGGCGGACGAGGTCCGACCAGCGACATTTCGCCGCGCAGCACATTGAACAGTTGAGGCAGTTCGTCCAGGCTGGAGCGCCGCAGAATCCTGCCCACCGGCGTGATCCGCGGATCGTCCGTCAGCTTGAAAACGCCCTCTCCGTTGCCGTTGGCGGACTTCTTTCCCGCTTGACCGGCAATCAACTGACAAACGTATTCCTTGTGCTCGCTGGCATCGTTATTCGTGTACATCGAGCGGAATTTCAGAAACGTGAACGGTGTTCCATGCTCGCCGATGCGTTTTTGCCGAAACAAAACTGGACCGCTGGAAGTCAGCTTGATCGCCGCTGCGACGACAAAAAAAACGGGCGACAATAGGATCAGCAATGACAGGCTTCCCAGAACGTCGATCAGCCGCTTCGTGGCCAGGCCCAGCCGGTTCGACTCTTGGCGCTCTTCGAGATCCGGGTAAACGGTTGGGTTGCTGGGGCGATCCGAATCCTGCGAATCCCAGTCATCCGGAAACACGTGAAAGGAAAACTTGATCTGGCTGAACTGATCCGCGTCGAGCCGGTCGCGAAGTACCGCGCCGATCCGGGAAAGGACCGTGCTGAGGACTGCGTTGTTGTCCAGAACGATCTCGGTGAACATGACTCCCACCACGGAGTTCGTCGTATACCAGCCCGTAACGTCGGTTTCACGGGTCGCTCCCTGGAGCGCGGAAAGCACGTCCAGCAAGACGTGGCTTTGCTTGTCGTCCGGCTCATTAGGCCGGGTTTCGATGAGCAAAAGCACGAACGGCCGCTCCGAACGCTCGCTGCGCTTGCGCTCCAGCGAGATCATCCGGCGGAAAGCTTCTTCCGGGAGGATCTCTTTGGAGTCGAGCAAATTCTGCGGTTGAGGTTTCCGGTCAGACTGAAGTTTCCGATCAACGGGTTGCGAGTTTGCCGATGGTGAAGCCACGGATGTATCTCCTCGCGCGCTACGGGTAGCAACAAGTGCTTTCGTAGTTTCGCGGACACAAATAGTGTTTCGACGGGGAAGATTAAGTTGAAGGGGAGGTAAAACTTACTTTAGCCTTCGGCTGCGGGCGGGGAAGACTCTTCGCCGTTCGCCGCCGAGCTGTATCTTGCATAGTAATACTTTTGCTCGTTGCTGTCACAACTGTTTACAACCACGCCCAGCATCGTCGAACGGTCGATAACCTCCACTGTTCGCTCGAGTTGTTTCTTTTCGCACACACCCTCGCGAATTACAAGCAGCACTCCATCTGCCAGCTTCATCCAGAGTGGTGTATCCGCCAGAGGAAGGACCGGAGGGGTGTCGATAATAATCCAATGGAAAAATGTTTCGAGTTGTTCGAGCAACTGCTGCAACCGGCCCGACTGCATTACCTCAATTGGATTCTCGGGGGTTACGCCTGCAGGAATGAACCAGAGGCCGGAGCCCTCGATCTTGTACACGACTTCAGACAGCTGGCGCTCTCCACGGAGAACCTCGCTGAGTCCCGCCAGGTTGCGATGAAAGCCGAAGCGCCTTGCTAACTCGGGTCGCCTCAAATCGCCATCGATCAGCACAGCCTTGAGAATTTTGCTCCGGGATTGATTGAGCGCAAGGTTTGCCGCGGTCAGACTCTTCCCTTCTCCCGGAATGCTGCTGGTAATCACAATGCGCTTGATCTTGCGCCGCTCGCGCAGGTTTCGCAGCTTTAACCCCAGCACGCGAAACTTTTCGGCCGCCAGGCCGCCCTGATCCGTCAGACACACCAGCCGGGAATCTACCGCCAGTGCTGGCAAGAGCACTTTCGCAGAGGCAAACGTCTCTGCCCCTGGAGACTCTGGTTTCGCCGCCGGCGGCAATTCGGAAAGAGATTGCTTGCGCTCGATTTCCTGTTCGACCACTTGCAGCAGATCCGCGACCGAGTCGGCGTTTTTCGGCAGGCTTCCGCCCGACCGCTCGGTTTCCGCTCGTTGCAACGCTTCAAATATATTGCTCATGTGGAAGAAACCTTGCCTATTGCAGCCGGCCCTTCGTCCCGGGTCCCTGTATGCGCTCACGCGTTTCGAGCAGCGTCTTCACCGCCAGCAGGAGCTCGCGCTGCTCCAGTTCTTCCGACAGCCGAGTTCCAGCATGGTTCGGTTCCAAGGCCACCACCCCGAGCCGCAAATCCTGCGCAACGCCGTCAATAATTTCGGGGGTAATCGTGACCTCGTTTTTGGCGTAGCCCGAGAGCAGCGCGTTGTCGCAGATGGTGTTGATCAGCCGCGGGATTCCCCGCGAGTGACGGAAAACAGCCTCAATCGCAGGCGCGGAGAAAATCTCGCCTGCCGCAGGCGCCCCCGCAATCTGCAGACGGCGGCCCATGTACTCCCTGGTTTCGTTCAGACTGAGCGGGTTGAGATGGCAGCGCAGCGCGATCCTCTGTTTCAGCTGCCGGAGTTCATGGGAATCGAGTTTCTGCTCGAGTTCCGGCTGACCCGCCAGCACTATCTGCAGCAACTTTTGCTGCGACGTTTCCAGGTTGGTCAAAAGCCGGATTTCTTCCAGTATTTCCGGCGACAGGTGGTGAGCCTCGTCCACCACCAGAAGCGTCGTCAATCCCCGCTGATGTCTCTGCAGCAGAAAGGTATTGAGCACGTGGATCAGCTCGTCTTTGGCATTGCCCGCGACCGTCAACCCGAAATCGCCCAAGATATAGCGCATGAATTCCAGAGGCGAAAGCGTCGGATTGAATATCAGAGCGAAGGCCACATCGCGGCGCTGCACCAACCCCAGCAACGAGCGGAGAATGAGCGTTTTCCCCGTGCCCACTTCGCCCGTCAACACTACAAATCCCCGGTGCGCCGTCACCCCGTAATACAATGAAGCGAGCGCTTCGTTGTGCCGCGTCGTGGGAAACAAAAACGACGGGTCCGGCGTGATCTCGAACGGGTTTCGCTGCAGATTGTAGAAGCTCTTATACATGATCTCTAGCCGTACAAATACGTTACTGCCGATCCTAACAGGATGAAACCCACGATCACCATTGCCGCCGCGCCCGCGATCCAGACACCACGCCGACGGGACGTCTGCTCTTCCAAGCTCTCGATCGGCGGAATTTCCGCGATCACGTCGAAGGGAACCATTTTCTTGATGTCGTGCTCACTATAGATCTTGCCGCTCAGCTTTTCCTGACCGAAAGCGAAGCCCCCGCCGAGAACAAGGCCCACCGCTAATCCGGCGCCGCACAGCACCAAACGGTTCGGCTTGTAGGGTCTTACCGGAAAATTCGGCGGATCCAACATGCGGAAATGCTCGCCCTGTTGCGTTTTCTCCAGGTCGGTCGACATTGCTGACTGATTCTTCTTGGCCAGCAGCGACTCGTAATCGGTTTTCGACTGATCATAGTCGCGCGTGATGTCGGCGAACTGCTGCTCCATTAGCGGGGCCATATTCAGCCGCCCCTGGTATTGCAGGATCTTGTTTTCCTCGTCTTTGATTTCCGCCTCCCGGTTCGTGATCTCGAGGCGATTGGCCTTCAGCTGGCTTTCCAGCTCCAGCAGCGGGGCGCTTTCGGGATCGATTTGGGTGGGGGCAGCCGGTTGCGGATTGGAGTTACTCGCTGGACTATTCATGTCAGCGACGATCCGTGCGCGCATCTGCTCAGTCCGGGCAATCTGCTCTTTGGTCTTGCGGACGTCGGGATGTTTGTCGGTGTAGTGGGAAGTCAAGTCCGCCAACTGCGCCTTCAGTTGATCCAGCTCTTTGTCCACCTCACCTAGCTTGGCCGAGCCGCCCTCGCCGGGCTTCGAACCATGATCCATAGTGCGATACTGACTGATCAGCGATTCCAGATAAGTGTTTTGCTGCTTGGCCCGGTTCAGCGAATCTTCGTTCGCTTGCACCTGACTCTGAAGGCCGGCCAGGATCTGCAGATTGCTCTGAGTCTGGGTGGGCAACTCGCCCAGGTGCTGATCTTTGAACACGCGCACTTTAGCTTCTTGTTCTGCGAGTTTGGCGCGCGCCTGATCTACCTGATCTTCGAGGAAGTTAGTCGTATTCTCCGAACGCTTCTCCCGCTGCTCGAGGTTCTCCGTGATGAAGAGGTTCGCGAGCTCGGCCGTAGCCAGCTGCGCCATCTTCGGATCGCGACTCTCGTAATAGATATTGAAGGCGGAGAGCTTTCTGTCGTCGCCGTGCGAGAGTTCGATTTCGATGTCCTTGCGCATCTTCTCCACCAGATCGTCCGGGCTCTTGTGCTTCCGGTCCTGGGCATAGAGACCGAGATGGTCAATGATGCGGACAAGGCGCGTGCGGCTCAGGATTTGCTGCGTAATGCTGTCCAGCTGATGCTGGATGTCGCTGTCGATGTTCGAGACAACATATTTCTCCGGCACAGATGGCTGCTCCACCAGAATGAGCGTGCCCGACCTGTAGGTCGAGGGGATCAGCCAACTCGCCCCCCAAACCAGCGCCCAGCCACAGAAAAAGGGCACAAGAAATTGCCACCGCCGACGGCGAACGATTCCCTTGATCTCGGTAAAACTCGGTAGCTCGTTTGATTCTTGCAGTTCTTCTTCCATGACTACATTCCTAAGGGTTTGGCCCACTGATACGAGAGCGTCACAAAAAACCGATTCCGGCTCGCGTCAAGCGTCGAGCTTGTGGCTGTCGATGCAGAATACTGCTCTTGAAAGTCGTGATTGTAACCCAACCGGAGTCCGATGCTCTTCCCCACATTACGCTCCAGAGAGATACCTGCCGAAGTCAAATTGATCGAACTCGCGCTGGAGGAAGCGGGCAGGACCAGCGATTGATTTGTTCCGTGAACGACGTTCAATGCGGCCGCCCACCCTGGAACCAGTTCGCGGCGGAAGTTGGCGTGAATGTTCTGCAACCGCACCGTACCCAGAACGCCGGCGCCGTCGCTGATGCTGCGGGAGTATCCCGCGGACAGGCTGGTGCGCAGGCTCTGCCAGCCGCCTTCGGCTCCGCCAGCCGCCGACCAGCTATTAGGCGATGTCGCCGCGGAAAGTAGCCCCTGGTTCTCCGAATACTGCGGACCGACGAAGCCCGTCAGTGTGAACCGGTGCGAAAGATCCAGTGTATCCACTGCATAAAAGCTATGGACGCGGCTTTCGCCCCCGTTGAAGGTGATGAGGTCGAAGCGGTAACTTGTACCAGCCCAGTCTCCGCGGAAGATCCGGTGCAGCCAGAATGCACACCCCGAAGCGGTTTCGGAATCCGTCAGCTGAGTTCCCACGGGGACGTTGGTGAAATTTAAATCATAGAACGACCCGCTCGCGCCAATCAGATCGTTCAAGGCAAAGTGATAGTTCGTCTCGACCGTCGTCATGCTGGATCTTTGGGTGGACAATGGAGCAATCAGGCTGACATTCGGTCCGCCTGATCCGGCGACCACTCCGGTGCCATTGCCTGCGTCAAGAAATCCCGTGGTCATGGAGAAGTTTTCTGCCACTCGCAGGTTCACGTGCGGACTGAGCCGGTATTGCGAATCGAAATTCAGACTATGTGATCCTTCGTCCTGGGTCGTGATCTTCTGATTCACCGTCAGGCCGCCAGCATATCCCAGCGTCCAGCGCATTCGCGACGACGATTCCTCAATCCTGATGTTCGGGAAAATCAACTCACTCGTATTGCTTTCCGTCCCGCTTGAAAGCAGCAACGGGTTGGAATCATAGACCGCGCCCACATTCACCCCGCCGCGCAGATAGTTTGATTTTTCTAACTCGGGGAGAAAGGCCGAAGATATTCCAGCTCCCCCAAGAAGCGCCGGTATATTGGGCAGATCGCTGCTCGTGTCCTCTGCGTCGCCCTCACCCTGCATTCCCGCTCTGGCCGAGAGTGCGGCAGCCGGAGCCGTTCGCGCGCTATCGGCGCTGGAATCCTGTGCCGGGTTCTGCGGAGCCGGGTTCTGCCCCGCCGAGAAAAGCTGCAACCCCGCCACCATCCACCCGAGAATCAACCAGCGTCGAATACTCATAATCACAACTACGGAACAACCACCGTATCGCCAGCCTGCAGGCGGATATTTTGCTCCGGATTCTTGCCTTTGATTACATCCTTGTAGTTGAACGGGATTCGTTGCTGCGTTCCGTCCGGCGCTTGTCGAAGAACATACATCGACTTCTGCTTCGCGAAGTCTTTGAAGCCCCCGGCCAGCGCAACCGCATCGAGCACGGTGGTCGAGCTCGTCAACAAATAGGCGCCAGGTCGGGTGACCATACCCATGATGTTCACCTTCTGACTCTTGCTATCGGTAACAATGACCGTCACTTCAGGCTCGGAGATATAGCTCTTCAGGCGTATGGTGATCTCTCGTTCCAGTTGCCGTGGCGTCTGGCCACCCGCCTGCAATTCCCCGACTAACGGCAAAGAAATCTTTCCATCGGAACGAACGGGAACGGAACGCGAGATGTCCGGTTCTTTCCACACATTGATTGCCAGCACATCGTTGGCGCCAATCACGTAGGAACTGTCCGAATGTGCGGCCCGCGAGTCTTCCGCTTTCGTCTCGCTGGCTTGCTTATCGGCTTGAGCGACGCTGGGCGCCGGTGGTTGCGATGCGGACCCGGTTTGCGCGAACGCTCCGATGGACACCACTACCAGAAGCGCCAGGACCGCCGTGATGCGATGGGCCGTCATGGGTTCCGTCATAAGCATGCCTCTCAGCCATTCCCCGGCTCAACCGTAGATGGCTCAACCGTAGGGTGCAATCGTAGCTGTTCAGTGCCACCGGGTTCAATCGTCGCTATTTCCATGTCAGCGCTACTTCGCGTCCCGCACACTGTCGGTACCAAGAAGTCGTGCAGACTCTGCGCGCGGCGCTAAGTGGTACTCCTGGATTTTGTAAAGCAGGGCACGATAGCTGATATTCAGTAAACGAGCTGCCGCTTTCCGGTTCCAGTGTGTCTGTTCGAGCGCTTCGGCAATCGCGCCGCGCTCGGTTTCCCCTTTTGCGTTTCTTACCAGCAACTTCAGAGACGATTTTTCTTCCGACGTGTGCAGGCTCGGAGGCGGACCGCTGCTTTTCGCGTGCCCGTTTCCGTTCCCACCCTTACTTGCGAACCCGTAATCGGGACGCGAAAGCAATTCCTGCAACGCCGCGCCCTCATCGCCGTGCGCCAGGAAGCGTTTGGCAAAGTTCTCCAGTTCGTGCAGATTGCCGGGCCACGCACACTGCTGGCACGCATCCAGCAACTCGCTTGCGAAGCGCGGGGCCGGCACGCCATAGCGCCGGGCCAGCCGGTTCATCAGGTGCCCCAACAGCAGCGGGATTTCCTCGTGCCTCTCCCGCAGGGGTGGCACGCGCAATTCGAAAGCGCTCAAGCGATAGAACAACTCTTCCTGAATTCTCTTCTCGGCCGCTGCCAACTCCAGGTCCTGGCACGTGGCGGCAATGATGCGCACATCGGCCCGGATCGGGTTCTGGCCGCCGCACCGGACAAACTCTCCCGTTTCCAGCAGTTTCAGAAGCCGCCGTTGCACTGCGTCCGGCAAGGCATCGAATTCATCCAGCAAGATCGTTCCCTTGGCACACTGCTCGAACTTGCCTAACGTCGATTCCGGTCGCCCGTTGGCGGAAGCGTGTTCGTAACCGAACAGTTCGTTCTCCAGCAGGTCGGAGGTGAGCACCGCACAACCGACTCGCTTGAACGGGAAGCTGGAACGAATCGAAAGCGAATGGATAAGCCGGGCAGCGGTCGTCTTCCCGCTTCCCGCTTCTCCGGTAACCAGCACCGGAACGTCTGTTTGCGAGAGTAACTCCGCTTGCGTACGCAGCCGGCGTGTGGCCGGGCTGGCCGCAATGAAATACAGCTCTTCGCTGATTCGCTCGATTTCTGGCTGATACATGTTTAAGAGTGCCTGACGGAGGGTTGTAAGAAAATCCTGGATCGTTTACGAGGGAACTGCTTAATTGGCGGATTGCAACAATTTCTTCCGACGATGGTTTGCTTTCCCTGAGACCTGAGACCTGGAACCTGAGACCTGATCTTCAGACCGGCTCTACGTCATAACCATCGATTCGCACGGCCATCGACCGCTGAATCGCATCGACGGAAATGATCAGGCTGTGGTCGCCATTCTCCGCCACAAACACGCCTTCCACTCCGTCCATCGCCCCACCGCGTACCCGGACCCGCTGCCCCACCTTGAGAAAGGGGTACGATCGCCAGGGCGCC
>Ga0181518_10000391_pt1 | contig 48339 bp, 45 predicted proteins | sample PEATcosm2014_Bin_28_FD_119751 | JGI IMG/M metagenome (GOLD analysis project Ga0181518, IMG submission 119751) | Peatland microbial communities from MTU Mesocosm Facility, Houghton, MI, USA - PEATcosm2014_Bin01_60_metaG | ecosystem: Environmental > Terrestrial > Soil > Wetlands > Peat | place...
CCCGCCAGAGCCGCTTGAACACGCTTCAAATAGCCGTCCACTTAAAATAAGTGGACACTTCGCAGAACCGTGCACTGCACACATGCCGACACCGACTCAAGAGGGGAACTTCGAACGGTTACGCTCCAGAAGCCCTCTACGGTGTTTGTGTGGACGTTCCCTACCACGTAGACCTTTTCGCTATGCTTGATCCGATGATGAGTGTAGCGGCGTCCCTCGGAAACTGTGTTGTAGGCCGGGTATTCATCGGTAAAGACAGTCGTGGCCGGAAGCACGAACTCCCTTACCGATCCGCAGAGAGTTTTTGCAGTGGTATCTGGAACCGCGAGAGCCACAACCTTACCACTGCGCTCCACCATCCCAAGGACTGGCGTCTTGACCTTGTCGCCGCGCATCGGCCTTCCAGCTCCGTTCTTGCTTTTCCCGCCATAGTAGGTTTCGTCAACTTCGACGCCCTTTCCTTCGCCGCCGATTGGTCCGGCATCGGTAAGCATGGAACGAATCTGCTTGAACATCCGCCATGCCGTCTTGTAAGTAACGCCGGTTTCGCGCTGAATTTGTTTTGCGGAGATCCCGCAACGGGTCGAGGCCATCAGGTAGATCGCGTGGAACCAAACCGTCAACGGCGTGCTGGATTTGTGAAAGATCGTGCCCGCTGTTGGGTGAACGTGGTGGCCGCAATAGTCGCAAGAGTAAGAGGGGCGGCTGGCGACGCGGTGATGTTTGGTCACCTGTTCACAGGTCTTGCAAAAGATGCCATCTGGATAGAGGAAGTTGCGGAGCCATTCCAGGCAAGCCGCATCATCAGGGAATTGCTTTTGCATATTCTTGAATGTGGACGGCGTCATTTTTGGCTTTTGATTCATGGCATTACCTACTCTCAGGAACAAGTATGCCAGAAAGTGTACCTACTGTCAAGGGATATTTACCTTTGCACTTTACTTTTCGTCTTATATTCGCCTATGCTGTCCCCATGTTCCAGGGACCAGCGAATCGCAAGAACTTCGTGGTCACGTGCAAGACGTGCCGGCGCGATATCCCCACCGGCCTTGACGAGTTTCCCTTCCAGTCCGTCACCGTGGTCTGCCCGCTGTGCGGTGAGGCCCGTCGCTACCGCCCCTCGGAGACTTTCCTTGGCCGCGTCGACCACCTTGTCGTCCACCAGAACCGAAGGCCCCGATGATGTTCGACCCCGATGCCCACCTGCCCCGCATCAACCGCGGAATGATCTACCTCGGAGCCTGTCTCATCGCCGGCATCCGCCTCGCCCGCGAGCGCCAAATCAACATTCGGGTCATCCCCACCAGCCACGCCATCGACGAGTCCGTCGACCTGGCTCATGAAATCTTCAACCGTGTCTTCCGCAAAACCCCAGAGAGGATCAACCGTACGTGAGTCCATCCCCTGACGCGCGCCTTCCCTCAAACTGACCCGGCGCCGGTCGACTGTAATTACCGTAATCGCCACATGAAAACCCGATCAGCGATCACGGATCACGAACGCCTTACGGCCGCCATTGCCGCAGCGGAGACGCAAATTGTGCGGTGCGTTTCCAGTTCGCTCCGCGCGCGCTCCATCTCGACCGAGGCATACGCCATACGCTTTGAGCTCACGCGACGAAACGCCTCAGAGCAGGTCGTCATGTATTCGCCGCGGCGGCTCTTAAAAGCGTCTTCGAGATTGGTGCAGATGGAGCAGCCCATAGCTCCCCCTTCCGGCGCCTCGGCCGGAGTGATCGTGATGAATGTCCGGTTGCTTCAGTGCGTCAGTATCTGACGCTCGGCGCGCAGCCAGTCCTGCATGTCGTTGCCGGGTTTGCTGCCGCGCTTTTTGTAGATCTCAAACGCCCGCTCTCGGATCTGGTCCTGCGAAGCGAAGACCTGCGGTAAAGTGGCGGCGGAGGCTTGCGGTGCGGCGACGACAGTTTTATTCGATTTCGGCCGCTTTTGAATTTTTGAGACGATCATAAAGAGCCCTCATGGCAACGCGTGGGCTAAGAGGGGAGATACTCCAGATAAACTGCCTTAGTTCAGAGGACCTGAAAGAGGAGAACGGTGCTCACTCCATCTCTGACACTACGCTCATTCCACACCGGCCGCACAATTGTTTCGCAAGGATCCCGTTTTAGGTCTGAATTGGTCAGCTTTCGTGGCTCGGGCCAGGGGCAAGTTACCAGCGTGCGATCCGAGGTGACCGGGAAACTGCATTTTTGCGTGCGGGGCGAGTGCTTCGTTAAGTCCAGCAGAATCAGACGACATCCGACTCGATAATCGACCGGCTGATGCGAAGCCCCTTACCGGCGCTGTGGGGCATGGATTACCTCTCGCTTTAAGGCTTCGGACTCAATACACAGCTGCGTACAAATGCCCCAAGCTGCTTCATCCCGCCCGGCGCTCCTTCGGCCTCTCGCGAGAACAGCCGAGAAATCCTCGCACGAATGCAGCGATTTGATCTGCTGCCGTGTCCAATGCAAAATGGCCGCCGTCCACAATGTGAACTTCGGCATCCGGCACATCTTTGCGATAACGTTCGGGCTCGCCCGGGTCGAACGAGAGCTCATACTTGCCCCATATCACCAGCAGTCGCGGTCGGTTCTCGCGCATCCACGCTTGCCATTTCGGATACGCGTCCACATTGGTTCGATAGTCGTAGAACAAATCACTTTGAATCTCAGCCTGGCCGGGCCGATTGAGAAAATAGAACTCATCGGTCCACAGATCGGGGTCGTAGCGTTCCACATTCGGATCGTTGCCGACATGACGAGTGCGTGTCGCCGCCAACGAGAGCAAATTCGCGCGCAGCGCGCTTTCGTTCGGCGCGCGATCCGCCCAGAACTCGCGACGCGTCTTCCAATTCACGCCCAGGCCTTCATTATGCGCAACCGCGTCTTGAACAATGAGAGCTTCCACGCGTTCCGGGTGCTCCAGGATCATGCGAAAACCCACCGGCCCACCATAATCCTGCATGTAGAGCGTGTAGCGCGAGAGCCCAAGAGCTTCGGTGAAATGATTCATGATCTCTGCGTATCGATCGAACGTGTATGCGAATGCCTTCGCATCCGGCCAGTCGCTGTGTCCGAAGCCAGGATAATCGGGAGCGACCAGATGATAGCGATCCGACAGTCTGGAGAAGAGCGGCTCGAACATGCGCGACGATGACGGCAGTCCGTGGAGCAGAAGCAATGTCGGCGCGTCCTTCGGACCAGCCTCTCTCAAGAAAATGGAGAGCCCATCGATCTTTGTGGTGCGATAGAGCGTCGGATATTTCATGGAATGTTCCTTTCCGTTAACTCCGGCGAATAAAAATGGCCTGGCCGATGAGCGCGAATCCCTCAGGGGCTAAAACCCCTTAGCTTTCCTGCCCTTTCCGGCACGACCGAACAGCTTGCCGAAAAAGTCTATCGGGCGTCCTCAAAAGAAAAGCCCGTGGCTAAAGCCACGCTGAATCGAGGGAATTAGTTCGGGAGGCTGAAGCCTCCCGCTCCCTCCGACCCATGAAAACTGAGTTTTTCAGCAAGCTGTGAAGTCGTGCCCTTTCACGAAGCCATTTATGAGACAGGCTCGAGTGACTTCTTCTTCGCTTCGAGTGCCGGTAGAAGAAATTTCAGAAGCGCCTCGTCCGAGAACGGGTTCTGACCTGAGATCAACTCGCGATCTTGAAGCGCGTAGCTCCCCCACGGAGCGACCCCACTTACGTCACCGCCGGCGGTGCGCAAGGCAAAGTCCGGGTAGAAGAGAACCTTACCATGAATCTCAAGCGGCTCCCGCTGCTGCTCTTCCGCCGTCGAAAAGATGGTCATCTTATATCCGGCATAGATCCATCCTTTAGCCTTGGCCTGTGCTCCAGCGGTATCGCCCGCCGACAGCGCCGCGACAAACTCCTTCGATTCGGGAAGCGCGGAGAGCAGTGAAATCGGGCCATGGCAGAGCACCGCGGTAGGCTTCGATGTTTCATGGAAATGTCTCATCACGATGCCCGCGTTGGGATCATCGAGAAGATCGATCATCGGGCCATGGCCGCCGGGGACGAAAACAGCGTCGTATTGATCCAGGCCTGATGCGATGACATCCGAGATGCGCGTTGGGTTTCTGAGGCCAGTCAGGCTGTCGCGGAATTTGAAATAGTCCTGGAGCCTGGCCTCGTCCCCACCGAAGAAATCGGGGACAGCGGAATGGAGATCCAGTTGCGGCGTGTTGCCATTGGGGTTGGCGAAAGTGATCTCGTAGCCTTCCTGCATGAGGGCGCGGACCGGAACCGTCAACTCGTTCAGGTAATAGCCGGCGCCGCGATAACACCCGCCATTTTTCAACGGTAAGCCGTATCCGCTCGAAACTAGCACTAAGACTTTTCCTTTTGATGCCATTTCATTCTCCTCTCAAATCGAATAGGCGCGGTCACGCGCGTGTTCTCTTTCGGTCCACTTGTGCGATTCACCTAGTAGTCGTTTCCATGTCAGAGCGAGTGACCGTTCAAGGCGAGATTCGCAGAAGTGCGGCGACGAGTCTATTGGACGAAGGTATCGACCGATACCACGGTATGAATTGGACAAATCCGCAAAGAGCGTTACGTACTCTTCTGCAAGAATCCGAACACCAAGGTATCGCTAACGCCACCGTTCAATTGATTCGTAAGAGCAACTGGAGCCTAATCTCTTCATCGCGCGGCGTAACGTGTTGTGGTGGATGCGGTAGTGAGGCGTGATGGAACATGCCGCGGCGCTGCGGCGCGATGGTGCGACATTTGCGCCTTTTTAGCGCCGCTTGTCTGCGAGGGCACTGAGCATCTGCTTCAGGGTAAGTTCAGCTGCGCCGGGGCGCATCCCCCGGGCGCAATCCTCGAAGCGCGGGGGATTCTTGAAGCTCCGACGCCGTGATCTCTGCAATTCGAAACCGTGTCAGCCTGACCGCGCACAACCTCAGGGGCTCAACAGCGGGACAGGGAACCATCGCGCAGGTTGCATTGGCCGCCGCCGGGGCTAAGTGCTGAGCGAGAATAGCCTTCGCCGCGATTTCGGGATAGATCCCTGCAAACGGCGATGTGGCCGGGAGGAATTCTGGCTTCACGCTAAATCGCCATAAGCGCGAATCCACCGTGCAGGTACTAATTTCGCGGGTTCCGGGCGAGTCACCGCCCACCCGGACAGAACTCAAAAATGGGGTCATGCCCTGATTTGCCACCCACTGGCACGCCATCAGCGTTTAGCGAGCCGGTCGCAGGTTCCCCATCCTTCGCGCGTTTATGTTTTTGGCGCGTAGGACCGGTGACCATGAATCCCAAGAGACCGCAAGTCCTAATTCATCAGCACCGCCTGGCGGTCATGCAGCGTGGCGCGGATCGCCGCAATGCCTGCCTCGATATCCGGCAACTCTTTCAGGATCTCCAACCCATCCACTCCGGTAACGGACTTGCGCATCAGCTCGCACTGGCCCACCAGCAGTGAATCGAAGTGAATCAGGTTCGCGAGCGTTGGCGCTTCCAGCCGGTAGCGCTGCGTCATGCGGTCGTTTGCTGGCGCCGGCAATTGCTGAATGAATTGTTCGAGTCCGCAGATTTCGCCATGTAGCCGCTCCAGCTTCTGCGCCGAGGCAACCGCCGCAGCATCGGGAAACGGTTTGGCCCGCGTAGGGGAGGGGAGAAATTCGCGCCGGTAATCGCTCTCCGCCGCGCTCACCGCATTCGCAGCCTCGCCCAAAAGCCATGAGGCCTTGGAGCGGACCATCTGATCGTCGGCGCGGAGTTGGTTCTCTACCTTGTAGAAGTTGTATCCCCAGCCATAGAACAGGTTGATCGCGACCTGCTCGAGCTCGTCGGCAGCGTAAAAATACTCTCCCGCCACTATTTACCTCCGGTTGGCCCCGGCAGTCCCGCCTCCGCGCCGACGGAATAGAAGCCGGAAGGCTGTCCGCCGATGATGAAGGGCATGCCGGCCGCAGCGTTGGGAGCCGAAACCAGTCCCTTGTCGGCCATCTTAAGGGCGAGATAGTAGCGCACCGCCTCGGTAGGCGTAAGACCGATGGCCTGCAGGGAGATCAGCTCGCGCATGCGCTCGTCCTTGGGCATGATGAGCACTTTGAGGTCATTGAGCGTGATGCCATAGGTCTTCAGGAAGTCGGAAAGATGGTTCTTCACCAGCTCGCGCACTTCCTGGATGTGCTCGTTGATGTCTTCCATCTTCGTCACCTGCACAATCTGGTTGATCGACTGTTCGATCGCCGGACCGGCGTAGTCGGCCACTTCTTTCGTGTCGATGAGGTGGCCATTAAACGGCAGATGAGTGATGAGTTCGAGAGCCGCGTCTTTGGTGTCCACGTGGATGTAGTAGTCCACCTGGTAGGCCATTTCGGCCATCTCTTCGCTCGTCGCAATTCCCTCGCTGCGTACCAGCAGCTTGGAGCGGTTGATGTAGATGACTTCGTAAACCCACGGCGAGTTGCCGCCGAAGAATCCCTGCGCGATGGAGCCGAGCAGCGGCTTGTCGGGAGTGGTGATCGCATACTGGCCGGTGTCGTAAACATTCAAAACCGCGCCGCGCGATTTCAGTACGCAGAAATGATTGCTTTCAACCGTGAGCAGCGATCCCGAAACGATGCTTTCATCCGCGATTTTGACGGCCAGAACTTTGGTGCCAAGAATGTCGGTACCGTCACTGCTGAGCGAGGTGATAACTTGCCGCGTAAGTGCCACGTGCTTTCCCTCCTGCCTGAATTATGTTCGCTGCCAAGCATACCTGAGCGACCACGCCTCGCCAAGGGAGAAGAAGCGCAAAGCGTGGAAATCTTCAGCACGAGGCAACGCGGATCCCACTGCATGTGAATGCCCGATGAATTGCGAGCGGGAGCGGCCTTGCGTTCGAGCGACCGGGCGGACAGGGCGTGATCCAGCTCACGTAATGGAAGTATCGGCGACAAACCGGGCTCCGCCCAAATCCAGGAGCCTGCGGTGTTCCTCAGGACTGTTCCGCGCGCACAACTTCGGATCGATTTGAAAGCGCCGTATTTGTGAGGGCTTTCAGAGACGCTGCACTTTTAATTCGCCAAAACCCTCATAGCAGCTGCTGTAAGCCCTCCCAGCGAACTCGCCAATCCGGTGGAAACCCGGGGGCCGAACGGGATGGCGCACCATTCCATCCCACGGCCATCATCGCAGCTGCCGCCAACCAGCCTCCGTTCGAAGGCAGAAAGACCGGAATCTCATCGTAGCCGCGAGCATAGCCCGAGACCATAAAAGGGTTTTTGTCATGTTTGCCGACCAGCAGATCCACGGCGATCGCCGGCTCACCGAACCGTGCTGCACACATCGCCATCATGGGCTCTGCGGTCCCCACGAATGTTAGTGGAGCACGCGTCAACATCGGTTTGAGCAATTCTTCGAAAGTTTGGCGCATGACCGCAAGGTCGACGCCGTCGCCGGGCAAGATGCCGTACAACCACGTGGCATTCATGGATGGCCGCGGCTCCTGGACAGACTCGAGCACGGGGTAAGCGCCATTTTGCACCGGTAGCGGAGCCATGTATTTCAAGACGTGATCCCACTGCGCGTTTCGAGACAAGCCGAGACGCTGCCGCCAGGGCTGCGCTGTTTCGAGCGCCCAACGCCAGTAGCCCAGCTCGAAGGTCGGATTCGTATTGTGGACCAAATCGACATGATGCTCATCGGCGGAGTAAATGCCCGGACCGAGGACATATTGCTTCCTTTCAGGATCCCAATTCATGAAGGAAGCGATAAAGTCGGCAGTTTCAAAGACGACGTCCTTATATCTGTCGAGAGTGGCTCGGGTGGGATGGGCACGATAGAGGAGCTCGGCCATATAAATGGGGTGCGGCTGCTGCCAAACTAGCTTGGGCGCTATCGGCGAGGGAGACTGATTGCCTTCCGGGCCGATCATCTTCGGCCACCTTGCTCCGCTGAAGCCTTGCTTGCGCGCAATCTCCCGGGCCTTGGGCAGGATGCGAATAAGCTCCCCCATGCTGTTTTCAAGCTGCGCCGGTCGACCCCAAAGCGCGAAGTGCGCACAGTGCCACCAGTACATCTCGATATGAAACTTACCGAACCACGTGTTACAAGTGAGGCCGCTTTCCTGCGGTTGCAGGCTGCCGCTGGAATGCACGGCAGTAACATATTGCGACAGTACAAGGCGACGTTCCAATTCCTGGGCTCGAGGATCGGTGGTATCAGAAAGGTCGATCGCACCGCCGCTCATCCAGAATTGTTTCCAATGCCTTGCGGACGCGGATTGGACCGCAGCGAGCGGATCCGTTTCACCCTGGATGGCATGGGGAGAGAACCAGGCAACGAGTTCGATGGAGCCGGCCCCGTTGGCAGACGACAGCATGTAAGTATGAGGCTCAATCACCGCAAGCGATAACCCGGGCGACCATGAAGCCCGGACGAAATATCGCGTGTCGTCCAACTGGCGATCGAAATCCGCTCCGTGGCTGCCGCGCCTGACAAGCGTCGTACTGTGCCGTTCAGGGTGACTCCAGTCTTCGTACGTCCATCCCCAGACTCCGGGAGCGTAGGCAAAGGCAATCTTCACCTTCAGCCGTTGGGATGTTATGAGGCGCGACCTGATCCGTATGGCCACTTCATCACGCTGCGGGTGGGAGGCGGTTTCAACAGAAACGGGCTCGCCGTCGACTTCAAAATTGCTGGTAAGCAGGCCGGACCAGATATCCAGTTTCTGCTCGATACTGTCCAAGTCGCCTATGCCCGCCCCGGAGCCATCCGCTTTCGTGATTTCGAGCCCGATTCTTCCGATCCCGAATTTGTGCGGGTTCGACCGCAGATACTCCGCCTCTTCAGGCACGCCCGCCTCAACTCCCTGAACGAGTCGATCGATGCTGGGATAGCAAATCCTGGCGGGTTTTCCATCGCGCGTTATGTCCCAGCAGGTATCGGGAAAATTTTCGAGACTATATCCCTTCGGATTGGGAAAGCTGTGCCAACCCCAATTCGACATAATCCCAATCGGCATCGACTTCTCGTAATACTCCGGAAAACTCTGGAGGCCGGTGATATCGGCGTTAAAGGCAAAATTTCCGTTGCCGACTGCCAGGACGCCCACGGGGTCGGGCTGGTGAAGGGTAACAGTATGTCTCTTTACGAGTGCCGAACGGTCGATCGATCCGGAGAGGCTCGCGGAACTAACCGTCGGGAGGAGGCCGGCTGCGGCCACTGCGGCGCCTGTTTTGAGAAAATCCCGGCGATCGATCTCAGACTGCAATTTCATGGTGAATTCTCCAATCGGTTATTCCAAAAATGAATCCGCAGTCGCAGCTCATCACGAATCGATCAGATTGATTGCTGATTCTTTAATGGAAGAAAGGTACTGGCTCCGCGAGTGGGATGGCTCCCAGCGACGAACAACTTCTACTTCGCTGATTGATTGCTTCGAGTGTCCGGAAAGCGATTCCATCTCTGTGCCGAACTTCAGTTGCGCTATGGGATCGAAGTCTTTGTACATCGCGGATCAAATCAAAGAAGCAAGTGGAATAGGAGAATTTTACTTGCTCTACACGAGATCGCCGCGGGATTCGGGAGCCGCGATTGCCGACCAGACCTTACACCTGAACATTGTCCCCTCGGATTACTACCCTGCAGTCGGCTTATGGTCATTGAACCGTTCTGGGCGTTCTCACCCGCAATCCGGAGAGAACCCGAAAATGGGGTAGCGTCCGGTTTGGCGACTACACAGGAATTTGGGCGAATTTAGCGGGCCTGTCTTTGAACACGCGGTAGTAGTAAAGGAGAGCGCCCAGCCAGTTTATGAGTATCAAAACTGCGAGCCACTTTGCTTTGGACCAAGCTGGCAGGCCGCTGATGAAGGCACAGTCCCAAATCATTCCCAGCCAAAGCGCAAGGATCCCGGCTGCGCTGAACGCTCCGAGAACGCCGACGGGAAGACGGATCAGCAATGGGAGGTTCTCAAGCCCCTTCATTTGTTCGTACCCAAAAATGAAATATGCTATGTTCGCGAGAATCAAGAGGCCCATCGTGACATAGAAGCACGCGATGGATGCCTTATAGAACCATCGGAGGATGTGGTTTCCTCGGATTGAGGAATTGTACAGCGGGATCTCGTTTCTGATGTACCAACTTTCGCTTCGGGGAGTATCACCGTCTGCCCGGAAATTACCGCTTGATCAATGCCTTGCGGGCGGACATGCAAGATTGCTCCCCTTGAGTCGGCACGGCGCAAGTTTCCCGGGCTCGGGAGTTGCTTGGACGGCAGTTACCGAATAGGGGTTGAAACTCCGCAGTTTTTTGCGCTTCTTCGGCGCGGCTAAAGCCGTGGCCTGATACAAGGCTCAATTTATACGACTGATTCTAGACCGTATATCCCGCAGATGCGCCGCTACCCGGAAATCGAGATATGGCGGGGTCTCTAGAGGGCCGGGAAGCCCTCAGTACAGCCGGTCAGGAGACCAGCGGTACAGCTTGCCGCTGCCTTTTCGCTCCCTGCCTCTCCCGTGTTCAAATAGAAGGAATGGCAATTCCCCGGAGATCGACACTCAAAGGCCGCTGGATCGCCGCCAAGCGTAAGCTGCGCGAGTACTGGATGGTGGTGTGGGCGCTGGCTCACAAATCGCATCCTGTGCTGGTACAGATCATTCCCACACGTTTCTGCAACCTGAGCTGCGCCTATTGCAACGAGTACGACAAGGTGAGCCAGCCGGTCCCGCTCGATGAAATGTACCGCCGCATCGACGCATTGGGGCGCCTGGGCACGGCCATGATCGGCATCTCGGGCGGCGAGCCGCTCACGCATCCCGATCTCGACTACATCATTCGGCGGATGAGGAAGACCGGCGCCATTGCCGGCATGATCACCAACGGCTTTCTGCTCAATCCCGAGCGCATTCAACGTTTGAACGAAGCCGGCCTCGACCACATGCAGATCTCGATCGACAATCTCGATCCCGACGACGTATCGATGAAGTCGCTCAAGACGCTCGACAAGCGGCTCGAGATGCTGGCCCAGTACGCTGAGTTCCACGTGAACATCAACTCCGTGGTGGGCGGCGGCATTCGCAATCCCAACGACGCACTGGTGATCGGCAAGCGCGCCCTCGAGCTGGGCTTCGAGTCCACCATCGGCATCATCCACGACGGCGACGGTCAGCTCAAACCTCTCGCAGAAGAGGAGGCGCGCGTGTACCACGCCATGACGCATCGCAGGAAGACCAACTACGCGCAGTTCGACAAGTTTCAGGAAGCCATTGTGCAGGGGCGGCCCAACAACTGGCGCTGCCGCGCCGGATCTCGGTATTTATATATCTGCGAAGACGGCCTGGTGCACTATTGCTCGCAGCAGCGCGGCTATCCCGGCGTGCCGATAGCCGATTACACGCGCGGCGACGTCAAGCGCGAGTTTGTGACCGCCAAGAGCTGCGCCCCGCACTGCACCATTGGCTGCGTGCACCGCATCAGCTACATCGATCACTGGCGCGCCCCGCAAACGCGCATGGTTGCTCCCGGCGGCCAGGAACTGGTGAAGATTGAATTGCAGGGAGCCGGAAGTAGCAAGTAGCCAGTAGAGAATAGCTGACGGCGTATGCTCGGGGTGAACAGCAGAGGGCAAACAGCAGACGGCTATTGGCTACTACTGGCTATCTTTTCGTTGCGGCCTCGGCCGCGTCGATGAGCTGGTAGAGCTTGCTGCGGTCTACCACCTCGACGAAGGGTGCTGCATGCGCAGCATTGGTCACAATCCAGATGGTCGGCGTGTGCTCAATGCCGATCTTTTGCCCGAGTGCGTAGTCCGCCTTCACCAGCTGCGCCAGCTTGCCCATGGGATCGATGGCGAAGGGCAGTGCGACCTTGTGCGCGTCGGCAAAGCGCTGCGTAAACTGCTGCAGTTGCGCGGGCGTTTCGATCGAAATCTGGTTGGCAAAGACGGAATCCCGGTACTCGTTGCCGAGGGCCTGGCTCTTGGTGTCTAAGAAGCGCGCGTTCACGGCCGCCTGAAAGCTCCAGTTGTGCATGGGCAGGGGAAAGTCGTGGCGGATCCAGGGAATGTTGTACTTGGCTGCGGCCTCTTTCAGCAGGGGGTTGGCGTTGGCGCAGTCGGGGCACTCCAGGTCCTCGAACTCGATAATGGCCACGCGGGCGCCGGCCGGCGGCTTGAGGGCCGCGGCGTCGTGCACCTGAGTTGTGGGCGGCGCGCCAAACTGGGCGCGTGCGGCGGGCGCAACCAAAAGCAGCGCCGCGGGCAGCAGGGCCAGCGCAAGGCGGGCACGGTTCAGTCGTACGGGGAATGGAACGGCAAACATGAGTCGCATAGTCGTTTGGACGGCTCCCTGCAATCATTGTAATGGGGAAAAACCGGGTCCCGGGGCCAGAGATCGGGGTTGGGAAGAACGGCGGCCTAGCGGTTGGCCCGCGGGTGCGATTCGTCGCGTTCGCGGCGCCGGGCGGCCATCCACTGCCGCCATTTGTAGTCGGCAACCAGGGAGCCGGCCAGGACCAGAACCGCGACGACAATGAGGATGAGTTTCATCGCATCAGTGAGCAACTGCTACAGAAACTATACGGGAATTCCGGCCAGGGGAAACGCGGGGGCTATGGCGGTCATGCTATCTTGATCGCACACGGGTGCATCGATGATGAGCTGGCAGATTCAAGCGGGCGCGCGTTACAGGTGGGCGACTGCGTTCGCGGTGGCATTGACGGCGGTATCTGGAGATCTTTTTGCGCAGCAGCAGCCCAGCGGCGATGCGGCGCCTGTGTGCACGGCCAAAAACCTGGAAAGCACAGTAACCGTGGGTCAGTTGAAGATTTCGGCCTTTTCCGCAGAGGCTGCTGACTGCCTGCAGGTGACGAGCGGAACCAAAGTACTCTATCGCGGCACCATAGAGGGCGGGGGAAGGCTGACTCTAGGGCAAGCCGGCTCGGACGGCGACATTCCTCCGATCGCCAACGGCGCCGACGTGACGGGGCGCGGGAATCCGGACTTGATCGTTTCAATGTTTACCGGCGGAGCGCACTGCTGCACGTCGCACTACCTCTACGAGCTGGCTCCGGAGGTGCGGCTCCTGGCCCGGTTTAACGATGCCGATGACGACATGGCGCACTTTGGGCGCGATGCGAAGGATCGGAAATACTATTACTACACCGCAGATTGGACGTTTCGGTACTGGCCCACATGTTTTGCGTGCTCGCCTTCGGAGGATGTGATTTTGCGCTTTGTGGACGACGCCAACGGCGGTGCATATCACGTTGCTTTCGACAAGATGCAGAAGCCTGCGCCGAAGCAAGCGGCGTGGAACAAGGAATTGAGCACGGCACAAAAGGCAGTGAATGATGGCGCCGTCAACGACATGGGCCAGGCGATGTGGGGCGTGGTGCTCGACCTGATTTACACAGGCCACTCGGATCTAGCCTGGAAGTTTGTGGATGCGCTGGGACCCACGGCGCAGCAAAAGCCATTCGCTTCGCTCGAAGATTTCTGCTCGCTGCTGCGGAAGAGCCCGTACTGGCCGGACCTGGGGCCGACGCTGAAGGACCCGCCGGCAGCGTGCGCATATACTGCGCCCGCTAGTACCAAGTAGGGAACGCCTGCTCCGTGTTTTGCGGTTCCCATGCATTACTCTCAAACTTGCGGTTCAATCAAGCATCGGGGGAGCCGGGATTGCGCATTGTTCTGTCGAACATCGGGACGTTTGGAGACATCAATCCACTGATTTCCATTGCGCTAGAGCTCAAGCGCCGCGGCCATGTGCCGGTGATGGCGCTGCCCAACGTATACCGGCCGAAGATTGCGCCGCTGGGCCTGGAGTTTCGGGAGTTGCGGCCTGACATCGACCCCACGAATACCAAGCTCGTGGAGATGATTTACGACGTGAAGAAGGGCACGGAAACGGGGCTGCGCGAATTTCTGTTTCCGGTGCTGCGCCAGACCTACGCCGACCTGCTCGATGCGGCCACCAAACCCGCGCGCGCGGATCTGCTGCTGCTTGGCGAGCTCAATTACGTGGGACCGATCGTCGCCGAGGTCACAGGCATTCCCTGGGCCAGCTACGTGCTGGCGCCATTCTCATTTTTCTCTGCATTCGATCCTCCGGTGCTGCCGCCCTATCCCAAATTGGCTCGCGCCGACAAAACCCCGGGCATGGGACGCGCGATGCGACGCCTGGCGCGCTTTGTCACGCGCAAATGGCCTGATCCCATCTACGCGCTGCGCCGGGAGCTGGGATTGCCGCCGGGCCGCAATCCCCTCTTTGACGCCAAGCACTCGCCCAACCTCGTGCTCGCGCTCTTCTCGCGTGTACTGGGCACGGAGCAAAAGGATTGGCCCGAAAACACGCTGATTACCGGCTTCTGCTTCTATGATGCCGACGCCGGCAACGCGGCGCTGCCCGCGCAGCTTGAGGAATTTCTCGCCGCGGGCGAGCCGCCGGTCGTCTTCACGCTGGGGTCGGCCGCGGTGCTGGCCGCGGGAGATTTTTACGAGCAGTCGGCGCGCGCCGCAAAGAAGATGGGCGTGCGCGCGGTGTTGCTCATCGGCACGGATCCGCGAAACGACCCGCGAAACGGGCCGCAACAGCAGAAGCTGCCCGAATCGATTTGCGTGGCGGAGTACGCGCCCTACTCGGGGCTTTTTCCGCGCGCCTCGCTCGTGGTGCACCAGGGCGGCGTCGGCACTACGGCGCAATGCCTCCGCGCCGGCCGGCCCATGCTCATCATGCCTTACTCGCACGACCAGCCCGACAACGCGCGGCGCATGAAGCGCATGGGCGTGGCGCGCGTCATCCAGCGCTCGCAGTACAAGCCGTGGCGCGTGGCGCGCGGGGTGCGTGCCATGCTCGCCGATCCGGAGTATGCGGAGCAGGCGCGTGCCGCCGCCGAAGAAGTCGCCCGCGAAAACGGCGTGAAAGCCGCGTGCGACGCGCTCGAAGCATTGCACGCGCGTCAGGCCACGGTCACTGCCGCGACCTCGTAATCGCCGACCGACGGCACTGTGAACTGCAGCATGCCGTCGTCGAGATGGCACGGCACATCCCGTTCGCTCTTGAGTAACGCGACGGACCTCACGCGCACTCCATGCGGCAGCTTCATGCTCACGCGCTGCGGTCCCAGCGGCTCCGTAGTCTGCAGCCAGCCATGAAACGCATTCGCATTCGAGTAGTTGAGCAGGTGCACGGCGTATCCTGGTGCGGTCTCCCAGCAGAAAAGCTCGATATAGCCGGGCCCCTCCACGCTCACCATCCGCTCGTCGTGCGTGACCCAGCGAATCGTGTTGTCGATCAGGCGCAGCAGATCAGTGTGGCCGGTGAGCCAATAGGTGCGTTCCACATCGCCGGCAAACCAAGCGAGCCGGCTTGCGCCTGCCTCGCGCAACACCACGGCCGGCTCGCTGGTCTCTGAAACCGGCGGATAGGCAAGCTCTGGCGGATAGCGCACGAAGCCCGGCACTACGGTCAGCACCGGATTCGCAACTGGCTTGAGCGGCGCACGATTTTGCGCGCCGGCCAGCCAATTGGTGTCGCTGAAACCCTCAAGAATCTCGTGCGGATGCGCCGATTCTGTCGCCGCGATGCGCGCGTAGTAGGGATTGCCGTTGGTGCCCACGACGTCGCCCGCGCGCGACACGCCGAACAAGTCGCCTAGACCGAAATCTGCGCGCGGGTTCAGGTTTTCGTCATACAGACTGGTCTCAAAGCTCGCCATCAGCGAGCCGCCGCTGCGCACATACGCGCGCAACTGCTCGCATTGCCGGTCGCTGAGCATGGCAATGTTTGGCAACAGTAATGCGCGGTATTTCGCCAAGCGTTCCGGCTCCAGGCGGTCCTCATGCACGTAGTCGAAAGCGAAGCGGCCCCGCAGCAGCGCGTCGTAGAGGCCTTGCGTCGTCTCCCGCATATACGTGCGCAGCCGCGCGGCGGCTGGGCCGGGATAGAGCAGTTGCGTGCTCTGGCCCATCACCACGCCGATGTTGGCGACGGAACGCTGCGCCGCCAAATGTGCGTCATGGCGCGCGGTCCACTGAAAGTACTCCTCGCCCACCTTCTGCCAGCGGCGGTCCTCGCAGAATCCCTTTTCCGCGCCGACGAAATGGTTGTAGGGCGCCATGCCACTGGCCACTGTTTCGTTCAGCCACATGCGCGTTTCTTCGGGGCTCTTCGACAAATTGCGCCATCCGGGAGTTCCGGTGGAGTAGGCCGCAGTCACGTTCGCGGCAAATTTTCCATCCAGCACCGCGCTGCAAACTCGCCCTTGCAAGCTGCATCCCCACACCGCGGGATCGTCGTAGGTGCGCCCCTGGTTGTCGGCCTGGAACCACGCGATGGATTTGCCCAACTGATCGAGGTTCACGCTGGCGTGCACGTTGCCGCCCGAGTTGGCAAAGAAGAAGCTGTCAGCCTTCTTCTCCCTGGCGATTGCGTCGTAGCGCTTCCACAGATCCAGCACGCGCTCGTTGAAGGCGCGCCAGTAGGCCGGCGTGCCGCTCGCGGGCAACTTGCTGCACACCGCACAGAAGCACTCGGGCAGCATGCCGATGGGCGGCCATCCGTTGGTGTAAAAGCTATCCACATCGTAGAGCGAGTTGATTTCGCGCATGACGGCCGGCACGTAATCGTCCATGTAGCTGGAGAACATGCACGTCTTGAAGAGGCGCGGCTCCTCCGCGCTGAATTGCACGGAGCCGTCCTTGTGACGCATCGTCCACTCCGGGTGCGCTTCGAGCGCATCGTCCCAGTTCAGGTCGGGACTCATGCGCGCCACCACGCGCATGCCGCGCTGCTTTGCGGCAGCCGCGCACTGGCCAAAAAAGTCGCGGCCGTTGAGGAACTTCCCGTGCCGGTGGAACGGCACCTTGGAGGGATAAAAAGCCAGGATGCCCGTCACGCTGACAAACACCACGTCGACCTGGCACGAGTGCCAGTAGTCGGCCCACTCTTCCACATTCATCACCGCGGGGTCGTGCTCGGTCATGTTCGTCTGGCCCACGCGGCGGACCTTCATTTGCCATGGCTGGGTGGCCGCTTCCGATTTCGCCAGTCGCGCGGGCATCGCAATCATTTGGTAGGCCGGGATCGATGGCGCAGGCATCGCGTCATGTTGCACCGGCTGCTGCGCGGCGTCGAGGACCGAGACCAGTGGGATAGCTGCGGCCCCGGTGGTGAGGCTGGTCTTCAGGAATTTGCGGCGGCTGAGCATAAACACCCCGACTGAATCGTCCGGACAAGTGTACATGCCGCCTGAGAGCTTGTCTCAAGCGCTGAGAAGGCAGCCCTAGAAGAGGAGGCTGCGCTTCGACTCGAGGATTTTACCGTTGTCACCGGCGACCCAGAGGCGCTTGCCGTCGCTCGTGCCATAGATGGCGTAGAGAATGACTTGAACGCCGCTGGGCCGCTGCTTCCATGTGGTCCCGCTGTCGTTCGACTCGAGAATCATACCAAGGGTTCCCACGGCCCACAAGTGCTTGCCATCTGCGGTGCCGAAGACGCCAAGAAGATTGCTTAGCACGCCTGTGGGCCGGCGGGTCCAACTGTCGCCCCCGTCGGAGGAGGTAAGAACCCCGCCGCCGTTGCCGACGGCGCAAATCCGTTGCCCATCCGCAGTCATGAAGACGGCGTTCAGATCGAGATAGCGGGTGAGAGCGCTCCACCGGCTGCGCCAGGTGATGCCCCAGTCTGCCGTCTCGAGAATCGTTCCATTGTTGCCGACGGCTATGAGGAATTTACCGTCCGACGTGCCGGTAACGGCATTGAGCGTAGTTCGCACTCCGGTGTCCTGGGAGGCAATGTCAGTGCTTTGATACTTGGTGCCAAAAATCTTGCCTTTGTCGCCAACAGCCATGACGCGCGTGCCATCTCCAAAGATTCCCCTCATCTGGATCGGCAACGCGTTCACCTTTTCTGGGGTGTCCAGGAAGCTTCCTTGCTTCTTTAGAGGCAACGTGTAGATGCCCGATGAATTGCTGCTGGGGCCGGTAAGCACGTTTTCGGCTTTCGACGCGCTCGTCGTGAACTGGGACGAATCCTCCAGTCGGATGGCTTGCCAATCCGCTCCGCCGTCGCTCGACGAGAGAATCGCAGAGGTCACGAACATCGCCTTAGCTGGGATATCGGTGATGGAGATCGCGGGTATCAGAATCTTCTTGCCATCGGGAGAAACGGAAATCGACTGGCAATTGGAGGGTTCGATGAGCGTATGACTCGTCCATGCGACGCCGCCGTCGGCGGAGGTGAGGAATGACGTGTTCGCGCCGCAGGCATAGAGAGTCTTGCCGTCAACTGAGCCCGTGATCGCGCGCACGGGGCTGGTAATTCCGCTGTTGAGAAGAGCCCATTGAGCGCCAGCGTGCCCCAGCCAAAGGTGGAAGACGAGATCGGCCACAAGGATAAGACATGCCAACGGGACAAAGGCGAAAATGCGCTTTAGAATCGCGAACAGTAGAGCATCGTAGTGTGGGGAGTCCTTCTTTTCTTCGCGCCCTTCGCGCTGCTGTTCCTCGCGCTTCTTCCGCTCGGCCTCTTCACGGGCCTTCTGCTCCGCAAGCTCACGGGCTTTACGTTCGGCTTCCGGTTTCATTTTTTCCGCAAGTTCCCTCTCGCGTTTCAAGCGCTCCTCGTTCTCTTTGCGCAGCGCTTCAGCCTGCATCTCATGTCGGGATCGCTTCACCTGCCGCCGCAGGCCATCCAGAATTTCAAAGCGAACGTCCGCCCATCTCGGTTCACTTTCGGTGTGATGGATCAGCGGGCTGGAACTTGGCACCATCTGCCGGTCCGCGAGGAAGGGATAGTCGTGCCAGGCGCACGGCTCCACAAGCACGGGAATCACGACCAATTCCTTGCGCTCTGCGCGCGCGGCGATGCGCGGCAATTCGAAAGTCTCAATAAACTCAGAGTTCAGAAAATGCTGCGAGACCATGAGCAAGGCGATTTGCGCCTTGTTGATCTCGGATTCAATGCGGCGCTTGTACTCGTCGCCGCCCATGAGTTCCTTGTCGTACCAGAATTCCGTGTTATCCCGGCGCAGCGATTCCTTCAGAAACGGAATGAGATTGAAGCGATATTCCTGATCGAACCATCGCTTGTCTTCGTGGGCGTAACCCACGAAGATGTTTACCTTGGGGTCTATTGGCCCGCCGCTCAGGGCTGGATTCGAGGAAGACAAGATGGTCGCTCTCGGAGATGGAACTGTGGCTGGAGCCACTATATCGCAGAGGCCACGAGGCTGGTAAAGAGAATCCGCACGGGGGGAACGGCAAACTTCAGGTCGCCTTCAGCAGGGGCTTCGCCGTCGCCTACTGCGGTGCGGGAAGATTGCCACTGACTTCGCCCGGCACCGTCGCGAGTGTCTTGGTCTCTTCGGGCAGCGGAGCGGGCAGCGGACGCTCCAGGGCCAGCGCCAGCACTTCGTCCATGGTGTCTACAAAGTGCAGCTTCATGGCGCTCTTGATGTTGTCCGGCAGCTCGGAGAGATCCTTCTCGTTGGCGCGCGGCAGAATGGTCTCGAAGATTCCGGCGCGCAGCGCGGCCAGCAATTTTTCTTTGAGCCCGCCGATGGGCAGCACCTTGCCGCGCAGCGTAATTTCGCCCGTCATTGCCACGTCGCGCCGCACGGGAATTTTGGCCAGAGCGCTCGCCAGCGCCGTGGCCATGGTGATGCCCGCCGAAGGACCGTCCTTGGGAATGGCGCCTTCGGGCACGTGCAGGTGGATGTCCATGCTGCGGTAAAACTCACGCGAAAGCCCGAGCGCATGCGCCTTGCTGCGAATGTAGGCCAGCGCCGCCTGCGCCGACTCCTGCATCACGTCGCCCAGCTGGCCGGTGATGGTGAGCTTGCCCTTGCCGTCGAGCACCTGCACTTCCGTGGTCAGAATGCTGCCGCCCACTTCGGTCCACGCCAATCCGGTCACCAGACCCACTTCGCTCTTTTCGTGCGCTTCGGAGTCGCGGAACCTGGGCACGCCGAGAAAATCGGCGATGTTCGCCGCATTGATCTCTTCCTTGTGCTTGGTTCCCGCCTTCACCACCTTGCGCGCCACCTTGCGGCACACATTGCCGATCTCGCGTTCCAGGTTGCGCACCCCGGCTTCGCGCGTGTAGAAGCGAATGATCTCCAGAATCGCGTCGTCCTTGAAGACGATATTCTTCTCGCTCAGGCCGGTCTGCTCGCGCTGCTTCTTAACGAGATACTGGCGCGCGATCTCAAGCTTTTCCTGCTCCGTGTAGCCCTGCAGGCGGAGAACTTCCATGCGGTCCTGCAGCGCCGCCGGAATGGTGTGCAGCACATTGGCCGTGGCCACGAACAGCACCTGCGACAGATCGTAGTCCACATCGAGGTAGTGATCCTGGAAGGTCACGTTCTGCTCGGGGTCGAGCACTTCCAGCAGGGCCGATGCCGGGTCGCCGCGAAAGTCCGACGAAATCTTATCCACCTCATCCAGCAGGAACACGGGATTCTTCGTGCCCGCACGCTTCATGTGCTGGATGATCTGGCCGGGCATGGCGCCGATGTAGGTGCGCCGATGGCCGCGAATCTCGGCCTCGTCGTGCACCCCGCCCAGCGACAAACGCACGAATTTGCGCCCCGTGGCCTTGGCGATCGACATGCCGAGCGAAGTTTTGCCCACGCCCGGAGGGCCGACGAAACACAGGATCGAGCCTTTGGGATTTTTGACCAGCTGCCGCACGGCGAGAAATTCGAGGATCCTCTCCTTGATCTTTTCCAGGCCGTAGTGATCGGTATTCAAAACCTTCTCGGCGTAGTCGACTGATCGCGTCTCCTTCGACCGCTTCTTCCACGGCACCGCCAGCAGCCAGTCGATATAATTGCGGCTCACGGTCGACTCAGCCGACATGGGCGGCATGGCTTCCAGCTTCTTCAACTCCTGGACGCATTTTTCCAAAACGTCCTTGGGCATGCCCGCGGCTTCTATCTTCTTGCGCAGCTCGTCGTACTCGCTCTTCTCGCCGCGACCCAGTTCTTTTTGGATGGCCTTGATCTTCTCGTTGAGGTAGTACTCTTTTTGCGCGCGCTCCATCTGGCGCTTCACGCGCGACTGGATGTTGCGGTCGAGGTCCAGCTTCTCGATCTCCACATCCAGCATGTCGGCCAGCCGCGCCAGCCGCGACGCGGGGTCGAAGATCGCCAGCAACTCCTGCTTCTCCTCGATGCCCACCTGCAGATTCGCGGCAATGGTGTCGGAGAGCTTGGCCGGCTCGTCCATACGCACCGTGGCGATGATGGTTTCGTAGTTCAGCGACTGCTGCAGCTTTACGTAATTCTCAAAGAGCGTGGTCACGCGCTGCATCAGCTGCTCGGTGGCGGGCGTCATTTCGAAATCGCGCTTGCCGGTGCGCACCGTGGCCACAAAGAAGCCGTCGCGGTCGGTCACTTCGAGGGATTTGGCGCGCTCCACGCCTTCCACCAGCACCTTGATGTTGCCGTCGGGCATCTTCACGCTCTGCACAATATTGCAAATCGACCCGACCTGGTAGATGTCCCTGGCCTTGGGTTCGTCGATCGAGGCGTCGTGCTGCGTGGCGAGAAAAATCTTGCGGTCCCCGGTCAGAGCTTCTTCGAGGGCGCGTACGCTCGATTCCCGGCCCACTACGAACGGGGTCATCATGTAGGGAAAGATGACCATGTCGCGGATAGGCATCATGGGCAGCTTGCGCGGCTCGTTTTTGTCGCGGGGCACAGTCATCGGCTCATCTCAATATTAGACGCTCGCGGCCACCCTCAGGATTCGAGGCCGGACGCGGGTCATGTAGGGATTGTACAGCCAAGCAGCTATTCAGGGAACGAGAGGAAAAGTGCGCGCGGCCCACGAAAGTACTGACGTCTTGACCCTGCACAGCTTTTTCTGCGTGACCATCGTCACTCGCGCGCGTAACCGGCAGATGCAAAAAGCCCCTCCCGCCGCGTGGCAGAAAGGGCTTTCCGGAAACGATTTGTACGGACTTAGCCAGCCTTCTCCAGCAGGCACAGCGACAGATCGCGGCGCTCGACCATGTCCTTCGTGATCTCGAGGTCGCGCACGCGCTTGTTCGAGGGCAGGTGGTACATCAGGTCGAGCATCAGCTCCTCGAGGATCATGCGCAGTCCGCGCGCGCCCACTTTGCGGGCCAGCGCTTCGCGGGCGATGGCGCATGCCGCCTCGTGCGTAAAGTGCAGGCGCACGTTCTCGTACTCGAAGAGACGCTGGTACTGCTTGAGGATGGCGTTGCGCGGCTTGGTCAGAATCTCGATGAGCGCGGGCTCGTCAAGCTCGTCGAGCACGCCCATGACCGGCAGGCGGCCCACAAACTCGGGAATCAGTCCGTACTTGATCAGGTCCTGCGGTTCGGTCTGGCGCAGCAGCTCGGTGTCGCGATGCGAGCGCGTGGTGGCCTCGTCGGCTTCGGCATCGATGGTGCGGAAGCCGAGCGCCTTCTTGCCCACGCGACGTCCCACCACGCGCTCCAGACCTACAAAAGCGCCGCCGCAGATGAAGAGAATGTTGGTGGTGTCGACCGCGGTAAATTCCTGGTGCGGATGCTTGCGGCCGCCTTGCGGAGGCACGTTGGCCACAGTGCCCTCAAGGATCTTGAGCAGCGCCTGTTGCACGCCCTCGCCGGAAACGTCGCGCGTAATCGACGGGTTTTCGTCCTTGCGGCCGATTTTGTCGATCTCGTCGATGTAGATGATGCCCTGCTGCGCTCTCGTTACGTCGCCATCGGCGGCCTGCAGCAGCTTGAGAATGATGTTTTCCACATCCTCGCCAACGTACCCGGCCTCGGTAAGCGTGGTGGCGTCCACAATCGCAAACGGCACATCCAGCATCTTCGCCAGGGTGTGTGCCAGCAGCGTTTTGCCGCTTCCCGTGGGGCCGATGAGCAGGATGTTCGACTTGGCCAGTTCCACTTCGTTTGAGCGCACCTTGTTCATCTGGATGCGCTTGTAGTGGTTGTAGACTGCCACGGCGAGCTTCTTCTTGGTCTGGTCCTGGCCGATCACGTAATCGTCGAGGAAGCTCTTGACCTCTGTCGGCTTGGGGAGATGGCCGGCGGTGGTGGCGGGAGCTTCGCCGCTGCGGTCGTCTTCAAGAATGGAGTTGCAAACGGCAACGCACTCGTCGCAGATGTAGGCGCGAGGATAGTCGCTGGGCGACGAGATCAACTTGGCTACGGCGTCCTGCGACTTGTGGCAGAACGAGCAGCGTAGCGCTTCTTCAGGTCCCATCCGCGTTTTCATCCCGTTTGCTCCCCCCAACGAGTGTAATCCAATTCCCCTGTCGCGGCTACGTGCGCGGACGATCGATAATCTCGTCCACAATCCCGTATTCCTTGGCCTGCTCCGCGTTCATGATGAAGTCACGTTCCACGTCGCGCTCAATCCGTTCCAGCGGCTGGCCGGTGTGGCGGGCGATTAAATTGTTGGTGATCTCGCGAATGCGCAGAATCTCGCGCGCGTGAATGTCGATGTCGGTGGCCTGGCCGCTCAATCCGCCCATCGACGGCTGATGAATCAAAATGCGCGAATTGGGCAGCGCAAACCGCTTGCCCTTTTCCCCCGCCAGCAGCAGAAAGGCGCCCATGCTCGCCGCCTGGCCGATGCAATACGTCACCACTTTGTTCTTGATGAACTGCATGGTGTCGTAAATTGCCAGGCCCGCGGTGATGGAGCCGCCCGGAGAATTGATGTACAGGGAAACGTCTTTCTCGGGATCCTCACCCTGCAAAAACAGCATCTGCGCCACGATCAGGTTGGCCACCTGGTCGTCGATGGGGGTACCAAGAAAGATAATATTGTCGCGCAGCAGACGGGAATAAATGTCGTAGGCGCGCTCGCCCCGGCTCGTCTGCTCTACCACCATGGGAACCAATGCCATGCGTTCTTAACTCCTGGTCGCCAGCTTCAGCTCCTGGCCTTTTCCTGTTTGTACTGCTGTTTTCGCCCTGATTCCCGCATCCGAACCCGGAAGCTTTCGCTCCATTAGGCGGGCAGGCGATCGTACAAAATCGACGCAGTCTTCTCCCGTCTTAGTTGCTCCCTGATCCTAGCCAGTCCGCCTTCCTTGGTCAATCGCACTTTAAGGGCATCGAGCGGCTCGCGAGATTGAATCGCAGCAATCTGCAATTCCTTGTCCATCTCCTCTTCGCTGACGGTGATGTTTTCTTCTTCGGCTATGCGGTCGAGAAGGACGTTGGCTTTCACTTCGGCCAGCGCGCTGTCGCGCTGTGCGGCGCGCAGCCGCGCGAAGTCCAGCTTGCGCATCTGGTCGGCTTGCATGCCCTGCGCGGCGAGCGCCCGCAATCCGCGTTCCAGACGCGTGTCAATCTGGTCCTGCACCAGCGATTCAGGAACCGCGAACGTGAACTTCTCACTCAATGCCGCAAACAGCCGGTCTTTGGTTTCAGACTCCACGCTGCGGCGCTTGCGATTCTCCATGTACTCGCGGACGCTCTTTTCAAGGTCGGCGTAGTTCTCGTAGTGCCCGATCTCCTTGGCGAATTCGTCGTTGAGTTCGGGCAGAATGCGCTTCTTGATGCCCTTCACCGTCACTTCATACGCAACCGTCTTGCCGGCCAGCTTCGCTTCCGCGTAGTCGGCCGGGTAGATCACTTCCACCTTCAGCTCCTGGCCCGGCTTGGCGCCGCGCAGGGCGCTGTTGAAAGCGTCCACCGTATCCTTGCCGCCGATCTCGACCAGCGTGTCTTCTCCGCTCACCGGCTGCGTTTCGGGCGCGCCTTCAGCCGCAGCTTCCGCTGCGTCTTTCTGGATCTCGCCCTTGTAGCTGATCTGCGCCCAGTCGCCGTCTTGAAGTGCGCGATCCTCTTCCACCGGCTCAATCGTCGCGCGTGAATCGCGCAGATGATCGAGTTCGTGCTTGAACTCCTCTTCCGTCACTTCCACGGAGGGCTTGGCCACCGTCACGTCCTTGTAGCCATCGATCGAGAAGGAGGGAATGTATTCGAAGACCGCTTTCACGTGCAGCGGCGCGCCTTCTTCCACCGAAAGCTCAGTCACCTGCGGCTGGCCGACGGGACGAATGCCCAGCTCGGCGACGCCCTTGTTGAACCGCTCCGGCAGCAGGGTGTCGATCACTTCCTTGCGGATCTCCGCCCCAAAGCGCCTGCGAATCACCGATTCCGGCACCTTGCCGGCGCGGAAACCAGGAATCTTGGCGTGTTTGCGGTAGGCCGCGGCAACGTTCGCCCACGCACGGGAGACTTCTTCCGCAGGCACATCGATCACCAGTTCCCGGGTGCACTCGGGATTCAGAACCGGGCCGTGGGCGTGGTCGTGAGATTCTTCGGCGTGATCGTGATTGTGCTGGGGTTCAGCCGTTTCGGAGTTGTTTTCGAGGGTGCTGCTGGCAGTCAAAATTTTCCTTCCGGGCTTGCGCCATGGGCCAAGCGGCCACGGCTGTCTCTAAGGCGATTCAGCGCCGTTTGGCCTGGGAATCCCTGCTTTTATGGTACGGGGCTTTGCTGGAGGGGTCAAACCAGATGGGCGGCTCGGCGGCACCAAAGGACCCGAAAAGGCACGTTACTGTTCTGCGTTCCGGGGCTTACGAACGTAAGGTAGAAAACGCGGATGCGCCGCGCCAAAATCCGTGTAATTGCTGCGCGCCTGGTTCAGGCTCAGCTGGCCGTTCACTGTCAGACGCACTTCGGAGGCGTCTTCGTCTTCCTGCCCATCATCTTCCCACCAGCAGACAGGGCACAATTGCAGGGCGCCGGGCGCTTCGAGCGTCTTATATCCGCAACAAGGGCAGCGATAACGGACTTCGATCGCAGTGCTCATATAGGAATTGACGGCAGAATGGGCGCGTCAGATTACGAAATACGGGGAGCAATCTGCCACTTTCACGGTTTCCTTAGGTCTCTTTGGTCACCGCCCATGAAACTCCCATAATGAGCCTCGTCTGCTCAGAGAGTGCAGCCTTGCGAATGCGAGCAATCCTTCGTTGATCGCGTCACGCTCCGGCGAAAGATGCGCCTCTCTTTGGCAATTGGGGCAAAGCGCAACTTGCCGTTCACGCCCGCCCGGCGAACTCCCGGGTTTCGGTGTAGACTCTCACCCTCTCGCCCTCCTGAATGTAAAGAGGGACTTTGATCTCCAATCCAGTCTCCAACCGCGCGAGTTTGGTCACGTCGCCTGACGTGTTGCCGCGCGCCCCGGGCTCGGAGTACGCAACTTTCAGCTCAACCTGGACCGGCAATTGCAAGCCGATGGGGTTGCCGTTGAATTTATGCAACTGAATCAGTGCTCCCTCAACCAGAAAGTCCAGCGCGTCGCCCACCATGTTCGGTGAGAGCGTGTGCGTATCGAAGCTCTGCTGGTCAAGGAAATAGGAGCCGTCTACATCGCTGTAAAGGTAGGAGGACTCGACAAGCTCCAGGTCCGGCTCACGAAACTTCTCGCCGGCTTTGAAGGTCTTGTCAAACACCGCGCGCGTCAGAAGGTTACGCATCTTCAGGCGCACCAGGGTCTGGCCGCCGCGGGCCGTGGGCGTCGAAATCTCCGCCTCCAGGCAGTAATACGGTATGCCCTCAAACTCAAAAACCATCTTGCGCTTTACTTCGATTGCTTCAAGCAGTGCAGGCATGCGTTCCCCAAAATAAAAAGTAGATGCGGCGACGAGCGCGCGGAGCGCTCAGACAGCCAATGCCCATTATAAGGAGGAGAACGACGCGAAGCCTTTACTGAGCGAGCGCGGCTATTTCGGCGAAAGCAACCGTGTAGGAAGTCCCTGGCAGCGAAAACGTCACGTCTGGAGTTAGTTGCCCCGCCTGAAAGCGGTAATACACCTGCTTCGTCGGCTCGATCAACCAGATTGCGGAAATACCCATCCGCTCGTAATCCGCCAGTTTTTCCAGCATCCGAGCCATCGTATCTTCCGGGGAAAGAATCTCGAAGACAGCAAGTGGCGGGTGGGTAATGATCTGCTCTCGCGGAGCTTTCCGGCTCAAAAGAGTTACGTCTGGGACGCGGAAGCGGTTGCGGCTGACCTGCACTCTCAATTCGGGGCGCGCCTTGAGACCCAGTTCATCCTGCCGAGCCGTAAAGAAGGCAACCAGAATCGCTTGCCAGGTTGCATGATCGTACTCTCCCACCGGGCGCTCCTCGATCACACCGTCTACATACTCGCAGTCGGGATCCGAAGTTGTCCTCAGGTATTCTTCGACCGGGATGAGGGAAGGCTGTGCAGCCATGGTGCAATACTCCGTGGCTCATATTGTACGCCCGATGCGGATGAGCAACCGCCTCAGCCCTCTTCCGCTTCGCGCAGTTTGGCGATGACGGTGAAATCCTCGAGCGTGGTCACATCGCCCTTGATTTCGCCGTGCGTAGCCAGATCGCGTAGCAGGCGGCGCATGATTTTGCCGCTGCGCGTCTTGGGCAGCGCTTCGGTGAAGCGAATATCATCAGGCCGAGCCAGGGCGCCAATCTCTTTCGAGACCCACTTGCGCAGCTCGTCCTTCAGGGCGTCGTTGGGTTCGTTGCCGTGCTCCAGCGTAACGAACGCCGCAATCGCCTGCCCTTTCAGATCGTCTGGCCGGCCCACCACCGCAGCTTCGGCGACCTTGGGGTGCGCCACCAGCGCCGACTCCACTTCCATCGTGCCCAGCCGGTGGCCGCTCACGTTGATCACGTCATCCACGCGGCCCATCAGCCAGAAATAGCCGTCGGCGTCCTGGCGCGCGCCATCGCCCGTAAAGTAGCAGCCGGGCACATCGGACCAATAGGTTTTTTGGTAGCGCTCGGGATCGCCGTAAATCGTGCGCGCCATCGACGGCCACGGCTTACGGATCACCAGCAGCCCGCCGTGGCCCGCCGGAACCGTTTCATAATGCCCATTCGCGTCCGGCTTCGTCACCACCTCCGGCTGAATGCCGAAGAAAGGCCGCGTCGCCGAGCCCGGCTTGGTCGGCACCGCGCCCGGAATCGGCGCAATCATGATCGCGCCCGTCTCGGTTTGCCACCACGTGTCCACAATCGGGCAGCGGTTGTGGCCGATCTTCTCGCGGTACCACATCCACGCCTCGGGATTGATGGGCTCGCCCACTGTGCCCAGCAGCCGCAGCGAGTCGAGCTTGTACTTTTCCACGAACTCGTCGCCCCACTTGATGAACGCGCGGATCGCCGTGGGCGCAGTGTAGAAGATCGTCACCTTGTGGTCGTCGACGATCTTCCAGAATCTTGAAAAATCCGGCCAATTCGGCGCGCCCTCGTACATCAGCACCGTGGCGCCGTTCTGCAGCGGTCCATAGACCACGTATGAATGTCCCGTCACCCAGCCGATATCCGCCGTGCACCAGTAAATATCGTCGTCGCGCAGGTCGAAAACGTATTTTGCGGTGATATAGGTCTGCACCGCGTAGCCGCCCGAGGTGTGCAGCAGGCCTTTCGGTTTTCCCGTGGACCCCGACGTATACAGGATGTAGAGCGGATCCTCGGAATCCATCGGCTCGGCAGGGCATTCCGCCGCGGCCTTCGCCACCAGGTCGTGCCACCAGTGATCGCGGCCTGCGACCATGTTCACCGGCGTGCCGGTGCGCTTCAACACCACCACGTGCTTCACGGTGGGACATACAGGCATGGCCTCGTCGACAGTTGCTTTCAACTTGACCTCGTTGCCGCGCCGGTAGCTCGTGTCCTGCGTCAGGATGGCCACGCATCCTGAGTCCGCCACGCGGTCGGCAATGGCGTTGGCGGCAAATCCGCCAAAGATCACTGAGTGCACGGCGCCGATGCGTGCGCAGGCCAAGAGAGCAATGGCCAGCTCCGGCGTCATGCCCATGTACACCGCCACGCGATCGCCCTTCTGGATGCCCAGCGACTTGAGAGCATTGGCGAACTTCTGTACTTCGGCGTGCAGTTCTGAGTAAGCCAGACGGCGAATCTCGCCCGGCTCGCCCTCCCAGATAATCGCGGTCTTGCTGGCGCGAGTCCCAAGCGCATGACGGTCCACGCAGTTGTAGCTAAGGTTGAGTTTGCCGCCCACAAACCACTTGGCCCACGGCAGATTCCACTCCAGAACCTTGTCCCACGGCTTGAACCAGTGCATGTCCGCCGCCGCGCCCGCCCAGAACTTTTCGGGATCCTCGATGGACTGCTTGTAGAGCGCCTCGTACTCCTCCAGGCTCTTGATGTGAGCCTTGGCGCTGAACTCCTCCGGCGGCGGAAACACGCGGTTTTCGCGCAGTGTGGAGTCGATGTCCCGGTTGGCAACGGATGCAGGCAAGCTAGACATGCACGATCCTCTAAGGGAATGAACAGACTGGGGTCCGCGGGGCGCCGAGATGCGGCGCTCAGATAGGAGAAGCCCCGGCTCAAACTTTATCGGGCCGGACGCAGGGAGGGCAAGAGGCTCGAACGACAGGGATAAATCCGGCGTACTCTACTTAGGGATGAAAGGAGAACCATGAAAGTCCATTTCATTTCCAGGCTCGCTTTCATTGCGTTTGTGGGATTGGCGCTTTTGCCGCTTTGCCGCGCGCAATCGCAGCTCGTTGGAGAATGGCAAGGAACAGTGAAAGCCGGGAACACACAATTGCGTGTCACCTGGCACGTCGTCGCCGCCAAAGACGGAACCATCACCTCCACGATTGACAACCTCGACCAGAAGATCTACGGCCTTCCCGTCAGTTCCATGACGGTCAAGGGAGATACGTTGACCCTGACCCTCGACACCGTGCGTGTCCTTGACGGAGACACCATCAACATTCGTGGCACGTTCACGGGCACCATCAACGCGGATGCTACGGAGATCCACGGAAGCTGGTTCCAGGGCCAAACTCTCGAACTGGATTTGAAGCGCGTGCCCGCGCAAGCCGACCCCGGCAGCAGTGAACCCAAGGAAGAAAGCCCCCTCACGAACGGGCCTCTCGTCGGAAGCTGCCACAGAGTGCCAGGGAGGCGGCGATTTGCCGGCCGACAGGTTTAACTCCCGTTGAACTCACGCACTGCACCGATCATGGCCACGATGTTGTCCACAGGTGTCTGCGCCTGAATGTTGTGGATGGTGTTGAAGACGAAGCCGCCGCCGGGCGCGAAGACCTCGCAGCGGCGCAGCACTTGCTCGCGGACCTCGGCCGGCGTTCCGAACGGCAATACATGCTGTGTGTCCACGCCGCCACCCCAGAAGACAATGCGCTCACCGAAGTTTGCCTTTAGCTCGGCGGGTTCCATGCCGGCGGCGGAGCACTGTACGGGGTTCAGAATGTCGATGCCGGCGGCGATGAACGAGGGCAGGAACTTTGAGACCGCGCCGCAGGAGTGCTTCAGGACTTTCCACGAGGTGTGCGCGTGGATCCAATCGCACACGCGCTTGTAGTAGGGGAAGTAGAGATCCTGAAAGGTCTTTACGGAGCAGAAGGCGGAGGTTTGCGTTCCGAAGTCGGTGCCGCAGAGAAAAACCGCCTGCACGCGGTCGCCCACGACCGCATGAATGCGCTCAAGATTCTCAAGAGCGATGCGACTTTGTCCATCGAAGATCTTGTGAATGTAATCGCGGCGGCTGGTGGTCGATACGTACCATTCGGTGATGTCGCGGATGCCTTTGGGGTGCCTGAGGCCCGGGCCTGGGACGTTAGCGATGTCGCCAAACGCGGTTCCGCCGAAACTGGCCACCACACCGAGGCCTTTCGCGGCAGCAGAGGCGGTTTCGCGGTCAAGCCAGTCAAGATCCTGCTGCCCGATGGCGCCGAACTCTTCCAGGTTGTCTTCGGGGTTGAGTTTTTCTTCGTCGATCGCGTCCTGGCGGACGATGTTATCGAAGAAAAAGCCGCCGGCGGGCATGCGCGAACTGGGCGGCGCGGAGAGGTCGCTTTGCGGATAGATCAGGGTGTCGCCGTTCTCCGCGGTGGTGACGGCGAAACCTTCGGGAACCAGCACTTCAAGGCCGTTCAGCCGCCAACTCTTCCACTTGTCCTTGGCAAAGCCGAAGCGCGTGGTGCGCGGGAAGACGCCCACGGTGTCGATGCCCATGGCGGCAATCAGATCGTCTTCGATGAGGCCGAGCATCTGTCCCGGCTCGTTGACACTAACTGGACGCTTTTCGAGACCGTAGTAATCGCGAAGTGCAGCAACGCAACTGACATGAATGCCACTGCAGTTGGTGGCGCCGAAGTCGACCGGCACACGGTCCGGCTGGCGATGGCAGAGCGCGGCGGCGATCCTTCGCCGGCTTGCCGCATTTTCCTGGAGAACGTTCATCGTGCTCATTCTCCGCACGCCCTGGACAGCGGCCCACATCCAGCTCGACGGGCAAGCGCGGCGGTTTTGCCCCGTTCCGGCGGGAGCGACGCCACAATCCAGGCCTTTGACCGCATGAATTCGTCCTTTTGGCTTTGGTGGTTTCCCACCCTTTCGCCAGGAAAAAGGCGAAAGGATGGGGCAGGGGAAGATTCCTCTTCAAGCGGTCAGAGATCTAGTGCTTCACAACTTCGGCGGCCGACGAGATCTTGGCTTCGGCTTCGGAGATGACGCGGAGGGCGTCGTCGTAAGCCTCTTCGCTTTCGCCGGCTTCCTTCCAGAGCTTCAAGCCGCGGTCGAGCTGCTGCTCGGCGCGTGGCACATCAATCTCCTCGGGCTTCAGCGCGTCTGAGGCCAGGATGGTGACGCGGTCGCCCAGCACCTCAACGAAACCCCAGCTGACGTTGTAGCGCAGAATGCCCTCGGCCTCGCCCGATTCACTTCCCTTGCCGCCGTGAATCGTCACGTCGCCCGCGCCTAGCTCGGCCATCAGCGGCGCGTGCCCGTAGAGCACTTCCATGTAACCGTTCTTCGCGGGCAGCTCCACCGTCGAGGCATCCGCCTCAAACAGAGTGCGCTCCGGCGTTACCAGCCGCACGCGAAGTTGGTCAGATGTCGGTTCAGCCATAAATGCCTTTCGGGGATCGTGGTTCGTGGCTCGTGATTCGTGGTCAGCTACGGATGCCGCTCCAACGATTCACGAATCACGGTTCACGAATCACGACGTTACACCGTCGCCTTCAGCTTCTCCGCGGTTTCGAGCACTTCCTCGATGCCGCCCTTCATGTAAAACGCCTGCTCCGGCACATCGTCGTGCTTGCCTTCGATGATCTCCTTGAAGGCGCGCACCGTGTCGGCAATCTTGACGTACGCGCCGGGAATGCCGGTGAACTGCTCGGCCACGTGGAACGGCTGCGACAGGAATTTTTGCACCTTGCGCGCGCGCGCCACAGTCAGCTTGTCGTCCTCCGACAGTTCGTCGATGCCCAGAATCGCGATGATGTCCTGCAGGTCCTTGTAGCGCTGCAAAATTCTCTTGACCCCTTGGGCAACATCGTAGTGTTCATCGCCTACCACGCGCGCCGTCAGAATGCGCGAGGTTGATGCTAATGGATCGACAGCCGGATAAATGCCGAGCTCCGACAACGGGCGGCTCAACACCGTGGTCGCGTCCAGGTGAGCGAAGGTTGTGGCCGGCGCGGGGTCGGTCAAGTCGTCAGCCGGCACGTACACCGCCTGCACCGACGTTACCGAGCCCTTGCTTGTCGAGGTAATCCGCTCCTGCAACTCGCCCATTTCCGTCGCCAGGTTGGGCTGGTAGCCCACCGCCGAGGGCATGCGGCCCAGCAGCGTCGACACCTCGGAACCCGCCTGCGTGAAGCGGAAGATGTTGTCGATGAAGAGCAGCGTGTCGGCGCCTTCCTTGTCGCGGAAATACTCGGCCACGGTAAGCGCGGTCAACGCGACGCGCAGGCGCGCTCCGGGCGGCTCCGTCATCTGCCCATACACCAGGGCGCACTTCGAGTCCTGCCAATGCCCTGGCTTGATCACGCCGCTCTCGGTCATCTCGAGCCACAGGTCGTTGCCCTCGCGGGTGCGTTCGCCCACGCCGCCAAAAACCGAGAAGCCGCCGTGGTTCTTGGCCACATTGTTGATGAGTTCCATGATCACAACGGTCTTGCCCACGCCGGCGCCGCCGAACAAGCCGATCTTGCCGCCCTTTAGAAATGGCTGGATCAGGTCGATGACCTTGATGCCGGTCTCGAACATTTCCTCGTGCGTCGACTGCTCGTCGAAGAGCGGAGCAGGCCGGTGAATGGGCATGCGCTCGGTTTCGCCGATCGGCCCCAGCTCGTCCACCGGCTCGCCGATCACGTTGATCACGCGGCCCAGCGTCTCCTTGCCCACGGGCACGCGGATTGGGCCGCCCAGGTCGATGGCCTTCATGCCGCGCACCATGCCGTCGGTGGCTTCCATCGCGACCGTGCGCACGCGGCCCTCGCCCAGGTGCTGCTGGACTTCGAGGATTACATTGATGGGCGTGGGCACCTTGAAGCCCTCGTCGGTAACGCGCAGCGCCTGATAGATAGGCGGCATCGTCGCCTCTTCAAATTGCACGTCTACGGCCGGGCCGGAGACCTGAATCACTTTGCCGATGTTTTCTGCCATTTCTTCTGCCTTCTTGAATCCAAACTTGTGCTAATCCAACTCTTTATGCAAAAGCGCGCGCCAGTACCGCAACCGTTCTTTCTCGCTCGCGACTTTCTCCCAGCTCAACCCGCGGTCTGACTCTGAGATGGAACGACCTCCCGCTTTCAAATAGTTCAGCTCCCACACATCAGCTCGTTCCTGCTCGGTATCTAGGAGATAAACGAACAAAGTCGCATAAACTCCCTGATCCCGTGTGGTCCAAGCCGCGCCACGGGCTGTTTTCAGTTTTTGTTCCAACCCACTTTCCCCTGCTTCAAAATCATCACGGCTGACCGCTTCAAGGTTTTGTATTGCATCAATCTGAGCTAATACCGCCCTGCCAGTTCGGCGCTCTCCGGGCGTGATCCAATGCCATTCAACTTCGTAGAAAACGCCGAATCCAACGACGAGCACACCAGTGAATATTCCAAGTCCTAGCAAAATCCTCCGTAATGCCTTCTTGCTCCAAAACACGCTTTGCAGGATCTTGCGATCATTCATTTCAAATCCTTACAATGCGGCAGCCCCCGAAACAATCTCAATAATCTCCTTGGTGATCGCCGCCTGGCGCACGCGGTTCATGTGCAGCGTAAGCGCGTCGATCATGTCCGAAGCGTTGTTGGTTGCCGAATCCATGGCCGTCATGCGCGCCGCGTGCTCCGCGGCCACCGATTCCGTCATGGCGTGGTAGAGCATGGAAAAAATGTACTGCGGCAGCAGGCCCTTGAACAGCTCGTGCGCCGGCTGCTCGTAAATGTAGTCCACGTTGGCGGTGCCGAATTTCCTGGCTTCCTCCTCGGCTTCCGCGGTGTCGGCCGGCTCAATCTGGATGCCCGCCGAGAGAGCGGCCTCGGCCGCGCGTTCCTTCTCTTCCTCGGTTGGTTCCACCGCGCCGGTAATCTGTTGCTTGCCGACTTCGATCAGCGGTAACAGCTTTTCGACAACCAGCCGCTGTGAGATCACCGACTTGAACTCGTTGTAGACGATGTAGGCAGCGTCGATCTCCTCGTGCACGTAACGCGCGATGATGTTGTGCGCCAACTCTTCCACGCGCGAGATCTCGAGTTTCACCAGCAGCCCGGGATGATCGCCCGTCAGCTCCACATTTCCCTTGCGTGGGCTCCTCACCTGTCGCGTCTGGCCCTGCTCGTCGGTTTGCTCGCTGTACGCCGCTGCCGGATAGCGCCGCCGCAATTGGTCGCGGCTCTTACGGCCCACGGCCTCAATGTCAATTTCCTTGTCCGGGTTGCCGCTGATGAACTGGTACGCCACCTTCAGGATGTTGGCGTTGAAAGCGCCGGCAAAGCCCTTGTCGCCGCTCACCACGATCAGCAGCACGCGCTTTTCCGGTCGCGTTAAAAACAGCGGGCTGCACAGGTTACCGGTCTTCTCGTCGTAGAGATCAACACGGCCCTTGAGCGACTGCAACACGCTCGTGATCATGCGCGCGTAAGGCCGCGCTGCCAGCGCCCGCTCTTGCGCGCGGCGCAGCTTCGCCGCCGAGACCATCTTCATGGCCTTGGTGATCTGCCGCGTGTTCTTTACGCTGCGAATGCGCCGTCGGAGATCGAGTACGTTTGCCATATTTCCAGTTCTCAGTTGTCAGTTTTCAGTGATCAGTGTGTTGCTCGTCGCCGTGCTGACAACTGATCACTGACAACTCTCAAGCTTTGACCGCCGCCAGCTCCTCTTTAAAGTCCGCCGCGTACTCTTTCAGCGCCGCGTGCAGCCGGTTTCGGAGATCGTCGTCCAATTGCTTCTTCGCGGTCAGGTCGGCAAGCAGCGCATCCTGCGACGCAGCAAAGTACTTGTAGAGCCCGTCCTCGAAAGCGCGGATGTCGCTGACTTGCAGATCGTCCAGGTAGCCCTGCGTTCCGGCAAACAGCACCACCATCTGCTGCTGCCACGTGAGGGGATGGAACTGCGGCTGCTTCAGGAGCTCGGTCAGCCGCTGGCCGCGGGCCAGCTGCTTTTGCGTCAGCGGGTCCAGGTCCGAGCCGAATTGCGCGAAGGCCGCCAATTCGCGGTATTGCGCCAGATCGAGCTTCAGCGTCGAGCCCACCTGTTTTACCGCCTTGATGGCCGCCGAAAAACCCACGCGCGAAACCGAGAGGCCCACGTTCACTGCCGGGCGCACACCGGAGTTGAACAAATCAGTTTCCAAAAAGATCTGGCCGTCGGTAATTGAAATCACGTTGGTCGGAATGTACGCTGAAACGTCGCCGGCCTGGGTTTCGATCACGGGCAGTGCGGTCAGCGAGCCGCCGCCCCGCTCCTTGCTGAGCTTGGCCGCGCGCTCGAGCAAACGCGAGTGCAGGTAAAACACGTCGCCCGGATACGCCTCGCGGCCCGGCGGACGGCGCAACAGGAGCGAAATCTCGCGATACGCCATGGCGTGTTTCGAAAGATCGTCGTACATCACCAGGGCGTGCTTGCCGTTGTCGCGGAAATACTCGCCCATGGCGCAGGCTGCGTAGGGAGCGATATAAAGCAGCGGCGCGGGCTCCGAGGCCGATGCGGCCACGATGATGGTGTGGCCCATGGCGCCATGCTCGGTCAGCGTCTGCACCACCTGCGCGATCGACGAGCGCTTCTGCCCGATGGCGCAGTAAATGCAGATCAGATCGTTCTTGGCGTTGTTGATGATGGTGTCGAGCAGGACGGCAGTTTTGCCGGTTTGCCGGTCACCAATGATCAGCTCGCGCTGCCCGCGGCCAATGGGAATCATGGCGTCGATGGCCTTCAAACCGGTGGCCATGGGCTCGCGCACAGGCTGGCGGTCGATGATGCCGGGAGCCAGCCGCTCCATGGGCAAGGTCTCGGTGGTGACAATGGGGCCCTTGTCGTCGATGGGCTGGCCCAGCGCGTCCACCACGCGGCCGACCATGGCCGGGCCCACGGGCACCGAAAGAATCTTGCCGGTGCGCTTGACCTCCTGGCCTTCCTTCAGCTCGGTGTAATCGCCCAGGATGACGCAGCCTACCTGGTCCTCCTCAAGCGAGAGCGCGAGGCCCGCAATTCCATGCGGGAAGCTGAGCAGCTCGCCGGCCATCACCTTGTCCAGGCCGTTCAGGCGGGCAATGCCATCGCCCAGGGTGGTGATGGTCCCCACTTCATCCACCTGGACCTTGGCGTCGTAGTTCGCGATCTGCTCGCGAAGAATTTGAGTAATCTCGTCTGCTTTGATCTGAGCCATTTCTGTTCCTTACGGCCGGCTTCATCCGGCCATTAACGATTCCTTGAGTCTTTCCAGCCGGCCTTTGACCGAACCGTCATATACCGTCGACCCGATGCGTACCACGGTGCCGCCCAAAATTCCCTCGTCAAGCTTGAAGCTCGCATCGATCTTCGCGCCGGCCAGCTTGGCTACTTCGGCCGCAAGCGCGTCGCGCTCTTCCTTGCTCAACTCGCGCGCCGTCACAATCTCGGCGGGACGAATGCCCTGCTGCTCCTGCAAAATTCTGCGCCATTCCGCGGCCACCTCGGCCACGTGCGCGATGCGATTGTTGTTGATGAGCACGGCAAGCAGGTTGCGCAGCTCCTTCTGGAGCCCCATCTGAACATTCAGCTTGTCCAGAATCGCCACCTTCTGCACGGCAGGAAAAGCCGGGTTCGCGAACAGCGTGCGCAGCTCGGCGCTGGCTTTCCATGTCGCCAGAAAATCCGCGAACTGGCGATCCAATGCAGCCGAATCGAGCTTCAGGTCCTCAACCACATCGGCAAAGGCCTGGGCGTAGCGGGCGACGAATGCTGGCATCTAGTTCTTGCCTCCCTTGCCTGCGGCGTCGCCGGCCACTCCGGCCACAAACTCGGCGATCAGGGCGCGGTCAGTTTCCGGAGTCAGGCTAATCTGCTTCTCCGCCTGCCCGATCGCGAGATCGGCGGCAAAGCTCCGCAGGCCGCGCTTGGCCTGGGTCACCGCTGTGGTGATTTCCTGTTCGGCTGCCGCCACAATGCGGGCACTCTCTTCGCCCAGCGAGGCCTTGATGCGCTTTTCGTCTTCAAGGCTCTCCTGCTCTACCTGTGCCGAAAGTTTTTTGATTTCCTCGCCGAGTCCGGCCAACTGGGCCTCCACGGCGCTCAACCGCGCCTGGGCATCCGCCGTGGCCTGGCGGGCGCTCGTCAAATCCTGGCTCAGGGTCTGTGATCGCTTGCGTATGACCTTCGGCATGGTGCGGGTGAGCGGAATGGCAATGGCAAAAAAGATGATCGCGAAGTTGATCCCGAGCAGAAGGTCGACCGCGGTATCGAGCTTCAGGTGCAGAATGCGAGCTAATGACTGCACCGTGGAGGAATGCAGAAACGCGGTGTCCTGGTTGTCTTCCGAGGAAGCTGGTTGCGCGGCTCCAGATCCGTTGGTCGCCCCGCCTGCCGGCGCGCTCGTCGCGGGAGTCGGAGCACCCGTCGCACCCTGCTGCGCGGCCGCGCGACTTGGCGCAAACATCAGCGCCGTCACGGCCAGCACCATAACAAGCCAGAAAGCGCGCAGGCAAAAACTCAATTTCAATTCAGAATGATTCAACGGGAACCCCCGGCAGCGGCTGGCAGAACGGCGCGGACGGCCCGGCCGGCGAGATCGGCGGCCGAAGCCTGAAGGGCGGCCCTCGCGGCCGCGGCTTCCGCCTCCAACTCAGCCTGGGCCTCACGCACCTTCTGGCCGGCTGCCTGCCGCGCGGCATCGAGCGCAGCATCGCGCTCCGCGTTCCATTGCTTCGTGCGCTGCTCGCGCAGTTTGTAGGCGCCGGCGCGCGCCTGCCGCAATTGCTCGGCGTATTCCTGGGCTTTGGCCTCAGCCACGGCTGCGGCCTTGCGGGCATCTTCGACAGCGCCTTCCGTCAGGGCGCGGCGCCTGGCCAGTGCCGCTGTCAGCGGGCCCTGGATCAGAAACTGATACGCAATGACCAACACAATGAAGAGCAGCGCGGTCGGAATCGCGCTCACCAGAAGCTCTCCGAGTTGTTGAAAGATATCTTGCATGGCGGTACCGGACTACTGTGGCTGCTCAGATGAGATCTTTAGCCAGTGGAACCCTTTGTTTTACCAAGGGAGGACCCCCAAGTCAACGCATCCGGAGCACACAGCACGACCTACTGTGACCCCAGTCACGAAGTGGGAATATTCATGCAAAAAAAGGCTTGCTTTTGCCTGAAATGGTCCTACACTTAAGCTACCACCTAGACCCGGTCCAGGGTCCTGCGGGCAGCCGGTTTCGGGATTCCTTCCACTCCCGATTCCGGGTGCCCGCTTCTAATTTCAGCTCCTAGCTTCTAGCTCCTAGCCTCTAGCTTTTTCGTGCGGAGCGCGCAGCATCGCCTTCGCGCAATGAGCTAGAAGCTGCCTTTCAGGGCGCAATCGCCGTCTTGTCCGCCATCAGCAGACCCTGCGCGCGCAGCCAGGTTTCCAGCAGTCCCGGCCATTGGTCGAGCGACGCATCGCCCTTGCCCAGGCCGCTGCCATGCGCCCCGCTGGCAAAAACGTGGTATTCCGACGGCACGCCGGCCTTTACCAGCGCCTCGTAGAAGCGCAGGCTTTGCTCCACGGGCACCGTCTGGTCGTTAAAAGTGTGATAAATAAACGTGGGCGGCGTGTCTTTGGTGACAAAAAGGTCGGGAGAGTACGCCGCACGCAGTGCTTCGCACTGGTCCATCAGGTTGAAGATCTTGCAGTAGTTCAGGTGCGAGAAATCGGCGTCGACTGCGCCGAGCCACGGATAGCCCAGAACCAGGAAGTCGGGCCGGCTTGAGGCGCGCTCAATGGGATCGTCCGCGTCGGGTTTGCCGGGCACGAATTGCGTCCCGGCGAGCGCCGCCAGGTGCCCGCCGGCCGAGAATCCGATCACCACAATGCGGTTGGGATTGATGTGGTAATCCGCCGCCCGCGCGCGCACCGTCTGAATGGCGCGCCGCGCGTCGAGGAGCGGCACCGGCAGCACGTAACCGTGCCCGGTGAGCCGGTAGCTGAGGATAAAGGCGCGGAAGCCGCGTGCGGTGAACCAGTCGGCCACCTCGCGCCCTTCCAGGTCTCCAGCCAGATGCACATAGCCGCCGCCAGGAAAGATGATCACCGCCGAGCCGTTGGCCGCTCCCGGGCGCGGCTCCAGCAGCGTGAGCGCGGGAATGTCGTCGCACGTGGCGCCCTTGGCCTCAGGCGCGGTTCCCGGCCACAGCCGAATGGTTTGAATGCCCAGGAAGGAATTGTCAGTCCCCGGCGTGGCGCAGGAGACGGTTTGCGCGGCGATCGCAGGCGCGGTCAGCAATGCTGCGAGGAGAAACGCCCCGATAAGACGCGTATAGATCTGTTTCATGGGAGCCTCAACTCTTTCGCGAGGATTATAGCGGGACAGGGGGCCGAATCTTTCCTGAAATGGACGGCGTTCGTTTCGCCCTCTTCGAATCCCGTGTTTCGCGGTTGGCGTTGCATGTTATTCGTGTTGCTAAGAAGTGTCTGCGGCGTCCCGGACCCTTCATCATGAAGCGGGACATGCGGCGCTGTGCAAGGGAGCCTTTGATGGATCTTAACGAAGCAATTCAGAAGCACGCGCAGTGGAAGTTCCGGTTTCATAAGGCCATTTTGAACAACGAGACAATGGACGCGAACACCATTTCGAAGGACAACCAGTGCGAGTTGGGCAAATGGCTGCACGGCGAAGCCAAGGCGCTCTACGGGCAGCGCAAGCCGTATGCGCAATGCGTGACCGGCCACGCCGCCTTTCACATCGAGGCGGGCAAAGTTGCCGTCTCGATCAACGCCCGCCGCAAGGACGAAGCCGAGCGCATGCTGGCCAACGGAACTTCGTTCTCCGAGGCCTCCAAGGCCGTTGCCGTCGCCCTGATCGAACTGCAGAATGAGATCGGCCGCTGACCGGCAGACTCCGGCATGGGATCCCGGTCTCAGAGCCAGATGGCGCTGTGTCCAGGGCACGAGCTGCCGGCTTGCTCGCAAAGCATCTCCGCCAATTCCAGCCCGTACCGCGCAAAATAATACGCAGCTCCATGCACCCGCTCCTGCAGCACGCCGCCGGGATAGAGCGCATTAAAGATGCTGTTGGCGTGACGCGTCAACGTGGCCTCGCGCTGCAGTTGGAAGTTGGCGGCCAGCGTGCGCAGACGGTTCATCTGGTAGCGCATCTTGCCGGCCGCCGTCTCGGCCGACTGCCCGAGGCCCTTATCCTGCGATTGCAGCCATTCAACAAGCAGGTTAAGGTCGGCGTCGAACGCGTTGCCTGCCGCGGCCAGTTTTTTCTTGGTCTCGATTGGCATGGCTCGCGCCGCGAGCTTTAGCGCCAGCGCGGCCGCGCTCTCCTCGCCAAAAACCTGTTCGAGAGTGAGCTCGTGCCGTCGAAGCAGCTCCGCAATCTGCGGCTCGATCAGCGTGGCCGAGAAACGCGCCATGGGCGGAGTTTGCCGGCCCAGAATGCGCTCGAAGAGCACCGTGGACTGCGCCAGGTACGCAATCTCCGCCGGCCCTCCCACTTGAGCCGTCGTCCCAAACAGAAAATCCTGAAACACCGGCCGCAGCAGCGCCGCGGGCGAAATGCGCTCCGGCTCGGCATCGAGAATGCCCAAAAGATCCGCCGCAGAAAAGTTCTGAGTCCCTGCCTCACCCGCTGTCTGCCACAGGCCGTTCGGTTCCTCAGCCGTCGGCGTCATGCGCTTGAGCGCGAGCCGCGCGCCCGACTTTTCATCGATCAAAAACAGCAGGCTGGACTGCGGCGCAACTAAAACCTGGGAATGGTAGCCAGCGGCTTCCAGAGCCTGGCTCCTCTCAACCAGCGCCGTATGGAACTCGTCGGCCCTCTCCAGAGCCGCGCGCAGCACTGGCGCGCCCAGCCGGTGAAATTCGCGGCTGCTCGCGTCCACAACCAGCAGTCCCTGCGCCGCGAAAACCTTCGCGTAAAACTCTTGAAAGGCCTGCGCAAAAGTTCGTCCGGGCTGGTAGGCCGCGATCAGGGCGTCCGTCGTTTCGGAGGGCGAGAAAATCTCCGCCGCGCGCTCCGCAAGCGCCGTGATCGACTCATCCAGCACAATACGGCCTGCCGGAATCGCAACTTGGGGTGCGGAGGCATAGCTCAAGCTGGCCAGCTCGCGCCCTGCCGGAAATGTCACATGGTCGATCTCGGCAAAATCGTGGTCTTCTGAAGCAAGCCAAAAAATCGCCACGTGCAGATGGCCCGCAGCCGTCGACTTGCGCGCGCAAGCGATGGCGGTAGCGGCTTTGTAGGGCGTATACAGCGGCCCGCCGAACAATCCCACCTGCTGCCCGGTCAGGATGGCTCCCGCGCCCTGCTCCAGTGCCGCGAGTCCAGCTGTCGCGGAACCCGATGGATTCTGTGCCGCCAGCAGCCGAATCAGCTCCGGCCAGTGCGCGGGGAGCGGCGGGCGCTCCCGGTCGATTTCGTCCAACGGCAAAAAGGCGCGGAGCGCCCCGGCACAAAAATCCAGGAACAGCCGGCTCTGCCCCGGCATCACAGTAACGGGATAACAATCTGCAATCGTTGTTTCGTTCACTCGCGGCTCGTTTTTGGAAGGTGCTGAATATGCGTGCGCAGACCGACACGTGCGCGCAAACCTCAGTGAGTTGCTGAGTTAAGGATGCCACGGCAGCCCGGATCGATGCAGAACTCGCCGGCTCTCCCACGCTCAGTGCGTATACTCTTCTTGAACCGCGCGCATGCGGCGCTTGCCAACTGAAAAGGACGGACCATGCCCTCAAAAACCACGGGGAAAACGGCGAAGGCCAAAGTCACGAAGCGGAAAAACCCAAAAAAGACGCCGAAGACTGCTGTCATCGAGCGCGCCACGGTGCTGAGTTCGAAGGTGGTCTACCAGGGACCGCTCTTCCGCGTGCAGCACGACAAGCTGGTCGAGCCCGGTGGCCGGACAAACGAGCGCGACGTCATTCGTCACAACGGCAGCGTGGTCATTCTGGCCATCGACAGCTCGAAGAGCAAGCGCGATCCGTGGATCGTGTTGGAGCGGCAGTACCGCCATGCGGCCAATCAATTTCTTTGGGAGCTGCCGGCGGGAAAACTCGACGCCGGCGAGACGCCGCTGGCCGGCGCGCAGCGTGAACTGGCCGAAGAGACTGGCTACCGGGCGAAGAAATGGCGTCCTTTAGTGGAGTATTACGCCAGCCCCGGTTTTCTTGGCGAGTCGATGAAAGTATTTCTTGCCGAAGGGCTCGAGCCTGGCGAAACCCATCTCGAAGAAGATGAAGAGATCGAACTGCGGCTGGTAAAGATGTCTGAACTATTGAAAATGATAGAGAAAGGCGCCATCCTCGACGGCAAGACGATGACCAGCGTGCTCTTGTACGCGCGCCTCCAAAACCGCCGCAAAAACTAGCCGCCGCAGAGCCTTCTTACCACCCATACCCGCGCAGCGATTTTCGCGGGTTTCCGCCCGCGCGCCCTGGCCGTCCGTTCCACTTTGTGGAACCTGCAAAAATAGTCAACCTTTCGTCGCCTTCCCGCGTCTTAACAATTACGGCGTGGTGTTCCCCCATTCCCCGAAGGTCACGCCGGATCCCCGCAACAGAAAAGAGGAAGGCGGAACCTGTGGCTCAGTACAAGGGTAAGGTCAAGTGGTTTAACAACGCCAAGGGCTACGGATTCATCGGACGCGAAGACGGGCCGGATGTATTCGTTCACTACTCAGCAATCCAGCTGGACGGATACAAAACGCTCAAAGAAGGCGACGAAGTCGAGTTCGACATAGTCGAAGGGCAGAAAGGTCCCCAGGCGGATGCGGTTATTCGCCTTCGGGATGCAGCCGCTCACAACGCTGCTTAAGCGTCGATAGGTCCCGGGCGTATCGCAAGGGCAAGACCGCCGCCCGGCGGTAAAGTCGAAGTGCGCCTGCTCTCTGGTTTCAAATCACACAAAAATCTCTGAGTCCACTGGGATCGCGATGCCGGCTTTGTGAGTCCAGTGAAAGCCGTGGTTTGTCGGTTCGTGGCCCGTGGTTCGAGGCCGGGCTCCGGGCGTAGGAGACCCGATCGCGAATCACGAGTCACGAATTACGACGATTGGCCTTCCCGGTCGCGGATCGACGATACTCAATGGCGGAGAGTCGCTCATGGATAACAAAACCATGGCCCGCCTGCTGGCGGAGACCGCCGACCTGCTCGAAATCGACGGTGCCGACAGCTTTCGCATCCGCAGCTATCGCCGCGCTGCCGATGCCGCCGAGCAGACCACGGTCGACTTGACGGAGGCCGCCAACGATAACGCGCGCCTGATGGAGATTGACGGCATCGGCAAAAGCATGGCCGCCAAGCTCCAGACCATCGCCACTACAGGATCTCTTGATCAGCGCGACTTGTTGCTGCAGAAGTTCGGTGCCGGCGTTCTCGAACTGCTCAAACTTCCCGGCATGGGCCCGAAAACCGTCGCCCTGGTCTGGGATGCGGCTAAAATCGGCAGTATCGACCAACTTTCTCAGGCCATCGAAGCAGGCCGCCTCAACGGCCTGCCACGCATGGGCGCCAAACAGATCGAAAAGCTGCGCAAGGGGATCGAGGACTACCGACGCAGCGCCGGGCGCTTCCGCATCGACGTGGCCACGGAAGAAGCCGCGCGCATCGCGGCCTATCTTTTGCAGTTCAAAGGAATTGACAACGTCACCCCAGCCGGATCGCTGCGCCGTGGGCGCGAAACCGAGGGCGACCTCGATCTGCTCGCTACCGGTCCGGCCTGCGAACCGGGGCTCACTGAGGCTGCCGTGGAATACGTGGCCGCCTACCCCGGCATCCACAACATGATTGCCAAAGGCGAAAACAAGGTCAGCTTCAACCTCGATCAGGGCTTGCAAGTGGACGTGCGCCTTCTGCCCACCGCCTCCTATGGCGCTGCCCTGCAATATTTTACCGGCTCCAAGGCGCACAACGTTGTGCTCCGCCAAAGGGCGCTAAAAATGGGCTACACCCTCAACGAGTGGGCCCTGGCGCGCCTTGACGATGGCTCAACCGTGGCCGCCGCCACTGAGGAGGAGATCTACGCCGCCCTCGGCATGGACTGGATGCCGCCGGAGATGCGCGAGAATCTAGGCGAGATCGACGCCGCCGCCGAACACGCCTTGCCCCTTGTGGTCGCGCTCGACGACATCCGCGGCGACGTGCACATGCACACCACCGCCAGCGACGGTCACAACTCCATTCGAGAGATGGCCGACGCCGCCCTCGCCTGCGGTTATGAGTACATCGCCATCACAGACCACTCCAAAAACCTCGCGATGACCAACGGCCTCGACGAAAAGCGCGCCCTCGAGCAGATTGAGCAGGTGCGCGCGGTTGATCACGCCATGGAAGGCCGCATCCGCGTATTCACCGGCATCGAAGTCGACATTCTGGCCGACGGCGCGCTCGACCTCGACGACGAAGTGCTCGCGCAGTTGGACGTGGTCATCGCCAGCGTCCACACCCGCTTTGAGCAGTCCCGCGAGGAGATGACGGCGCGTGTGATCCGCGCCATCGAGAACCCGTACGTGCGCATCCTCGGTCACCCCACCGGCCGCCTGTTGCTGCGTCGCGAGCCGTTTTCTCTGGATATGACCGCGGTGCTCAAGCGCGCCGGCGAGCTAGGCGTCTCCATGGAGCACAATGCCGCGCCCGAGCGGCTCGACCTGAACGATCACGATCTCCGTCTGGCCAAGGAGTTGGGCTGCCGCATCGTGATGTCGTCCGACTCGCACGATAACCGCAACCTGGGGAAAATGGTTTATGGAGCAAAGCAGTTGCGCCGGGCGTGGCTTACCGCAGAGGACGTTCTGAATACGCGACCCGCCAAGGATTTTCTCGCCGGCCTCCGGCCAAGGCTATAGCTGCCCACTCGCCCGCCTCCCGACCCGCGTCTTTCACTCGTGCTCTCGCAGTCCGTTAGTCCCGCAGCCCCGAAGTCCCGTAGTCCCTTGGTCACTGCCTTTTAGCGCCCTCGTAACCAGCCGCCAAAACTCTCCATAGCCGATTGCGTCTGGTTCGAGCTAAGATTAAGTTCGCAAGGTGGATGGAGATCCCATGAGCCTGCTTCACCAGGAAGAACGGGACGACGCCGCGCGCGGCGAGGAGTTAACCAGAGGCACCAGCCACGTAGTGGTCGCCGCCATCGTCGCCGGTCTCGTGATCAGCATCGCCATTGCAATTTACGTCATCGCTGGCCAGAAACCGCCCTTCGCCACCGGCCAGATCACGGCCATCTGGGCGCATCCTCAGCACACTGAGACCTCGGGCCTGGACGCCAGCGGCGCGCCCATGCCCAAGGAAAGCGTCGACCAGGTGATGGTCTTCACCACCGTGAGTTTGCAAAACAAGACCGACCATCCGCTGTTTCTCGGCAACGTCACCACCAACGTCACGCTGGCCGATGGCTCGATCGCGCACTGCTACGCCGCCAACAAGGGCGACTACGAACGCATCTTTGTGGCTTATCCAAACATTCCCGTGCCGCACTTGGCGCCCATCTCGCCGCTCGACACTACGATCAACCCCGGCCAGACGGTCGTAGGAACCATCGTTTCGGCTTTCAAGATGACGCAGCAGCAGTGGGACGCGCGCAAGGACCTGGACTACACTTTCGCTTTCCGGTACCAGCCCGTCCTCACGGTCACGCCCCACGACGTGCAGATCACTGAACGGTAGGCGGAGAGGGCGCGTTCTTGGGCGTCGAGAGATACCCCGAGATCTGGTTCTTCGAATTGATGGCGTTTACGACAACCTCGAATAGTGCCGGATCTTTGCCGCTATAGAACTGCAGCGGTTCGTCGAGGCCGCGATTCGGCTTCGGGACGGCCTTGTCGTCGGAGAAAACCACCAGGGTGAAGATGTTCTTTTTGGTGTCGACCCTTTTCAGCTCCAGGCTGATGGTGCCCACCGGCTTTCTCTGTCCCTTGGTCAGCGTGAACTCGTAGAAGTTCCGGTCCCCTTTGTGCTCTAGCGTCACCAGCTCGTCGTGATTCCGAGCGATGACGCTGTTGGTGCTGCTCAGGTCGCCGCGCACGCTCTGCAGCTGGCTCTCCGTGGCGGCCAGGTCGCTCTGGGTTTTAGTCAGGTCCGTCTTGACCCCGCCCACATCGGTCTGCACATTGGAGACCTGGTTCGAAACTGTGCTCACCTGCTGTTCGGTCTGCTTCTGCTCGCTCTCCAGCTTCTCGGCATCGGCCTGCTCGCGCTGGATAATCGTCTGGGCGCGCTGGTCAAGCTGCTTCTGCGTCAGGCCCAGCGATTTGCCCAGCTCATCCGTGGCCACCTGCAGCCGGGCCTCGGTTTCCCTCTGATCCGCGGCCAGTTTGGCATTCTGCTGCTGCGCTTCCGTCAGCTCGGCCTGCTGGGCAGCGATTTTGCTATTCAGGGTCATGCACCACACCAGACCACCGATGGCGGTCAGCAGTGCAACGGCGATGGCGGCTAACAATGCGCCGGAGTACGTTCGTGGGGTTTCTTCAATTTCACTCATCTTTTGCCTTTCGTGCCCCGAGGGCCTTCTTAAAGCGCACCCACAGGGCGTAGGGGTCGGCATCTAGTCCGGTTAGACGCCGTTTGGGGGGGAAATTGTCTCAATCTTTCCGGAAATCGCTGCAATTCGCCCATTTTGCCGATAGGGCCATAGCTGCCGTCCTGCCCAGCCAAACCCCTCCCACCTATCCGGCGACCTACAGGATATATCCAACTGCCGGGCTCTGCGCATCTTAAGGGGTTTTCACCCTTGGTCCCTGCCCCCCAGTCCCGAAGTCCGCATAGTCCCCTGGTCCCTGTCTTCTCGCTCCCGGGTTCCCCGCTTTCCGTGACAAGGACAGAACCGCTAAGCTATAAACATCTTTACTGCATTTTTTGGCGCCGCGCCTCTAAGAGGACCCGGAACTCCATCTCAAGGTCAAACTGCATCGTAAGAACAGGGGAGACACAGGATATGTCGACTGCCGTCGCAGGAAAGGGTCTGGAAGGAATTGTTGCCGCGAACTCCGGAATCTGCTGGATTGACGGAGATGCGGGGATCCTCTCCTATCGCGGCATCGACATCCATGAACTCGCCGAGCATTCAACCTTCGAGGAATGCACCTACCTGCTGTGGAACGGCTTGCTGCCCAATGAGCTCGCCCTGCGGGAGTTCTCCACGCAGCTAGCTCTGGCGCGTTCCCTCGACCAGCGCGTCATCGAAATGCTGAGAACCTTTCCCACCGCCGCCACGCCCATGGAAGTGTTGCGAACTGCTGTGTCGGCATTGAGCTTTTACGATGCCGACGAGAAAGACAACTCGCACGACGCCAACGTGCGCAAGGCTTACAACCTCACCGCGCAGATCGCCATGCTAGTGGCCATTTACGATCGCATTCGCAAGGGGTTGGAAATCGTTCCTCCGGACCGTTCGCTCTCCCACGCAGGCAACTTTCTCTGGATGCTGAATGGCGAAAAGCCCTCCGAAACGGCCACTCGAACGTTAGACATCGCCCTCATCCTTCACGCCGACCACGAACTCAACGCTTCCACCTTCGCCGCCCGCGTCATCGCCGCTACCCTCTCTGACATCCACTCCGCCATCACGGGCGCCATCGGCGCGCTGAAAGGCCCTCTGCACGGCGGGGCAAATGAAGGCGTCATGCGCCTGCTGCTCACCATCGACAAGGAAGGCGCCGATCCCGTGGAATACGTGAAAGGCATGCTCGCCGCACGGCAAAAGATCTCCGGCTTCGGCCATCGCGTCTACAAAACCGAAGATCCGCGTGCCACTCATCTGCGTAAGATGAGCGAGCAGCTCGGCAAGGATTCCGGCAATCCCCGTTGGTTTGAGATGTCCCGCGCCATTGAGCTCTACATCAACCAGGAAAAGAAGCTCAACGCCAACGTCGATTTCTATTCCGCCTCCACCTACGCCACGCTGGGCATCGACATCGATCTCTACACTCCCATCTTCGCGGTCAGCCGCATCTCTGGCTGGGCCGCCCACGTCATCGAGCA
>Ga0181518_10000393_pt1 | contig 48270 bp, 33 predicted proteins | sample PEATcosm2014_Bin_28_FD_119751 | JGI IMG/M metagenome (GOLD analysis project Ga0181518, IMG submission 119751) | Peatland microbial communities from MTU Mesocosm Facility, Houghton, MI, USA - PEATcosm2014_Bin01_60_metaG | ecosystem: Environmental > Terrestrial > Soil > Wetlands > Peat | place...
GATCGAATATCGCGCGAATCAGGGCTCGTCCGATTACACCGCGCTGACCGTTCTGGCCCGATACCGCGGTTCCCGTGCGCAGTTACAGGCGGCGTACACCTGGAGCCACAGCATCGACAACCAGAGCTCGCCGCTGGCGGGCGACTTCTTCGATCTGGAGTTCGTGCGCCTGACCTCGAGCACCGCCTATCAGTCTCCGGCGGCTTTCACCCAAGAGGGGAACAGCAGCATCGATCGCGGAAATTCAGATTTCGATCAGCGTCAGAATCTGGTGCTATCGGCCATCGTCAACCTGCCGCAACCGCGGGGCGCATCTCCCTTCGCCTGGCTGCTTCGTGACTGGCGGGTCGCCACGCTGGAATCCTACCGCAGCGGTTTTCCGTATACGGTCTACGCCTCCGGGTGTTCGCCGCAGGTCTTGAACTGCAGAGCGGACTTGGTGAATCCCGGGGCGGCGATGGAGCGGAGTCCGGTGCCGGGCGGCGAACAACTTCTTAACCCCGCGGCTTTTGCCGATCCAACCTCGGGCGTCGGTAACCTGGGTCGAAATTCTATTGCCGGGCCGGGATTATTCAACATCGATGTGTCGCTCAACCGTTCGATTCCGATGAAGTGGCTGGGCGATGCCGGCCGCTTGAATTTGCGGGCGGATGCTTTCAACTTTTTGAACCACGCCAACCTGAATAACCCCGATCCCAAGTTGGGAGACTTCACCTTTGGTCAAGCGACCTATGGACGCGTAGCGCAGCCGACCGGTTTTCCCGGACTGCTGCCCTTGAATGAAACCGCGCGGCGGATTCAGTTGATGCTTCGTGTGGAGTGGTAAGCAGGGCGGGTCCCCTGACCCGGCTCTGGAGTTACTACATTTGCTGGCCTGGGTGGGGTAGGCGCTTTCGCCTGCCGACCGCCGAGCTTTACTTCGCCGGTAGCGGGACCTCGTCCCCCCACGCCGAGACCTTGGCTCGGCTGTCAGACGGTCAGTCGGCGACGTGGTGTCGATATCCGGCTATGCTAAGATACTAGGGTCTTTCAAATGGCGCCCGAGCAATCCCCGACCGAGAAGCTGACTCAGGGTTTGGAGCCCTTCGGGTCGGGCAATCTGCTCGGCAAGCGCTATCGCATCGTGCGGCAACTCGGTAAAGGCGGTTTCGGCGTCGTCTATCTGGGTCAGGACGAGCAGTTGCACCAGAAACCAGTTGTCATCAAGGTGCTTACCGAAGGCGACACCGAGGACGAGTGGCTCGAGGCCCGATTCCGGAAGGAAGCTGAGGCTCTCTCCCGCATCAACCATCCGGGCGTGGTGGGAGTTCTCGATCAGGGCACCGCTCCCGATGGCAAGCTGTTCATCGTGATGCAATTCGTCGATGGCGTCACGCTGCGCAAGATTCTGGAAGAAGGGCGGCTGGAACTCTCACGCGTCGCCGACCTCCTGGGCCAGACAGCGGAGGCGCTCACCGCCGCTCACGATCAAGATATTTGCCACCGGGACCTGAAGCCCGAGAATATCATGGTCCGCAAGCTGCCCGCCGGCCGTGAACAGGCAGTCATCATCGACTTTGGGATCGCAGCCGTGAAGCACTCGGCCGTAGCTAGCTCGGCTCAAACGAAAGTAGCGGGATCGCTGCAGTACATGGCGCCCGAACAAATGACCGGCAACCCGGAAATCGCCAGTGACATCTACTCCTTGGGTGTAATCGCGTACGAGATGGTGACTGGACGTCCGCCTTTCAAGTGTAACTCCCCGGTGGAATTTTATTTTCAACAGCAGGAGGGGGTCCAGCAGAAGCCATCCCAGCTACGCCCCGAGCTTCCAGCCGGCGCTGAGAGCGCCATTCTTAAAGCTCTGTCCTTTAACTCCAAGGACCGTTTTGTACGAGCCTTGGACTTTGGCGAAGCCTTCTCTCATAGCCTGACGGACATCGTTTCCGAACCAGTGACTCGCCGTTCGACGCTGGCGACTGCCCCAATCGAGCCGGCGCCCTCCGGGCCTGAGCTGGCATTCGTGTTGTTCATGGATGTGGTGAGACATTCGCAGCTAGCCACCGACCAGCAGTTTATGATCCTTCAAAAGCTGCAGGAGTTGGTCCGCGGCACGCCGGAGTACCACAAAGCGCACACGGCCAAGGATCTCATCTCTTTGCCCACCGGCGACGGCATGGCGCTGGTCTTTTTCAGCGACCCCTACGCGCCCGTAAAATGCGCCATCGAGCTGTCGAGGGCTCTCAAGTCACATCCCGAAATCCGCCTGCGCATGGGTATAAATACGGGTCCGGTTTTCCGTATGGCGGATATCAACGAGAATCGCAATGTCGCGGGCGGCGGAATCAATCTGGCCCAGCGGGTGATGGACTGCGGTGACGACGGTCACATCCTGGTCTCCAGCTCCGTGGCCGATATCCTCAGCCAACTGAGCGAGTGGTCCCCCTGGCTGCAAGACTTCGGCGAATGCGAAGTTAAACACGGCGTCCGGATGCACATATACAACATCTGCCGGGATGACGTTGGAAATCCCGCGCGGCCGTTGAAATTGGGCGGAGCGAAGAGCGCCCTCACGCGCCGTTACGTGTTGATCGCAGCGCTGGTCGCCGTCCTGGTCGCAGCCGGGGTAGCGGTCCGCTTCTGGCCCGTAAAGACGCCGCCACGTCCCGTTGAGAAGGCGCCACCCGTAGTTGGGAAGGTCACCTTGCCCCCGGCGCGCACGTTGACCTACTACTTCACCGTGCGCAAGCCGAAGTCACAGGGTTGGAAGCGCTACAGCAAAGAGATGATCGTGCCCGCGAAGTACGATATGCGGTTCTATTTCAGCAGCCCTCAGCCTGGACACTTATACCTGTTGAACGAAGGACCCGTCCCCCGGAATAACATGGCCAGCTTCAATGTGCTTGGGGCATCTGTGCTGAGCGCCGATCAGACGCTTCAGTTTCCGCCAACGGGAACCGACCCGATTCACCTGGACGAAGACGAAGGCGTCGAAAAGCTGTATATCATCTGGGCCGGCCAGGAAATTCCGCAGTTGGAAGAATTGAAGAAATGGGCCAACTCGAAGGACCTTGGCGCCGTGCAAAGCGCAGCCGATGTCGCCAAGATCCAGGATTTCCTTCAGAAACACCCCAGCAGCGCGCGCACCGACGAGCAGACCGACCGCACTGTACTCATCCAAGAGGCCGATCCACTCGTATATATGGTTAAGCTGGAACATCAGTGAGGAGTTTATGAGCAGATATCCCGTTCCCTTTCTACCAGCCCCACCTGAGGTGGGGCAGGCGCTTTCGCCTGCCAACCGCGTTCGCGGTGACTTCCGTCGCGGCCTGCTAGCGGCGGCAATGGCCCTCGGAGCTGTCTCAATTCTTCAAGCACAAGACACCGGCGGCGAGATACGCACCCGCCAGTTATGGGACATGAGTCTCCGCCAGCAAAGGCCGCAAAAGACCACGAAGACGTCTGCTCTCCCGCATAACACAACCGACGACGCCTTTGTAGGTATCACTCTCTGGCGCCTGCGGCCCAGCAAATCTGAAGATGCCCCCTCGGTTCGCATGCTCGTGCACGAACCCGAGAGCGGCAAGGATGAAGATTGGACGCCCGAGCGGTGCGAGGCGAAGACCCCGCTCCATGCGGGCCAAAGGGTACGAATCAGTATCGAATCCGCGCGGTCCGGATATCTTTATGTGGTCGATCGGGAGCAGTATGCCGATGGATCTTTCGGAGATGCAAAACTGATATTTCCTACTCTGAAGACACGGCGCGGCAATAACAAGGTGCAGGCCGGCCAAGTGGTCGATATACCTGGAACCGGCGAAGGAACTCTCAAAGTCGAGCTGAGCCGTCCGGACCAGGTCGCGGAGGAACTGACTATCTTGGTTTCCCCCAAGCGGATCGAAGGCTTGTCCATAGGCTCGGAGGCCCTCCCGATCCCCAAAGAGCAGCTCGCCGAATGGAAGAAGAGCTGGGGAGCGCCAAACAAAGAACTCGAAGATCCCGGCCAGGCTGGCAAGGCCTATACGCCCGCGGAGAAGGATGCCGCGGAAACCGGCGCCGCCCTGACGGACGCGGATCCTTTGCCTCAAACCATGTTTCAGGTGAAGTCCGGACCGGGTAATCCAATGCTAGTGACTGTTCCGCTAAAGATCGAAAAGCGATGAGTAATACGGGAGTAAGATTCCTGTCTGCTCACTGCACCTCGGGATTTCTTGGGAAGTTCCAGTAGGGAAGGCGCACGCCATCAATTATAATCTGATCGGCTCGGATGTTAGCGGGCGCGTCATACCCCTGTGCGCCACCCGAGGTCACAAAATCGTCCTGATCGACGCCGTCTCCAGACACTCCCAGGCCACCCACCATGACTCCATTCAAGTACAGCGGAGCCGACCCCGGAAAAAAGACCACGCCGCTCTGGTTGGCATTGGCCGGCTGGCGCCCCTGAGTACAAGGGTTCGCGGTATCGAAGTTAAACAGATCGCGAAACGGCCCCGGAGGCGTATTGTCGATGCCCGATGGGAAAAATGGCTGCGAACCGAATCCCACCGTCCGGTTGGTCACGGCTGTACCCACAGGCACACCAGGCAAATCGCTCGGATCCAGATTCGGGCCCGAGAAATAGACCACATTGCGGGCCTTGCTGGCGGCTACGTCAATGGAGAATATGGTGGAGTCATCCATGCGGTACAAGCCCAGGATGGTGCCATCCAGATCCGCGACCGAAATTACCATGCGAGTTGTCTGAATGGGAAGGCGGATCTGTGCGCGCGTCACGTTGGCGGTCGCTATCGCGTTCGAGATGATACTTTGTACGTCGCCGGCACTCAGCATGCTGCCGGCAGTCGGCCCCACCAGCCACCCCTCCGGTTCCGGCATTCCCGAGAACGGTCCCAATTGGAACGTGCCGGGACTGGGACCCAGCGGAAATCCCGTGGGAGGCTGAGGGGTCACAAAGGGCAAGAGAAAGCCGTTCAGATAGACGCCACCCGGAGTAGGCAAAGGCAAGTGCACGAAGAAGCCATTTTGCTGGGTCGCTACCGTGGCTGCGTACTCGGCCATGTCGTTGTCGGGGAAGCCCGCCACACCAATGCCTCCGATGACCTCTTCGCCACCCCGGAAAATCGGCACCCCGCCCGGGTCAGTCCCGATGCCATCCGAATAGCCGGTGCAAGTAGAATTGAGCGACCGGGGCACCTGCTGACTTGGCAGGTAGGACGCGCTCAAATAGCAACCGCGATTCGTGTTTTCGATACCGAATAGTGCGCCCGAAGGTTGATTCGGAATCCCTGGGGGGAAATTCGGAGCGCTGATATACCCGACCGTACGGGAAGAGAGCGGGGTGCCCGTACTGCTGAAGAAAGCGCCCCCACGCGCCAGCGCCAAGGCCGACTCCACAATAGCGTCTGTGGCTTGCGTTCCCCGGAAAATGGCAAGGCGGTTGCCAGCCCGGTCGACTACGGCTACCGCGATGGCGGGATTGCCGGCGACTCCCACCGCGCTAGTGACCAAATTGCTCACCTCGCCGGCCGTTAGTTGATTGGGGTCGGATGGCGGATTGGCCGATAACACAGGGCAGCTCAAGGGCGAGCTCAGCCGCGCCGGTACGGGGCCCGAGGGGTCCGTGGTGCGCCGCCCATGCGACCGGGTCCGAGCCGGTGCGTAAGCCGCGGTCAAAACCAGAAGCAAAATGACCAGCTTCATCGATCTTCCTCCTTCCGGCCGGCTGCCGGCGAGTTCCCCATTCAGCAAATAATACTACAAGGTTTCGCAATATGGGGCAGTCGCGGCTCTGAATAAGGCCCATTGCAATGAACGGAGCCGCGACCGTTAGGCAGCGGACTTGTCACTTCATCGCGAATCTCAATAGATCGCCACGCTATGTCAACCCGCTGTCCGCTGCTCTCTAATGCTATTGCCACCCCGGCGGCTGGCCAAATCCGCAAGCCCGCTGTGAAATTCGGGAAAGCCCGTCATCAACTTCGTAAAATCGCCCTTGTTGATGGCTAATATGTCCGCCGGCTGTGTGGCGCGAACGGTCGCGTTACGCGGCGCGCTGGAAAGCAGCGCCATCTCTCCGAAGTAGTCGCCGGCCCCAAGCAGCGCGAGGCGCGCGCCGTCGCGAACTACCTCCACCTCCCCCTTGCGAATGACGTAGAGCCGGTCTCCCACGTCGCCCCGTTCGAAAATAACTTCGCCGGGTTCGAAGTGTTCGTTGGTAATGTTGTCGGAAGCCTGAATGCGCAACTGTACCAGATCGGGTGGAAAGAGTAGAGCGGCGAACCAATCGATTCCAACGCGGAATTTGCGGTCCACTCCGGGCATTTTCATCAGGTATACGGTGCGCCAAAGAAACCAAGCCAGGAAACCGGAAATGCGCGTCCCGAAGACTTCGGCAACCGCCGAGTGATGGCCGAGCGATCCGAGTTTGCCTAGCCCTGCAAAAGTGAACTCCCTCCGCTGGCCCCCGCGTATGGCTGCACGGATATTCTCCGCCACTACGCCTGCTTCTCGAATAGCATGTTGCGCGGTGGGCGGGCCGGCGGTCGCGCAATCGCCCAACGCCCACACGGCGCCCTCGTGTCCCTGAAGTTCGAGATGAGAATTCGCCATCAGGCGGCCTTTGTCTTTGGCGCAGTCGAGCGCCTGGATAACGGGCACTGGCCCGGAGGGCACCGTGGACACCAGCGTCCGCGTCGGAATCGTTTCGCCGCCTTTGAGCACGGCTGAATCCGCGGTGGCCGACACCACCCGCGATTTCAGTTTTAATTCCACGCCGCGTTTCAACAGGAGTTTCTGCGCGTATTGCGCCAGAGGCGGAGACATTTCGGGCAAGATCTGTTCTCCGGAATGCACCAATACGCAGCGGATCTCCGCACGACGGATGTTACCGAAATCCCTAGCGGCGCGGACCAGGAAATCGTTCAGCTCGGCGATGGCTTCCACGCCCGAAAAACCACCGCCGGCCACGACGAACGTGAGCAGCCGCTGGCGGAAGGCCGGATCGCTCTCGTTGGCGGCTTCTTCCAGCGCTTCCAGAACGCGGTTACGGAGGCGCAGCGCGTCACCCAGAGTGCGGAATGGTATGGCATGTTCGGCCATGCCGGGCATACCGGAGAAATCCGTGACTGTCCCGGCTGCAATCACCAGAAAATCGTAGGTGAGCTCGATGGCGCGCGGGCGCAGGCTGGGGGCCAGCACCACGATCCGGCGCGCCAGGTCGATGCTCTCCACTTCCCGCATAAAGAGGCGCGTACGCGGGCACAGCCTGCGGATCGGCGACACGGTATCCGCAATTCCAATAGAACCGGAGAGCACCTCCGGGAGAAGCGGCTGGAAAACGAAATAGTTTTCCCGGTTCACCAGGCAAATATCGGCTTCTTCGGGCCGCAACAGCTTCTCCAGAAAACGCGCCGTGTAGATCCCGCCGAATCCGCCGCCGACGATAACTACGCGTTTGGGATTCATTCAGCGTCTCAATAACAGAACGAGCGCAACAACCAGTAGCAGGACCAATACGCTTATCACGACGATCGCCGGCCAGGGAATCCGGGCGGGCGGCGGCATGGGGGGCGCGACGGCCGCCAGCGGAGTGCCGCACTCGGAACACACTAACGTGCCCGGTGGGTTGGCCGCCGTGCAGGCGGCGCAGTAAATGGGCGCCGCTGCCGGGTCGCCCTTCACTGGGGTTCTGGGCGGTGTGACCACCGGCGGGGCAGGCAGCGGTGCTGGAGGCGCTGGCGGCTCCGCCGATTTCGGCCGCTCCGGCGGAGGCGTCGGCACCATAACTTTCACTCTCTCGATGAGCACCGTTTTCTTCAATTCGGGCTTTGAAACCTTTGCCGGACTCTCGACGCCCGCGGGGGTCTCCGAACGGGGCTGCATCCTTAGCGTCAGGCGGCATAGCGCCAACGCCTTTCCGAAGTCGCCGCCGTCTTTCCAACGCTTGCCGGGATCTTTTTCGAGCGCCTTGTTCACGACGAATTCAAGTCCTTCCGGCGCTCCGGCCGCTACCTTGCTAAGCGGCGCAGGCGCTTCGAACAGAATTGCGCTGACGATCTGAGCGAGGCCGCTGCCCTTCCTGGAAAAAGGGTGTTGGCCGCTGGCGAGTTGATAGAACACGATTCCACTGGAAAAGACGTCCGCGGCTGTAGTGCAGGTCTCCCCGCGGATCTGCTCCGGAGACATGTAGTTCGCAGTCCCCAGCGTGGATCCGGCCCGCGTGAGGTTCGACGCGCTGGTGCGGACCATGCCGAAATCCAGCACCCGCACGTTACCCGATGTCTCCAGAAAGATGTTCGCCGGTTTGATGTCCCGATGTACGAGCTTGCGTTCGTGTGCGTAGTCGAGACCCGCACAGACCTGCTCCATGATGGAGAGCTTCTCCTCCCATGACAGCCGGCGTCCCTCGCCGAAGATTTGCGCCAGGTCGGAACCTTCCAGCAGATCCATGGCCTGGTACAGGATGCCATCAGCTTCGCCGGAATCATGCACCTTCAGAAGGTTCGGGTGATCCAGGCCGGCGCAAATCTGCGCCTCGCGCTGGAAACGCTCCCGTTCCTCTGGCGTCACACCGTTGGCGGGAATCGTCTTGAGCGCCACGATCTGCTGGCCCGCCGCCTGCGCCTTATACAACGGCCGGGTGCCCGCGCGCAACGTTCCCAGGATCTGATAGGAGCCGACCTTCTGGATCATAATCCGCCCGTCCGATGTTCCAACAGCACCGCCGTGATGTTGTCGGGGCCGCCCGCGTCATTCGCGCAATCCACCAGCTTTTGGACTTTTTCCTGCAGGGTGCCGCGAGCGGCCAGCACTTCTTGAATCATCGCATCTCCTACAGGTCCATGCAGCCCATCCGAGCACAGCAGCACTTCATCGCCATCTTCCAAGACCTGTGTATGCGTCACGACCAGCACATGTTCGAAACTGCCCACGGCCATGGTGAGTACGTTGCGGTCGGGTACCCGCAGAATCTGCTCTTCATTGAAGCCCAAGCGCGTACGCAACTCGCTGGCCACGTTCTGATCGTAAGAGAGCTGCACCAGCCGGCCGGCCCGCCACAGATAGGCGCGGCTATCGCCCACATTGGCGACGATCAACTCGGCCGGAGACCAGTGCGCCAATACCACGGTGGACCCCATGTTTCCGCATTCCGGGCGGGCCTTGGCGGCATCCCACACGTGCCGGTTGGCGTGCCGCACAGCCTCCTTCACGAGTTGCTCGGGCTGAAGCGGCTCTGGCGGGTTGCGAAAATAGGAAATCACCCCTTCGACGGTGAGCGCCGACCCCACCTCCCCACACGCGTGCCCGCCCATACCGTCGGCCAGCACGGCCAGGCAGAGATCCGGCGCGACCTGCCAGGCGTCTTCGTTATTGTCGCGGAGCTGCCCCGGATGGGTCAATCCGCTATAAGCGATCGCCATGAGATACCTGTTGTGGCGCACGCTTCAGCGTGCCGCCGTGGGCTTCAGCCCGCTCCCGCACGCTCTTCAGAAGACCACGCTGGATGTTGTCGATCTGGCGGGACCGCAGTCTCGTTTGCGCGCTAGGCGAGCCAGACTCGCCTGCGCCGGCAAGAGTGCCGGCGCGGCAGGCAGGAGTGCCTGCGCCACGGCCAATCAATTGTTCGACCGGCCGGCGGTCCTTATCCGTCTCCTTCGATTTATTGTGAAACAAGTGACACTGGGCGCAATTGTCGGTCGGGGTGCCGCTGGCCCCGTGGCACGGCGTGCAATTCTGTAGCTTAGGAATCAGAACATCCGCCGTGCGCGTGCTAGTTCGAGCCGCGGTGTGGCAGGAGCTGCAATCGACCGCCCGATGCGCGCGATGGCTGAATTCGCCGCGTTGAAGCCAGGGCACGCCTTCCGGCTTTCCCTCCGCATACTGTCCCCGGATCTGACCCACCTTCTTCACCAACGTGTCGCTATCGCCCTGGTATTCGTGGCACTTCAGACACCTCGCGCGAGCCGGGTCGAAGAGATAAGTCTCAGCTGCCTGGACCACACGCTTAAGCCATGCATCCTGATTCAAGGTAGGCTCCAGGTCCCGCTCCAGCGGCTTCTCGATGATGGACGGGGTCTGTTTCAGAGCGTTCTTATACGTGTCTTCGACGAATGCATCGATCGTTCGGACGCTCTTGGCGTGCGGCGCGGGCATCGATCCGGGCAGCAACTGGAACACGTCGAATTCCAACTCCTTCTGGTGGCACTGGCGGCAGTTCTGTTCGAAGGTGACGGGAAGCAGATCGCCTTTCGCTGAATTCGGATCGGTCGCGTGGCAGTCGCTGCATTTCATGGGCAGCTTCATGCTCGGATAGTCCTTGGCCAGCAAATGCATGTGTTTCGCGTGATTCAACTTGAGCGGCCGCTCGTCGGGACGGCTCGCCGGCGAGAACTCGGGATGCCGTTTCTGACTGAAGCCGGTGATTACCACGCTCTTGATCCGCACGCCTTGGCCGTGGCTCTCCAGCTCGGCATGACAGCCGGTGCAGTTGGCGTCGCGCACCTCCGCCAGCCGCGAAACGCCGCGGTGCTCCACGTGGCATTGGGCGCAACGCGGAGTGTCTTTCAGCGTAGCCGTATCGATCGCCTTGGCCGGATGCGCCGGGCCATCGTGACACTTCAGGCAGGCGCCGTCCGGTACGCTGGTAAAGGCCTGGGAGTGGCAATTCTCACAGCGGCTTTCGAAGATGGCGTGCGCGCGCGACACCGGACCGTTGGAGAACGCCTTTTTCGTGCCGCCGATGCCCAACACGAGCGGGATCGAAACGGCCAGGGCCGCCGCCGGCAGTGTCCAGCTCAATCGCCGGCGCCATAGCTGCCAGTGCTCTGTCCGGTTCACGTACTCCAGATCGAGCCGTTGCGCCAGGCCTTTGGTATCCAGGACTCGGTGCTGATATTCGAGAGGCTTCTCTTCTTTTGGCATATCAGTACCGCAACGACCAAATGGCGTGGACAAACGTCAAAAGCAGGAAGGCAAAGGAGAGCGGCACGTGCACGAACAGCCAGCCGTGCAGCCAGCGGTGGAGGCGGGCCTGCACGAGCAACTGGCGGCGCTCTTCGCATGTCTTCTCCAGATCGTTCAAAACTTGATGCACAGGCTCGGGCAGCAGCGTGCGAATGTAAGCGAAATAGGCGGCCACGCCCTCCGGAGTGGCAAACAGCTTGCGCGAAAAAGCCAGCGGCCGTTCGATCAGGAAAGGCCGCATTTCCTGCAGATAGTGCGCGCGTAGCGCCTGCGCGGCGGCCTCGTCCACCGCGATCTGGGCCGAAGTCTTGCGCCGCTTCACTTCGGCTTCCACCTTTTCGGCTGCGCTGGCTTTTTGCTTGGGATCGAAATACTGTTTGACACCGCCCGCCTTGATAAATTCGGCTTCGCCCTCCTCGATGCCCAGATCCGCGGTGACGAATTCCACGCGCTCATCCGCATCCAACCGCAGGTCCGAGACGATGGTCGGAATCTCCTGGTAGATAGTCTCCCTGGCGATCAGTTGGGTCATCCGGCGGGGGATGTAATTCTGGAGCGCCAAGCCGAGGATGCCGCTCAAAGTGATGATCAGGAACATCCACATAATCACGGCGGCCAACCCGTGGCCCCAACGGAACCCGGCATGGAACAGGATGAGCAGGAAGCTCAGCAGACCGAGCCAGACGTGCGCGCGCAGCCAGATCTTCAGGCGGCCCAAGGGCGAGGCCGGGTATTTCTTCCGCAGGCTGAGCAGGCATTCGAACACGATGATGGCTGTGCCGGCGAAGCCGAATGCCAGCCCCACGGCGGAACCGCCACGCGGACCGTTGGCGGAGAGCAAGGCGTAGATCCCATAGATCACTGTGGAGGCCAAGGCTCCCGCCACCGCGCCCAGAACCCATTGCGTGCTGGTCCGGTCGACGATCATGGCGCTGCTCCGATGAGAAACTCCGCCTGAAAATCGCCCATCTGGATCTTGTCTCCGCTTTGCAGTTCGACTTCGGTGATGTAGTTTCCGTTGACCATCGTTCCGTTGCTCGAGTTCAGATCGCGCAACACATGCTTTCCGTTTTCAAAAACCAGGGTGGCGTGCGCGCGCGACATCTGTTCGTCGTCCGGGAAGGGATAATCGTTTTCCGGCGCGCGGCCGAAGGTGGTCGCTGGAAACCGCAATTGCAAGATAGCGCCCTCGCGCGGCCCGGCGGTGATGCGCAGATGCGGAAGCATCGGCAGGAGGTCGGCGGCGTTGGAATAGATGCGTGTTTCCATGTTCGCCACCGGCGCCGGCTGCGCGGCGGCAGGCGGCGCGGTCTCGGGGCTGGCGGACGGTACGCTGGTAGGAACCGCCAGTTGTACTCCGGCCAGCTCCCGCGCAAAAAAGGTCCGGGGATCTACACGGATAGCCGCATCGTGCGGGCACGCCCGCACGCAGTTGGGCTCCGCGTACTCGACGCAGAGATCGCAAACCACCGCTTTCGGACGCTGCTCTACCTGCGCTTTCCGGCCGTCGCCCACGTTCAGGTTGACCACGTTGATATTTCCGTACGGACAATCGGTGGCGCAGTTGCCGCACCCGATGCACCAGTTTTCAATGACGATATCCAGCGAGTCCTTCCGCCGTATGGCGCCCACGGGGCAGCGTGTCATGCACAGCGGATCCATGCAGGCCCGGCAACTCGTGGGCACCAGGTAGTGATCGAAACGCAGCCCGTCGCGGATCAGGCGCGTCACATGGTCGTCGTGAGTGGCCACGCAGGCCTTCACGCATTCGTCGCAGCGGGTGCACTTGTCCAGATCCAGCAGCAGCAGGTTTTGCCCCTGCATCAGCTCCTGGGTCAGGAAGTCGCTAACCGAAATGGTCTGAAGCCGGTTCAGCGCCTGTGCGTCGGCCTGGCGGCGGGCGCGCGCCACCTCTGTGATGACGGTCTCGATTTCGGGGAACTGCCGCAGCATCAGGGCGAAGTCCTCGCCCTTGATACGCACCAATTGCACGAAATCGATGGCCGTGCAGGTCGCGATGCGGCGTCCCGCTTGCATGGGGTCTTCCTGCAGTTCGAAAGTGGTTCCCCCGACCAGAAAACTCTCGCCGCTCGACATCAGGAAGCTGTCGGCCGGCTTCATCTTGAAATTGAGAGGATTCTTGCCGGCCGGGAGCCGCGAGACGTGCACCTGCCGGCCCTCCACGCGCATTTCAAAGTGCTCGCGCGAGATGTACTCGTCCCACGGCACCTTCAGCGATCGCTCGGCCGAGGGAGCCCGCCCGCACACCAGAGGCAAATTCGAAACCACGCCATCGGCGATCTGCCCCGGCTCGGTGCCCTTCGCACGCACCCGGAAGGCTGGCGGCAACAATCCCATTTCGCCGAAATAGGAGCCTCGCGAGAGGTAGGTCAGCACCATTTCACCGCCGGCAAAATTCTGCGAGACCTTTACGAAGCCCATGCGAATGAGGTAAAACGCATCGGCGACATCGCCCTGCTGGACGATCACTTCGTTAGGTTGCACATCGACCAATTCGACACGTTCCCGCAGGTGATCCAGAAACTCCTTGTTGAGGCTCTTGAACGCCGGCACCGTGCGCAGGTGCGTATCGAGGGCGCGCGAACGATAGTTGCGGTTGAGCTTGTCCTTGAACGCCGGCGCGTTGTAGAGCACGTTGTTCAGGATATTCGGCAGCATCTCCAGGACCACCACTTCGGTCTTGGCGCGCGCCGTCGCGGAGCGTGGATAAAACTTGGGCCGCTTCAACCGCTCTTGCTTCAGTGCGGCCAAGGCGGCCAGTTCGCCGATCAGGTCGCCCGTAGTCACCGTGGCCAGAGGATTCTCGATAGGCAGATCCACCGAGGCGTCCAGAGGGATGTGGGTGCGCTGTGAGCCGCCGCTTTCACGCCGGTCCGGAACCCCTTTCAGGTATTGGGTAAACTTGGTGATTCCCTTGAAGAGGCTGCCCTGGGCCCTCCGCGTTTGGGTTCGCGATACCGGGTGCTCCAGATAAAGGTCGATTTCACCGGAAAGGATATAGAACGCAGTGGTGCCGTTTTCACCCTCCCGCATCATGATCTGGCCCGGCTGGTAGGTCTTCTTGGCGATAGCGCCTGGAAACTTGTCCCAAATTTCTTTCTTGATGCCGGCGAAGGCCGGAATGGCGGCTAGTTCCTCGGAGGAAAGCGGCTCACCTCCAAGATCTGCTTCCAGGATTTCCTTTGCCATGGCAGGGCTCTTACTCAGGAGAACGAACTTCGAAATCCCCCGGATGGTGAGATAGTATCTCAGATCCGTTTCAAATGTCCAAATATTTCCGGGCCGCCGGGAGAACATCACCGAAATTCGGCGTACAGCGTAAGTTTTTCATTGACAACCCGCCGCGTCCCGTTTCATGATAAGGGATCTTTCGCCATGAAACTGGCACTGGCTCTGGTGTTTACCTCGGTGAGTTTATCTTGGTCGGCCGCTCAGCAAACGAAATATCTGGGCGCCGGAAGCTGTGCCTCCTCCAACTGTCATGGCGCCACCAGCGCAGCCCCCGAGCAAGCGCGCCGCACGCTGGGCAACGAATTCGCGACCTGGTCGGTCTCCGACAAGCACTCGCGGGCCTACAAAGCGCTCGAAGATCCGCGGGCTCGCCGCATGGGCGAGATTCTGAAGATCACGGACGTGACCTCGGACAAACGCTGCACAGTCTGTCACGTCGTGGGTTCCCCCGAGAAAACGCGTTCGGACGGCGTGGCGTGCGAAGCCTGCCATGGTCCTTCGGAGCAATGGCTGGGAACTCACACCCAGCCGAACTCGCATGCCGACAGCGTAGCCAAGGGGATGATCGACACCAAGAACCTGCTGGTGCGCGCGCAGACCTGTCTGGGCTGCCATTTGGGATCGGGCGACAAGGTGGTGGAGCATGAGTTGATCGCCGCCGGACATCCGGATCTGGCTTTCGAGCTGGACACCTTCGCCTGGGCGCAACCCACGCATCACCGCGAGCCCAAGGCCTCGCCTGGCAACACCTTGCCGCGTGTGCGCGTCTGGGCTGTGGGACAGGCCAGCGCCCTCAGCGAAGGTATGCAGCTTCTGGCCGCGCATGCCACGAGTAAGTGGCCGGAGTTCTCCGATTTGGAATGCTACCAGTGCCATCACGATCTGCGCGTGGATAGCTGGCGTATTCAGCGGGGCTATCCAGGCCGCACGCCCGGCAGTCTGCAAGTCAACCAGGCACGCTACGAGGTCTTCCACGAGCTCGTGAGTCAGGCCGCGCCCGATCAGCGCGACGGTCTGGAAAGCTCCATGTCGGTGCTGACCGAGGCAGTTTCGCGGCGCCCTTGCGACGGCCCGGCGTTGGCGGAGGCTGCGCGGCGGATCGCGAAAGTCGCCAGCGCCTTGGGGGCCCGCTTCGATAAGCAGGACTTCGATGCGGCTGCCGCCCGAAATATCTTGAAGGCGATCGCGGCCAACATCCAGCGCATCGCGGGTTCCGGTGTGCACTCCGCCGAGCAAGCCACCATGTCGCTGGATTCGCTCACGGCTGCCTACGAACCTGGTCAGCAATCAGTGCAGGACTCCCTCACGGCGCTCTACAACTACCTGGAACATCCGTCCACTTATCAGCCTGGGGAATTCGCAACTCTGTTTCGCAAAGCCGCCGGCAGTGCCCAATGAAGCGCGTCTGGATTGCCCTGGTGCTGGTGGTGCCGGTGTCTGCGCAACGCGCGCAATTGCCGAAGAAAGGACGCCAGTTTGAGCGTACGCGGCCGAGAGCTCTCACTCCCATCCGCAAACTGCCGCGCCGTGGGGCCGTGCCACCGGCCTTCCCGCCTTCACCCCTCGACGACTACATTAGTTCCGCTCTGCGACAATTGCCTCCACCGCGTCTACTCCCCGCAGACCGCTTGCGCCCGCTGGTACGCAGGCTCCCCGATCTGAATCCGCCCGCCGCGTTGCCCGTGGAAACTGCCGAGGCGCTCTATCCCCTGCCCCGCCGGCCGCTGGAACTAGTTGCCGCAGCGCAGCCTCCGCCATCTGAGATAGACGCGACGGAGATAGCCAGTCGCTGGCGTATTGCGCTTGCCAATCCCAACTGGCGGCGCTATGACGACGGCAAACTCGACGCTATCTACGCCCACTCGCGCATTTGGGATCCGTTCAATCGCAACACGCTGAAGGGCGACTCTCCTCTGTTCGGACGCCATAACTTCCTCAATATCTCCGTTTCCAGCGAGACTCTCGTGGAAGACCGCCGCCTGCCCGCTCCTACCGGACCCAGTGCCGCCGAAGCCGGCGAATCCGGCTTCTTTGGGCCGGGCAATCAGTTCGCAGTGAGTCAAAGTTTTCGAGTGAGCTTCGATCTGTTTGGCGGCAGTGCGGGTTTTAGTCCAGTCGGTTATGACCTCCGCATCACGCCGGAGTTTAATGTCAATTACCTGCTTGCCCAGGAGAACGGCATTGCTAATATCAATGTGGTCGACGGTATTCGCCGCACCGATACAGCCGTGGGCATGCAGGAGTTGTTCATCGAGAAGCGCCTGTTTACGAACAGCACCAGTGCGTTCCAGCCGGTCGACAACAGTGACGACCACGGCAGCGCCTATTTTGACTTTACATCTCTGCGCTTCGGCATTCAGCGATTTACCAGCGACTTTCGCGGTTTCGTCTTTTCCGACGAGCAACCCGGCGTGCGGCTCTTCGGCACTTTCAGCGACAACGTCTACCAGTACAATCTGGCGTTCTTCAACATGCTGGAGAAGGATACCAACAGCGGCCTGAATACCTGGCGCGAGCGGGAGCAAAAAGTCTTCGTCGCCAATCTATATAGGAACGATTTCCTGTTTAAGGGTTACAACCTGAATTTCAGCCTCCTTTATAATGACGACTTACCTTCGTTTCTGATCGACAAGGATGGGTTCTTAGTACGCCCGGCGCCCATCGGTTTACCCCTGCCTCATAAGATCCGGGCTGGATACGCCGGCATTTCCGGCGATGGCCATATCGGGCGCATCAATATCTCGCATACGTTTTACGAAGCGTTCGGACGGGACAGCTTCAATCCCATCGCCGCCCGTCCGCAACACATCAACGCACAGATGGCGGCGCTAGAGTTGGCTTACGAAAAGAACTGGATGACCTGGAAGGCGTCGTTCTTTTACGCTTCCGGCGACGGCAACGTGACTGGCGGCACGGCCAGCGGTTTTGATGCGATTGTGCCCGATCAACAATTCGCGGGCGGCGGTTTCCTGGGCAGCCAGGCCTTGGCGGATCGGGGCTTGATCAACAATCAGTTCGAGGGTGGCGGCGTTAACTTCCTTAACCGGGAACCTATACCGCTTACCGGCACCGGCGTTTTTCTGTTCGGTCCTAATAGCCTGCTGCCCAATATGCGCGGCGGCCTGTTCGAAGGTCAGGCTAACTTTGTGAACCCCGGGATTCTGCTCTACAACGCCGGCATGGATGCCAAGATCACGCCCAAGCTGCGCTCCACTCTCAACGTGAACTATGCGAAGTTCGACCGCACCGAGGTGCTAGAAGCGGTGCTCTTCCAGAACAATATACGCTCCGGTATTGGCGTGGATGCCGGTTACGGTTTGCAGTACCGCCCGTTGTTGAGCGACAACGTGGTCGTGACTGCAGGCTTTGGCGCGCTGTTTCCGCAGCAAGGATTTAGAGATATCTACAATGGCCGGGTGCTGTTCTCCGGATTCCTGAACGTAAGACTGGTATTCTGACGATGCGAGCGCCGCTTATTGGAGTAGGTTTCTTAGCGCTGCTGGCTTATCCGGCATTGGCGGCCGATCTTCTGCGCCAGACCATCGCGGAGGCAACGCAGAAAAGCAGCGGCTGCCAATCCGCGAATTGCCACGTGGGAATCGAGCCGATGCACGTTTCTCCCGCGGTGCACTTGGGCTGTACGGACTGCCATGGTGGAAAGGCCGACACGACGGATAAGCTCGCAGCCCACGTTCGCCCGCGTTATCCGCGGCTTTGGCCCTCCACGGCCAATCCGCCGCGTACCTACACTCTGCTGAATCGGGAAGATCCCGACTTCGTCCGTTTCATTAATCCGGGCGACCTGCGCGTAGCGGCGGAAACCTGCGGCAGTACGAGTTGCCATGCGGCTATCGTTTCCAAAGTGAAAACCAGCTTGATGACGCACGGCGCATTCCTCTGGGGGGCCGCGTTGTATAACAATGGCGGCTTTCCGCTTAAGAACAGCATCTTTGGCGAGAGTTACAGCTCAAATGGCGTCGCTCAGAAACTCGTAGCGAATCCAAATCCGAGCGCCGATGACACCAGGAACAAGGGGATTCTACCGTACCTTTTGCCGTTACCGCAATTTGAGAATACGCAGCCCGGCAACACTCTGCGGGTTTTTGAACGGGGCGACGACCGCCTGAGTAACCGGGGCTTCGGCACTTTGACTCGCACCGATCCGGTATTCCAAGGCTTGCAGCGCACGCGGCTTCTCGATCCGTTGCTCTATTTCCTCGGCACCAACGACCAGCCTGGCGATTACCGGTCATCCGGGTGCACGGCCTGTCATGTCGTGTATGCCAACGATCGCGATCCCCTACACTCCGGGTCGTATGCCGCGCGCGGCAACCTCGGCCATAGCTACACCAACGATCCTACAATTCCAAAGAACGAGTCTGGGCACCCCATCCAGCATCGCTTGACCCGCTCGATCCCCTCGAGTCAGTGCGTTGTTTGCCACATACATCCGGGTACGTCTTACGCGTTTCAGTACCTCGGCTATATGTGGTGGGACAACGAGACAGACGGCGACCAAATGTACCCGCCGGAATCCAAGAAGTGGAAGCCCGAGGACGCCGCTACTTCGCTGGCGCGGAATCCGGAAGCCGCTTCGTTGCGCGGCAACTGGTCGGATCCTCAGTTTCTGGCCAACTTGACCGATCTGAACCCGAAGCTGCGGCAGACGCAATTTGCCGATTTCCACGGTCACGGCTGGGTCTATCGCGCTGTGTACAAGCACGACCGCCAAGGCAATCTGCTCGACGGCGAAGGGCAGAAGGTACCGTTCGACGATCCCGATAAGTTCAAGAAGGCCGTGCACCTTCGCGACATTCACCTGGAAAAGGGCATGCAGTGCATCGATTGCCACTTCGAGCAGGATGCACATGGCAACGGCCAGTTGTACGGAGAGCCCAGGGCCGCCGTCGAGATTGATTGCATCGACTGTCATGGATCCATCGCTGCCCGTGCGAACCTGAAAACTTCCAATTCCGCGGCGCCCACCTCAGGCACGGATCTGTCGCCGTTGCGCACACCGTTCGGCACGCGCCGATTTGAATGGGTCGCCGGCAAGCTGGTGCAGCGCTCCATGACGGAGGCCGACAAGGAATGGACAGTATCGCAGGTGCGCGATTCCGTTACGCCGGGTTCTTATAATTACAACGAGAAGGCGCGTTTTGCAAAGACCTTACAGCGGGACGGTGTCACCTGGGGAACGCTTTCCGGCCCCGGACAACTGGCCCATTCCAACGAACGCATGTCTTGCTACACCTGTCACACTTCCTGGATGACGAGTTGTTTCGGATGCCATCTTTCCATGAAGGCGAATGCCAAACGGCCGTCGCTGCATTGGGAAGGGGATACCGACACACGCAACTTCACGACGTATAACTTCCAGGTCTTGCGTGACGATGTCTTTATGCTGGGCCTCGATAGCACCGTCAAGAAAAACAAGATCGTGCCTGTGCGTTCCTCCAGCGCGGTGCTGGTGAGCTCGCAAAACGCCAACCGTGAATGGATCTATCACCAGCAGCAAACCATCTCAGCGGAAGGCTACAGCGGACAGGCCTTTAACCCGCATTATCCGCACACTGTGCGCACTCATGAAACGCGCACCTGTACCGATTGCCACGTTTCAAGCGACAACGACAACAATGCCTGGATGGCGCAACTGTTCCTCCAGGGCACCAATTTCGTAAATTTCTTCGGGCGCTACATTTACGTTGGCGAAGGTAAGCATGGCTTTCAAGCGGTAGCGGTAACCGAGCACGACGAGCCGCAAGCGGTGATCGGCAGTTATCTGCACAAACTCGCGTATCCCGAAAACTACACTAAACATCAGCGCACGAAGCAACTGACGGAAGCCTACGGTCACGAAGGTAATATCCTGAGCGTGCAACTGCGTGGCGAATACCTGTATACCGCGAAGGGAACTGGCGGCGTGGAGGTCTACGATGTCGCCAATGTAGACAACAAGGCTAACTCCGAGCGTATTATAACCGCGCCGGTATCGCCGCTGGGACAGCGGTTCCATGTAGCTACTAAAGATGCGCGGTGGGTCGCTTCACCGACCACTCTGGGTGTAGACCCCGCCCGCCGCCGCAACCCTGAGAACGAAGAGCAGCCCATCCATTTGCTGTACGCGTTTTTGTATGTGGCGGACGCGCAGGAAGGGCTGATTCTGATCAACGCCGCGACCCTGCTCGATGGCGATCCTCGCAACAATTTCTTGAAACGCAGCGTGGTTTTTAACCCGGATGGCATACTGGCCGGCGCGAATCACGTGGTCACCGCCGGCAATTACGCATATGTCTCCTGTGAACGAGGACTCGTAATCGTCGATATCGGCGATCCTTTGCATCCGAAAACCGTTGTGACAGTACCGTTGAAGGGCGCCGGGCACGTTGCCATTCAATTCCGCTACGCCTTCGTCTGCGATGCGGAGGGGCTCAAGATCATCGATATTACAGACATCAAATCGCCGGTGGTCAAAGCTTCCGTTCCATTGAATCAAGCGCTGGATGTCTATGTGGCGCGAACCTACGCGTATGTGGCGGCGGGGCGGGAAGGCATCGCAATCATCGATGTCGAGCGGCCGGAAAGTCCAGGTAAGCCGCGATTCTATAACGCCGGCGGCGCCCTCACGCGCGCTCGATCCGCGTCGGGATGACCAACGCGAGCCTGTTTGCCTATGTAGCGGACGGAAAGAACGGCCTGCGGGTCCTGCAAATGACTTCGCCCGCAAAGACGCAGGGGCTCTGGGGGTTCAGTCCAGCAGTTGAACCGGAGCTGATCGCCACCTTCAAGACGAACGGCGAAGCGATTGCGTTGTCCAAAGGGCTCGATCGCGACAGGGCCGTGGATGAGAGTGGAAATCAGCTCAGCGTATTTGGGCGGCGAGGCGCGCGCCCGCTAAATCTCGGTGAAATGCAGAAGCTATATCTCCGCGACGGCAAGCTGTACACTGTGTCAAGCGAGCCAACTCACCCGCCGGCTCAAGTCACGCACATCAGCAAGCAACCACAGATGCACACAGATGCACGCAGATAAGAGTCCCCGTTCACTGCGTTGACCGAGCCCGCTTTGGTCCAGTTACTGAGTCCCGGTAAGGGTGTCGATCAGGTTCGGGCCAATGAAACTTCCCCATCCCGTCACCAGGTCGTAGCCAGTGACTGCGGAATACATACCGTTGCTGCCACTGGTGATGTCATGAAAATTGCCGTCGTAAATCGATGCCAGGCCGATTCGATAGATAGTCGGGTTGAGAAACCCAACCGTTGTTCCGCCGTTGGCAACAGCCTGTTGGTTTACCATCGCCGTGAAACCGGCCCATTGCGGCGCAGCGTAGCTGGTACCACCATTTGCGCCGCTGCATGAGCCGTCCCAGCAGCTATATTGGTTGGTGTTCGCTTCCGCGGCGACATCCGGAATGTTGCGCAAGGTTGTCGACCCGTTATTAGACGCGTTGATCACACCCGGGAGCTGCTGATAGGCGGGAATCGGAATGTTGTTCTTGGAAGGCATGCCAGCGCTGTACCTCCACCCGGTTTCCGATTCCCAGGGGCCGCCTGCGCCGTTGGTCGTTAAGTCCGTGCCACCGACAGCGGTTACCCAGGGATCGTCCGCCGGCCAGACAGAGTCGGCCGGCGTGCGGGAACCACCATCGCCGGTAGCTACGAACACACTCTGCCCCTGGACAGCGAACTCCTTGAAAATCGGGTCCAGGGTGCTCTCGTTATCCGTCCATCCCCAGGAACAGCTTAGCTGCTTGGATGTGTTGTCCACCGCCATCTGATTAAATATCGAAACATCTTTGTTTCCCACGTAAACCACCACCTGGCTCAGGCCGGGGGCCATGGAGATGGACATCTCGATGTCTAAGACCTGTTCGCTATCGTCACATTTGGAGGGCGGACAGGCCAGCGGCACTCCATTCAGCGACACACCGACGACGGGCACGTTCAACGGCTGGTTCAGGTTTTGGAAGTAATTCTGGACATCGCTGATTTCATATCCGCCAAATTCAAATAACCCGACTGACTGGCCGGCGCCTGTAAGAGGGCCCGACCCGTAGTAAGCCGCTCGCATATCGCTCCCGACAAATTCGCCGTGCGGACCGGAACCGGTCGCTTTGCCGGATGCGCCCGGCGCTTCCGAAGACTTGATGTTCTTGGCATGTGGCAGGGTGAAGTTGTCCAAACCGGAGATATGCAATACCGGAACTTCCAGGTCAAGCGTGGGCTCCCGGTCCGGCGCGTAGAATGTGCGATTCTCTGTCGGGTGCCGATAGACGCCCATGTTCACGTGTAGCGCCTTCGCAATGTTCGCCACGGGTCCTTCGACATCCACGACCAACCGATTCGCGAACGTCTCGGTCACCGACAGGCCATTGGCCTCTGCGAAACGGACCACCGCATCGTGATCGTCCCGGGCCGGTCCAAACCGCTGGGTAAATTCCTGCACACTGAGATACCGGCGATAATTCGGACTTTGGGGATCGTAGATCTGCTGCAACAGATCGTCAAGCTCGGCCTCGTTGCGCAGCGGTAAAGAAATTGCCAAGCTCATGCGCTCGGTGGACGAAAGCTCACCAACCAGCGGTGTTTGCCCGTTGGCCACCGCCGGAGGCACGTGCGCCGACAGCGTCAGGTGCTGCTCTGCCCGCGCCGGCGCAGCACAAAGGAGCACGCCCGCGCACAAAGCCGCGGACAACCACTGCAATCTACCTATTCCTGACATCCTCTTCATCTGGCCCCCTCCCAAGTTGTTCGGTGACTTCCAGGCACCATCGAAAGACACCGACGGTTTATGAGTCTAGCACAGATCTCTTTTTCCACCCATCTCGTGTAGTACTGTTGCGGCTACCGCGGCTGTACGAAAGGGCACCGCCCTCAGGAATTGGGTTTGGGAAGCCGGCGGTGCAACCGATAGATCCAAAGCCCAGCAGCGGCGCGAGCCTCGCGCAGGCTGCCGTTCGAGAGCAGTCACACCATCCCTCGGAGCGAACACCGGCGATGGGAGCCCGAAGATGCCTGCGCCAATCACACCGTTCAGCACGACCGCTACCAGGCCCCAACGCCGCAGAGATCGGACCAGGCGGAGTTGGAGGCCGCCGCTATCGGACGCAACAGGCAAAGTATCGCGTGGCACCTGCATTCGGAAAGCCGCCGGGTGTGCTGTGGTTTGTGTTAGCATACGCGACGCGATGGAAGGCTACCCGGTTTGCGCCCGCAACACGGCGCCCGATTCCGAGAACCGGATTCACGACGATGTGACGGCGGCAGCCTATGGCTTCCGCGGAGGCCTGGTACCGGGCATCACGGTATACGGCTATCTCACAGTGCCGGTAGTGCAGCGGTTCGGCCGCGATTGGCTGGAGCGCGGAGGTATGCGGGTGCGCTTCCTGCAGCCGGTTTACGAGGGCGAAGAAGTCGCCGTAGAGTGGGCCGGCGAAGGGGTGGCGGTACGCCGGCAGGACGGCACGGTTTGTGCGGAGGGCGAGGTGTACTGGCCGCAAACGCCGCCGCCATCTCTTGCCGAATACCCGGAATTGCCGCTGCCTGCGGAGCGCCCGCCAGCATCGCCGGCGTCGCTCGCGCCCGGCCGTATACTCGGCGGCGCGCGCACCAAGCTGTCGCTGCCGGACGACGCTTTCCTGACTCTACAGGACGAAGCCCTGCCTCTCTATCGGGAAGGCATCCTGCATCCGGCGGCATTGCTCTCCCTATCCAACCAGGTATTGATCCAGAACGTGAAACTCGGACCCTGGATTCACGTTTCGAGCGAACTCCGCAATTTCAGTCTGGCGTCGGATGGCGACGATCTTGCGGCGCGCGGCCGAGTCGCCGAATGCTTCGAGCGCAAGGGACATCGGCTGGTCGTTCTGGAAATCGCCGTAGTCGCAGGCGCCGCGCGCCTTGTCCAACACGTACGCCATACAGCGATCTACGAACCCCGTAAAAACCGGTGATACCTTACGCCTGACATTAGGGCGTGGCGACCACTCCCTTACGGTCGTGGCTCCGATCAGAGCCGCGCGCGTCAGCAAGCGGTTCCAATACGTGACCGCAAGCCGATTCCCCGAGAACTTCACCGCATCCCGCGCACTCTGTTCTGCACCCAGCTTGGCAGCCATGTCCCTCTTCAAAACCAAAAGTGCCGCCGTCTATGGCATCGACGCTTTTCTGATCGATGTCGAAGTCGATATGTATTCCTCCGGCTCGGCGCGCGACTCCCGCATGGTGGGAATGCCGGATACGGCGGTGCGCGAAAGCCGCGAGCGCATCAAGAGCGCCCTCATCAATTCCGGCTTCGGCTATCCGAACAAGACGGTCACCATCAACTTGGCGCCCGCGAACATACGCAAGGAGGGGGCGGGTTTCGATCTGCCCGTGGCGCTCGGCATCCTCGGTGCGATGGGAACAGTCCAGCGCCTCGACCATCACATCTTGTCGGGCGAGCTTTCGCTCGACGGCACTATCCGTCCGATTCGGGGCGCTTTGTCGATGGCTGTCTGTGCACGCGCCGCGGGAATCCGCAACCTGATCCTGCCGGCGGAGAACGCCGCCGAAGCCGCCGTGGTGGAAGGCGTCCGAGTGTACGGAATTCGTCATCTGGCGGAAGTGGTGGCGTTGCTGTCGCGGCCCGAGGAATTCACGCCCGCCACCGCAAGCGCCAACGGGCATGCGGTGGACTCGCCCACCGCGCCCGATTTCCGCGAGGTGCGCGGCCAGGCCACGGCCAAGCGCGCCCTCGAAGTGGCGGCCGCCGGCGGACACAACGTGCTCATGATTGGCCCGCCGGGCTCCGGCAAAACCATGCTGGCGAAGCGGCTGGCCGGCATCCTGCCGCCGCTGACCTTCGAAGAGGCCATCGAGACCACCAAGATCCACAGCATCGCCGGATTGCTGCACGGCGGCAGCGGTCTTCTGCATGCGCGCCCTTTCCGCGCTCCCCATCATTCCATCTCCGACGCCGGCCTGATTGGGGGAGGCCCGGGGATGCCGCGTCCCGGCGAGGTCAGCCTGGCGCACAATGGCGTACTGTTTCTGGACGAATTTCCGGAATTCCCGCGCGATGTACTGGAGGCGCTGCGCCAGCCCATTGAGGACGGGACCGTAACCGTAGCGCGCTCCACGATGACGGTCTGCTTCCCTTCCCGTTTCATGTTGGTCTCGGCGATGAATCCGTGCCTCTGCGGTTTCTACGGCGACGCCACGCGCGAGTGCCGCTGCACGCCGGCGATGATCCAGCGGTACCTGGGCAAGATCAGCGGCCCGCTGCTCGACCGCATCGACATCCACGTGGAGGTTCCCGCCGTGCCTTATCAGGAGTTGCGGGGCAGCCCGGCTCTCGAATCTTCGGCTGAAATCCGCGTCCGCGTCGACCGTGCCCGCGCCCGGCAGCAGGCCCGCGGTGGTTGCTGCAATTCGCGCATGCCCGCGCGCTCGATCCGCAAGCAATGCACGCTCGACGAAGCCGGCGAGCGGACTCTGGAGATGGCGGTGCGGCGCCTGGGCCTTTCCGCCCGCGCGCACGACCGTATCCTCAAAGTCGCGCGCACGGTCGCGGACCTGGGCGAATCCGAAGCCGTGTCCGCCAAGCATATCGCGGAAGCGGTGCAGTATCGCAGCCTGGACCGGAATTATTGGAATTGACCGCGGTAGAATGCCTTCACGTTCCATGTAGGAACAAAAGGCATCTATGTCGTGCCGTTTCGCAAGCCTCTCTGGCGCGGGGCGAATGGATCGCTATCTCCGATGGCGGCTCGGATGACATGCCGCACTTTTCCTATGACGACAAGCTGATCGTCTTCGCGTCGGGCCGGGATGCTCGCCGCTTGATGGCCCAAAGGCTCACATCGGACATGCGGCCGGATGGCAAACCCGTCGCGGTATTTCCCTCGCGACAGGTCAAGAGTTCCCCCGTCGTATCGTTTGACGAGACCTCACTGGCCGCTGATCTTATCGTCCCCACTCAAGCCGCGGCCGTCGGCAACATGGTTGCTGGAACCGGCGAAGCGGATGCGCACTAATGCAGGCCGATCTGTGCAGGAAGGTCGAGGCGCGCCACCGCCAACCTTCGGGATTGTCATAAGGGTGGTCTGCGCCGAAACGATGCGGCTAACCGAACCCGGCAATGCTACACTTGGCGTTGGGCATCTTCGGACCAGCCTTATGGTCACGGCCAGCCACCTCCGCCTGGGGCCTACGCTGCTCTCACTGTTAGGCGCGTCGCTCTCGCTGGCACAAACTCCACCGCCTGTTTTCGTGGCGAATACTGACCTGCAGTCGATCGCCGTCCGTGTGGTCGACAAGCAAGGTTACGACGTGCACGGACTTACCGCTTCGGACTTCACCATCCTCGAAGAGGGCCATCCCCAACAGATCGCGTTCTTCGGGGCGGAAGACCAGCCCTTCAGCCTTACACTCCTGCTCGATACCAGTTGGAGCATGCGCTCTAGCCACAAACTGGAGCAGGCCCGTAGCCTACTCGCCCCGCTGCTCCGCGGCAATCGTCCCGGCAACGAAATCTTTTTCATCCCTTTTACCGACCGCGTGGGCCCCTTTCTAACGTTGTCTCCCGACCAACCGCTTGGCCCGCTCATCCCCACTACGCGATCGGTACAGGACGGGACCGCGCTCTACGACGCGCTCGCTACTTCACTCTGCAACATGCGCGCCGCGCGCAATGTCAGACAGGCCATCGTAGTGATCACCGACGGCGCCGACCAACATAGTCGTCTGACACTCGATCGCTTAATTTTATTGGCACAGTCTTCCAAACCGCAGATCTTCATGATCGGATTCTTCGACTCCTCAGAGCAAGAGCTGTATAAAAAGAGTGGGAAAACCGTGTCACTTGTCAACCTCCACGAAATCGATAACCCGCTTAAAACCTTCGAGCGCGTGGCCAAGGAATCCGGCGCTGAGTCCTTCTTCCCTTCTTCCGACGGCGACCTCGCTCGCGTCGTCGATCACGTCCTGGGTATTTTACAAGCCGAATACACGCTGGCCTACTATCCCAAGAGCGTCCATCAGCTCCGCCACATTCAGGTCCGAACCAATCGCCACGGCGCCGCCGTCACCACGCGTCATACCGTAGGTTCGGACGTGTCTAACGGCGAAGCCGTCCACTTTGCCGAAGGCTCCTGTACCGTGTCGCCTACGGAACATCCCTATCCGTGGGAACCACATGTCACTCAGGGCCTCCCCCATACCTCGATTTACCGGGACGATTTCTCGGATCCCCAAAGCGGGTGGCCCAATCGTACCTACTGGCGCTATGCCTCAGGTGGCTACGAAATCACCGTGGGCCCTCCACCCCGCAACCAACCCAGCATGGGTCCAATGTCCGCCCCTGGCCGGGGCACCATCGGCGGACCTGTCTGGGGTGGCGATCCAGGCGGAGCGGGCCAATTCGCGATTTCCACTGGTACACTTGTCGCCTATGGTCCGAGGTTTGAGAACTTCCGCGCATCGATATCGGTTTCCGGCAGATGGACACGCATCGTGTCACCCGAACATCCCAACCTATATACTGACGGCGGTGCCGGCATGGTCTTTCGTCTCAATGCCGCCGGCTGTTACATATTGCTGCTATCGGGATCGGGAAAGGCCGAGCACTTCTCGTTCAGGCTCGTGAAACTTCCGTTCGACCAATCGCTAAATCCCGTGGGCTGGGACCGTCCCGAAAAGACTTGGTACGGTCCCGAAACACAGATCATTCCGTGGACGGAGATGTTCTTGCCCCGCAGTGCCACCACCCAGGCACTCGATGAAATCGAGCGGGCCACCATCACCGTCGAGTGCTCCGCCGACCGCATTGCCGTGCTGGTCAATGGTCACGAGGTCGCGCGCGTCAATGACAAGAGCTTTTCAAGCGGCCAGGTGGGCATGGCGACATTCGGGAAAGGTCGTGCCGTTTTTCGCGACCTGTATGTTGAAGAGCGTCCCTAATAGTCGCCCACGAATACCTTGCAGTCGTCCGACGCGGAAAATGCCGCAGTATAGACCCTGCCTGTGCGGTTTCTACGGCGACGCTACGCGCGAGTGCCGCTGCACGCCGGCGATGATCCAGCGGTACCTGGGCAAGATTAGCGGACCACCGCTGGACCGCATCGACATCCACGTGGAAGTCCCCGCCGTGCCTTATCAGGGACTGCGAGGCAGCCCGGCCCTCAAGTCCTCGGCGGAAATCCGCGTTCGCGCCGAACGTGCACGCGCCCGGCAGCAGGCCCGCGGCGGCTGCTGCAATTCGCACATGCCCGCACGCTCGATCCGCAAGCAATGCACACTCGATGAAGCCGGCGAGCGGACCCTGGAGATGGCAGTCCGCCGCCTGGGTCTTTCCGCCCGCGCGCATGACCGTATCCTCAAAGTCGCGCGCACCGTCGCCGACCTGGGCGAATCCGAAGTGGTGTCCGCCAAGCATATCGCGGAAGCGGTGCAGTATCGCAGCCTGGACCGGAATTACTGGAATTGACCGTGCCGCCGAGGCAGAGCATCGAGTTGAGGCGCGGTTGCCCGGTGTGTAGAAACTGTGCGCCTCGTGCGGCCGCGGTACGGGGCGTGCTCTGATCGTGGGGCCTCTCAGCCACGCCGCCACACCTCCAGCGGCAGCCTACGCGAGGGCATCCCTAGCGCGTAGCGAGATCCGCCTACATTGCATTTTTCGCCGCCCTTATCTATCCTGCGATTATGGCCCCTCCGCCGAAACGCCCGTTTCTGCAGTTGGGCATGGTAGCGATCCTGGCAGCCGTCCTGGTGCTGCTGGCCGTGCTGCAATACCGCTGGAGCCTCGAGATCAGCCGGGCCGAACGCGCGCGCATCGAAGCCAGCTTGAATACTTCGGTCCGCCAGTTCCGCCAGGAGTTCTATCGCGAGTTGGTGCAGGTGTCCACCGCTTTCCATAGCGAACCCGGGGCTGAACCGGATAGCTTCTGGTCGAGCTATGCCGAGCGCTATCAAGCCTGGGCGCGCACCGCGTCGCGCCCGGATCTCGTCGCAGATGTGTATGTCTGGCAGGCGGGCGCGGGGACGCATTCACAACTGCGGTTGCTTCGTCCTGCAACCAACGAGTTTGAAGCGGTCGGGTGGCCTGCAGGGTTCGGCAGCTTGCGGGCCAGGCTCGAAGATGAAGTGCGCCAGCCTCCCGGACCTCCCGGCCCCGAGATGCGTTTATTCGCCTGGACCATGGAAGAGCAAATCCCCGCGCTCGTGCATGCGGTTTCCGACATCTCCGGGCCGCGCCGCCGCCGTGGCGAGGGACCGGCCGCGCCACCGCCGCGCATTCTGGGATTCGTCATCGTGGAACTGAACCGCACCGTGCTCGAACAGCATCTGCTCGGCGAATTGGCCCAGCGTTACTTTGCCGGCCCGGAAGGGTTCATCTACAACGTCGCGGTCGTAAGCGGGGATCCCGCCGGCGGTATGATCTATCGTTCCGATCCGCAACTGGCCAGCGCATCTCTGATTCCGCCCGATGCCCGCGCGCCCCTTTTTGGCGGCACTCCCGAGGAATACCGCAGCATCGGCGGCGAGCCGCCTCCACGCCAGAGGCCTGGCAGGCCGCCTTCCGGCCGCGGCGGCGGCGCCAGGGGCGCGGGATTCACGCCTCGCACGCGCGGCGCTGTCATTCTGCTTCCCGCCGCCGCCGAGCCCTGGCAATTACTGGTCAGACATCGCGGAGGCTCGCTTGAATCGGTCGTCGCCGCCGACCGGCGCCGCAATCTCTTTCTCAGCTTTGGCGTGCTGCTGCTGCTGGCCGTCGGCATGGCCTTGATCATTATTTCCGCCCAGCGCGCCCGCCGCCTGGCGCGACTCCAGATGGAGTTTGTGGCCGGGGTCTCGCACGAGCTTCGCACGCCGGTCGCCGTCATCTGCTCCGCGGCCGATAATCTGGCCGAAGGCTTTGTGGGCGCCAAGGATCAGGTCCGGGAATATGGCGCCGTGATCCGCAACGAGGGACGCCGGCTGGCCGGGATGATCGAACAGATCCTGTACTTCTCCGCCGGTCAATCGGGGCGCGCCAGCTACGACCTCAAGCCCGTGCAGGCTTCCGATGTGATCGCCGCCGCTCTGGCCAATCTTTCCGCGCTGCCGGAGGCTGAGGGGTTCACCGCCGAACAAGAGATCGACCCCGATCTTCCCTTTGTCGTAGGCGATGCCGGGGCGCTGACGCGCTGCCTTCAGAACCTCATCTTTAACGCGCTGAAATACGGCGGCGAGAGCCGCTGGGTGCGCGTGCGCGCCGGAAGGGCGGGCGAAGGCGACGCAGCCCGAGTGCGCATCAGTGTGGAGGATCGCGGAATGGGAATCGATGCGGCGGACCTGCCGCACATCTTCGAGCCGTTCTACCGCGGCAAAGCCGCCCAGGCCGCCCAGATCCACGGGGCCGGCCTCGGCCTCAGCTTGGCCCACGATATCGCGGAGGCCATGGGCGGGCGCCTCACGGCGGCCAGCGAGCCGGGGCGCGGCAGCACTTTCACGCTGGATCTGCCGGCAGCCGCGCCCATCGCCGAGCCGTTGCCGCGTACGGCATAATCATGGAGCGCCGAATCCTGGTGGTTGAAGACGAGCCCGGTCTGGTGATGACCCTGGGCGACCGGCTGCGCAGCGAAGGCTACCATGTGGAAGCGGCCGCCGATGGCCAAACCGGTCTGGAGCTGGCCTCCAGCGGCGGTTTCGATCTGATCTTACTGGACGTGATGCTCCCGCGCAAAAACGGTATGGACGTCTGCCGCGATCTGCGCCAGCGGGGCATCGCCACACCTATCCTGATGCTCACGGCCCGCGGCCAAACCATGGATAAAGTGGTCGGACTGAAGATCGGCGCGGACGACTACCTGACCAAACCGTTCGAGATGATGGAGCTGCTGGCCCGCGTAGAGGCCCTCCTGCGGCGCGCGCCGGCGTTCCCGGATTCCGGCGACATCTGCCAACTCGGGTACATTCACGTCGATTTGCGGCGCACCGAAGTCTCGCGGCACGGCAAACCTGTGACCCTCTCCGCAAAGGAATTTCAGCTCCTGCGCTATCTGGTCGAGCACCGCGGAACCACGGTGTCGCGGGAGACCTTGCTCAGCGAAGTTTGGGGCTACGGCGGCGTCACGTCCAGCCGGACGGTGGACGTACACATCGCCTGGCTGCGCCAGAAGTTGGAAGAGGATCCCAAACAGCCGCAATGGATTCTCACGGTGCATGGCTTGGGGTACAAAGTGGCGGGGTAGCACGCTGGGGTCATCGTCAACGAAACGAAACACGCTTTGTGCTAGCATCCGGGTGGGAGGCTCCATGCGAACGATTTTTGGGCTAGCCCTTAGCTCGATCGTGGCGTCGCAGGCTCTGGCAGCGCTAGTCACCGTGATCCCGAACGGAGGCGCCGGCGTCGGAAGCTTGAGCGTCATCAACCCCGCCACGAGCCGGGTGGAGCGCAACCTCGTGACGGCCACCGCTCCCACCGGCGGCGGAATTACGAACGCCAGCTTTGCAATCACGAATACCGGCGGCAGTGCCGCGGTCTTGGGCTTGCAGAAGAGCTCGGCCTCCGCGGTGTATATTCTGTCCGTGGTGAACCTGAGTACGGGGCGCATTACGGGGCCACGAGAGCTTTCGTACGTGCCGCCGCGAGGGGGGCCCATGATAGCTGCGAACCCTAAAACCAGCGTCCTCTATCTCGCCTATGTCGATTCGAGCTCCAACTTTCACATACAGGCGATCGACCCCACGACTCTCCATGTGACCCTGGAGTCGAACCTGGGCGCCAACGGCGGTCAGTCCATGACCGTCTCGCCGGACGGGGAAACCATCTACCTCAGCGGGTATGGTTATGCTGCCGTGGTAGCGGTCCAGGCCTCAAATCTGAAGCTGATCGGCACGGTTCCCCTCTCCGACCAGTGGGATGCCGTCGTTTCTCCCGATAGTTCGACGTTATATGTTGCGGCTGGCGCATATCCTAACGTAGGCGTGACCGTAATCGACACTGCCACACTTCAGGTGACGCAGACCGTGCCCATTGCAAGCGTGAGCGTTGTTTTCGGCCTCGCAATTTCGCCCAACGGATCTCAACTCTACATGCCAGGCCAGGCAAATTTTCAGGGCACAGACATCTTCACGCTCGATCTCGCTACTGAGGCTTTGATGACCATGTCGGTCCTCGTCAACAGCGGCGTCGCGGTTTCGCCTGACGGAACAGTGTATGTTGGGAATACATCGAATAATCTTGCGGTCGGGTCGCAGGTGTTGGTCTTCGATCCGGCTTCGCAGTCGGTCACCAGGATATTATCGGCCTTTGGGTATGGCTCTTTTGCGCTGAGCTCCACGGGGAGCCAGCTCTACTACCTGAATCAGCAGAGCTCGACCCTGGCTGCCACCGGTCCAGATCCTTCCCAAAGCATCCTTGACACGGCTGCCATCGGGCAACTTGACAGTACCGCCTACGACGCGACAAACAACCTGCTTCTGGCGGCGGATTTCGCCAATAACATTGAGGTGCTGGACGCCGCCACGTTCGAACCCGCCGGGCATCTCTTTGTTCCGGATTTGAACATTACGAATCCCTATGTGACTGCCGGCGGCGGTTCCGGATTTGTCGCCTATGTTCCGAACGCGGCTCCCGTAGTGTTGCGGTTCGATCCGGTCTCGCTCCAGACGACCGGAGCGGTGACTCTTTGGAACAATCCATCCGACGACCTCATCGTTTTCTCGCAACCGGTGATGAGTGGAAGCACGCTCTACGTGCCATTCTCGGCCAGCTTTAACGGCGGCCCGGTCAGGTTTGGCGGCAGCGCCAGCGCTCCCTCAAGCGTGCCAAACAGCGGTGTTGCGGTTATCGATACAATCCAGATGAAACGCGTGGCATTGTGGCCGTTCCAAGCCCTGCCCCTGCTCGGCTTGGCCCCAGGGCAGAGTGTGGCTTACGCGGTGGTTCCCGCAGGGTCGATACTGGATCTGGACGAAATCGACCTGAGCACGGGCACGATCACCCTGCAAGTCCAGATACCGGGCAGCCCGGGGAGCGCCTACTCGAACCCGGCGGTTTCACCGGACGGCAGCACAATCTATTTCTCGTCGAACAATACGCTTTACACGCTCAATGCGCAGACTCTCGCCATCACCAATACGGTGACCGGCATCGGTCTCACCAGCCTGACGGTCAGTCCGGATGGTAATTACCTGTACGGCGGCACCCCCGTTCCATGCGAGGCCTGCTCCGAACAGATCGTTTCCACGTCCTCGCTCACGGTGATCGGAACGATACCCGTATCCACGGCGTACCCGGAACCCGCTCTGTTCCTCGGCAATTGAGACGGAACAAAATAGCAGAGATGGTTCCCAAAAATCAGGGGTGTGTGCTTGGGCGGTCGGGGTACAGCCGCCGCCGATTTTGCCGGCAGGCATAACCTCAGCCCCCTTTCCGAACGTCCTAATATTGGGTTATCCTTCCGTTTGACAACATGACAAAAATCACGTTTCCTCGCTGCCTTGCGGTGTGCTCTTTAGCCGTTGGCATCGCCGCCGCGCAACAGCCCAGCCGGGCATTGGGAGTTGTTCAGTCCATCGACCCCACCAACGGGCAAATCACCTTGAAAACCGATGCCGGCGCGTCTTTGAAGATCGTGCCGCAGAGCGGAGCCCGGTTTGTGCGGGTTCCGCCGGGAGAGACCAGCCTGGCAAAGGGCACGCCGATTACGGCCGCGGACATCGACGCCGGCGACCGCCTGCTGGCGCGCGGCCAAATCTCCGACGACAAGAATTCGCTGGCGGCTACGCTGCTGGTCGTCATGACCAAAGCGGACCTCGCCAAGAAGCACGCAGCGGACCGGGCTGAGTGGCAGAAGCGAGGTGTCGGCGGTATCGTTACCGCTGTCGATCCGGCTGCCGCCACGGTGACCATCACCGCGCGCAGTGCCGAAGGCGCCAAGCCACTGACAATCGTGACTGACCCGAAGACTGTGGTGCGCCGCTATGCGCCGGATTCCGTAAAGTTCGACGATGCCAAGCCCAGCACCGTGGGCCAGATTAAGCCGGGCGATCAGGTGCGGGCGTTGGGAGACAAGAGCGCGGACGGGACCAGCTTTACGGCCGAAGAACTGGTGTCCGGATCGTTCCGCAACGTGGCCGCGACAATAACCACGATCGACCCCGCGACGGGCAGCTTGAAGGTGACCGATCTTGTCACCAAGAAACCGCTGGTAGTGCGGGTCAACAGCGATTCCACCTTGCGCAAGCTCCCGGAGATGGTGGCGCGCGGGATCGCCACGCGTCTTAACGGCGGATCGGCCGGCGCCGCGCAGGGCGCTGCCGGAGGAGGATCGAGCAGTCCCGGCGGACAGTCTGGTTCCGGCGCGCAGCCGGGTGCAGGCGCGCAGCCTGGCGCTGGCGCGCAGTCCGGCGCTGGTGGCACGCGCCGTTCCGGGGACCTGCAGCAGATGCTCGAGCGAATGCCTCCTCTAAAGCTCGAGGACCTGAAGCCCGGCGACGCCATCATCGTGACAAGCACGGAAGGCGCCGATCCGGGTCAGGTCACCGCCATCACCTTGCTGGCGGGCGTCGAGCCGATTCTCACCGCCACCCCGGCCAGCAGGCGCACATCGATGCTCGGCTCCTGGAATCTGGAGATGGATACGGGCGGCATGCAGTGATGTTGGCAGGCGGAAGCGCCTGCCCCACCCTACTAATGCGGCAACGGTTGGAAGATGGCGAACACAGCGCCTTGGGGATCGGCGACCACTGCCCAGCGGCCCACGTTCTCCATTGTCGTGGGCCCATAGTAAATCTTCGCCCCGAGGGATTTGGCCTTTTCCGTCGAGGCGTCACAGTTGGAAGCCAATAGATAGAGTAGCCAGTGCGGCGGGACGCCTGGCTGCAGGCCCGCCGGTGGGATACCGCCGATAAAGGTCTCGCCATTCTTGATGTGCAGGTAGCCGGACGGATCGTGTGGGCTGGGCGTGATCTGCCAACCGAACAGATCCGAGTAGAACTGGCGTGCGCGCCCCGCGTCGGCCGTCATCAGATCGGCCCAGCACAGCGTTCCATCCACACCCCCGATAGCGATGCCTTGATTCTTGTTCGCCTGCCAGAGCGAGAACGTCGCGCCGGTCGGGTCCTGCACAACGGCCATGCGTCCCGCATCGAAGACATCGAATGGTTGCGCGACCACGTTGCCGCCCGCCTGCGCCGCGCGCGCCGCGGCGTCGTCGGCGCTGTTCACCGAGATGTAAAGCATCCAATGCGGAGGCACCCCCGGCATGCGCTCGGGATTCAGGGTGTAGGCCGCGGCGGTATCGCGCCCCTCCAGACGGAAGATGGTGTAGTAATCGTTCGGCCCCATGGGCATGTCGTTGGCATTCCACCCGAACAGGGAGGCATAGAACTTCTTGGCGGCGGCCTGGTCCGTGGTCGCCAGTTCGATCCAGCAGAAAGCGCCGGCGGGATGTTTGTCGATATTGGGCATGAGGAGAGTATACAACGGAACCGGTCGACTCACTGCCCGCCCAATTGGTCTAAAGTGCCACAAGACCGTGGCACGCGGGCGCGAGCGAGCGTCGACTGCGTGCGAACCGGTAAGGCCCCCCACAGGGGCACCCTTACACCTTACGGACCGACCAGTGCCAAATCAAAGCGACCCGGTGTTGGTGTTCGGCTGCGTAAGCGGCACAACCGAGCTGGCACCAGAGCTTCCACAGATATTTCTTCTACATCCGAGAAGCTAGGCAGGACTGTCTTAGCTACCGCATGCCGGCCACCCCTGCGCGTGTTCGAAGTACAGCAGCCACTGCCGACCGTCCAGTAGAGTAACGGCATCGGGTTGCATGTTCACTCCGGAACCCGAAGCATACACTGTGGGCATGCAGACGGACGTCGCCGCTGGTGCGGATTTCCCCGTAACTGCAGTGTAATAGTAGCTCCATTGGAAGTAGTCGAGGCCGGTCGTAGTGCCGGCCATTGACTCCATCTGCTGTAGAGTTGTATTTATTCCGGCGGGTTGATACTGCACAGCAGTGCAGTTGGCGGTGCCAATTAGCTCCAGATAGGAAAGATAAGGGTTGAGGTACATCGGCTGGTTTTGATCGACGGAGGGCACGCAAGCCTCGGCCGCAGTAGGCGCGGCGAGTCCGGTCGCAGCCGTAAAGTACGGGCCCCACTGCGCGAACGTGTAGGGCCCCAGGTAACTGGCCTGAGCGACTATCGCATCGTAAAGCGTCACAGATGGCGTCGTCGGACTATAGCCGCCCGGCTGACCAGGGTAGCTCACTAACCTCATTGAGGTTGCCTCATTAGCTGGGCTCGATACCACGATAGCGACCGGACCGATATTCTTGGCAAAATACCAGCATTCGGAGTACGTGAGAGTATTGACCTCGGTGTAGCACGCTGATAACACTGCCCCCGAGTAGGCCGGAGTGTCTGTCGTAGTGTCCGTCCAGATCACCGACCATGAGTCGGCTGAGGGAGTGCCAGTAAGACAGGCCGCGGTTTCGCTACTGGAACCTAGCAACCCCTGCGTTGTGCTTTTAAACGAACCTGTCGAGCCGTTAGGCTCAAGCAGGAGATAGGCTGGTTCGTTGGCGGTGTTTATCACGTCCGCAGTGCCAACGAACGAGGGCGTACTCCAATAGTTTGTTGTAAACCATCCGAAGCCGTACAAAGCGCCGGCGTATCCAGTGAAAGGTTGGCCTGAAGGTTGGACTCCGAGCATCCATTGGAGGGAATACGTCGCAGTCGCCGCCCAGTAGCTCCTTGGGTCTATCTTCGTAATTTCGATCTGCCATGGCTCGTACGCCGGTATATCTAGTTCCCCGTTCGTGTTCGGTATGCTCAGGCAGCCGAACGACTCTATGCCCGGTTGGACGGAAATAACGGTCGGAGCGTTGTTGCTGGGATCGGTGCTCTGGAAAATCCATCGGTCGTAGGTCGCCATCGGCCAGTAGGGATTTTGGTTTGTGTTGTAAGGCCCGCAATTTGACGGGCACTGCGCCTTGAGCCCAGGCGCGTAACCTGTCACGACGGACAGTGCGATCACTAGGCAAACGAATATTTTAATACTTTGTACTATGAACCTCTCTTTTTCTGATGTCAAGCGCCTTTATATCGCTAAATGCGTATAATTTTAGCGGGCGACCAGCGCCTTTCGCGCTTGCCCCCCATCTCGCACGGTCGCTTACGGGCGTCGAACTCCCTACGGTCGTGCCGTTCGTATGGTTGGAATGCAGGTGTACCGGCCTTGATTCGGCATCGACCCCGCCACTTCTTCGACTTCCGGTCGTCCAGAAATATCCGTGCCCCCGCCAGGTCCGAATTTTAAATGCCCCAGATCGCAAAGTTTTGGCCAGGAGGTTGGTGAGTGGCGCGATCAGCACTTTCGTGTGCCAATGGTGCGCGACACATCTGCCCGCCTACCAGCGCTACAAGACCTGCCGCCTGTCCGCAAGCGGTACCGCCGTTAGTTGCGCGCATTCGCTATAACACTGGATGCTTGGGGCTCCCTGGACTGCCAACCCCATTGCAGCCGCACCCATTGGCATGCTACGAATAAAAGAGGTTGACGCAGCCGAACGGATCGGCGGACACTTCGAAAATCATATGGTTAGCCAACGAGAACCATGGGTTCCACACGGTCACTTTTATTCACCTTTGGTTGAACCGACCGACGCTCATGTCAGAAAGGCGATTGATAACGAGGCACACCCTTTGGCCACGGCCAGTTCGCTCGGACTCGATGAGCAGGAGATGCTCGGTTGGTTCGCAATTATCAGCCGGCGCTACGAATCGAATCCATTTCCAGAGCAGCCGTCAAGCGATTCGAAGTATAACTACGCGAACCCTCACTTCCCGCTCGCAGACGCTTTAGCATTGCTCGGGATCATGCTTGAGCAAAAACCGAAACGATATGTGGAAGTTGGCTGTGGATATTCTTCATGTGCCGCTATCGAAATTAACGAAAGATATTTAGGTGGGAATGTGGAAATGGACTTCATTGATCCCTACCCACATACGTTTCTGGAGTTGGTGGGATCGGCGTCACCGTATGCGGACCGCTTGAACCGCCTCAGCCTTCAGGACGCGCCACTTGAGATGTTCACAAGACTGAGCGCCGGGGACATCCTATTCATTGACTCATCGCATGTCGCTAAGACTGGAAGCGACGTGCTGGATTACTTTTTTCGTATTTTGCCGGTTCTCTCCGCGGGCGTCGTGCTTCACATTCACGATATTTTTTTTCCATTTGACTACCCGGCAGCGTGGATTGTGGACGAAAACCGGTCATGGAACGAGGCGTACCTGCTCAGGGCATTTCTAGAGTATAACCAGGCATTTCGAGTATTCTACTTTTCCGACTGGATCTATAAGTGCCACCGTGAACTGTTCGCCGAGTTTATGCCATTGTGTGTTCAGCATCGTGGGGGCAGCATATGGATTAAGAAGCTACACTAGTAAATTGCCTCCGCCGCTCCTGCCCAGTCAATGTTCGCGCAACGCGCAGCCGTCCTGGGTGAGTCGAATCGAGCATCGAGTGAAAGCGGTCCGGCGGGCCGACACAATCGTTACGCAGGGGGGCCGGCTGAACGGGGAAGACTGTGGCCTCATCGGCGGCGGTCTGGAAACTCCACCGGGTCGTGGAGCGCCATCGGGAAAGAAGGTTCTGGTTCATGTTGTAGGGCCGGCCCGTGGGTCTGGGCGTGCAGCCCGGGGCGTGGCCTGCCGCAACGAATAACACTATCGCGGCGAAAAGCGATGATTGTTTCATGCCAGCGATCTTGTATCATAAGTTTGCCCGGCTTGGCCTATTCTCTGCTTCTGGCCCGCCTGATCTCCGATCCAACATCTCGATCAGCGTGATGCAGAAGCTGCCGATCACGCCAGTGAGGAGCACGCGCTCCACCGCGTTTCCACCGCAAATCCGCAGCGAGTAGTCGGTACCCTCCACCACCGATGGCATGGACAGGCCGACCCCGCCGGGCAGCACGGACTTCAGATTGCCCGCCAGCATGTTGGCAAGTTCGCCGATCGTATCCCGGACGTCGTCGTCAATTACGAGCGGCGTGTCCACGCCCATGAAGCGGTGCGCGAGGTAGCATGCCTGTTGCCTAGTACACTCAATCAGCACAGCTCCGCGCCATTCGCCGGCGAAATAGACGGCCCCGGTGACCGGGTTCGCAGCGGGTGGCACTTGTGGTGTGGAGCAGAGCGCCTCAACGGGCTGAACCTCGATATCCATCATCGTCTGGAAGACCGATTCGACGATGTTTGCGAGGTCGGCGCGATAGGTGTTCAGAGGAAATCCAGTCTGCATCGTTCTCCTTTCAGGAAGCCTGATACAGCACGGTCTGGCCGAATATCTTTCGTTCGAAACAGTCCACCAGGTTCAGCGTGGTCTCGCTGGCGCCCAGCAGCAGATATCCTCCGCGGAACAGCGTACCGTGGATCTCGTCCAGGATTCGTCTCTTTGACTCGATGTCGAAATAGATCAAAACATTGCGGCAGAAGACCACATCGAACGGTCCGCGCGAACGCAAGCTCTGCCGGAGATCGATGCAACTGAACTCCACCATGCGGCGCACGTCGTCGTTCAACTGCCATTCGAGTCCGACCCGCTTGAAGTGCTTAATCAGGCAAGTGACGGGCAGGCCCCGGTTGACTTCGATTTGCAGGTACCTGCCGGTCCGCGCGCGCTCGACCATGCGGGAGGACAGGTCGGTGCCTTGAATGGTGATTCGCCAATCGCCGAGCCCCATCTCGATCAGCATCATGGCGAGGCTGTAGGCTTCCTGCCCGGAGGACGACGCGGCCGACCAGAAGATCATTCTGCGAGTGTCCTGGCGTTGCGCAACCAGCGCGGGGATGACGTTCGCTTTCAAAGCATCGTACTGCGCGGAATCGCGGAAGAAGTACGTCTCATTGGTGGTCATCGCCTCGACGACCTGCCGCTTCACAAGGGCATTGTCGGCGGTGGGCTTGAGCAAGGCACAGAGATCGTTCAGCGATGCCAGGCGCATTTCGTGCACGATGGGCATGAGGCGGGCTTCCAGCAGATACCGCTTGTCGCCGTCGAGCACGATGCCGGACTCGCGATACACATAATCCTGCAGGAATTTGTAACTGTCTGTGTCTAACTCGGTGGACGGCATGGGATCAAGCTCCACCAATCTGCCGCAAGACTTCGGGGATGACGGCGTCGAGCGGCACCACGCAGTTCGCCAACCCGGCTGCCACCACGGCGCCGGGCATGCCCCAAACCACGCTGGTGGCTTCGTCCTGCGCGATGATATAGGCTCCGTTGGCGCGCAGCACTTCGACGCCGCGCAGGCCATCCTGGCCCATGCCGGTCAGGATGGCGGAGACCACCGATCCGCCGTACACCTCACCTACGGAGCGAAACAGCACGTCCACGGCGGGCCGGCAGGAATTCTCCGGAGGGGACTGATCCAGGTTGATGACGGTGTTTCCGCCGTTGCGGCAGACCCGCATGTGGTAATCCCCGGGGGCGATCAACACCCGGCCGCGCTTCACCGGAACACCATCGGCCGCCTCTTCGACGGTCAGGTCCGTGCCGGTCTGAAGGCGCTCGGCGAGGAACCGGGTAAACAAAGGCGGCATGTGCTGCACGATGAGAACCGGCAGCGGGAAATTCGCGGGGAGCTGGGGAATGATGGCGCCCAGGGCGGTGGGCCCTCCGGTGGAAACGCCAATGGCCAGTACGCGGGGCTGCCGCGCGGCACGCACCGCGGGCGTATCCGGCAGGCGCGGACTCCGCGCCACGACGGGCGATTTGACGGGCCGGGAGTCTTGCGCCAGCAGGAAGAACTGCTTGATTTTCGGGATCAACTCGGTGCGCAGGCTGGCCATGGAGCGATCGAGCGATCCAGCATTGGCCGCTTTGGCGACATAATCGTCGGCTCCCAGCGCCAGCGCCTCCAAGGTCAGCGCCGCGCCGCGCTCGGTTAATGTGCTGAACATGACCACGCGCGGCCGGACCAGGCTTTTCTCGATCCGGCGCAGCAGAGCCAGCCCATCCATCTCGGGCATCTCGATATCCAGCGTGATCACATCCGGGTTCAATTGGGAGATACGCTCCAGGGCGATGACTCCATTCGAAGCCGCGCCCACCACTTCCAGGGCCGGGTCCTCGGAGAGCGCGTGGGAGACCAGCCGGCGTATGACCACGGAATCGTCGACAATGAGCACCCGAATGCGGTTACCGGGCGGAATCGGCTTGCGGGAAATAGTGAGCATCAGCCCTCTAGCACCACGGTGTTACAAAAGGAGGGCAGCGAGCCTTGGCTGCCGCCGGCGTTCAGCCGCTCGCCTTGGCAGGCGAAAGCGCCTGCCCCACTCCGCTGTACAAACTGTGCCACCAGGCCCTCATCGGGAAAAAGGCCACCTAAAAGGCGGCCTGCAGCCAGGATTGGCTGCCCCACGAGTTTGCAACGCAGTAACACTAGGCCAGCAACCCCAGCAGCCGCAGTTTATCTTCGATGATCTCCTTGGTGAAGGGTTTCATGACATATTCATTGGCCCCCGCTTCGAGGGCCTTGACCATCTGTTCGACTTCCGTTTCGGTCGTGACCATCATCACGGTGACAGGCGAGTAGCGCGGATCGGCGCGCAGTTGCTTCACGAAATCGAGCCCGTTCATGCGAGGCATGTTCCAGTCCACCAGGATCAGGGAGATGCCTTCGCGCATGAGCGAGAGAGCCTCGGCGCCATCGGCGGCGCTGCAGACGTCATACCCCATCTCGGAGAGACTCCTGGACAGGATCATGCGGATAGCTTTTGAATCGTCAACGACCATCGCCTGCAGCGACATAAGGACCTCTGGAAGGGACGCGAGGAAAATTAACTGGTTGGCAGGCGAAAGCGCCTGCCCCACGCGCCTGCCCCAACACTAGAACGTGAACTTGGAAACCAGGCCCTGTAACTGGGCGGCCATTCCGCTCAGCGCCTGGGCGGCCTTCTGCATGTCGCCGGCGCCCCTGGTGGTGTTTTGCGCGGCTACCGCGACGCCGCCGATATTTTTGGCGATCTCTCCGGTGCCCTTGGCAGCCTCCCCTACGTTACGGCCGATCTCGTTGGTGGTAACCGTCTGCTCCTCCACGGCGGAGGCGATGTTATTGGAAATATCGTTGATCTGGTTGATGATCGCGCTGATTTCAGCGATCGCCTGCACGGCGCCCTTGGTGTCGCTCTGGATGGCATCGATTTTCTGGCCGATCTCTTCGGTGGCTTTGGCCGTCTCTTTGGCCAGTTCCTTCACTTCGTTGGCGACCACGGCGAAGCCTTTGCCGGCCTCCCCGGCGCGCGCCGCTTCGATGGTGGCGTTCAGCGCCAGCAGGTTGGTCTGCTGGGCGATGGAGGTGATGACTTTGATGACCTTGCCGATCTCCACGCTGGATTCTCCCAGTTTGGCGATGGTGCTGTTGGTGGATTCTGCCACGCCTACCGCGGCCTTCGCCACCTTTGCGGATTCATTCGCGCTCTTGGAGATTTCCCGGATGGAGGTCTGCATCTGCTCGCTTCCGGTGGCTACCACCATTACGTTCTTGGAGACCTCCTCGCTGGCGGCCGAAACCACGTTGGCCTGCGTCGCGGTCTCCTCGGCGTTGGAGGCCATCTGGTTGCTCACGGAGGTAAGCTCTTCGGCGGAAGACGCCAGGGCGGATGCCTGGTTCGCGGCCATCTTCAGCGGTTCGACCACGATGTCCAGGGTGCGATTGAAGCCCTCGACGATCTTGCGGAATTCGCCGCGATGTTTGCCCGCCTCGGCGCGGGTGGCTAGCTTCCCGTTCACGGCTGCCTGGGCGAGCAGATTCACATCCTCGACGAGTCCTTGAATGTTGTTCTTCAGCAGGATGAGCCACTCATGAATCTGATCCTCGTTGGATGCTTTGTCCACGGCCGCAGTCATATCGCCGTTGGCGATTTTGGTGACAAAGGCGATCAGATCCGTCAGCCAGTCGTGCACCCCGTTGATGGCGTTCTTCATCCTCTCGTGGTCGCCCTTGCAGGCGATGTCGACTTTCTCGCGCAGGTTCCCGCCGCGAATCAACCGGAGCACGCGGTTGCCTTCGCCGATGGGCAGAAGGATGGCGTCCAGCATATCGTTGACGCCCTTCACGATACCGGCGTAAGCGCCCTGGAACTGGTCGGGCTTGCCGCGTTCGGAGAGCTGCCCTTCGCGAGACGCCTCGGTCAGGCGGCCCAGTTCTTTCTGCAGGCCTTGCAGGACGGCGGCCACGTTGTTCACAGCCTGCTTCATCTTTTCGTGATCGCCGTGGTAAGTCTGCGCGATCAGCTCGTCGATCTTGCCGGCGGAGATTTGGGCCAGAATGCGGTTGCCTTCGCCGATGGGGAGCAGGATGGCGTCCAGCATGTCATTGACGCCCTTCACGATGCCCGCGTAAGCGCCCTGGAACTGGTCGGGCTTGCCGCGTTCGGAGAGCTGACCTTCGCGTGAGGCCTCGGTCAGCCGGCCCAGCTCTTTTTGCAGGCCTTGCAGGACGACGGCCACTGTGTTGACGGCCTGCTTCATCTTTTCGTGGTCGCCGTGGTAGGTCTGGGCAATCAGCTCGTCGATCTTGCCGGTGGAGATCTGGGCGAGCACGCGGTTGCCTTCGCCGATGGGCACCAGGATGGCGTCCAGCATCTCGTTGACGCCCGCGACGATCTTGCGGTAATCGCCCTGGTGCTTTGTGGCGTCAGCGCGGGTGGCCAGTCTGCCCTCCGCCGACGCCTTGATCAGCATGTCGGTCTCGGTCACCAGCGCGGTGATGTTGTCGATGCAGTTGTTCAAGTTGTTCTTGATCTCGTTGAAGTCGCCGTTGTATTTGTCGGTGATCTTGGGTGGGATATCGCCCTTCGAGATGCGGTCCACGTATTCGGCAGATACGTTCAGCGGGCCGATCACGGCGTCGAGGGTCTGATTGACGCCTTCGACGATCTTGCGGTAGTCGCCCTGGTGTTTGGCGGCATCGGCGCGGGTGGCCAACTTGCCCTCCACCGCGGCCTTCACGAGCAGGCCGGTGTCGGCCGCCAGTGCAGTGATGTTGTCGATGCAGTTGTTCAGATTGTTCTTGATCTCGTTGAAGTCGCCGTTGTATTTGTCGGTGATTTTGGGCGGGATGTCACCTTTCGAGATGCGGTCCACGTACTCGGCGGACACGTTCAGCGGGCCGATCACAGCGTCGAGGGTCTGGTTGACGCCTTCGACGATCTTGCGGTAGTCGCCCTGGTGCTTGGCGGCATCGGCGCGGGTGGCCAACTTGCCCTCCACCGCGGCCTTCACCAGCAGGCCGGACTCGGTTACCAGCGCGGTGATGTTGTCGATGCAGTTGTTCAGATTGTTCTTGATCTCGTTGAAGTCGCCGTTGTATTTGTCGGTGATTTTGGGCGGGATGTCGCCTTTCGAGATGCGGTCGACGTACTCGGCGGAGACGTTCAGCGGGCCGATCACAGCGTCGAGGGTCTGGTTGACGCCTTCGACGATCTTGCGGTAATCGCCCTGGTGTTTGGAGGCGTCGGCGCGCGTCGCCAACTTGCCCTCCACCGCCGCTTGCACCAGCAGGCTGACATCCTTCGTCATGTTTTGCAGCGCCGCGCCGACGTTGTTTACGGCCTGCTTCATCTTCTCGTGGTCGCCCTTATAGGTTTGCGCAATCAGCTCGTCGATCCTGCCGTTCGAGATCTGGGCCAAAATGCGGTTGCCTTCGCTGATGGGCAACAGGATGGCGTCCAGCATATCGTTGACACCCTTGACGATTCCCGCGTAGGCGCCCTGGAACTGGTCGGGTTTGCCGCGTTCCGACAGTTGGCCTTGATGGGACGCCTCCGTCAGCCGCGCCAGCTCCTTCTGTAACCCTTGCAGCACTACGGCCACGTTGTTGACCGCCTGCTTCATCTTCTCGTGGTCGCCACCGTAGGTCTGGGTGATTAATTCGTCGATTTTGCCCGCGCTGATCTGCGCCAGGACACGATTGCCCTCCCCGATCGGGAGCAGGATCGCATCGAGCATGGCGTTGACGCCCTCGACCAGTTTGCGGTCGCTCCCTGAGAACTGCTCTACCCTGCCACGCTCGCTGAGGCGGCCGGCACGCGAGGCTTCCACCAACCGGAGTATCTCGTCCTGCAGCAGGTCCCGCGTTTGCGTCTCCGGCGCATCATGTTCTGGAAGGTCCAAAACGGCGGCGCCGATGGACGGGTTTCGCTCGGGGACAACGCTCCGGCCGTTACCTGTTTGTCTTGCCATTGTCTGCTCCTTGGATTGCTAATTGCGTTCGTTATGAGATTCCAGTTGGCAGGCGAAAACGCCTGCCCCACCACCACTACTGCCATTGCCCTCGGCCATCTGGATTGCTAATTGCGTTCGTTATGAGATTCCAGTTGGCAGGCGAAAGCGCCTGCCCCACCACCACTGCCATTGCCTGCGGCCATCCTCTGCGATTCACGCAGCCTCTCGTTGCAGCGCTCCGTGAGCGGAGGGCCGTGCCCGAAGTAGATCGCCCGGACATCGCGGGCGCATAGCTTTTCCAACGCCGCCAAAAATCCCGCCTCATAGGTGCCGTCCGGCGAAGCGATCAGCAGGGGGGTGTCGCCGGCGAAGAGTACGCCCTCTGCCCGGTTGTAAAGGCAGATCGAGTCGCTGCTGTGACCCGGCGTATGGATCACCTCGAAATACGCGTCGCCCATTTTGACGGTGTCCCCGTCGCGCAGCAGACCATCGACGCCAGCGGTGTTCGGTGAGAACGCGAACACCTTGGGGTGGAACGTTTCACGGACCCGCGGCAGCAGCGCGGTGTGATCGTAATGGTTGTGCGTGAGCACCACCTGTTCGACGGGCCATTTGCCGACACCCGTGGGCGCCCGCTCGATACTCGCCAGAATGGCAGGATCCTGGCCCACGTCCACCAGCGTGTTGACGTCCTCCAGCCGGCTGGCGCTGCCGAGCACCAGGTAAACCTGGGAGGTGTAGACGTCGCCGCTGTTTTCCAATATCACGATCCGCATGGGCCGTCCTCCACTTTGCGGAATACCTGCGCGTCGGGAATCGCCCGCTGGAACAGAGGCGCCAGTTCCGGCGGCATCTCCTGCGTCAGCTCGCTGGCGAACAAGCCGCCGGGCGCCAGAGCGCGGTGAAACATTCTGAGCACTTCGATCCTCTCCGGGGGCTGGAAGTGGAGCAACACGTTCTTGCACAAGACCAGCGAGTATCCCTGACCGATTTCCTGGAGCGATAAGAGATCGTGTTGCTGAAACACGACGCGCCGCCGGATGCTGTCGATCACGCGAAAGTAGTCATGGCTGCCATTGGGTTCGAAGTACTTCTCCAGGATGCCCTCGGGCAACCGCGACAGCTCCTCCCTCGGATACAAGCCCGCCTCGATCATTTTGGCGAACTGGCCGGTGCTTTCCACGTCGGTGGCATCGATGCGGAGATTGTTGAAGGCAAAGTGTCCCATGCGACCGGCGAACATGATGGCAAGCGTGTACGGCTCTTGTCCCATGGCCGATCCGGCGTCCCAGATGCGCGGGTGGGCGCGGCCCGCCAAGTTTGGGAGCAGGTGCTCCACCACACGCTCCAGCACCTGTTGATCTCGAAAGAAGAAAGTGAAAGCCAACCTCAGAGCCTTTCTGCCGGACGGAAGGGGTGCGCCCCCGGCCCGTCACCGCGGCGGAGCCGGCGAAGTCCCCGCTGCGATGTCAATCGTCTTTTCGGTATCGAGGATCAACAGCAGGCGATCCTTGAGCTTATACACGCCTTCGAGCAGTTCCCGGGCGGAGACCTCCACATTGTCCGGAGGGGGTTCGAAGGATTCGGAGTCGACCTCCAGGACGTCCCCGATTTCGTCCACCAGCAGGCTGACGGCGGTTCCCTCTTCGCTGCGGACGACGGCGTTCATGGGCGTCTGGCCTTCGGCGCGGGGCCGCAGCTTCAGACGCTGCCGCATATCCACGGCCGTGACAATCTGGCCGCGCAGGTTGATGAGGCCTTCAATCACCTCGGGCGCCAGCGGCACACGGGTCATCTCCTGGTAGCGGAGCACTTCCTGGACCTGCAACACATCGATGCCGAAGAAAAGGCCATCGACGAAGAAAGTGGCATACTGCCGGGTGGTCCGGGCTGTTTCCGCCGCGCCGTTGGGTGTCTGTGGCGTGGGCATGCGCTTCAACCTTTCTCCCCGGCCAGCACTTCGGATTCTTTGGCTCCGACAGCGCCCGCCAGCTTCGACAGGGAGCGGAGCATGGCATCCCGATCGAACTTCATCTGGAAATCGGCAAACTCCTGGGGATGCTTGCCGCGGCGGCCGGCCTCTTCGGCGTGATCGATGAGCGCCAGCGTGGGAATGTGCGCTAAACCGGGCACACGTTGCATTTTTTCCAGAAGACCGTAGCCGCCGTCCGAAGGAAGATCCAGCCCGGCGAGCACCACGTCGATCTTTCTCCGCTCCATCTCCCGCAAAGCGGCTTGCGTGTCGGCAGTCTCGACGACGCGATAGCCGGCCATTTCGAGCGAATTGCGCACCAAGCCGCGCACGAAACCGGAGGCTTCCGCGATCATGACGGTGGCGCCATTGGAGGATTGGGTTCCATGGCCGCCGAACCAGCCGTCGTCAGCCGCTACGATTACGGCATGCAGATCGAGGAGGTCGGTCACCTTTTTGCCAATCACCGCCGAGCCCAGCAGTCCATGGCGCTCGGCCGTCTGGCGGATCGCGACGGATTCTTCGACAATGTCCAATATCTGGTCCACCAGGATGCCGATACTGCGGTCTCCGTGGTTGAAGACGATCACTTGAGCGGGCTCCTGGAGGCCGGCCGTGTCGGCGGCGCCCGGTTCCAGGATGGCCGCCAGCGAGGCCAGTTGCAGGATCCGGTCGCGATATTGCACGACCCGCTTGCCTCCAGCGTGCTCGATTTTAGATTGAGGGATCTCCTCCAGGCGGGCCACCAGCGAGAGCGGCACAGCCACGCGCTGAAACGAGCCTGCACGGAACAGGAGGAACGTCTGCCGGTCGCCGGCGGCATGTCCGGTCTGCTGGGTCTCCACCCTGGATTGCTCGCGCGACTCCCGCACGATGCCGGACAATTGCCCGATTCC